>Ga0194053_10002173_pt1 | contig 11914 bp, 11 predicted proteins | sample SepL228m_MetaG_FD_161684 | JGI IMG/M metagenome (GOLD analysis project Ga0194053, IMG submission 161684) | Anoxic zone freshwater microbial communities from boreal shield lake in IISD Experimental Lakes Area, Ontario, Canada - Sep2016-L227-8m | ecosystem: Environmental > Aquatic > Freshwater >... | reverse complement strand
GGAAATGGCATCCCTTCCCGCCTGCGAGGCCGCCCTGCGCGAAGGCCTCGCCGCCGCCGGTTTCGGAGCGGTCGAGATCGACCCACAGGGCTACCCCGCGAGCGGCCCGTCCGCGATGAACGACCGCCCCGCATGATGCCGCAATTCCGCCGCCGGATCACCTCGCACAACCGCCACGTCGTCATCGCCGCCACCCTGAGCCTTTTCGGAGCCTGGCTGGCATGGACGATTGCCTATGCGCTTGTCGCGGGGATCGTCATGGGGGTGCTCACCGTCGTCCACGGGCAGGAGGTCATCGCCGGAGAGATGCTCCTCGGACTCCCGGCATGGCTCCATCCCGCCCTCCTGCTTGCTGCCCTGGTGAGCCTCGTGTGGGAGGCGGTGGATGAACGGAAAAACCGTTTCCATCCGGTCAGCGACCGCGCGGTGATCGGATGGCACATTCTCGGGGACATCCTCCTTCTGCCCGCGCGGCTAACATTCGGGATCGGGCACCAACTCGCCGCGTTCATCCGCCTCAACCGCTCCGAAGAGGACGAGGCGTTCCGGCTTCTCGGGCACATCTATGTCGAAAAGCGCTGCCCGTCGCACTCGCTCGGCGCGTGGTTTCCCAATCAAAAACGGCTCCGCAAGATTCTGGTGGCCCTCCAACTGGCTGGCTGGACCGACCTCCTCCGCACCGAGGCCGGCTGGATTTACATCGTGCGCAGCACCGAGGCCGCGGAGCTGGACGCCATGTTCTCCGGCGGGGAGAAAGCTTCCGAACCTTTACCCGGGGAGGAGTAGTGCCTCGCGGGTTCGGCCATCGAGCTACTCCGCCTGGGCGGCTTTGTAGAGCGTGGCGTATGGGCCGTCCCGGGCGAGAAGTTCCGGCCCGGTGCCGTCCTCGACGAGTTCACCATTTTTTATCACGAGGATCCTCCCGATCCCGTGCACGGTCGAGATCCGGTGTGTGACAATCAGGGTCGTGCGCCCGCGCATGAGGTCGCCGATCGTCTCCATGATCGCCTGTTCGGTCGTGGGGTCGAGGGCGCTGGTCGGCTCGTCGAGGAGGAGGATCGGCGCGTCCTTGAGAAATGCGCGCGCGATCCCGATCCTCTGGCGCTGCCCGACGCTCAGGTGGCCGCCCCGCTCGCCGACCGGGCTGTCGAACCCCTGCGGCATCTGCATGATGAAATCGTAGGCCTGCGCCCGTCGCGCGGCCTCGAGGATCTCCGCGTCCGTCGCGCCCGGCTTCCCGTATGCGATGTTTTCGCGGATCGTCGTGGAAAAAAGCAGAGTGTCCTGGAGGACCATCCCGATATGCGAGCGCAGGCTTTTTTTCGTGATGCCGCGGAGGTCGTGCCCGTCGAGCGAGACGCTCCCCGAGCCCGGATCGTAAAACCTCGGAACCAGGCTCAGTAGCGTGCTTTTGCCCGTGCCGGTGCCGCCGACAAATGCCACCGTCTGCCCGGGCCGGATCTCGAACGACAGGTCTTTGAGGATGACCCGCCCGGTGGCGTATCCGAACGAGACGCCGGAAAAAGTGATCCGGCCTTCCGCATTTTCCAACTGCTGCGCGCCGGGGGCATCGGGCACGTCGTTGTCGCGGTCGAGAACCTCGAAGCAACGCGCCGCGCCCGCCGCCGCGCCCTCGAGCGCCCAGGCCGTGTAGGTGAGCTGCTCGAGCGGCTGGTAGAGCATCATCAGATACGAGGAAAACACAAGGAGGTCGCCCAGCGTGAACGCCTCGCCCGGCGCCATCACCTGCAGCGAGCCGATGTAATACATCAGCGCCGTGCCGACCGCCATGAGCGTGCCCACCACGAGCGCGCTCGCCACCGAGGTCATGTTCAGGCGCATGTTCGCCTCAAGGCTCTGCGCGGCCCGGCGGCGGAACTGCCGGATCTCGAACGCCTCGCGCCCGAACGCATGCACCATCCGGATCTGGCTCAAGCCCTCCTGCGCGAGCGTCAGCAGGTCGCTCTCGCGCTCCTGGATCGTCGTCGATTGCCGGCGCACCCGCTCGGCGTAGTGGCGGATCGCCCACACCACAAACGGCAGGATCGCGAGCGAGGCAAGTGTGAGCGGCCAGTTCATGCGGAACATGATGACCAGCGCGCTGACGAGCATCACGAGCGAGGACAGGATCGTCGCGAACCCTTTGTTGTAGATCGTCTGGATGCTCTGCGAGTCGTAGGCGACCCGGAAGCTCGAGTCCGCGCTCCGGCGGGCGTCGTGGAACTTCAGCGGCAGCGCCTGCAGCGCCGAGTAGAGGTCGGTGCGAAGCTCGAGCAGCGCCCGCAGGCCGACCCGGATGAAAAGGTAGTTCGACGCGAGGTTCACCAGCCCGGCCATCACGCTGATGATGACCATCGCGAGCGAGAAGCCCAGGATCGCCCCCGCAGGATTCGCGTCCCCGAACAACCGGTGGACAACCGCCCGCGCCTCCGAGGTCCCGCGCGACGGGTCGAGGACGCCGTCCACGATATACTTGAACGGCCACGGCTTCAGAAGGTTGAAGGCGATCGCCGCGAGCGTCAGCGCGACCCCCCCGAGCGTCGGCCAGACGAACGGCCGGAAATACCGCAGTGCCCTCGCGTAAATGTTCACCCGTCTGTGCTAACCCTCCCGCGCCCGCTTCGCAAGCCGATTGCCGGAGGCTATTTCGGCGGCTCCTGCTTCAGCGCCTCCTGCAGCGAGCTCACCTCCTGCTTCAAGGCCTCGGGGTTTTCCCGCTTTTGTTTTTCCACCTGCCGGACGATCGCGTGGACGGTGTCCTTCAGCTGCTCGACAGCCAACCGCTTCAATAGCGGGGCGATCGCGGAGCCGGGGGTCGCGAGGTTCGTGTAGCGGATAGCCGCCCCGTCCTGGAACCCCTCGATCCGCAGGCTGCCCTCGCTGGCTTTTGTCTGGATCGCGCGGAGCAGGACCCACGACACGCAATAGCTGCCGTCCGCGCCGGCCGTCAGCGAATTCCTCGCGGTGTAAAATTCGTCGGGAAAAAAAAGCGGGATATCGATCCCGTAATCCACATCGAGCACGCACGGGGACGGGCGGTTGGAGATGTTCGACTTGAAAACTTTCGGGATGTATCCCTTGGCCTCCCGGTAGTCGAAAAAGACGGCGGCGACCTCCTCGGGCGTGGCGCGAACCTTTTGGTAGAGCTTGACCCGCGGCCACGGTTTTCCCTCGACCTCCTGCTTGATCACAACCTGCTCGCCGCGCGCGACCTGGTCGAGTTGGGCCTTGTCCAGATCGTCGAGCAGGGATTCTGCGGAGAGCAGCCGGACGCAGGCGATGAGTGCAATCAGGGGCCGCGTGTTCATCTCCGGAAATCAAACCCAAGGTTGCGCGATGATGCAAGAAAGGATAGTTTCTTTTCTGCCATGAATGATTTTCTCCGCCCCTGCAACTGTGTCCAACCTGACGAAAAAGATTGCGAGAAGTGCATGGAGGAGGCCGTTCCCGTGAAGGCGCCGGCCCCGTGCATTTGCCAGCAGGCCGGAAAGCCCGCCGCTCCCGCCCGCCCGGCTTCCGCCAGCCGCCCCTCGCACGATGGCCGCCCGCCGAAGGCCGACGGGACGTAGTCTGCTTGGAGTGAAAATGCGAAATGGGGAAAGCCCCAATGGAGCGGGGACGCCCTCGCTCCTCGTGGTCTGCGCGAACGGTTTCCGGTATCGGGCCGGGGGCGACCCGACTCCCTTGGTATCAGCAGAGGGGCGCAGAGGGGTCAGCGCCATCCCCCGTCCCGTTTCCACTCCGCAAGGGATGTTAACAAATAATGTCCCACCTGGGACAATATTTGTATGTAATCCAGATGATTCTACTGTGCGGATTATTGTGGATGGCTCATTTCGCAGGTAGACGTCTGCTTGTTCCCCATCAGGGAATTTACAAATAATGTCCCAGGTGATACATTATTTGTAAATTCTTTGGCGGGCGTGCAGGATGGTGTTTTGCGGATGGTGAGCCTTTCGGCAGACGGGGGGCGGAGGTGCGCCCGTGGAAAAAAAGGGGAAATCCAAATCCGTGCGTAAGAGAAGGAAAAGGAACGGGGGACGGTTTTCCATGAGGTGGCGAGCGCGGGGGCATCATCGAGGGAATATCGAGAACGAAATTCTTTCAGAATTCCGCTACAGGCCCGTCGGAGCCAGGCGCAATGTAGAGGAACCCGGAACGTGTTTCTCCAGACTCGATCTTGCGTGCGGATTTTTGGGGGGGGAAGTTCGGGGATTGCGGCGGCGGGACGAACGTGATAGTTTTTCATTTGTTCGGAACGGAAGAACGAGTCTTCATGTGTTCGGCCTCCGAACAGTGAAGCATGCATCTCTCGCCATCTCCCAATCCACCGGTTGAGAAAGAGGGTTTTGATCTTTGGATCGAAGCCGGACATGCGGAGAAGCACTACTGGCTTGATCTGTGGCACTACCGCGAGCTGTTTTTCATCCTGGCCTGGCGCGATGTGGCGGTGCGGTATAAGCAGACGGTCGCCGGCACCGCGTGGGCGCTCTTCCAGCCTTTTTTGAGCATGGTGATCATGACGGTGATTTTCAGCCGGGTCGCCGGGCTGCCCTCGATCGGCAACGCGCCCTATGCGATCATGGTCTTTGCGGCGCTGCTGCCGTGGCAGTTTTTTTCGAGTGCCCTCTCGGCGTCCGGACAGAGTGTGGTCTCGAACCGGGATATGATTTCCAAAGTGTATTTTCCGAGGATCATTGTGCCGACGAGTTCGGTGCTGGTTTCCCTCGTGGATTTTCTTGTGTCCCTGCTGATCCTCGCGGCCCTGATGGTTTGGTTCCGGTTTCCGCCGGTTTGGAATTTGTCGGCCCTTCCGGTGTTCATGGTTCTGGCGATCGTCTCCGCCTTGGGGGCCGGGCTGGTGCTGACTGCGCTGACCGTGCAATACCGGGATTTCCGGATCCTGGTTCCGTTTATCGTGCAGTTTGGAATGTATGTGAGCCCGGTCGCCTACAGCAGCGATCTGGTCCGGGAAAAGCTCGGCGCCGGACTGTTCTCGCTCTATTGCCTGAACCCGCTCGTCTTTGTGATCGAGGGGTTCCGGTGGTGCATCCTCGGCGGGAAGTGCCGGCTGCTCGAATCCCCGATGCTCGTTTCCCTCGCCGTTTCCTTCCTCCTCCTTGCCTTCGGAATCGCGTATTTCCGAAAAACCGAACGCTCGTTCGCGGATATCATCTGATGAAGGAAGACGTTGTCATCCGGGTCGAGGGGCTTTCCAAAAAATATTTTCTTGGCCAGCAGGCTGGTGGCGCGGGCGGGTTGAGGCATGCGATCGAGGATGCGGTGTCGGCACCGTTCCGGTGGGCCGGGCGGGCGGTGTCCGGCGCTCGGGTTCCGCGGCGTGTGGCGGAGGAGACGGAATTCTGGGCGCTCCGGGATGTGACATTCGATGTCCGGCGCGGCGAGGTGGTCGGGATCATCGGCCGGAACGGCGCCGGAAAAAGCACGCTGCTCAAACTGCTCAGCCGGATCACCGAGCCGACGAGGGGCTGCATCGGACTGAAGGGCCGCGTGGCCAGCCTGCTTGAGGTCGGCACCGGGTTCCATCCGGAGCTGAGCGGACGCGAAAATGTGTTTCTCAACGGCGCCGTGCTCGGCATGCGGCAGGACGAAATCCGGAGAAAATTCGACGAGATCGTCGCGTTTGCCGGAGTGGAAAAATTTTTAGACACCCCGGTGAAGCGTTATTCGAGCGGGATGTATGTGCGGCTGGCGTTTGCGGTGGCCGCGCATTTGGAGCCGGAGATCCTGATTGTGGACGAGGTTCTTGCGGTCGGGGATTCCGAGTTTCAGAAGAAGTGCCTTGGGAAGATGCACGAGGTTTCGACCGCCGGCCGGACGGTTCTTTTTGTGAGCCATGCGATGCACTCGGTCCAGGCGCTCTGCCGGACCGGCATCCTGCTGAACCAGGGGCGGATCGAAACCATGGGCCCCGTGGGCGGGGTGATCGCGGCTTACTCGAACGGGGCGCGGGAGGAAACCGGCGGCGGCGGCGACATCGCGAGCAATCGCTCGTTGGGCCTCTCCCTGAAAACGGCGACGCTGCGGCAGGAAGCCCCCGCCGGCACGCTCGTGGTTTCGGCGCACTTCCACCTCGACAAGACGATCTCGAACGCCGGCCTTGGGATTCACATTGAAACGGCCGACGGGGTCGAACTCTGCGACCTGCGGCCGGAGACAACCGGGCTCGCGTTCGGTGATCGCAAGGGCCCCCTGCACATCAGCGTCGTGATGGAGGATCTCTCGCGCCGCCTCGGTGCCGGCACCTACCGCCTCGGGCTCAGCTTCCACGAGACCAATTGGCGCAGCTGCCTCGAACGCACGATCATCGGAGAATTTGTCGTCCCGGCTTTCGATGTCTATGCCAGCGGCTATCCGCCAAAATACGAGAAGGACGGACCGGTCGTGCTGCCGGTGCGCCTGCTCCACGCCGAATGATGGGCGCGAAATCCGATGGCGGGCTCCCGGAAGACGCTCGCCGCATTCCCTTGCTGCTTGCGTCGCGCCGGGCGCCTGATGCGCCCGGTGGCCTGGCCGGCTACGAACGCGGCCTCGCGGCGGAATTCGAAAAGCGCACGGGCACGAAACCGGCGCTTTGCGCGCTTACGGGCAAAGCGGCCGCAAGCGGCACCGTGCTTCTCGACGCGATGGTCCGCGAGCCGAGGCGAATCTGGATGCGCCTTGCCTCGCGACCATTCTTTCATCGGCTGCTCGAATTCTCGATCCGCTTGGCATACCGCCAGGCGGTGGACAGCCTCCTGTCCCGCCGCCCGCGCACCGTGCATTTTATCGGGACCGGCTGGGATTTTATCGGCTTTGCCCTGGCCGACTTCGCAAAAAGGAACCGCGCCCGGTTCACGATTTGGCCGGCTGTCCACCCCGGCCAATGGGGGGATGACCGCATGGATTTGCGGCTTTATCAAATGGCTGACACCGTCTTTTGCCAGTCCCGCCACGAGCAGGATCACCTCGCCGCTCTGGGCCTGGATCGCGCGAAGATGTCGATCTGCGGATTGCCCCCGATGTGTCTTCCGGACGGAGACGGATCGCGCCTGCGCGGGCGGCTCGGCATCGGAACGAGGCCGGTCGTGCTCTTTCTCGGTCTGCGGAGTTCGGGGAAAGGCTACCCGGAGCTGCTGCAGGCATGGAGGCTGGTCTGCGCGGCTTGCCCAGAGGCCGTCCTCCTCGTCGCGGGGCCGGATCCCTGGGGGAAATTCCCTCTGCCCGAGGAGGAATCCATCCGGGATCTCGGCGTGCCCGACGAGGCAACCAAAGCCGATGCCCTGGCCGGCTGCGACGTGCTCGCCCTCCCTTCCTCACACGAAGCCTTCGGCATCGTCTATGTCGAGGCCTGGAGCTACGGCAAGCCCGTCCTCTGCGGACCGGCACCCGCCTCGCGCGAGTTGGTGCGCGACGGGGTCACCGGCCTGTGGGTCGAGCAGACCCCGGAAAGCATCGCAGACGGCATCATCCGCCTGCTTCACGACCGCGATCTCCGCCACACGCTCGGCGAGGCCGGACGTCGGCTCCAACTCGAACGCTTCACCTGGGACGCCACCCTCGCCACCCATCAAATGGCTTGGAAGGGAACTGGGCAGCAGGCAGAGGGGCTTACGCGTTTCCGGTCTTCACCTCGATGATGTCGTGCGGCGCACTCTCGCGCATGCCGGCGGCGGTGATCCGGGTGTAGCGGGCGTTCTTGCGCAGATCGGCGAGCGTCGGCGCGCCGAGGTAGCCCATCCCGCTTTGCAGTCCGCCTGCGAGCTGGGCCAGGACGGTATCGGCCGATGCGGAGACTTCCTTGAGCGCCTCGACCCCTTCGGCGGCGGACTTCTGCGCGGAATCTTTCGCGTGCCCGTAGCGGGCCGCGCTCCCCGCCTTCATCGCCGCATGGCTGCCCATCCCGCGGTATTGTTTATAAAATTTTCCATTGATCTCCATGATCTGTCCGGGGGCCTCGGGGCACCCCGCCAGGAGGCTTCCGCAGATCACCGCATCCGCGAGCGTGAGCGCCTTCACGATGTCGCCGGATTTCGTGATCCCGCCATCCGCCAGGATCGTGACCCCGCAGTGTGCGGCGGCTTTCGAGCAGACGTAGAGTGCGGTGAGTTGCGGGATCCCGACGCCCGCCACCACGCGGGTCGTGCAGATCGAGCCGGGCCCCTGGCCGACTTTCACCGTGTTCGCGCCGCAGGATGCCAGGAACTCGACGCCCGAGGCGCTGGTGACATTCCCCGCGATGATCGGCAGCGCGGGAAACGCCCCGCGGATCGCGCGCACCGCATCGCCCACGCCGAGGGTGTGGCCGTGCGCGGTCGAAACGGCCACGGCATCGACCGAGCGTTCGACGAGTGCCCCCACATGATCGAGTAGTGCCGGAAGATCCGGCATGCCGGACGCATCGCGCGGCGCGCTCACCGCCGCACCGCAGACAAGCCGGAACTTCCCGTCGCGGGACGGCTTTGTCCGCAGCGAGCGCTCCTGGGTGATCCGCTCCATGTCGCTCAGCGTGAACAGCCCGCGGAGCCGGTCGTCCGCATCCACCACCAGAAGCTTGTGGATCCCGATGTGGTCGGTAAAAAACCGGTCGGCTCGCGCGATCGGATCGTCCCCGAGTTCGCCCTCCCGGATCGTCAGCACCTCGGTGCGCGGGATCATCGCCTCGGTGACCGCACGCGCCGCAAAGCGCGGTCGGACGCACTGGCCGGGCAGCAGGCCGAGCAGAACCCCCGACTGGTCAACCACAGGAAACGTGCTGAAGGAAAATTTCTTGTCCTCGATCAGCGCCAGTACATCTCCGATCTGCTGATCCGGGGAAACCTTGATCGGCTCGCGGATCAGCCCGTGCACATGGTTCTTGACCCGCGACACCTCGGAGAGCTGCTGCCGCCGCGGCATGTTGTAATGGATCAGGCCGAGCCCGCCGTTCAGTGCCAGCGCGATCGCCATCCGCGACTCGGTCACCGTGTCCATGTCAGCCGAAACCACCGGAAGCTGCAGCAAAAGCCCGGGCGCAAGCTGCGTCGCAAAATCCGCCTCCCTCGGCAAAATCTCGGAATACAGCGTCGCCAGCGACGCGTCATCGTAGGTCAACGACAGCCCCGCATGGGCCGGAAAAAATTCGTCGGCAGACCGGTAAAACAGCCGGTCCAATCCCGCCGGCAAGGACAAAGTGGTGGCTTCCATGAGGGATCATGAGCGGCCCGCCGGGAAAAAATCAAGAAAAATTCCCACAGAGAAATTCCCGCGGAATGTCAAGGTGCATGACCCCCTATCCGCCATCCGTAATGGGTGGACGCCTCGCCGCAGGCGTCCCATATTTTCGGATTGCCCGCGCCGCAGAAAAAGTCGGGCGCCCCGACGAGGTCATCTACCAGGCGCTGCCGCGCCACTTCCCCCGGTTGGGCGGGATCGCCGGGCGTCACTTTTGGTTTGGTATATTTTGAAAGAATGATAAGCGTTTCAATATGGGATTTATCCCTGGAGACAAAAACAAAGCGAGCCTGAATGCGCGCGGGTTGAGTTTCGAGATGATCATCGAAGCGATCGCCGAAAACGGGATTGCAGAGATTTACGAGCCAGAAAAATATCCCGGCCAGATTGTGATCTGTCGTGGAGATCGCAGGATACATGCACTGCGTGCCCTGTGAGCCAAAAGGCTCAGATTACCGTGTGATCACAGCGTGGCCGTCAAGAACATACCAGAGGAAACACAAACCATGAAATACGATCTGAAAAAAGCATTGGAAGTGCCATTGTCCGCTTACGAGAAGGAAATTGAAGACGATCTTGTCGGCCGTCGCGCGCCTCGGCCCGCTCTGGCCGAAGAGTTGCAACAGGCAGCAAAAAGCACTCTGCGGAAATTTCGCGGGGGGATGAGGCCGGGATCAGGAAGGAAACCTCGGGCGCACGTCAGGACGACCGTCTTGCTTGCCCCCCCGCTGAGAAGAAAGCTCGATGCGATGGCGACACGGGAAGGAAGCTTGAGCGCAGCAGTCGAGAAACTGATCCGTGCGGCGCAAGCCGCTTGAAAATCAAACGCGCCGGACGGTTTGGCGATCCGTCCCCACCATTTGGAACGACGCGGGGGGGTTCCTCCGGTAGGGTGAGCCCGCCGACGGGCGTCCCATATTTCGGATTGCCCGCGCCGCAGGGAAAAATCGGTCAGCCTGGCGATGCGCCCCCACCAAGCGCTGCCAGTGTCCTTCCTCTTTGGATATTCCTTATGGGATATCGACGCACAGCGCGGCCGGGACGCCGGTGCTGTAGCAACTGTGCGCTGAGTCGCCGTGTTCGTTCTTCTCCACACGGAGTGAGCGCGCAGGATCGGCCCGAAAGTTCATCAGTGATGCGCCCTATTTCTGATCATCATCGGAAATATATGTTTTCACTTCTGTTAAAAACCGGATACAATCATTTCCACTATGCGACATCAGGACAATGATGATTGAGACGATTCAAGCACTGATTCTGGACTTCCAAGAGGCGGAAATGGAGGTGGGAGTTTCGCGGCGATTGAAGATCGTTGCGATGAAGGGAAAGGCCTCGGTGTGCGTGGGAGTCCGAAGATCGGGCAAGTCCACGTATCTCTTTCAGATTGTGAAACGCCTGCGGAAGCAGGGTGTGTCTGCCCAGAATATCCTGTATCTGAACTTTTTTGATGATCGGCTCCATGAGTTGCGCCAGGGCGGGCTGGATCGGATCCTCGAAGCATACTATTCCATTTTTCCCGAAAAGAAAAATCGGGAGTTGGTGTATTGTTTCTTCGACGAAATTCAGGAGGTTTCCGGCTGGGAGCCGTTTGTGGATCGTTTGCTGCGCACGGAGAAGTGCGAGGTCTATCTGACGGGATCCTCCGCAAAAATGCTTTCTCAGGAAGTGGCAACCCAGATGCGTGGCCGTGCGCTTTCCTGGGAGATGTTTCCTTTTTCTTTCGGGGAATTTTTGGATTACAAAAAGTTGTCATCATCTGGAGCGCTCTCGACCAGAAACCGCCTGGTGATTCAAAAAGCCTTTGAGGAATATTGGGATTCGGGCGGGTTTCCTGAGGTGCTCGGGATTGATCGGCGCCTCCGGGTGAAAACGCATCAGGAATATTTTCATGCCGTTCTCTTTCGGGATCTTGTGGAGCGGCACAATATCGCCCATCCCAGAGCCGTTTTTGATCTGGCTCACTGGCTGTTGAATAATACCGCGTCGCTCTACTCGATCAATAATCTGACCGGGTATCTGAAAGGGCTCGGCCACCATGCTCCGAAAGATGCCGTGGCGGATTACCTCCGGTGGTTTGAAGACGCGTATTTCTTTTTTTCCGTCCGGGTTTTTGATGCCTCCGTTTCACGCTCCCGCGCGAACCCCAAAAAAACTTATGCGATCGACCATTCCCTGGTTCGATCGACCGGATCGGGAGTCCTGGCAAATTCCGGGCATTTGCTCGAGAGCCTCGTCTTTGTCGCCCTGCGTCGCGTCTTTTCCCAGATCTATTATTACCGGACGAAGCGAGGGAGGGAGGTCGATTTTCTGGTTCAAAGCGAGGATCGGACACGAATGTTGGTGCAGGTCTGCGAGTCGTTAGCGCTGCCGCAAACCCGAGTGAGGGAGTTGCTGGCGATCGAAGAAGCCATGCGCGAGCTGAAAATCGGCGAGGGATTCCTTGTCACTCGAGCCGAGAGTGAAACGATCCGGCTCGATGCCGGAACCGTCCAGGTTCTCCCAGCTTGGAGATTTCTCCTGGATCTGGAAAACGGAGGCTCATAGATCCGCTCTGAGCGCGGTTCAGCGGTTTTTTCCGGTGCGGCGGAGGAAGGTCGGGACGTCGAGGTCTTCGCCCTCGACGATCGTGGGCTCGATTTTTTCGAATCGCCCGCGGGTGACCGGCTCGAATTGGAGGGTTTCCTGTTTGATTTTCGGCGGG
>Ga0194053_10002170_pt1 | contig 11926 bp, 6 predicted proteins | sample SepL228m_MetaG_FD_161684 | JGI IMG/M metagenome (GOLD analysis project Ga0194053, IMG submission 161684) | Anoxic zone freshwater microbial communities from boreal shield lake in IISD Experimental Lakes Area, Ontario, Canada - Sep2016-L227-8m | ecosystem: Environmental > Aquatic > Freshwater >... | reverse complement strand
CGCCTTCGCGGCGCTGTTCATCTCGGCCAGCGCCAGCACGCCCCTGCAGGCCTCGGAGGAGAACGGCGAGCCCGTGGTGCGCCTCACGCCCTTCGAGTCCGTGCGCAACCTGACCTTCCCCAACCCACCCTCCCTGGACGTGCCGGACCTCAACCGCAGCCACCCGGACTACCTGCGGCTGTCTTACGACCTGGTGCGCCGGGGCGTGCGCTTCGGCAACAACAACTGGATCCCCGTCCGCGCCCGCTCCCAGGCCGAGCCCGTGGAGCGCCTCATCCAGGTCACCAGCGACCAGCTGCACGACATCTACGCCCGGGGCCTGTTCGCCGCCGGCGAGACACGCAACGTCGAGGACATGGCGGCCCAGATCGAGCGCCAGAACCTGTTCGCCCGCATCGACCTGCCCATGGCCCGCGTGGAAGTCCGCACGGACGACCCCGGCCACGACCTGGCCCTGGACGTCGCGAACCTCACCCTGAAGCACCTGCTGCTGCTCCGCTTCTATGCCGACGCCGACTTCGCCCGGAGCTTCCGCTACGACGCCGAGGACATCAAGCGGGCCCGGCGCAACGAAGAGCTGGCCGCCCGGGAAGGCCTGCGCGCCACCATCGAGAACCCCCTCACCGCCAAGCCCATCACCATGCGCGCCTTCCTGGCCTGGACGCTCCATGAGATGCGCCCCCTGGCCGAGGCGCTGGGCATGTGGGAGGACCTGCAGCCTCTTCGCGACATGGCCGACGGCGCCCCCAGCACCGCCGAGCGCATCCGCCAGTATCTCAAGAGCAAGCTGGGAACCTCGGAGATTGTGCCCCCCGACCTGCTGGTGGAGCTGGCGCAGGCCCGCAAGGACCTGGTGCGCAACGAAGTCCAGACCGTCACCGCCCACCTCTCCGACCTTGGAAAGGAAGAAGGCAAGCTCCGGGACTTCCTGGAGCACGCCCGCGAGGAAGTACACACCGACCCCCAGGCGCCGATCCGCTTCCGCCCCAAGCCCGAGGCCCTCGTGGATGCGGAGTATCCGGACAAGACCAGCGAAGTCCTGGCCATGTCCCAGCGCCTGGTGCGCATTCCCAGCGTCACCGCCTGCCCCGAGGAGCGCCTCCCCGAGATCCACCGCGCCGCGACCCTCATCTATGACTACTTGCGCAACCACGGCGTGCCCGTCGTGAGCTTCGACCAGGGCCCCTTCCCTTCCCTGCTGGCCCACTTCCCCGGCGGCGAGAAGGCCCCGTCCATGCTCTGCGGGCACTTCGACGTGGTGGCGCCGGAACCCGACGACAGCCAGTTCGACCCCCGCATCGAGGGCGACTACCTCTGGGGCCGCGGCGCCGCGGACATGAAGACCGTGGTCTCCACCTACCTCGTCTGGATGAAGGACACCCTCAAAAAGGGCGCGCCCTACCCCCCCGTGAACCTGCTGCTGGTGGGCAACGAGGAGAACGGCGAGCTGGATCCCATGGGCACCCCGCACGTGTTGCAGCAGCTGAAAGAGCAGTGGGACTACGAGCCCAGCTTCTTCGTGGCGGGCGAGCGCACGGGCGAGAAGGGCACGGAGCTGTGGGGCGAGGTCTGCACCCAGAACCGCGGTGTGCTCCGCTTTGAGCTCATCGCCCACGGCACCCGCGGCCACAGCGGGCTGGCCGGCGGCACTGACCTGACCGAGCGCGTCCTCAGCGCCCGCGAGGCCCTGCGGGAGCTGTTCGCCAAGCACCTCACCCTCAAGTCCGCGGACGGCTGGCAGTCCCTGGCCCGCTTTGCCTACGTTCAGGTGGGCACCCCCGGCATCTTCAACATCACTGCGGACCGCGGCGCCATCGGCGTGGAGATCCGGCCCATCCCCCAGGACGATGTCTCCAAGATGCGCGCCGACATCGAGGCCCTGGCCGCCGAGCGCGAGCTGGAGTTCATTCCTTCAGCCTGGGAGGCCGGTGTGGCCTGCGATCCCGAGAACCCCTGCCTCAAGGCACTGCTGGCCGGCATTGCGGCTGCGGGCGGTGACGTCCGCATCGGCCGCAAGGGCGCCGGCACCTCCGCCCGCTTCGCCCCCGGCGGCCAGGGCGTGGTCTGGGGCCAGACCGGCATCGGCCCCCACGCCGCCAGCGAGCGCCACTACATCCCCAGCATCGACCCCTACTACCGGGCCCTCGACGCCTTCGCGGCGGAGCTCCAGAAGAACTAAGTCACCACGAAGACCACAAAGACCGCGAAGGAAGACAAGCCAGCTCGTCTTCTTCTTCGTGGTCTTCCTGTCTTCATGGTGAACCCATCTTTTCAGGAAAATCTGAACCACAAAGAGCACAAAGAGCACAAAGAAGGACTTTCAGTTCCCGCCCCTTCTTTTCTTTGTGTCCTTTCACTAGTGTCCGGTTGAGCGAAGTAGGTAAGGTTGTAAGATCCCTTTTTTCAAGTCTTTTCAATCAATATTCCTTGGTGGCGATTTGAACGGCGGGAACGGGATTTCGGGTGGTTTCCTGGGGTTGGACCCCAGGGGGCAGCGCCATGAATTCCGGGAAGACGATGTTCACCCAGTTGATGGACCTCATGCCGTGGAGTGGATTTGGGCGCATCGTGGCTCGCCTCGGAGGCGATACGAGGGTGCGAAGCTTCCCGTGCACCGAGCAGTTCCGGGCCATGGCCTTCGCGCAGTTGACTTGGCGCGAGAGTCTGCGGGACATCGAAGCCTGCCTGGCGGTGAATTCTACGCGGTTGTATGCGATGGGATTCCGACATCCCGTGAAGCGGTCGACCTTGGCCGATGCCAACGAGAATCGCGACTGGCGTATCTGGGCCGAGGTGGCGCAGGTGCTCATTCGGCGGGCCCGAAGGCTCTACTGCGGCGAGGACCTTGCTCTCGACCTCGACAACACCGTCTACGCGCTCGATTCTACGACCATCGATCTGTGCCTCTCGCTGTTCGAGTGGGCACCATTCCGACAGGCCAAGGGGGCCATCAAACTCCACACCCTCCTGGATCTCAGGGGCTCCATCCCAGCGTTCATCCACATCAGCGATGGCAAGATGCACGATGTGCGGGTGCTGGATCTGTTGCCCATCGAGCCTGGTGCCTTCTATGTGATGGATCGCGGCTACCTGGATTTCGAGCGGTTGTACGGCATCGACCAGCAGGGCGCGTTCTATGTCACCCGCGCCAAGCGAAACATGGATGCCCGTCGCATCAGCTCGATGCCCGCAGATCGAGAGCATGGCGTCATCTGCGACCAGCGGGTGGTCCTGAACGGCTACCTCACCTCCCGGCACTATCCCGAGTCCCTCCGGCGCATCCGCTACAAGGATCCCGATACCGGCAACACGCTGATCTTTCTCACGAACAATACCGCGCTGCCAGCGCTGACCATCGCGGCGCTCTACAAGCAGCGCTGGCGTGTCGAACTCTTCTTCAAATGGATCAAGCAGCACTTGCGCATCAAGCGCTTCATGGGCACCAGCGAGAACGCAGTGAAGACCCAGATCTGGTGCGCCGTGGCCACCTATGTGCTGATTGCTATCGTGAAGAAGGAACTCCAACTCGAGGCCTCGCTCTATCAGCTGCTACAGATCCTGTCGGTCTCCGTTTTCGAGAAAATCGAGCTACGGCGGGCCTTTGCGAAGGAGGAAATCCAGATCCACGAGGACCGCTTCTCTAAACAACTGCCATTGTTTGACTTTTAACCGGACACTAGTGGTGTCCTTTGTGTTCTTTGTGGTTAATCCATTTTTTCAGAAGAATCGACCCCAGGAAGACCACGAAGGAAGACCTGTGATCCTGTCTTCTTCTTCATGATCTTTGTGGTTAAAGCCTTTCCGTCAGAAAGTGCTCAGAAGTCCTGGTTCTCGGTGAGGCGGGTGCCGTCTTTCTTGAAGGCTTCGAGGTAGTGGGCGATGCGGGCTTCGGCGGTCTTGAGGTCGTCGAGGCTGAGGTTGAGGTTCAGCAGGTCCACATACCAGGGGGCCTTGAGGGGGCTCTGGACGTAGGTCTGCACGATGGCCCGGGCGATGGGCAGGGTGGTGTCCTTGGAGTCGTCGTGGACATCGCGGTTGCCAGCCTTGCGGAGCTTGGCGTATTCCTCTTCCAGCAGGCGGGCAAAGAGGGCCGGGGTGAAGGCCTCCCCTTCAGCGCAGCCAGTCTCGGCATCGGCCTCGGTGAGGACGGCGCCCTTGTGGATCCACTCCCAGAGGATGGAGAGGCGGATCTCGCCCGTGGCCATGTCCTCCATGAGGTAGAGGACGTCATCGTTGCCGAAGAAGTCCGCGGGCTTCAGCGCGGCGGCCTGGAAGCCCCGCAGGAACGCGTTGCCGTACTGCAGGGCCACGGACAGCAGGTCCCGGGCGCCGGCGATGGTGCGGGGGGCGGGCTCAAGCAGCATGAGGCCGGCGGCGTCCGCGGCGGTGTAGGTCAGGGACGGGAAGGCGCGGCCCAGCTGATTGGCCTGACCCACCTGCTCCCACACCGGCCGGACGATGTGGACCATCTTCCAGTGGGCTACCCACTTGCCCGAGGCGCCCTCGCGCTGCTCGCGCTCGGCCCCGGCCACGGCCCGCTTCATGCTGGCGGCCACACCCTCGGCGGAGCCCACGGGGATGTTGGGCTCCATGCCACCCTGCCAGAGGGTGCAGCGGCCGTTGCGGTCCGGCGTGTTCATGGCCCGGCGCACGCGGTCCTCGTAGTTGCGCATGTAGCCGTAGGTCATGGTGATGGCCTGGATGTTGGGATTGACGAAGTCCTGGTCCCAGGCCAGCGCGTCCGAGACGCTGTTGATGTAGTCCCAGCGGCCCGTGTTGAAGCCCACGAAGTGCGGGGACAGGGCGGCGCGGATCTCCATGAGCTGGAAGCACTGCTCCAGCTGCTCCACCAGCACGTAGCACTTGATCGTGCCCACGGGCATAGCGAGGTGACCCTCCAGGGCCAGGATGAAGTCGTTCCAGAGGGCGGCATCCTCGGCGGTCTGGGTCTTGGGCAGGTAGATGACGATGCTGCGGCCCGCGGCGAGGAGACGCTCGTGGTTGTTCACCACGAAGAGCACCAGGTCCGAGATGGAGGCCGAGAAGCCGCGGCCGTCCTGGCGGATGTGCCGGTCATCCAAGTGCAGGCCTCGGCAGCGGAAGATGACCGTGGTGAAGTCCAGCTGCTGGCGCCAGTCGGCGACGATCGACCGCCCGAAGAAGCCCTGGGCCCAGGTGTTCATCTCCGTCGCGACCTCTTCGGCCACGGCCAGGAAGAGGGGGTCCCGGTCGATGGCCAGCTTGAGGTTGCGGTGGTTGTCCAGGGACATGGTGTCCACCTGGCCCAGGGCATCCTCGCCGTCGAACATCCAGCCGTCGGCGCCGGAGAGCAGCGCATAGGCCACGTTGCGGATGCCAGAGCGCACATCCGAGCGCGGCTTGGTGGCGGGACCCGTGCCCTGGATCCACTGACGCTGGAGGTCAGGCGGGATGATGGCGCCGTCGAAGTTGCCCGACCGGGCGTCGGCCACCTTGATCTGGGTGCCCGGGATCAGGGACTCGGGATCCAGGAAGGCGATCCGCTCGCCCTGCACCGCGCGCCGCTTGCGCAGCGCCGTGCGGGCCGCCATCCGCTCGTGGCGGCGGTGGTTGAGGGGCGCCAGCACCTCCAGGGCCGCCAGGGCCGCCGGGGTATAGACGTCGGGATAGGCCGCCAGGACGGCGTCGCGGAACTCAAGGGTGGGGGTCATTTCAAGCTCCTAAAAAGAGAAGCACCTGCTGATTAGGTGCTTCTCTGGTTTTCGTATGCCATAAGGGGGGGAAAATAAGTCCTGATTAACTCAAGCCGCCTTGGCGGTCAGCTCACCGCAGGCGCGGTGGGCAGGATCCAGGGAATGACGAAGGCTTGCAAGAGGACGATGACTATCACCATACCCAAGAGGATCATCGAATACTTGAGCGTCTTCCGGAAGATGTCCGTCTCCTTGCCCACCAGACCCACGGCCGCGCAGGCCACGGCGATGGACTGGGGGGAGATGAGCTTGCCCATGACCCCGCCGAAGAGGTTGGCGGAGGTGGTGAGCACCGGGTTCAGGCCAAGCTGGATGGCCGTAACCTGCTGGAGCTTGCCGAACAGGGCTGCGGAGGAGGTCACCGAGCCCGTGAGGAACACGCCAATCAGGCCGATGACCGGGCTGAAGATCGGGAAGGCCATGCCCGTGAGCACCGCCAGGGCCAGGCCCAGGGTGAAGGACATGCCCGAGTAGTTGGCCAGGAAGCCCAGGCCGATGACTGAGGCCAGGGTGATGAGGGCGAAGCGCAGCTGCATGAAGGTCTTGGCAAACACCCGGACGCCAGTGGCGGGGGAGATCTTCAGGACGAACATGGAGAGCAGCGCCGACAGGAACATGGCCGTGCCGGGGGCGGTGAGGTACTGCCACTTGTAGCTGGCAGCGTAGGCGGCGGGCTTGGCAACGATGGGCGCAGCCTTGAAGACGACGCCATCCAGCCCGGGCCACTTGGGCACGGCCAGGAACCAGTGGTGGGTCTTCTCGGCGTAGGCCTTGAAGGCGGGGGTGCCCCAGATGCCCATGACGACCATGAGGATGAGGAAGGGCGACCAGGCCTTGAAGACCTGACCCGCGGTGTGGGTGGCGGTGCTGCTGGAGGTGACGTTGGCGGCATCATCCGGGAAGTTCCAGATGGTCTTGGGCTGCCAGACCTTGATGAAGCCCACCAGACACACCAGAGAGACCACGGAGGCCGTGATGGCGGGCAGCTCGGGTCCGAACCAGGTGGACAGCACGAGGGAGGCGGCGGCGTAGCTGACGCCGGCCACCAGGGCTGCGGGCAGCACTTCCTTGGCCCGCTGGTAGCCCACCATCACCACGACCATGAAGAAGGGGATGATCAGGGCCATGAGGGCCATGTCGATGCCGACGGCCCGGGCCATGGTGGTGGCGGGAATGCCCGTCACCGTGGACATCATGATGGTGGGCACCCCCACGGGGCCGAAGGGCACGGGCGGCGTGTTGGCCACCAGGCAGATGACCGCCGCCGGGAGCGGCGGGAAACCGAGGCCAATAAGCATGGCTGCAGCCACGGCCACGGGGGCGCCCTGCCCGGCCACACCCTCCATGAAGGCAGAGAACGAGAAGGCGATGAGCAGGGCCTGGATGCGGCGATCCGGGGACAGGGACGAGATGGACCCCTTGATGACCTCAAACTGGCCCGACTCGACGGTGAGGTTGAACAGGAACACCGCCGTCAGGATGATCCAGCCGATGGGGAAGAGGCCGGTCAGCATGCCCAGGGCCGAAGCCGACAGCGCCGCACTCACGGGCATCCGGTAGACCAGGACGCTGATGACAATGGTGAGGCCCAGCGTGATGAGGCCCGCCACATGACCCTTCATGCGCTTCACCGCCAGGGCCCAGAACAGGAAGAAGATGGGGATCGCCACCACGAGGGCCGTCAGGAGCAGGCTCCCGTTCAACGCAGCATAGTTCTGGTTCCAGGGCATGGGGTGACCTTTCATCGGAACGGTGAGGGGGGCGCATCGGACAAAGTCGATGCATGGGTCATCAATTTCCCATCTTCCTTTGCATCACATTCCTGACCAGATGGTATTTTCTGATGCTAGGCATCGGATTTTCCGATGCAGGCCCCATGACCGGGGCCCCCGAACCGGGAGACGACGAGCCATGGATGTCCGCACCCTCTCCACCTTCTGCGCCGCCGCACGAACGCTGAACTTCACCCACGCCGCTACCGGCCTGGGTTACGCCCAGTCCAGCGTCACGGCTCAGATCAAGAGCCTCGAGGAGGACCTGGGGACGGACCTGTTCAACCGGGTGGGCAACCGCCTGGAGCTGACAGAACCCGGCGCCCGGTTCCTGGTGTATGCCGAGCGCATCCTGTCCCTGACTCACGAGGCCAAGGCCTCAGTCCTGGAGGAGGAGGGCGTGGGCACCCTCCGCTTCACGGGGCCCGAGTCCGTCTGCACCTACCTGCTGCCGCCTCTCCTCCGAACCTTCAAGGCGAAGTTCCCCCGGGTCCGGCTCCAGTTCCAGCCGGGCTTCGTGCGGGACTTCAAGCGCCAGGTGCTGGAGGGCGCCGTGGACTTCGCCTTCATCCTGGAGGAGCCCTTCCCCTCCAAGACCCTGGCCGTGGAGCGGCTCCGGGACGAGGAGATCCTCATCCTCGCCGCCCCCTCGCATCGGCTGGCCTTTGCCCCCAACGTCTCGGCCCAGGACCTCATGGGCGAGGAGGTCCTGCTCAAGGCCCTGGGCTGCAGCTACCGCAACCAGTTCGAGCGGCAGCTCATCACCGCCGGGGCGCACCCCGGGGACTTCATGGAGTTCCAGGGCGTGGAGACCATCAAGCGCTGCGTGATGGAGGGCCTGGGCGTTGCCCCCCTGCCGCGGATGGCCGTGGAAGCGGAGCTCCAGGCCGGCACCCTGGTGGCCCTGCACTGGGACGGCCCCCCGATCCGGATCTCGTCCCACCTAGTGTGGAACCCCGCCCGCCACCTCAGCCTCGCCGAGCGAGCCTTCTTCCAGCACGTGCGAGAGCAGCTGAAGACCGTCCCTGTCGCCGACGCAAAATAAAACCGATTAACAACCGATGAACACCGATCAGAGCTGATGAACACCGATTAAAAGCTGATAGACATAGAACTAACAACCCGCTGTCATTTGTTTCTTTATCATGCTCTTATCATGCTTATATCGGTGTTCATCGGTGGCTGATTTTGCCCTTTTCTGAAAATCGATTCACGGTCGCAGCTTGAGCATGTCTGGGTGCGCGAAGTATTCGGCACCGCCCTCGAGCAGGGCCTGCAGGATGAGCCCTGCGATGTGCTCCGGCGGATCCCCCTTGGTGTAGTCCGCGCCGGGCCGTGCGCCCAGGCCGCCATCCTTGCCGGTGAGGACCTTGTTCTTGCCAAAGGCCGTGGCCGTGAGCCGGGGGTAGACCAGGCTCACCCGGATGTTCTCGGCCTGCAGCTCCTCCCGGGCGGTGAGCGTGAAGCCGTTCAGCGCGCGCTTGGACGCAGAGTAGACGCTGTAGCCCGGAATCCGCATGAGGGTGGTGCCCGAGCTGATGTTGACGATGGCGCCGCCGCCCCGGGCCCGGAGGATGGGCAGCGCTTCCTGCATGGCTGCCACGGGCCCCAGCAGGTTGAGCCGGAAGATGTAGTCCAGGGCAGCCAGGTCCGTCTTCTCCACGGTGGCCTCGTAGGCGCGGCCCGCGTTGTTCACCAGACCGTCGAACCCACCCAGGCGGGCGGCTTCCTGCAGCATGGCACGCACCTGGCTGACGTCGGACATGTCCACCGGCAGCACGGCGCTGCCCGGCAGCTCGGCGGCCAGGGCCTCCAGCGCCTCGACGTTGCGGGAGGCCAGCTGCAGCTGGGCGCCCTGCGCCGCGAGGTGCCGCGCCGTGGCCAGGCCGATGCCGGAGGAGGCTCCGGTGATGAGGATGGTCTTTCCTGCCAGGGTCATGCGGGGGCTCCTGCTGCTGCGTGGCACCAGCTTGTCATGGATGCAGAACGGAGGATCAGCCGCGCAGGCCCTGACCGACCTTGAGCAACCGGCAGGTGCGGGCGGCGGCGGCTTCCAGCAGGGTCGCTCCCTGGGCCATGCAGTCCTCCAGCGCCATGGGCTGAGGCACGATGCTGGCAAGGCCGTCGATGCCGTGAGCCAGCACGTCGTCGGCCCCCTCGCCCAGACCGCCCGAGAGGCAGATCACCGGAACGCCGTGCTGCTTGGCCACGGCGGCGACGCCCACGGGCGCCTTGCCCATGGCGGTCTGGAAGTCCGTGCGACCCTCGCCGGTGATGACCAGGTCCGCGTCCTTGACCAGGGTATCGAAGCCCGTGGTTTCGAGCACGATGGCCACGCCGGGCCGGAGGCTGGCGGGGGTGAAGAACAGCAACCCCGCGCCCAGGCCACCAGCGGCCCCAGCCCCAGGCTGCAGGGCCATGTCCCGCCCGGTGGCAGCGGCGGCCACGGTGGCGAACACGCCCAGGGCGGCGTCCAGCTCGGCCACCATCGCCGGGGTTGCGCCCTTCTGGGGGCCATAGACCGCCGAGGCGCCCCGGGGCCCGCAGAGGGGATTATCGACGTCGCAGGCCACCAGGAGGCTGGCTTCGGCCACGCGGGGATCCAGCCCCGAGAGGTCGATCCGGGCCAGCCGCGCCAGGGCGCCGCCGCCGTCCGGCAGGTCCGCGCCAGCGGCGTCCAGGAAGCGGATCCCCAGGGCGCGCGCCATGCCTGTGCCGCCATCGTTGGTGGCGCTGCCGCCGATGCCAATGACCAGCTTGCGCAGGCCCGCGTCGAGGGCGGCCTGCATCAGCTGGCCCGTTCCGTAGGTGCTGGTGAGGCGGGGATCGCGCTGGTCCTTCGGCACCAGGGGCAGGCCCGAGGCCGAGGCCATCTCAAGGAAGGCCGTGGCCCCGTCCCCGGAGACTCCCCAGTGGGCGCGCACGGGGCTGCCCAGGGGACCGAGCACCTCCGTGTGCCGCAGCTCGCCCCCGGTGGCGGCCACCAGGGCCTCCACGGTGCCCTCGCCGCCGTCGGCGATGGGCACCTTGAGGACTTCGGCGGCCGGGAACACGGCGTGGATGCCGCGCTCCATGGCCTCGGCCACACCCAGGGCCGACACGCTGCCCTTGAAGGAATCCGGAGCAACGATGATGCGCATGGCGTCCACCTCTCTCAGCACGTCAGGCTGACTGGATCAGGGTACGAGCCCAGGGAACATGAAGGCAAAGCCCCAGGTCATGAGGGCCAGCAGGATCACGTAGGGGATCGTGTATTTGATCGTCTGCCGCATGATGAGGCCTTCTTTGCCAGCCAGGCCCACGGCGGCGGCGGCGATGACGATGCTCTGGGGGGAGATCATCTTGCCGGCGGAGGCGCCGGCGCTGCCAGCGGAGGTCATGAGGATGTCCGACAGGCCCATGCCCTGGGCGGTGAGCTTCTGCAGGTTGCCGAAGAGGGCGTTCGCAGAGGTGTTGCTGCCCGTGAGGAAGACGCCGATGGTGCCGAAGAGGGGGCTCAGCAGCGGATAGACATGCTGGCTGACCAGGGCCACGATGCCGTTGGCCATGGTGGCCACCATGGAGATCTGCTTGTTGGCCAGGTCACCGGCGAAGGCCAGCTTGGTCTTGGGATCGATGATGGGCAGGGCCAGGTTCATGACCGAGGCGATGGAGAGAATGCAGGCCACGGCGATGAAGGAAGGGATCATCTGCTTGAAGGTCTTGCCGACCTGCTCGCCCATCACGGAGTACTTGATGCCCATGAAGGGGAAGGCGATGGCGCCGGCGATGAGCATGATGGTGCCGGGGGTCTGGAGCCAGGTGAACGCGTAGAACTTGCCAGGGTTCGGGTCAGAGATCTGCACCTTGATCACGGCCCAACTCCAGCCCGCGGCGGCACCGGCGAACAGGGGCTTGGTCTTGGGGAGGTTCACCGCGATGACGAGCACGGCCAGGAGCAGGTAGGGCAGCCAGGAGAGGAACAGCTCCTTGAGGTTGAACACCTTGGGGGTGTTGTCGGCCGGGGCGTCCCCCTCGAAGAGCCAGGGCTGACCGTGCTTCTGGAACTTCAGGTAGATGGCCGTGGCGATGAGGCAGGCGAGGCCCGCCAACACGGAGGTCAGGTCTGCGCCGATGAAGTTGGACACCAGGAACTGGGTGATGGAGAAGCTGAGGCCGGCCACCAGGATGGTCCCGATGGCGCCCTTGAGGCCCTTGGACTTGGACATGGCATAGACCGTGGCGAAGGCCATGATCAGCGCCAGCGGCGCCATGAAGCGGCCGGTCATCTGGGAGAGCTTCATGATGTCCAGGCCCGTGGTCTTGGCCAGGGTCACCGTGGGAATGGCCAGGGAGCCGAAGGGCACGGGGCCCGTGTTGGCCACGAGGCAGACCAGGGCCGCCATCATCGGGTTGTAGCCCAGGCCGATGAGGATGCTGGCG
>Ga0194053_10002167_pt1 | contig 11934 bp, 10 predicted proteins | sample SepL228m_MetaG_FD_161684 | JGI IMG/M metagenome (GOLD analysis project Ga0194053, IMG submission 161684) | Anoxic zone freshwater microbial communities from boreal shield lake in IISD Experimental Lakes Area, Ontario, Canada - Sep2016-L227-8m | ecosystem: Environmental > Aquatic > Freshwater >... | reverse complement strand
GAGCCTGGGCGCACGCCGCCGCGAGGGCGGCGAGGAGCAGAACCGAGAACCGCGTGCGCACGGACATGGGTGAAGGGTTAGTGGAAGGTGGCGGGCGTGACAAGGGTCCGGCGCGCGGTTAGCGTCCCCGGATGCTCGCGGCCGTGACCCTGGCGCTCCTCCTCGCCGCCGACCCGGCCCGGCCGGCCTGCCCGGCTTCCGGGATGGTGGTCGCCATCTTCACGCTCCAGCGGCAGCTCTGGCTCTGCCGGGACGGCGTCGAGACCGCGCGGATCCCGGTGGCGCTGGGGCGAGGGGGGAGCGACAAGTACCGGAAGGGGGACGGCCGGACGCCGCTCGGCGCCTACGCGCTCGGGGAGCCGCGTCCGTCCAGCCGATACGGCACATTCATCCCCATCCGGTACCCCACGGAGGATCAGGCGAGGCGGGGACACTCGGGGGAGTCCCTCGGGATCCACGGCCCACCGCGCGGGCAGGCGGAGCCGGACTACCCGACCACCGCGGTGGACTGGACGCTCGGCTGCATCGCCACCGGGACCGACGCGGACGTGGAGGCCGTGGCGGCCTTCGTGCGCCGGTACGGACCGACGGTCCTCATCCGCTGAGGCTCGTGGTCAACCGACCAGGTCCTCGGTCCCGTCCACGCCGAGCACGTTCCCGGTGAGCCAGGTGGTCTCGGGGCGGGAGAGCGCCACCACGAGCCCCGCCACGTCGGCCGGCGTGGTGAGCCGCCCGGCCGGGTGCATGGAGAGGCAGCGCTCGATCATCTTCTCGTTCCCGGGGATCTTGCGCAGCGCCGGCGTGTCGGTCACGCCCGCACGCAGGGCGTTCACCGCGATCTTGCGGGGCACGAGCTCGACGGCCAGCTGCCGGCAGTGGCTCTCCAGCGCCGCCTTGGCCGCGGAGACCGCGCCGTAGGAGGGCCAGATCCGGTGGCTGCCGGCGCTCGTCATCGCGTAGACGTGGCTGCCCGGGCCCATGAGTCCGGCCTGCAGCACGTCCTGCACCCAGTAGACGAGCGAGTGGGCCATCACGTCGAGTGTCATGTCCATCTGCGGCCGGGTGATGCCCTCGGCGGGGTCGGCCGGCACGAAGGGCTTCAGCGTGCCGAAGGCGATGGAGTGGATGAGGACGTCGATGGCGGCCGGCGTCCCGTCCGCCTCCAGGATCCCCTTCATGTCGGAGACCGTCGCGGCCCGCTTCTCGGGATCGGCCGCGTTCACGTTGAAGAAGACCGCCCGTCCGCCCGCCTCTGTGATCTGCTCACGAATCTGCTCCACGTGCGGCAGCGTGGCGCGCCGGTCGAGGTGGACGCCGAAGACGTTCCGCCCGGCACGGGCCAGCGCGAGGGAGAAGGCCTCGCCGAATCCGGACGAGGCGCCGAGGACGAGGGCCCACCTGCGGGGAGAGGTCATGCGCCGAACATCGTCGAGCCCGACGCAACGGTCAAGCGGGGAGCGCGGACCTGCTAGGATTCACGCCGCATGCCCGACGGACGATCCATCGACGTGATCCAGGCCGCGGGGCGGATGGAAGCGGCCGCCCGCTCCCTGTACATCGCCCTGGCATCTCACCCTCCGTACGAGCCCTACCTTCAGGAGCTCTTCCTGCAACTCGCCGCCGAGGAGGCCGAGCACGTGCTGCTCCTCGGGGCGCTCCCGCTGCGCGAGGACGTCCGGCTCTGGCCGGACGAGGTCGCGGTCCGCTTCACTGCCGAGCTCGACGCCATGTCGGCCGAGATCGACGCCACGCGGAGCGAGCTCCTGCGCGAGTCCGATTCGCTCCGTCCCGGGCGCATCGTCCAGCGGCTCGGCGAGATGGAGGCCCGGTTCCACTGCTTCCACGCGGTGAAGCTGGCGACGAGTGCCGACCTCGTCGTGAATCGTCTCTTCGCGTCGCTCGCGCTGCAGGACCAGAGCCACCGGGACCTGCTCCAGAAGGCCCGGAAGCGGCTCGGCGCCTGAGCGCCTTCAGACCCTCTTGGGGCGCAACCGCTCAGGAATGCCTTCACGGCCCGTCTTTCTCTTGCAGGGGCAATGGGGAACGCACCGCTTCATGACCGTACGTGACTGCCTGACGAACGCCATCCTGCTCGAGGATGGCGCGCGAAAGCTCTACGAGGAGCTGGCGCGCCGCCACGCGCCCGACTCGGCGCTGCAGGCGTTCTTCACCGCGATGGCGCTCGAGGAGGAGCAGCACGCCGCGCGGCTCCTCTCCCTCGCTCGCCACCTCGAGCCGGAGGAGCTGGACGCGGAGTCCCCCGCCCGCCTGACCGAGTCGATGTCGTCCATGGAGAAGGAGATGGCCGCCATCGTCGAGGAGGACGCGCGGCTGGGGCCGGGCGGTCTGGCGTCCATCCTGCAGCGCCTGGTGGACTTCGAGAACTGGTACACCTGCGTCCACGCGGAGGATCTGTGCGATCTCTTCGCGCCCAAGCTGAAGCCTATCTTCGCCTCGCTGGCGGAGCAGGACCGGACGCACCACGAACTGGTGGACCGGGCGCGGCGAGCGCTCTCGCAGCTGCGCGTCGGGGAGCGGGCGACCCCTTAGCGCTGGTCCTTCGCCACATCCGGGAAGGTGACGTCGAGGAGGACGACGCGGACGAGCGGGCCCGGGAGGGCCAGGTCGCGCCCCGTCGAGGCTCGCGTGGCGATGAACTTCACGAACTCCGCCCGCCACTTGCCCGGTCGCAATCGGGCTTCGAAGGTCATCGAGCCCGACGAGGAGAGCACGGCCTCCAGGAACGCGTCACAGGCAGCCTGCTCCGCCTCCAGGACGATCGAGCCCAGGCTCACGCCCTCGAGCTCCTTCCGTGAGCCTCCGAGCAGGGCCGCCGCGGTGAGGTTCAGCCTGCGGATGGCGCCTCGGGCGTCCACCGTGACGTAGCCGACCGGAGCGTAGTCGTAGAGGTCGGAGAACTGCTCCCGGACGAGGTCGGCCTGCTCGGCGGCGAACCGGAGGGCCCTGTTCCTGCGTTCGAGGTCGGCGACCTTTCGGCGCAGGTGCCCGATGGCGCTCTCGCCCGGGACCACCTCCACCGCCCTCTCGCCGCTCACTGGGCGGGGATACTTGCAGAATCCTCAAAAGGTCGAAGTCCCCCGTCCTCGGGACACCCTGGCAGGGGGCTCGGGCAGTTCCACCCGGAACATCGAGCCCTTCCCGACCTCGCTCTCGACGGTGAGATTTCCCCCGTGGGCGGTCACGATGGCGTGGCAGACGGCGAGACCCAGCCCCGTCCCTCCGTTCGCCCTCCGGGCCGTGTAGAAGGGCTCGAAGATCCGGTGCAGGACGGATGGAGGGATCCCGCAACCGTCGTCACGAACCTCGATTCGCGCCGAGCCGCCCTCGCCGGGGTACGAACCCACCCTCACCGTGCCGATCCTTCCGTCCGGAATCGAGTCGGCGGCGTTGGTGACCAGGTGGACGACGACCTGGACGAGTTGCCCGGCCGAGGCCATCACCTGCGGTGCACCCCGATCGGTGACCTCGAACCGGGCTCGCTCGCCCAGTCGCGGGGGAAGGGCGCGAAGGGCGTCGCCCACCACCTCCCCTGGAGACACCGGTGCGCGGCGCGGATCCGGGTGGCCGAAGAGGGAGAGGTCTTTCACGATCCGTGCAATACGGTGGCTTCCCTCCACGGCGTCGCGGAGCGACTCGATCGCACCGGCGACCGTCTGGTCGATCTCGTTCCGATCCAGCGAGGCGGGCGCCCGCAGGAGGGCGGAGAGCTCCTCGACGGCGACGGACTGGTTCGCGAGCACCGCGGTGAGCGGGTTGTTCACCTCGTGGGCCAGTCCGGCGACCAGCGTGCCCAGTGCCGCGAGCCTGGAGAGCTCGGCGGCCCTCCGCTCGGCGGCTCGCTGCGCGGTCAGGTCCCGGATGAAGCAGGCGTACCGGCCGTCGAGAAGGGGCGTCTGGCGCAGCGAGACCTCCACCTCGACGGCGGAGCCGTTCTTGTGCCGATGGCGGGCGAAGAAGCGGTCGCCTCCGTTGAGCCGGATACGGGTGTTGTGCTCCTCGTACTCCGCGTGGGTCTCCTCGGCCTCGATGTCCCGGATGCCGAGGCCGAGCATCTCGTCCCGGGTGTAGCCGAGCATGGCGCAGGCGGCGGCGTTCACGTCGAGCAACCGCCGGTCCTCGCTCACGAGCCAGCACCCGTCGAGCGAGGTCTCGTAGATGAGCTTCAGGATGGCTGCCTGATCACGGGTCGTCATGTGTGCACGGACGGGAGGCGGCGCACTGCCCACCACCGTCGCGTGTGGGACCTTATCCGACACCGGCCAGCGGAATTGTGATTTTCACACCCCTGCCCCGATCGGGGCTGGACAAGGGCTGTGCAGCGATCTTCCCGGTCTCGGGCGACGGCGGCCTGGTTCCGCGAATGAACCCCGAGGCCTTGTTACCATCAGTGCGCCGGCTGCACCGGCGCCACCGGCAGCTCCACCCGGAACGTCGTGCCCTTTCCCGTCTCGCTCTCGACGGTGAACGTTCCCCCGTGCGTCGTGACGATGGCGTTGCAGATGGGGAGTCCGAGCCCCGTACCCGTCCCCGGGCTGCGCGTGGTGAAGAAGGGCTCGAAGATCCGCTCCAGCACGTCCGGAGGGATTCCCGGACCGTCGTCGGAGACCTCCAGGAAGGCCCGACCCGGAGCGCCCAGGCCGGCCCGGACGACGACGGTACCCGTTCGTCCCTCCGGGATCGCCAGCAGGGCGTTGGTCACCAGGTTCACGACCACTTGCCCCATCTGGCCCGCCGACGCGAGCACGTGGAGGTCGTGGGCGACCTCCGTCCGGATGGTCGCCCGATGGACCTCCTGACCCGGCAACCACTTCAGCCCCTCCTCCACGACGTCGGCGAGGCGAACCCGCTCCCGCCGCTGCTCCGGACGGCCGAGGAGGGTCAGGTCCTTCACGATCCGGGAGATGCGATCCGCACTGGTGGTGATGTCCCGGAGCACCCCCAGGACGACTTCGGAGCGGCGGATGACGCCGTCCTCGTCCGTCGTGGAACTCCGTCGAGCGTTCTCCTGGAGCTCCCGCACGTCCTCCAGCGCGAGCTCCGCGCTCGCCAGCAGGGCCGTGAGCGGGTTGTTGACCTCGTGTGCGACACCGGCCACCAGCGTCCCCATGGCCGCAAGGCGTGCCGACTGGGCCAGCCGTGCCTGGAGATTCAGGCGACCCTCCTCCGCCACCTTCCGGTCCGTCACGTCCTGGATCGTGCCCACCAGTCGAACGGGTATTCCGTCCGCGCTCCGCTCGAGCTGGCCGAGACCGTGGACCCACTTGACCCGCTGGGTGACCTGATCGACGACCCGATACTCGTGATCGAACCGCGAGCCGACCGACTCCAGTTCTTCCAGGTAGATCGCCATGGCCGCGCGGTCGTGCGGGTGGACGATCCGGAGCCAGTCGGCACTCGTGCGAGGGAAATCCGGGTCGATCCCGAAGATGTCATCCAGCTTCGTCGAACTGCTCCAGTGGTTGCTCGCGATGTCGAACACGTAGTTCCCGAGCCTGGCGATGTCCTGACTCATCCGCAGCCAGCCCTCGCTCTCCCGGAGGTCGTCCATCGACCGCTCCCTGTCGGCGACGGCCGTGTCCCTGGCCTGGCGGTGCCGGATGGCGCCGACACCGAACGCCACGTCGTCGGTGAGCCTCTGGAGGTATCCGAGCTCATCGTCTGTGAACGCGGCGACTTCGCCCGAATACATGACGATGGCGCCAAGGACCGTGCCCTCCACGATGAGCGGAAGAGAGGTCACGGAACGATAACCGCGCCTGTGTGCCTCCTCCCTCCATGGCGCCATCGAGGGATCGGTGGAGAAGTTCTTCCCCACCACCATTCTCTTCTCCCGGATGGACGTCCCCGTCGTGCGTCTTCCCCGGGGTTCGTCCGCCCAGACGATGTCCACGAGCCCGAGGTAGCCATCCTCGTGACCGGCATGGGCCACCGGACGTACCGTCTTCCGTTCGTCGTGCTCGGCCAGCCCGACCCAGCACATCCGGTAGCCACCGTCGTCCACGATGACCTTGCAGATGTAGGCGTAGAGTTCCTCCTCGGTGGTTGCCCGGAGGATCGCCTCGTTGCACCGGGTGACCATGAGCAGCGTCCTGCGCACCGCGCGCTCTCTCTGCCGGACGCGCCGCACGATCTCGAACGTGACCGCGATGGCGATCCCGCTCACCAGGAAGACCAGGAGTTCGACCTGATCCCGATGCCTGGGGACGAGGAACGTCCTCACGGGTTCGGTCTGGAAGTAGATCTCCTCCAGCAAGCCCACCGCCGTCGCCACGACTGCGGGACCCATGCCGCCAAGGGCTCCTGCAATGGCCACCGCCAAGAGCAAGAGATCAGGCTCGGGCTCCCCCGTATCGCCGAGCAGTGCATTGCGGATGAGAACCGCGACCCCGATCAGGATCGGTGCCGCGACATAGGCCCATACCTGGGGCGAGCGGGGCTTCATCTCCCCTTTTATGTGCTCCCATTAATGAATAATTCACAAGAGGGGCACCGATAGTGCCCGTCGATCCACTGGAATCCGTTGAAGTAGGCGGGCAGTGCGGCACTGACGTGAACGGAGGCCCCGGGGATGTCGGGGCGCTACTTCGAGTCGTCCGACGTCGCCTCCGCGGACGCCGCAGGCAACTCCACCCGGAAGGTCGATCCCTTCCCGACCTCGCTCTCGACGGTGATGGTCCCGCCGTGGTCCGTCACGATGGCGTGGCAGATGGCGAGGCCGAGGCCCGTCCCGCGCCCATCTCCGGAGGGACGGGTCGTGAAGAAGGGGTCGAAGATCTTGCCCAGGCTCGCGTGCTCGATTCCCGTCCCGTGGTCCACCACCTCGACGAACGACCTTCCCGGTGAACTCTCTCCGATGCGGACCAGGATCTCGCCCTTCGTTCCCGGGCGGGTGGCCTTGGCCGCGTTGGTCACGAGGTTCACGAGCACCTGCTCCAGGTGCCCACGGGAAGCCATCACGTCGGGGGCCCCGAGGTCCTTCACGCTCACCGTCGCCACGGCGTGGACGCTGCTCGGAAGCCAGCGAAGCGCCCCGCTGACGATGTCCGCGGTTCGCAGTCGAGTCCTGCCCTGGCTCGGTGCTCCGAAGACGGACAGATCCCTCACCGTGCGCGTGATCTTCGCCGCGGCTTCGCTGGCCTCCCCGAGCATCTCCAGGATCTCCCGGTCTCGTTCGATCCAGGCCTCCGGGCTCGGTCGCTCCCCTTGCTCCACCTTTTCCAGGCTGGCCCGGATGTCCCCCATGGCGGTTCCCACGCCCGCCACGATCCCCGTCATCGGGTTGTTGATCTCGTGCGCCACCCCCGTCACCAGGGTACCCATGGCGGCGAGTCGCGACGCCACCGCGAGCCGCTGCTCCATCGCCCGCTGCTCGGTGATGTCCACGACGACCGCCATGTAGCCCGTGTTGGCCCCGGCCGGATCCTGGACCGCCGAGCCATAGCCCCGGACCCAGCACACCTTCCCGGATGGAGCGAGGAAGCGGTAGTCGCTCGTGAAGTCGCGTCCCGCGGCGATGGCCGCCATCCACTCCTGGTGCACCTTCTCCCGGTCCTCCGGATGGACCGACTCCATCCAGCCCTTCCCCCTGGCCTCCGGCGCGCTCATGCCCGTGATCCGCTCCATGGCGGGGTTCATGAACACGTTGTTGCCCTGGGTATCGGCCTGGAAGACGCCGACGGGGGCGGCGGTCGTCAGCGTGCGGAAGCGGATCTCGCTCTCCTGGAGTGCGGCTTCGCGAGCCCGCGCCTCCGCCTCGACTCGCATGCGGTCGGTGATGTCCTCGAACACGCTGAACACGCCGACGACCACGTTCCGCGTCGGGTCGAACCGGGTCACCGCGCTGACCCGGATCCAGCGGTGCGAGGCGAGCACCGGGTTGAAGACGCCCATGACCGCGGTCGCGATTTCCCGCCCGGTCCGGAGCGCCACCATGGCGGGATGCTCGGAGCCCGGAAGCTCCGAGCCGTCCTCGCGGAGCGCCATCCACTGCGGGTGAACGGAGGTGCGCCCCTGCATCTGGTCGAGACTGAGCCCCAGGATCCGCTCCGCGGCGGGGTTGGCGGAGGTGATGCGCCCCTCGGCATCCTGGTACACCACGCCCAGGGGCAGGGCTTGCAGGAGTTCCCGGGAATGCTCCTCGCTCTCCAGGAGCGACTGCTCCGTGGCGCGGGCCTTGGTCGTCACGTCGAACACCGCGACGAAGTAGTCCTTCTCGGGGCTGTACACGGAGACCGAGAACCATTGCTTCAGGGCCTCGACGTACCGCTCGAACTTCCGGGGTCGCCCGGTCGCCGCCACCTCGCCGTAGATTTGGAGGAGCTCGGGATCCTGCTCCCGGAGTCCCGGGATGACCTCCGACACCTTCTTCCCGGCCACGTCCGTGAGGCCGGTCAGGGTCTCGAAGGCTTCGTTGACCTCCAGGTAGACGAAGTCGTGGGGAGGCGGACCGTCCGTGAGGACCTTGCAGTAGGCCAGGCCGTTCAGCATGGCGTTGAAGATGGAGCGGTAATGCCCGTCGGCCGCGAGAAGGCCCGGTTCGCTCATGGCTTCCGGCATGCTTTGATACTCTCAGATTTTGGGCGCGGGGCAAGGCCGCTCGTTGCTTCAGATGACCTCACCGCTTCCGGAGGACCCTGCCCACCTCCACGGCCAGCTCGGACGGCGACCCTCCGTACCTCACCGACGCGGTGCTCCCGTCCGGGATCGAGGCGAACTCGTCCGCGTCCAGCGTGAACACCGCCCGGGTCATGTCTCCGTCCGGATGGTTCGAGAGGGAGGTCGATCGATCCCCCACGTGGAGCGTGAGAATCGCGTTCCGTATCGGGAACGCACGGTCGCTGGAGACCTCGATCTCCACGCCCCTCGCCCCGCCGAGGGCGGCCGACGAAGCGACGCTCCGGATGGACGTGATGGAGGCCGTGAAGGTCTTCTCCCGGACCGGGATGGCCCGACTCGCCGCCGCGAGAGGCCAGGAGGCCACGGACTGCTGCACGGAAGGCGCCGTCTGGACGGGAGGGGGAGCGACGGTCTTGCCGAACCGGATGTTGGCGAGCGAGATCGCGCCGCTGGCCGTCCGATCGAATGCGAACCTCACGCCCCTCAGCTTGCGGAGGATCGCGTCCGAGCCCGCGAAGTCGCCGAGCGAGATCCGGACCGTCTGGAGGATCGGAGAGACCTCGGGCGTCCCGTAGGTCAGCATCCCCACCGGGCCGGCCAGGTTGGCCCCCACCATGTAGTTCCTCACGTCCACCGGGCTCGAGAGCGTCCCGTCCGTCCCCTCCAGCAGGATCGAGAAGGAGGTGCTCGCTTCCACGTTCAGCGGATCGGTCCGGATCGGGGTGAGCAGGGAGCATGTCCCGCTCGCGTCCTTCTGTGGGGCGGGCATGAGCACTCGGCGTGAAACCCGGAACTCGAGCGTCTTCGCGGCACCGAACCCGGCGATCGCGGTGGCGTCGAACCCGGCGGAACCCGGCCTCGCCAGGTTGACCTGGAGGTAGACGTCCGCTCCCCCCCGGGTCCACGCGATGGACGCGGCGCGCTGGTCCGGACAATCCATGCTTCCGAGGGGCTGGCCGCTGATGTGGTCGATCGCGATGTTCGGGACGTCGAGGGGGATGCCCTGTTCGGATGTGCCGGTGGCGCCCCGGAAGTCCTCGATCGGCCATTCGGCGGAGGGAGAGCTGGAGAAACCTCGATCGACCCGGGCCGGGAGCGGACCTCGCAGGAGGTCGGCGCCGGTCACCGTGGTGGGGAGCCCGTACGCCGGATCGAAGTTCCGGATCGCGCTCGGGAGATTCTATCAGACTTGACGCCGCCCCTGCGGCAGTATGCCTCCGGATTGACTACCTCGATCCAGACCGGATTGAATGGGAAGTTCGATGAAGCCCGTTCTCCTCGCTGGAGCGATCGTTCTCGGCCTTTCGGCAGGTCTCCTCGCCACCGGATGCGGGTCCTCGGGATCGGGAAGCACGGGTCCAACAGGTCCCACCGGCCCGACGGGGCCCGCATATGGAAAGCCCGAACTCCTCTGGTCGCGAGGCGGCTGCCAGACGAGTTCTTGCGGCACTGGATGGTACGCCTCGCCCGTCGTCGTCGATGTAGACGGTGACGGTGTACCGGATGTGGTCTGGGGAGCGTACGACCTCGTCGCGTTGCGGGGGACCGACGGCTCGGTTCTCTGGCGCAACACGTCCTTGTCAACCCGGGTCTTCGGCGGCCCTGTCCTGGCGGACCTCGATGGAGACGGCGCTCCCGAGATCGCCGCGGGTCGCGGGACTTCTGGCCAGGTGATGATCCTCGGTCTCGGCGGAGCCTCGAGATGGACCGGGGCCGCATTCACTTCGGGTGAAGTACGCTCGCTCGCCGCCGCTCGCGTCTCCGGACGCACAGGCTACGACCTCGTCGCTGGCCGAGCAGGGAGCGGTGCCACCGGTCAGGTAGCCGTCCTGAATGCGTCCGGCTCGATCCTGGCTGGATGGCCATCCCTTCACTCCGGGTCAGCGTCGGTCGGCGGGGGCATCTACGGACAGAGCATCGCGACAGCCGACCTGAACAGCGACGGCCGAGCCGAAATCGTCGCTCCCACGGACGCGCCGTACATCCTCGCACTCGGTGCGGACGGGAACGACCTCCCCGCCAGCAGCCACTTCGGCGCGGGAAAGGTGTTCGGCCAGGTTCCCGTGCACACGACCGACGCCGGCGCCGTTTCGGGCACGACGAACTGCGCGACCGACCAGCTTCTCCACTTCTCGTCCTCGCCTGCGTCCATCGGCGACCTGGACGGGGACGGGACGCTCGAGATCGTCGTCGTCGGAAGCGTCTACGACTGCTCCACCAACCCCTACACCGACCTGTACCACGTCCCGGTCATCCTCAAGGCCGATCGCACGCGGCTCAAGACCACCACCTACGACTGGACGGTACTCCCCGTGCCACCCTCCGGGGCGGCTCCGAAGTCGCAGGACTCCAGCGTCATCGAGATGGCGATGCCGAACCCGGTGCTCGTGGACCTCGACGGCGACGGCAAGAAGGAGATCCTGTACGCCTCCTACGATGGTCGGGTGCATGCGTGGTGGCTCGACAGGACGGAGCACGGTTCCTGGCCGTACACCGTTCCAGGTTCCGGGATCCGATTCGCCTCCGAACCCGTGGTGGCCGACCTCGACGGCGACGGGAAGTCCGAGGTGATCTTCACTACCTGGCCGGAGAAGGCGAGCGGCGCGAGCGGCTCACTCATCATCCTCGACTGGCAGGGGCGCCTGGTCTACTCGGTGGAACTGCCACCCGCCTTCCCCGCTCCGGGGTGGAATGGCGGGCTCGGGGCGCCCACGCTGGCGAGACTCGGAACCAGCACGGAACTCGCGGTGGTCGTGGGAACCGCACGTTCAGGGGTCGTGGCGTACCGGATCCCCGGTTCGGTGGCGACCGGGATTCGCTGGGGAACGGGTCGGGGCAACTACCGGCGGGACGGGACCGGGCCCTGACGCCGGCGGCGGGCCTCGGCCTGGTCGTCGCGACGCGCTGGACTTTCGGTGACATGGTTCCCTCATAATGGGTCAACCACGAATCCCCTGACCTGAGCGAGCGCATGCCCGACCTCCCCCGGACGCCGCGCACCACGCACCGGCGCCTCCCGAAGCGCGGTTCCCACGACATCGCCCTCATCCACGCCATCCTCGACGAGGGGCTCGTCTGCCACGTCGGCTTCGTCGTGGACGGGCAGCCCTACGTGCTCCCTGCCACCTACGCGCGCATGGGTGACCGGCTCGTCCTGCACGGCTCGCTCTCGAACCGGATGTTCCGTGCGCTCGTGTCCGGCGCGCCCACCTGCGTCACCGTCTCGCTGCTCGACGGGCTCGTCCTGGCCCGCTCCGCGCTCCACCACTCCATGAACTACCCGCCGGTGGTCGCCCT
>Ga0194053_10002164_pt1 | contig 11944 bp, 9 predicted proteins | sample SepL228m_MetaG_FD_161684 | JGI IMG/M metagenome (GOLD analysis project Ga0194053, IMG submission 161684) | Anoxic zone freshwater microbial communities from boreal shield lake in IISD Experimental Lakes Area, Ontario, Canada - Sep2016-L227-8m | ecosystem: Environmental > Aquatic > Freshwater >... | reverse complement strand
GTATTTCCGCTAATGGTTGATGAGATGATCGTTAAAGAGCCACCATTATAAATCCCGCCGGCTTGACCAATTCCGTTGTTTGAACTGATGGTGGATGAGATGATCGTTAAAGAGCCAACATTATAAATCCCGCCGCCTGCATTAGTTGCGCTGTTTGAACTGATGGTGGATGAGGTGATATTTACAGTCCCGGCGTCAATACCAACCCCGCCGCCCAGAACAGCCCTCGATCCGGAGATAGTATCACTGGTCAGATTCAGCGTCCCTGCTGAAATATAAATACCGCCGCCAACGGTGTTCGGTGCGCTGGAAACATCCCCGCCCTTTATGGTCATGTTGGAGATATTAATTGTCTGTCCGGAGGCATTAATGTTAAATACCCTGAATGTGGATCCGCCTGCGCCCGGAGTCGTCACCTGGACTGTGACATTACCGCCGCCCGAGCCTGTATTGGTTCCGTCAATCGTAACGGTGTCTGTGATAATCGGCAAAGCAGCGCTGATAGTTACTGTCGAACCTGATGTGAGATTAAAAGCAATAGTATCATCAACCAAGGGTGTGGCATTTGAATCATTGATTGCTTTACTAAGAGTACCTGCCGCTCCAGAACCGTTATCAGTAATCGCTGTTACCGTGTATGTTATGAGGTTGTGGTTATAGTCTGAAACTGTTATGGAATGAGCCTGAATCAAACCTCTAGAGTATTCCAGATTCCAGTCTCCCTGAAAACCTGTTGCATTTGTGGAGGCGGCTACATCTGCTCCAGTCCAGTGAGAAATATCGTTAAGAATACTCTGCCCGCCGCTGTCCTTTGCAATATCGCACCCGTAAAAGAGAATGTCAGCACCCTGCGAAAGATGTCCCTGCCAGGAGGCAATCGCCTCCTTGTACTGCGCGATATTATCAGATGTAATTACATCGCTGCCAAGCATTATCTGGCGGTAGTTTCCTTCCGAGATAATTCTTATGGTGTCAATATTGCTCTTGTCATGAAGGTAGTTTGTGATTTCCTGTATTCCGTCCTGCCCTGGATGCAGGAATACAACCTCAGCGTCTTGGGGCAGACTATCAATGATTTTCTGCGGATCCTTGACTGCAGAATCTATAAATACCACCTCAGACACATCTCCACCGTAGTGGTGAGCAAGAGCCAAGGAACCGTTGAAGTCAGCGATCTTGTTAGTGTCAAAATACTTGTCTTTAGCATCTACATTGCCGTTTTCTAAAAACCAATTAAGTTCGTGGTTCGTAATTCCTGATTCGTAATTCGTAATTGTATTTCCAGTATGGTCTGAAGAGGCGTGGACATTGATTTCGGACGGATGGACTATCGCGTCAATGTTTTCAATTAGCTGATGACCTGAAGCTGTGGAATCCAAATTAGAAGTTAAGAGGTCAATAGAACCATCTTTAGCAAGAACATCATTTAGAGAAGCGAAGAAAGCGCTCTGTTCGGGAGTTGAAAGAACTGAATCGGCAGTAAGAGTCTGTGAATCTGTGAGCTTGATGCTTCCATCAACATTGTGTTCTTCAGCAACGGCAAAACCAATCGAACCTGCCTTCTCTCCATTAAGGGCAGTCTTTATATCAGAAAGAAGAGAGTCAAGATTTTCACCGGGAGCAAGTTTTACTACTATGGTGTTTGCATTAGCGGAGTTTTCCAGAGCGTTGAAATTCTTGATCATCTCCGAAACGACAAGCACATTCGGGGCTGAACTGTGATCCAAAGTATCACTATGGCCGGTAATGCCGTCAATGTACGCCTGAGTCTCGGCAGATGAAGCTTGGGCGTGTGAGGCGGAACTATTATCGGCATGTGTTTGCCCCGTATCGACATTGTGCTGAACATCGACTGCGGTATGCGAAACATCAGCACTGCTTGTATCCGTATTATCAGCATTAGCCGCATGAGTATCTGTTGCCTGCATTTCTGCGACAACAGCTTCGGCTGTCTGTACGGCGGCGGCGCCGTCAAACAAAATCCTCTGTTCCAGTTCGTATATTGCCATAATTTTAAATCCAAATTTTAGATTTTAGATTGCTGATTTTAGATTGAAGCACAACACATTCACTTTTCACTTTTAGTTATTCACTTTCTCCTACTGTTCGATCCTTCCAGCTGGTTGATTCTGCTGAATATCAAAACTCTCGTCGCCCGGCATATTGTCAAACTGCTGATTGTCGCCCTGAGTCTGAGGAGCATTAAGTTCCTGAACATTGACTTTGTTCTGGTCGAGATTGTATAGAGTCTGATTAGTAAGGTCGCTGTTACCTGAAGGATTTACTTCAGCTGAATCCAAAGTGTTGTTGTCGGCATTCTTCTGGGTTTCTATGTCAATATTTCCCTTTCCAGATGGAGTATATTCTTCAGGCGTTACGAGATTGCCAGACATATTCTGAGTCATTTCAAGGTTGATTGTGCTTTCATAGGATTTGTCGGCTTCCATCTGATCAATGCTAGATTCATATTTTTTGATGCTCGTAGCATAATCAGCTACTGCTGTTAAAGATTGAGCCTTACTCTTTTCAAGTTCGGCTACTTGCTTATTTATCTCGGCTTTCTCCGCGTCGAGTTTGCCTAGCTTTTCAGAATAGGAAGCTAATTCTTTCTTGTCGTCGGCTATCTTACTGCTGCTTGATGCTGAATCTTCAAGGGTTGATACAGCAACTTCAAGAAGTTTTTCAGAGTCAGTTACCTTATAGGATGAATCTTCGATCTGCTTGCCAAGAGCTTTTTTGTCAGCTTCGTATTTCTGCTGGGCAAGAGCTCTTTGCTCGGTAATCGCTTGTTTGTCTGTTTCCGGTGCATTGTCTAACGCAGATTCAAATTTATCATCTGATTCTTTGAAGAGCGAGCCAAGGCTCTCCATAGCGCTTTCAAACTGCGTTTTCTGATCCTGAGCTAGCGTGAGGTTCTTCTGGGCATCTTCTATGTTCTTGTTAAGTTTGTCGGTAGTCGCTAGACCGGTTTGAGTTATGGATATTTCACTTTCAAGCTGAGCTATAGTTTTTTTGTAATCATCAATTTTGCTCTGGATAGGTATGAGTTCGGATTTCTTGCTGTCCAGGGCTGAGCTGGATGAAGCAATATCATCTCCTTCATCCTTTTGCATTTCAGCAAGGTTTGTTTCCATTCTCTTCTTGATAGAAAGAAGCGTATTCTTGTTTAAATTCTCCACTCCGAGAGTGTTTAATACGCGGTAGTAGGCAAGATAATAATTACCGAGCGCCTGAGCTCTTTCTATTGCAGCTCCCACTGCTTCCATCTTCACTCTGGTAAGTTCAAATGGAGATACATTGTTTGAGCCAGCCGACTGCTTGGAAACTGCCGCTACATGGTCCTGGTATATCTGATATTTTTGCTGATAAAGGTCAAACCTCTCTTTCTCTTCTTCAAGAGCGGCATGAGCTATTCTTACCTGAGAGAGAATTCCCACTGACAAAGCCATAGCTTGAGCATCTATCTGGTCAGCTTGAGAATCCAATGCTTTATACTCTTCTATAGTCTGAGGAAGCTTGAGAAGGTTGTAAGCTGCTCTTGCTCCAATCTCCCACCAGGTCTTGTTATAGAGATATTTATTTGAATCGCCTGTGAAGTCCACAAATGCCTGAACATTGGGGAACATCATAAGTATTTTCTTGCGCGCTTCGACATTCGTTACATGCTGCTGGATATCTAACTGGAAAAGCTCAGGCCTTTCAAGCAAAGCTATCTCTTCAAGAAGCTCGACATTAGGCACCTTAAGATTAGCCATTTTCTCTATAATAGTAGTGTCAACACGGATTTCATTTGTAGGATAATATCCCATCAGTGAACGCAACTGTATGCTGGAGTTCTCGTAATCCCTGCGGTATTCTCTTAAGCTAAGTTTGAGATTGATAAACTTTTTCTGTTCGACTAATGCGTCAGACTTCGATATGCCGCGGGAAGTAGTGATATTTTTAAGCGCAGTTTCGGTTGATTCACACTCTTCAAGCATTGCTTTAACTTTTTCCATCTCATATTGAGCTGAAGCAACTCTCAAATAAGCGCTGGCTACATCAAGTATCAGGTTCTGGGCGGCTCTGCGTTTTTCTTCTCCTGTTATGAGTGTTCTGTCTTGAGTTTGCACCGAATTAAAATAAGCTAATCCAAAATCTAATGTGCTAAGAAGCAGCTCGACTTTGACTCTGTTTTCATACTGCTGTGAACTCATAGAGTACTCCAGACTCTGCTGGCCTGTAGCTATTCCTTCACTTTTGGCGCCAGGCTGGTTTGTCCTGTAATCCATGCCGTCGCTTACTTCCAGGTCGGGCAGCATTCCCAGCATAGCAGCTGTTTTTCTCTCATTATCAACAGTTTCCTGTATCGCATAAACCTTCATGTCCAAATTGTTCTTCAAGGCCAGATCTATGCAGTATGGCAAAGAAAGAGGCTTGGTAGTCGGAAGATCGTTTCCTTTTATTTTTTTAAATGCTTCGTCAACTTTCTTGACTCGCGCAGCTTTATACTCGTCGGCTGTCTGGCATCCCGCCAGTAAGGCAAAACTAGTTAATATAGCAAAAAAATGACCTCTTCTCAGCACCATAACTGTCTCCATGAAAATTAGTTGGGATTTTTTATTTAAATGCTGCAAATAAAGTAGCTATTAAATGATTATCTATAATGCATTTGTGGAAGAGTCTAGCTAGATGTTGACCTTATGCAAGTGGGGGGGAGGTAAATTAACTATATTATTTTTTGAAGAAATAATATTTCCCACTTTTGGAGACTCTGAATCATGTCAAAATCCTAGGGATTAATCCTACCATAATTCCCGTTATAAGCCAGTCTTCTGGTATTTGATACTATTGAAACTATCGTCTGTGCATTCATTTAGTATCCTTTTTTGCAGAATAGTACTTTTGTTTTGGGCTATTGGGCTTTTCCGGTGTTGAAAGAAGCAGTAAGCCTCTCTCAATCAATTTATTTAAATAATTATTTCTAAAATGTTCACGATCTTTTATTCCAATGTATTTTTGGATTTCAGTTCTGGTTTTTGGAGATCTGCAAAATTCAATAATACTAGCAAGTTTCTTGTCTTGCTCTGTACTTGCGGGGCAGTTGCTCTGTACTTGCGGGGTAGCTTGCGGGGTAGCTTGCGGGGTAGCTTGCGGGGTAGCTTGCGGGGTAGCACTTGATGAGAGAGGTATAATAATCCTGAAAATATCCTCTTCTATAAGTTTCGGATCAGCTCCGGTATATGCCTTACAGAATTTATAGATATTCCTTACGCCTGAGCCAAGCTCATCAGCTCTTCCAATCTCTTTGAAGAAGCGAGCTATAATCGGGTTTTTGGGACAAGGAGTGAAGTTAGAAGGATCAATAAGTCCATGCCCATGAGGTCTGTTATTATTTTCTGTAAAAATCTTATCGTTTTCAATTACAAGTTTAGCTGGAAAAGGATTGCTGAACTCTCTGTGTATTAAAATATTTGAAACAACCTCACGGAATATTTTATCTCTGAGACTTATTCTATGGTCATTTTCTAAATAGAACTTATCTGGAAGATGCTTTGCTACAAAAGCCATAAGCCTTTCGTAGCTTTCAATTAGATTTGTGCGAATATCATCTCGGTCATCGTAACGGTCTAAATTTTCCTTTCTTAAAATGGCATCTGTCCTGTAGTGAGGCAGGGCTGATAAAATAACATTATCCTGCCCAAGAAGGAGCACTGAGGCCAATGTGAATCCGGCTTTTCCTGTACGGTAATCTTCCTGGTAAAGCTGCGCACTCTTCAATAAATCTAAATCGCTTAAAGTCTCCCAGGGATGATTTGACCTGTAATTTATTGCTAACTGCCGGGTTTTTCTTATAAGGTCGCTTCTTAAGTTTTCCATCTTAACATATGGCAGAACCTCGTTTTCAGTATAGGTGGATTGTTTTCTGATATAGAGTTCAGCCACTTTCTGGTTCTGAAGGGTTATGTCTATGTCTGCTTCGCCGTTCCTGTCATATATTTTCCCGTTACAGCGATGTACTTGAGAACTCATCGGAATATTTAGTACAAGTAATATTTTTCCATGAAATTCAATCTCTTCAGGCACTATGTAGCACGGTGGATTAATCTTCTGAAAATTATTAAGAGATGCTTAAAATCCCTTTTAATTTGCTCGATGTAATCAATATCAACGCCGCTAGGTTCCCCATTATCTTTTACTCCCAGGATAATAGTTCCGCCAATACGATTCAGAAATGCGCAAATCGTTTCATAAACATCTCTATTGAGGGCTATTTTCGACTCTTTAAACTCAATTGAGAGTCCTTCTCCCTGCTTAAGAATTTCTTGTAAATATTCCTTTTTCATTAGCTAAGGCATTCCTCGTAAATCAAAATATGGATGAATCTTAATCATTATTCCTGTTAATTAGGTTAATTACTATCTTGATAATTGTTTCTCTTTCTTCAGGCCTGCTTTCAGCTATCATCAAAGTTAACGCAACAAGTGTGCTGTCGGCAATCATTTTGCTCCCGTCCTTTCTATACAAACAGTTGTTGAGGTCAAGAAACCACACGAAGAGAAAAGCAGCTATTCTTTTATTGCCATCAACAAATGGATGATTTTTAACTAGGAAATAGAGTAGGTTTGATGCCTTTTCTTCAATGCTTGGATACAGTTCTTGCTCTCCAAATGACTGGTAAATTGTGTTAATGCAGCTATGAATACTTTTATCTTTTTCTTTTCCAAATAAACTCCCGGCAGTAAACTTTATCCTTAGCCTATCAATAATGTCCCTAACTTGCTGATATGATATTCTTACACTCTTTATTTCGCTAACTGAACTAACTCTTACTCTCTGATAATCATAGTCATCAAGCAAATCTAAAGCATATGTATAATCAGAAACAATTTTTATTAGAGCTTTAACTTCATCTGTATTTATTGAATATTTATCAACAACAGCATTAATTAGCTTTATAGATTTTTTAAGCTCTTCCAATCGCTTTTGATTTGTTGAATATCCTCTTATAATATGCTCTTTTAAGACTTTAGTAGCCCATATGCGGAATTGAGTGCCTCTTATTGATTTAACTCTATAACCAACAGAAATTATTATATCGAGATTATAATAGTTTACATTGTATAGTTTTCCGTCGGCGGCAGTTGTCCGGAAATTCCGGACAACTTGTTTTTCCGCAAGTTCTCCTTCTTTAAAAACATTTCTAATATGTTCAGAGATTGTTCGTTTGTTCTTGTCAAATAAGCCGCATAATTGCGTTTGATTTAGCCAGACAGTTTCCTTGTCCAGCCTGACATCAAGCTGAAACTCACCTTTCCCTGATTCGTAAATTACTATTTTGCTGTCTTCAGGATTCATTTATTTCTCAGTTAACTTTCCTTCAAAAGCCTTTTTTAAAATTGACGGCCTTAGCCTTTCTGCCTTCTCCATTATGCCACAAACAGAAAGACGAGAACTATCTGGTGCTGTTCTAATATTGAACAATACGGTATCATTAAATTTTCTGATTAAGAATTTCTAGACTTATTATATTAGTAAATATCCTTATGTGCCTGTTGATTACTTAATTAAATTTGAACTAGATTTACGGTAAGGAATTTGTATCAGCTCGAAAATTGTATTTTTTTGCAATCTCTTCCCATTCATAAATATGCTCAATTTGATGTATCTTTATTTGTTTTGCTATCCACTCGCCGAGAAGAATCTTGTTTGCAAGTGTGAAGGTGTTTGGCAAAGGCTTTCCGATAGCTCGACTTATTGCATAGGCAAATTTTCTCTGTTTCTCAGTACTTTTCATGCCTATTGTTTTTGAATCTGAAATCTGAAATTTCTCCTGATAGTAGTTTTCCCAATCCTTAAACTGAGATAACTTTTGATAAAGTTTGTCTTTTAGCTCTTTGAGAGATTGAGTATTTTCTCCTTCAAGAGAATAAACTTCAATTGATTTAAGCATAGGCTTTAGCTCTTTAAGCAACTCTTTCTTAATCCATATTTTAAACTCAATAAGTCCTGAGGCTGTTCTCTTATCTCTGAGTTTTTGCATCCTTTCTGCTGCTGTATATGTCATTGTTCTAGCCTCTATTTAATTCCTTTCCAGTCTAGAAAGTATTCCAAAGCAGATCCTAGCTTAACTGCCATTTCGTTTATTGAGTGGAAATTCTTATTCTTAAGGAACTCTCTATCATCAAGAGAATGTTCAGGCATATTGATAAACTCCTCAAAATCCTTAAGAAAATTACTACCAGATTCTATATATGAATCTTTCCGATTCAAAAGAGCTGAAAGAGTTTCGTTCCATGTTTTACCAACTTTTGATAAGTCAGAATCCAACCAACCCTTAATTGGTTGGTTGTTATTTTGTATATTATATGTTTTATTAAATGGTATAGGTCTCCCAGATTTTGGAGATCGATTTCCCAATTTTGAGAAATCGAATTCCATTTTTTCGGATATCGATTGGTCAATAATGGTATACCACTTTGTCCTATCGAACTTTATATTGTTATAGTTCTTTGAAAGAATTACTTTTTTATCCTCTAATTTTTGAAGAATTCTTCCAATCTTCTTGTAGTCCCAGAAAGGAAAAATTCTTTCCAAAGCTACCAAGGAATTATATGTCCAATAATACCCGTCTCTTAAATTGCGATCATTTGCTTTGTTGACAAAAACCCAATAGGAGATGAAGTTCAGCATCACTGCTTCTTCTATACCATGTTCAGTTGCTATATCCGCATCAAAATAGTAAAGCATAAAAAGCCTGCCAAGTTTATTCTATATAACATTTCTATACTTCACTGTCGCACTCTACAGCTTTCATGAGATCGCTTAGCAGAAATCTTACAGTACCGCAAACCATATACTTCTTGAGTTTGTTCTGATTGATCATTTTGTAGATTGTAGGTTTGCTGCACTTCAGGAGACTGGAAGCCTCATTCATAGTAAAATATTCAGGCTTGACCAGTTCTTTTTTTTGAAGCTTCATTTTCAAAGCCTCAAGGATTTCATTTCTTGTTTCTGTTGAGAGTTGAAAGGTGTCAACTGCGGGTTGCAAAAATGCTTTGCACAATGATATGTCCTGCTGATTCATTTTTATGTCTCCTTCTTGTTTTTAATAGGGGTTTCTCATAAACAAAAATATAGCAGAATCAATACTTGTAAGAATGAACTTATTTGTACCTGTTTGTACTACATCTTTTCCAAAAAAAGTCCGTATTTATTCAAACATCTACGCTTTTATCATACTCTCTAAGTATCTGATGTGATGCAAATTAAAAACTATAAAAAATTGAATATTTTTAGAATAATCATTAAAAATGGGACAATGTCCCGGACATTGTCCGGACAAATTACACCAAAGATAAAGATAGAGATAAAGAAATAAATCAAACAGACATGACACTATCTAAAGACCAAACTTTGAATGTTGCTGATAATCCTGAGCTCTATCGGTTGCAGGAAGAATTAACTAATAGTGGGTGGAGTGGAAATTTGAGAAAGCTGGTCAGCAATATAGGGAACTTGGATGTTTGGTTGGTTTATTGGGATAATCAAAAAATTTAAATTGGAAGCAAAGGATTTCTTCGATCGGTATGAAAGAAAAAAGGATAGAGCTCTATAAAATTCTTGAGAGAAGAAAGAGTAATTATATTGCAAATAATTGCGATTTTATAAAAGGCTATCAGGTCTTTATAGAGTACACAGAAAATACTTGTGGAGACAAAAAAGTTCTTAGAAAATATGACTATAAATCTATTTCCGATATTCCAGTAAAACTCGACTCTATTTTAAAGTATTTTCTAAAAAGGAAATGCTACTAAAAACATTCGCATAAATGCGAATTAATAAAGGCTTCATAATTTATAAAATTATTCAGAGACGCAAGACCCCTAATGGCTTTTAGGCTCAAAAATATCTCAAATCTTGAGAATAGCAGATATTACGGTAATAATGAGGTAATAGTATGGGAATAACACGGTAATGGATAGAGCTTGCTTAAATGGTAGTCGTTTACTTTGCAAACATTCAAAGTATTGGTTTTTGGGACTGATTTATAAGTTCTTTATTGCTCCCTTTATTTTATTTTTCTTCGGATTTTGGTTTACCAAAATCGTAATGCGTTGCTTGCAATGCGTATTGCGCCCTTAATAAATAAAGGGAGTTTATTGGAGTTCCTGAAGTCACTAATTAATTTGGAATATCTATAAACATCTTGGTTCCATGTCGGCTAAAAATCATGGAATATAGCTTTGGGAAAAAGAAATGAGAGGGCTCCCAAAAGTAAGATAGTTCAGATTCTGAAATAAAAATTCTACATAATATGCTCAAGAAGAATTTGAGGTTTATGAAGATATCCTAGACTCTTGATTTGAAGAAGTTTTATTCAGTAAATCATAGACCTGACTTACTAGAGGGTCAGAAGCTGACTTAAGAAGCTCTATAGTTTGTTGTCGAAGTGAATTCTCTTTGGCTTCCGGTAAATATATTTGCAATTTTTGAATTTCTTTTTGTTTAAATTCGTTGCTGAATCTAGTATAGTGCTTTGTCATTGATGGATTTAAATGGCCAACAATATCCTGAACTAGAGCCATTGGGATTCCTGCTTCTGCGCAGAATGAAACAAAGCAATATCTTAAAGAATGATATGAGTATAAGCTAGGAGAATGTTGCCTGTGCTTTGTTAAATTATCTCTAGGATTACTAAATCCATTATAGATAAAAACTTTTTGTATGATTCTTAAAACGATGTAAGGGCTTTTTAGATAGAGTTCGGCAATATTTGGAAGGACATATTCACCAATATCCTTAGCTTCAATTAGCTTAGATAGAAGCCAATTATTTATCGGAATGTGAATCTTTACTCCATACCTTCTGGTTTTATATGGCGTAATAGCTATTATGTTCTGGCCGAAAATTACATCTTCCCACTTTAATAGACATGAGTCTTTAAGCCTGGCGCCAGTATAAACTCCTAAGAGGAAAAGTAGTTCATATTCACTTTTGAAAGGAACATCTTTTATTTCCAGAAAACTGTTAAGTATCCCGATAATCTGCTCTTTGGAAAATTCTTTCCTGCTTACCGGGTTTTTTGCTAACCTGGCTATTATGTCTTTGGCAAAAGGGTTTCTGATTACGCCAGCTTCTTCTTTAAGCAGATCAAACACTCTTGCAAGTGTGTTAATATGTTCATTGAAAGTCTTATTGGTTATCCCTCTTTCATAAATATATTTTGAATATTCTTGAGAAGTCTCCATGTCAATATCAGATAAATACAGTTTTTCTGGATGATTATTTCCTACCCATGAAATAAATGAAGAAATCCAATTCTTGTAATACTTCATAGTTTGTTCTGAAGGCTTTGCTAAAGCAGGATGGCTCTCAAATGTTTTTACAACGCAACCAATTTTGAATCTTTTAGGATTGTAAAGATTTTTAGCTCTTGCTACTTTAGTAACAACATCAGTTTCAATTTTTACATCCCTAGCTGATGAAAGAATGTCCTTTCTCTTTTTTTCTGCCTCTTTTAATGTTGACACTTCAAGAGATTGACGGATAAGTTTTCCGTTAACCCTATAACGCAAATAGTAAGTGTCTCCGCGCTTGTAAAGATTTTCTTTTCCCATATAAAATCCCTTTATGCCTTATTATTATCTTTGGCATAGATTAACAGGAAAAGGATACTATTCAAATATAAAGTAGCACAATAGTAGCACAATTATTAATTTTTGAGTCTAATATATTTGGTTTGGGACCAAAGGGTCGGAGGTTCGAATCCTCTCGCCCCGACCACTTTCACTTCAATACAATATTTAGGCTCTTCTCCAACAACGGGGCAGTTTTGGCTCTTCCCCAACAACAGGGGCCGTTATTAATTAAGCGCATAGCGCTCTAACTCTCAAACGATAGTTTTCAAAATTCCTGAATCCGTACGCTCTTCTGGATATCATTTCCATTTTTGTATGGAACC
>Ga0194053_10002163_pt1 | contig 11954 bp, 8 predicted proteins | sample SepL228m_MetaG_FD_161684 | JGI IMG/M metagenome (GOLD analysis project Ga0194053, IMG submission 161684) | Anoxic zone freshwater microbial communities from boreal shield lake in IISD Experimental Lakes Area, Ontario, Canada - Sep2016-L227-8m | ecosystem: Environmental > Aquatic > Freshwater >... | reverse complement strand
CCTATTAACTGAATTACATTGTCTTTTCTTTCTTAGGTGCTACTGCCATTCCTATTACCGGTTTGGTAGTATCTGCAGCAGGAGCTGCAGATGGATCTTTGTCGGGGAAGTTCACCAGATACTGAGGCTTTTGTTTTGCCATCCACATATCAAATTCTTCCTGTTCAACCACTTCAATAACTCCTCTCATAGAATAGTGCCCATTGCCACACATCTGATCGCAACTGATTTCATAAACGAAATTGGGGTTACCAGTAATTTCTTTCATCTCCTTGGTAGTATACTTTGGAGTAAACCACATGGTAGTTGGAATACCTGGAACTGCATCCATTTTCATTCGGAAATGAGTTAATCCAACATCATGTATAACGTCACGGGATCCAATTACCAACTTTACAGGTTTACCTTTTACCAGGTATAAGGTTTGTTCGGTAACCACATCATCATGGCTCAGTTGATCGTCCCAAATTATACCCAATGTATTAGTTGCTGCGTCAATATTTTTGAAATATTTTTTTCCAAAAGCGGCATCTTTACCCGGATAGCGATAAATCCATCCAAATTGCTTTCCGGTAATTTCAACTACCATTGCTTCCTTAGGAGGTTCACCTGTAAATAAAAACCAGTTTCTCAAACCTACCACCACCAGTACCGTTAACACAATCGCTGGAATGATGGTCCAGATAAATTCTAACTTGTTGTTATGTGGATAGTAGTAAACTTTTCCCTCATCGTTCTGCTGATATTTATATGCAAATGCAAATAATATAACCTGAGTAATGATAAATACAAACCCGGTAACTGCGATCGTAATCCACATCATTGAATCTACTCTGGCTCCTTCAACACTGGCAGCATCATGAACCAGTAAGGTTTTACCGTAATACAGATCATTACAATACCAAACACCAATTAAACCCAGTACTAAAAAGGCTATCATGAGGGCAGCGTTGATCTTGTTACTTTGACGTAACCCTTTCCCTTCTCCTCTCAGCACCGTTACGTATTCACTCGCTTTCGCAATTTGAAAAATAACGATAAAGATGAGAGCTATTACCGCGATGGTTAAAAAAATACTCATATTCTATTCAGTTAATACTTTGGAGATTTTATCTAATAAATTATACCTGATGGATAATACTTTCTTTGAGGAAAGGGTGATACTTTGGAATCAGCGGCTTCGAAGCCAACGATCTGCTTACAAAGAAAATCATACATCCAACAAAAAACGCGAGAATACCAAAATCCATCCATCCTAATGTTACATGTTCTTTAGAAAGACTGCCAATTACCATTTGATAAAAATCTATCCAATGCCCAAAGATGATTAATACTGCCATAAAAGTTACCAATGTGTAATTTCTCTTGGCAGAACGCTTCATTAGAATCAACAAAGGACATATAAAATTGATAATCAGGTTTAAAAAGAAAATTCCTTTATAAGGTCCTTGAACACGATGTTTGAAGTAAACTGTTTCTTCAGGAATATTTGCATACCAAATCAACATGTACTGAGAGAACCACAGATACGTCCAAAACACAGAGAATGCAAACATAAACTTACCAATATCGTGCAAGTGTTCCTGATTAGTTAGCTCGAGATATCCTTTGTTCTTCAGATAAATAACCCAAAGCGCAACGAGACTCATACCGGATACAAACGAACTAGCAAATGTGTACCAGCTATACATAGTAGAGTACCAGTGCGCATCAATACTCATCATCCATAACCAGGGTACAGTCGAGCCCACTGTTAAGGCAAACCAAACAGTAAATAAGGCTGCCCGAATTGTTCCTCTGTAAATAAATTTAGCTCCGGATTCATTATCCATGGGCGATTCATCTGCTTCCCTACTAATCTGACGCATTCTCCAGCCCAACAAGCTCCACAATCCAATAGTAAGGGTTGTCCAGATTACAAAGAAAGTTGGATTTAAGAATCCGGTCTTTCCTTTCAAAATAGGATCATTCGCAACAGCTTCTGTATCTAACCAATGATAAATATGGTGCTTGTGGCCCAATACAACATACATTAGAACTGCAAAAGTTATTGTTCCAAAGATGGGAACCATTGTTGAGATAGCTTCTGGAATTCGGCGAAATGATTGCTGCCAGCCACCCATAGCCAATGTGGTAACACAAATGAAAAACATACTGGCATTACAAATGAGTGTCCAGAAAATGGTATTATACATTAAAGTACCCCAGAAATGCGTTTGTTCATGCTCATCGGCACTGAATCCTTTGGTAAACATACCATAGAACAGGGCTGCTCCTCCAATACCGATCAAAGCAAGTGACCATGTTTTCATCTTTCCGGGTATCTCAAATTGGTCTCTGATAGATGCCATTGTAAATCTTTTATACTGTTATTTCATTTGCCTTTTCAGGCAGAACTTTCTGTTTTATTTTTTTGCTGTGGTATCAGCTGCTGCCGTTGCGGTAGCTTTTCCTTCCAGTTGTTTTTCTTTAATGTATCTGATAACCATCCAACGTTGTTTTCTGGAAAGCTGAGAAGCATATGACCCCATCAGGTTTTTACCATAAGCAACAGAATAGAACATCTGACCTTCCGGCATTGCTTCATATTTTGCATCTCCTACCAAAGTAGCGGGCTTTGCAGGATAGGGTCCGGTACCATCTTTATACAACGGCCCATTCCCTTTTAAATTTGCGCCATGACATATACCACAATTTACCAGGTATAATCTTTCGGCTTCCTTAGTTTCTGAAGGAGTCATAGCCGTAATGGGATTAACCACTGCTTTTGAAGCAATATAGTTGGTAGTATCCCCTGCAGCATCTTTAGCAATATGGAAGGGAAGTTCTTCATCACGTGCGATGGTACCTTCAACAGGGCGATTTGTATAGTTGATTTGCTTCTCCGCTAAATTACTATGATCGGAATAAGACTCATAGGCACGGCTATATGCCATATCTGGCATATAAACTGAGCCAGGCTTGCGTTTTACATCGCTGCAGGAAGCTAACACTGTAGCGGAAGCTAACAACAGAAATACAGATACTTTATTCATCTTTTAATTATTCTGGATTAAGCAACTACCGGGTTGCTGTTTTCAAATGTTGTTTCGTCTTTATCATAAGTACCCAGCCACCATCCGGTTTCTGCAACCTGCACGTTGGTTTCTACCGCGCCGGAAGCACTTAAAAATGACTGTAAGTCGTCTGTATTGGTTTTGTCGGTACACTCAATTACCATTACAAATAAATCATCGGTTGCACGAGCATGGAAGTGATGCTTTTTTACAAAGGGTGCTAACTGGCAGAGATAACAAAAAGTAAGCACCATTCCTACTGCTGCAAACAATACAGTTAACTCAAAAGTAATCGGAATCCAGGCAGGCAAAGAGAAGTGGGGCTTACCTCCAAAATTCAATGGCCAGTCTTTCACCAAAATCCAACTGATACTTCCCAATGCGGTGGATGTTCCTGTAATGCCATAGATAAATCCGGCAGTGTGCAGACTCGTTTCGCGTAAACCCATCGCATGATCTAATCCATGCACCGCAAATGGGGTGTACACATCGTGAATCTTGTATCCGGCAGTGCGAACTTTTTTCACTGCTGGAAATAATACCGCTTCATCATCAAAGCAACCTACAACGAATTTCTTTTTTGCCATACCCTTATTCCCTTTCAGGAAATTTAGTTGTTAAATGAATTAATGTGCATGTGCATTGTCATGGATGAAATTGTCGAGTGGTTGACCTTCAATTTTATCCATATTATTTTTAAATCCTTCTCCCGAAGTTTTCAATACATACTTAATTTCTGCAACCGCAATTACCGGGAAGTATTTGGCGAACAGGAAGAAGCAAGTAAAGAACAATCCAAATGTTCCCATGTAGAAGCCAATTTCCCAAATGGTAGGACTATAATAAACCGACCAGCTGGAAGGCAGGTAATCGCGATACAAGGAAGTAACAATGATTACAAAACGCTCGAACCACATACCAATATTTACAATCACGCTCATGAAGAATGTAACAAAAACGTTTCTTCTCATTTTGCGGAACCAGAAAATTTGCGGACTCAATACGTTACAAGCCATCATACCCCAGTAGCTCCATCCATACGGACTAAACAAATATGCACGGCTATACCAGAAAGTATATCCCTCATATTTATTTTGGCTATACCAACCCATGAACAACTCGGTTAAATAAGCTATACCAACGATGGATCCGGTTAATACAATAATCTTATTCATTGCCTCGATGTGACCGAGGGTGATATATTCTTCCATGTTAAACACCTTACGGATAATCACCATCAAGGATTGCACCATGGCAAAACCTGAGAAGATGGCACCCGCAACGAAGTAAGGAGGAAAGATAGTTGTGTGCCAACCCGGTACAACCGAAGTGGCAAAGTCGAAAGATACGATTGTGTGTACCGATAATACCAGAGGAGTACTTAAACCAGCCAATACTAATGAAAGGCTTTCATGACGCTGCCAGTGTTTAGTAGAACCAGTCCAACCAAAAGAAGCAATCCCATATAATTTTTTACGAAGCTTGGTAAATGCTCGGTCTCTAACAGTGGCCAAATCCGGTATCAAACCGCTGTACCAGAAAAGCAATGACACAGTAAAATAGGTTGAGATAGCGAATACATCCCACAACAAAGGCGAATTAAAGTTAACCCAAAGTGGACCGCGGGTATTGGGATAAGGCAATACGAAGAAAGCCATCCAAACCCTACCCATGTGCCAGATAGGAAACTGACCGGCACACATTACCGCAAAAATGGTCATGGCCTCAGCAGCACGGTTTACACCCGTTCTCCATCCCTGACGGAACAATAACAAGATTGCAGAGATCAAAGTACCCGCGTGACCGATACCAACCCACCAAACGAAGTTGGTAATATCCCAACCCCATCCAATTGTTTTATTTAAGTTCCACTGACCAATACCGTAGGTAACATCCCGGTAAATGGCGTAAATACCAAACAGTAAAAGAGCTACGGCAATATAGAAACCAATATACCATAACTTACTTGGCTTGGCTTCAATAGGGCGAACAATGTCTTCCGTTACCTGGTGAAAGTCTTTGTTTCCCATCACCAATGGTTCCCTGAGCTGTGATTCGTACTTTAAATGCATCTCTACTTTTTTATTTTTCCGGGATGACCGATAGCCGATCATCTGATGGATATGTTTCTAGTATTCCGGTTATTATGCTTTTGTTTCTTCTTCCTCCAGGTTTCTAACTTTTGCCAGATAGCTTACATTAGGTAACACGTGCAGCTGCTCTAATACATAGAACTGGCGGTTCGGGTTTTCCTTTCTGGTAATGCTAATCGCACTATGCTGGTTATTGGCATTTCCAAACACGATTGCATTCGTAGGGCAAGCCTGCTGACAAGCAACTTTCAGGTCGCTGTCTTCTAAAGGACGACTATCTTTTTTAGCTTTCAGTTTGCTCTCCTGCAAACGCTGAACACAGAATGAACATTTTTCTATTACCCCTCTGGAACGAACCGTAACATCTGGATTCAATACCATGCGGGTAAGATCATCATTCATATCCAACACTACATCGTTTACTATGCCTACCTGATTATTACCAAAGCTATCTGCTCCTGTATAATCTGCCCAGTTGAAACGACGAACTTTGTAAGGACAGTTATTTGCGCAATAACGGGTTCCGATACAACGATTGTAAGTCATTTGATTGAGCCCTTCACTACTATGGTTGGTAGCGGCTACCGGACAAACGTTTTCACAGGGTGCATTGTCGCAGTGCTGACACATCATTGGCTGGAATACCACATTCGGATTATCCATATCACCGCTGAAATAGCGATCGATACGAAGCCAGTGCATTTCATGTCCGCGTAACACCTCAGGTTTACCTACAACAGAAACGTTATTTTCAGCATTACAAGCTACAACACAGGCTCCACAACCGTTACATGCATTGAGGTCTACGTTCATACCCCAACGAATTCCCGGGCGATCGTATACTGGATAAATAGTCCCTTGTTTTTCGAAATTTTCCAAACCACCCCATGGAGCCAACTCTTCTTCTCGTTCTTCACGAATCTCAGTAGGATGCTTTTTATATTCAGCAAGTGTAAGCTCTTTCATTACCTCTGTACGATTACCTTGCTTGGTATCGTAACGGCTATGCGTTTGAGTAAGCGCCACCGGATAAGTATCATTGGTAAGGGTAATTTCAACTTTTCCCTGTGTAAAGCTAACTGCGTTGCCGTAGAAGCTGCTTAATGGATAAGCATTTTTACCAGTACCTACAACCGATTTACCCAACTTTTCAGTTCTACCATAACCAACCGCAATACCAATCGTATTTGGATGTGTTCCCGGAATGATGAGTGCAGGTAGTTCAACGGACTGACCATTACAAGTAACTTTTACCACTTTTTTAGGTGGATTTACTTCGTACGCATCGGCTTGTCCGTTATCATTTAAATCTATTTTCAATAAAGTGCGGGCAAGAGCTGGAGAAACAATCACATAGTTATCCCAGGTTGCACGGGTTACCGGATCGGGCAATTCCTGTAACCAGGGATTTGCAGCTCCTTGTCCGGCACCAATTCCAACTTTCTCGTATAAAACCAACTCAATAGGCTCATCTTTTTTAGCTGCCGCAATAGCTGTAATGGCTGCAGTAACGGACGCTCCAGTAAATGCGGCACCACTAACAACAGGAGTGGCAGGATTTAACACACCATCCTGCAAGGTTTTATCCCAACCGGATTCACCACCCAGTTTAGCAGACCAATATCCCTTCAGGAAGCTTAGATAATCGTTTGTAGCACCCGACCATTTCAATAAGCTATCCTGCCATTGACGTGTTTTGAAAAGCGGATAGATAGTAGGTTGCATGAAAGAGAAATAACCTGTTTTCACTTCTGCATCTCCCCAACTTTCGAGAAAATGATGATCGGGAATTACATATTTACAAAGCTGTGCAGTTTCATCTAATTTACCGGCAAAAGAAACGGTTGTTTTAACCTTTTTCAAAGCCTCTGTAAAGGCTCCGGACTGTGGCCAGGTATAAGCAGGGTTTGCTCCATGAATCAACAAAGTTCCTACAGAGCCGGCCTTCATATCCTCAACCAATTTCGCCATATCAGCATCTATTCCCTGACGAACATTATAAGTAGTACCAAAATTGATAGTAGTACCAATAGCACCGATTGCCTGATTAATTGCATTTACCACAACTTGCACATGCATATCATTACTACCGCAAACCACTACTGAAGATCCCTTGGCGGCCAGTAATGCCTTCGCGGTTTTTTCGATAGCTTCTTTCAGTGATTTATCACCTACACCGGTTATTTCCTCACCATTTACTGCACTTAATAAGGCAACTGCCACTGCTCCGGTTTCGGAAGGGCGAATCAGGTGTTTTTCATCGGCATTAGAACCTGTAACGCTGGCAACGCTTTCAAAATGAATATGCTTACTCATTTCGGGCTTCTGCTCATTTATTTTTTTGCCGGCAGCGTACTGTCGAGCAAATTCAACCGGAGCCAACCAGGTACCGAGAAAATCGGCCTGCAGACTCACAATTACAGATGCTTTATCAAAATGATAAGCAGGAATAGCTTTTTTACCAAAACATGATTCGTTAGCCAGTAACATTCCTGTATATGAAACTGCATCATAGGTTACATGACGGCTTCCGGGATATTTAGCCAAGAATTGATTAATGGCTTCTTTAGTAGTTGGTGAAGTAATAGAACTGGTAAGGATTACAACCGGACCAGTAATCGAAGCAGCAATTTCTTTGTCAACTGCTTCGAAAGTAGCTTCTTGTCCGCCTATTAATGGAAAACGTAAACGGGCAGTATCATATAAATCGAGTACAGAAGCTTGAACGCGGGCCGAAGTACCATTTCCGGTAAGTGGGCTCAATTCATTTCCTTCAATTTTTATTGGACGACCATCGCGAACTTTCGCTAATACTGATACCACATCTCCATCCTGCACATAGGTTGTAGCATAATACTTTGAGATGCCTGGCACAACATCTTCCGGCTTATTGGCAAACGGAATTGCTTTTTTAACCGGAATCTCACAACTCGCAGCTACTGCAGCAGCGGCAGTAGAAAAGCCGAGGTATTTAAGAAAGTCTCTGCGGGGTGCTTTTGCATCCAGCAAACCGGTGTTTTCTTCCACTGCGGGCAGTTCTTCCCTGAATTCGTCCTTTACATCTTTGTTGTAAGCTGCAGACTGATTCAGCTCTCCGAAACTCTGCCAATGCTTTTTTTGCTCCATAATGTAAATCCCAGATCCCCGGGGGGATTGATTTAAAACCGTTACTTAATATATATACCTGTCAACTGAAAACTACCTTCCTTTGAAGGCAGCTGATTTCAGTATTAGTAATGACATTTTTGACACTCAGTACCACCAATTTTTTCTACTGTTACACCCTTTGTGCTATCCATTTTACCACTCTTCAAATCCTGGTGATATTTTTCATAAATACTATAGAATCCATTGTCTTTAAACTGCACTTTTGTTTCGCGGTGACAGTTTACACACCAACCCATACTGAGGTTGGAGAACTGCTTCACTTCGCCCATTTTTTGAATTTCACCATGGCAGGTTTGGCACTGAACCTGACCGGCTTTCACGTGCTGAGCGTGGTTAAAATACACATGGTCGGGTAAATTGTGGATGCGCACCCATTCAATTGGTTTTGCATTGGCTGCATCCCAGGGTTTTCCTTCAACAAATCCTGCATATTTATATAACTTCTTAATTTCAGCGGTACCATCTACTTCTTTCCCTTCTTCGGTATAAATTTTTTCACCTTTGTATTCATTAATCGCTTGGTGACAATTCATACAAACATTTACAGAAGGGATAGTAGCCTGTTTTCCTTGATATACTCCGATATGGCAGTACTGACAGTTAATTTGGTTAACGCCGGCGTGAACTTTGTGAGAATAGTAGATAGGTTGAACTGGTTGATAATCGGTGCTGCGGCCTAAGTTCATAGCACCTCGGGTTGTATAGTATCCCCCCACCAGAAATAAGATTATTGATAAGAAGGCGATATTGCTTTTATTTTTAAAGAAAGAAACGGGTTTTTCCGGATCAATTCCTTCGCGCTCATCCGCCATTTTTTTCAGATTGGAATTCACCTGTAATAAGGTGAGGGCAACTACTGCGAGAATCAGGGTAAGTACTCCGAATAATAATGTGTTGTCGCTATCTTCAGCCGGAGCTCCTGCAACAGCAGCACCTCCGGCAGGGGTAGCACCGGGTGCAGGAACTGTTTTGATATACCCTAAAATAGCATCAATCTCAGCATCGGTAAATGCTGGAAATTGATTCATCGCTACTTTATTGTACTCATTGTACAGGTTATTTGCGTAGGCATCACCTGTTTTCAGGAAAGCAGCACTATTGCGAATCCACGCATACAAGTTCTTTTTATTGGGCCAGCGATCCTCAACACCGGCCAATGCTGGACCTGTTAATTTTTTATGAACCTGATGACAGGAGGCACAATTTGTCTGGAAAAGCGCCTTTCCATCCTGGGCCTTCACTGAATTTCCGGGAAATAAACCGGCCATCACTAATAATATCGCACAGCAGAGTCGGGTAAACCGTTGAAAAGATAACATATGCACTAACGTGGTTCTTGGTGTAGAAAAAATTCCGTGAACGCCGCAAAAATATGACAGGATGCTGACAAAAGAGCAACGATTTAAATTTTTTTTTGCAGTTATTAAAACTGCTTTTCAACTCTTTACATACAGTTTTCCATAAAAAGGCAATAAATGCTTACTTTTTAAGATTTCGGGGTGAAGTTTCGGGTAGTATTGGTTTTTTAATTCAATTTTGCGGCATGCTACAAAAACTGCAGAAAAAGTGGGGTTTGAGTACCCGAACCTTTTGGATTGTGTTTATTGCTTTCGGGTTAACGGGCACTACTACAGCCATTTTAACTCGCTATGTAACGGGCTGGTTAGGGATGGATGCCAATAGTGAGTGGTATCTGCGATTAGGGGTGCGGATTTTTATGTTACTTTTTGGTTATCAGGTTATCTTGTTGGGATATGGGTTTCTGTTAGGCCAGTGGGCTTTTTTCTGGAAATATGAAGTAAAATTGTTGCGCAGGTTGAAAATTCTGCCTCCTGCCCCCCAAAAAACCGCTATTGCCATTTTTGCATCGGGATCAGGATCGAACGCATTAAAAATTATGCAATATTTCGAGCATCATCCTACCATAACCATCAGCTTAATCGTATGTAATAAACCAGGAGCAGGGGTTATTCATCATGCTGAAAAGTTGGGTGTACCGGTATTGTTGATTGAAAAAGAACGGTTTTTTAGCGGAGATGCATACATTGATATATTGCGGCAACATGGTATTTCTTTTGTTGTGTTGGCCGGATTTTTATGGAAAATTCCCGAATTATTAATTGATGCATTCCCCAATAGTATTGTAAATATTCATCCTGCCCTCTTACCTAAATTTGGGGGTAAAGGCATGTATGGAGAAAATGTTCACCGGGCTGTGCTTGAATCGGGCGCTACAGAAAGTGGTATAACCATTCATCGGGTAAATGAACATTTTGATGCCGGTGAAATTGTTTTTCAAGCAACCTGTGCAGTAACGGAAACCGACACCCCCCATACCTTGGCAATGAAAGTGCATACATTGGAACACACCCATTATGCGAGGGTGATTGAGCAATTGGTGCAAGCGGAAACAGCTAAGGCCTAGTATTGCAAAGTTTTTTTAGAAAAATCGGGGAAATGCTAAGTTTATCTTAATTTCCTGTTTCATCTATTCTAACCATCTAACGCATTGCAGTATGAAAAAAGTTTTTAGTTGCTTTTTGGCACTTGGTTTATTGATTTCCCTCCATGCGCAACCGCACTTACAACCCGCTTCCAGTGTGGAATCGGCCGGATTTTCTGCTCAGCGGCTCGATCGCATCAATCAACTCATACAACAATATATTGACAGCAATTACATTGAAGGAGCTATTGCATTGGTTGCCAAAAATGGAAAAATTGTTTACCACAATGCGGTTGGATATGATGATAAATCTGCCGGAAAAAAATTATCAAAAGATGCCATCTGGCGAATTGCCTCTCAAACCAAGGCCATCACGAGTGTGGCAGTGATGCAGTTGTTTGAAAAGGGATATTTTTTGCTGGATGATGCCATCAGCAAATATATTCCTGCATTCAAAAAACCGGTAGTGTTACAATCATTCAATAAAGCCGACACCAGTTTTACAACCATCCCTGCCAACCGAGAAATCACCATCCGCGATTTGTTAACCCATACATCCGGTATTGGATATGCACAAATTGGCAGCGAAACCATGAACGCCATTTATGCAAAAGCAGGAGTGGTGGGAGGAATTGGCCTTAAAGGCGGATTGCTGAAAGACAATATATTGCGTCTTGCTGCTTTGCCGCTTGTTCATCAGCCCGGTGAGCGGTTTACGTACGGACTCAATACCGATGTACTAGGATATCTGGTTGAAGTGGTGAGTGGAATGAGTTTAGATAGCTACTTTTCTAAAAATATATTTGAACCACTGGGAATGAAGGATACCTATTTTTATTTACCTGCAGCCAAACAAAGCCGACTGGCAATGCTGCACATGAGTGATAAAAATAACAAAGCATTAAATTGTCCGGAAACACTCGAAGTGAATGGAAAATTTTATCGTGATTATCCCAATTTGCCGGGTGGAAGTTTTTATTCGGGAGGAGGTGGATTGGTATCCACTGCATATGATTATGCCATCTTTATGCAGATGTTATTAAATGGTGGAGATTATAACGGAAAACATATTCTAGGGCGGAACAGTATACGGTTAATGACATTAAATCAGATTGGAGATAAGAGTTTGGGGAGAAATGCCAAATTCGGATTGGGATTTGAAATTGTTACTCCTTCCAGTGCACCCTATAGTAT
>Ga0194053_10002162_pt1 | contig 11957 bp, 8 predicted proteins | sample SepL228m_MetaG_FD_161684 | JGI IMG/M metagenome (GOLD analysis project Ga0194053, IMG submission 161684) | Anoxic zone freshwater microbial communities from boreal shield lake in IISD Experimental Lakes Area, Ontario, Canada - Sep2016-L227-8m | ecosystem: Environmental > Aquatic > Freshwater >... | reverse complement strand
TCCTTACCCATTCCGTCGGGATCGGCATTCAAGCGGTGGGCACGACCCTGAACGCCAGCGACGGTTCCTTCAATTTTGAAGTTGCCGAGGGATGCAGCGGCATCCGTTCGCTCACTGCCGTTGCGATGCTCACGGCCATCTTCGTTCACCTTACGCAGGATCGATGCTGGAAAAAGCTGACGATCTTTTTCGGGTCAGTGCTCTTCGCCATTGTCGGCAACGTCTGCCGAATTTTCACGGTCGTCCTGGTGGCCAAATATTACGATGCAAAGTTTGCAGGGGGCGACTATCACGAATACTCGGGCTACATCTCGATTGCCTTTGCGATGGGGGCGATGCTTCTCTTTTCCAAGCTCGTGAATCTGAATTACGAGAAGCTGGCCCACAAAGTGGAAGAGAAGGCCATGACCGCTGCCACGAAAGAGGAGAAGAAGCCGGTGACCTATGATTACTAAACGGCTGCTTGTTTTATTGACGGTCCTGCTCGCGGGCTTGAGTTGCATCTACCTGCTGCCCAAGCACTCCGGAAGTCAGCCCGTGGGCATTGTTTTGGAGCTGCCGGATTACATTGGGCAATGGTATGGCGTCTCGACGGCGGTGACGCAAAAGGAGAAGGACGTGCTGGGACGTGAAACCGAGTTTTGCCGGAAGCTTTACAGCAACGGCCTGGGCGACCAGATCTATGTCTCGATCGTCCTCGGTGGCCAGGACATGAACACCAGCATTCACCGGCCCGAGCGGTGTCTTCCCGCTCAAGGCTTCACGATTGTCGATTCGCGCATTGAGACAATCCCCTTAAGTCCCCAGCCACTCAGCGTGACCCGTCTGCACGATGTGCGCCCGATCGGAAAACCCGGCGAACAATCGCTCTCGGAATACAGCCTGAACTACTACTGGTTTGTTGGTTGCACCGAAACGACCCCCTCCCATACCTCGCGGAACCTGATCGACATCCGCGACCGCCTGCTCCAGGGCTACAACCAGCGCTGGGCTTATGTCACCGTCATGAGCCCCATCACCAAATCGCTCACAAAATTTGGCCGTTCCGAGAAGGAAACCGACAACTTGATCAAGGGATTCATCCAGCAGTTATTACCGCTGATCCGGCGGTGAGTCTCACTCGAACCGGCTGAGCGGATCGAAAACTTTCTCCTTTTGCGCAGTCAGCAGCGCCTCCGCCCGCTCTACCAGAACATTCAAGCTGCGCTGGACTTCGTCCCTGTCCTCCTTGGACCGCAAGCGGCGCAGGCCCATCCGGCAAAACTTTTCGGCGATTTGCGGGGTTTTGGCTTCAAAAGCCGTTTCGATTCCTTCCCGGTAAGCTTCAACCTCCTGGGAGTGGAACTTCACGATACGGAAATAGGCCTCGATAGCTTCTTTGTAGCGCCATAGCTGCCGACACTCCCGGGCATGATCGTAGTTCGGCGGCGTTTCCTCCGACATGTCCGGCCAGAAAACCCTGCCCAAATAACGGCGAATCGGGAAACCCGCGAATTCCGCCAGTTGAGGTACAGCCAAAACCGAGAATGAAATCAGAGCGACTCCCCCACAGATACCGTTCAGTAGCGTCCCGGTCAGATCCCCGCTTTCAACAGCCTCGTTAAGCAGCCAGATGCTTGCACCGAGCAGTCCGGCAGCAAGAATCAACCGGGCGGCAATTCCAAGAGAGCGTTGAGTCATAGGTTTGTAAACGGGTTAAAGCGGAGTCTCAGTATGGGGCAACCAAGCCCGCGCTGCCAGACCGAAGATGCTGGAAATTGACACAAATGAAATGGCACCAACGTATCGGATTCTATACACGAAAAGAGCGAGCCGTTATCTGCTCCTGATCCTTCGAACAACGTAAACCACAACCGCCACGACCCCAGCAAAAAGCGCCACTTCTCTGAGCCGGATCGCTGGCGGCGCCTCCAGATGCCGCTCTGCCGCTCCGCGCCGGTTTTCTCTCAGCGCCATCTGGATGACTTGCGCGATATGCAGCGGTTTGCGTCCCGTAAGCTGCTCGATTTGTTCGTGGCAGGAAAATCCGTCGGTGACGATGAGCGCGTCTTTCGGCGCGGTGCGCACGGCGGGGAGCAGCACGCGCTCGCCGCATTTTTCTGAAACGTCGTAGTGTTCGCGTTCAAACCCGAAGGAACCGGCCATGCCGCAGCAGCCGGAATCGAGGAGTTCCACATCGAGCCCCATCTTGCGCAGCAGCGATTCCTCACCCGCCATTTTCATGATGGCTTTGTCGTGGCAATGCCCATGCAGCACGACTTTTCGATTCAGCTTTGGCGGCTGGTACTCGGGGGCGTGTTTTTCGAGAAATTCCGCGAGCATCATGGTGTTCCCGCTCAACCGCTTTGCGTTTTCATCGGTGGGAAACAAACCGACCAGTTCATCGCGGAAAACCGCTACGCAGCTTGGTTCCAGGCCGACGACCGGGGTGCCGAGCTCGATCTCCTCCCGCAACGTGTCCAGGATCTGGCGCAGCAAATGGGTCGCCGTGGTGAGCATGCCGAAATCGTAGAGCGGTCGCCCGCAGCATAAAGATTTTCGCTGCACCACAACGTGAAAGCCTGCGTCTTCCAGCACCTCCACCGCGGCTTTCGCGGCCTCCGGAAAGAAGTGATTGTTAAACGTGTCCGCCCAGAGAATCACCCGCGATCCGTGCGGGTTGACCACGCTGCGCCGCGCAAACCATTCCCGAAAAGTCTCCTTGGCGAATTTCGGGATGCGGCGTTGCGGAGCGATCCCGCCGAGCGCTTTCGCCATCCAGGAAAACGGGGGCGTTTGCGTGAAGAAATTGACGATATTCGGAGCGATGGAAGCCAGCCGCGCCCACCAGTAAATGAGCCCCATCGCATAGGCAGAGCGCGGACGCAGCCGACCCGCGTAGTAGTGCGAATAGAACTCGGCCTTGTAAGTGGCCATGTCCACGTTCACCGGGCAATCCGCCTTGCAGCCTTTGCACGCCAGGCAGAGATCGAGGGCCTCAAGCACGGAGTCGTCGCGCCAGCCGTTCTTCCCGATCACCTGGCCCTGGAGCATCTCCCAGAGCCGCCGCGCCCGGCCCCGCGTCGAGTGCTCTTCTTCGCGAGTCACCATGTAGCTCGGGCACATGGTGCCGCCTTCGTGGCGCCGGCATTGGCCGACTCCCACGCAACGCTCCAGCGCAAAGGAAAAGCTGCCGCCGTCCTCAGGAAATGCAAAATGTGTCGGCCACTGCGGCGGATCGTAGTGCTCGCCGTAGCGCAAATTTTCATCGCGCCGAAATGGGCGCACGACCTTCCCCGGATTCAGCTTCCAGGCGGGATCCCAGATCGCCTTGAACTCTTGAAAGGCATCGACCAGTTCCGGGCCGAACATTTTCACCAGCAACTCGCCGCGCGATTGCCCGTCGCCGTGCTCGCCGGAGAGTGAGCCGCCGTAGTGAACCACGAGATCGGCGGCTTCGTTGGTGAACGCGAGATACTCTTTAACCCCGTCGTGTGTTTTCAATCCGAAGTCGATCCGCGTATGGACCAGCCCCTGGCCGAAGTGGCCGTAGAGAGTGCAAAGATAGCCGTGCTTGTCGAGCAGGGCGCGGAAGTCGCGCAAATAGTTCCCGATGTCGTGCGGCGAGACGGCGGAGTCCTCCCATCCTTCCCAGGTGTCCGGCTCGTTCGGAACGCGCGCGCTCGCGCCGAGCCCGGAATCGCGGATTTCCCAAATTACGGCTTCTTCCACGCGGTCGTCGATGAGCTTCATCGACGGCGGGTTCCACTGCGAGTTCAACCCGTCCATCAGCCGCTTTGCCTGTGCATCCGCTTCTTCCGTGCTGTTGCCGCCAAACTCGACAATCAGCCATCCCTTGCCCTCCGGCAGCAACGCCAGGTCTCGCGGATGAATGTGCTTTAGCTTCATGGCGTTAATGAGCACGTCATCGACGCCTTCCAGTCCGACCGGTTTATACTTGCGAATCTCCGGGACTTGATCGCCGGCGTGGTAAATATCGGGGTAGCCAAGCACCACTAGCGAACGGCAGGGAGGGTTTTCAATGAGTTGAAGCGTGGCTTCCAAAATGATAACGCACGTCCCTTCGGAGCCGACGAGCGCGCGGGCGACATCGAAGTCGTGTTCCGGCAAAAGCTCGTCCAAATTGTAGCCGGAAACGCGGCGCGGGATTTTCGGAAACCGCTCGCGAACAAGTTCCCCATACCTATCGCGCAGCTCTTTGAGCTTTGCATAAATCTCGCCCGTCCGCCCGCCTCGCTCGATTTTTTGCTCCAGCTCGCTTTCGCTGGTCCTTCCCACTTTCAAAATCGTGCCGTCATAGAGCAGCACTTCGAGCGACTCCACATTGTCGCTTGCCCGCGCGCCACCCCCGTAGAATTCCGCCATCACCGAATGCACGCCGCACGAGTTGTTGCCAAGCATCCCGCCGATCGCGCAACGGTTGTGAGTCGCCGGATCGGGGCCGAAAATGAGCCCGTGCTCACGCATCGCCTGGTTGAGCGAATCGAGCACAATGCCCGGCTCGACCCGCACCAGTTTTCGCTCCACGTCCACCTCAAGGATGCGGTTGTAATATTTCGTGAAATCGATGACCACCGCGACGTTGCAGCATTGTCCCGCGAGGCTCGTCCCGCCCCCGCGACAGGTGATCGGCGCTCCGAATTTGCGGCACGCGGCAGCGGTTGCAACGATGTCCCTTCGATCCTGGGGGATCACGACGCCGATGGGGATTTGCCGGTAGTTCGAGCTGTCTGTGGAATACAACGCCCGGTCGCCGTCGCTGAAGCGCACCTCGCCCCGAACGGTTGCGCGCAATTCTTTTTCGAGGGCGAGCGCATCCACGTTCGGTGCGGAATTGACCGCGTCGGGTCGATGCGTCGGGTTGATTTTGGCTTTGAGATTCGAAGTGATTGCCAGCATGAAACCATGTTCGGGTAACGCCCTGTTTCAGCGCGTTTGGCTTTCGACTGACGATTCTTCCGTAAAGCGGGGGTGGGGGGCATGGCTGCGCCCTTTCAAAAACAAGAATTGATTCACATGAATGTCAGCGATTTTTTACTCAGGCGGATGTCGAATTGGGGAGTCAAACGGATTTACGGCTATCCCGGCGATGGAATTAATGGACTGATGGGAGCGTTGAATCGTTCCAAGGGCTTGATGCAATTCATCCAGGTCCGCCATGAGGAGATGGCCGCGTTCATGGCTTGTGCGCATGCGAAATTCACGGGCGAAGTCGGAGTCTGCATGGCGACCTCGGGCCCCGGGGCGATTCATCTCCTGAACGGGTTGTATGATGCGAAGTTGGATCATCAGCCGGTCGTTGCCATCGTTGGCCAGCAGGCGCGCGCCGCGATGGGCGGCGACTACCAACAGGAGGTCGATCTCATTTCGCTCTTTAAGGATGTGGCCCACGAATACGTTCACATGGCTTCCGACCCGGCGCAGATCCGGCATCTTGTGGATCGCGCCTTCCGGATAGCGAAGGTCGAACGGACCGTCACCTGCATTATCATTCCCAATGACGTGCAAGAACTCTCCGCGGTCGAGGTGCCGCCCCGGGCGCACGGCACGGTGCATTCGGGCATCGGCTTTTCGAGGCCCCGCGTCGTTCCGGAAGAGGTCGATCTCCGGCGCGCGGCGGACGTGCTGAATGCGGGGAAGAAAGTCGCGATGCTTGTCGGCGCGGGGGCGCTCCAGGCGTCCGAAGCCGTCCTGGCCGTTGCGGACGTCCTCGGCGCGGGAATCGCGAAGGCGCTGCTTGGCAAAGCGGTGTTGCCCGACGCGCTCCCATTTGTCACTGGCTCAATAGGGCTTCTTGGCACCAAGCCAAGCTGGGACATGATGGCGGATTGCGACACGCTGCTCATGGTCGGTTCGAGCTTCCCGTATTCCGAATTCCTGCCCAAGGAAGGACAGGCGAGGGGAGTCCAGATCGATCTCGACGGGAAGATGCTCAGCATCCGCTACCCCATGGAGGTGAACTTGATGGGCGACAGCGCCGAAACCTTGCAGGCGCTCCTCCCGCTTCTCACTTATAAAGAGGACCGGAGTTGGCGCGAAGAAATCGAGAAGGGCGTGGCCAAATGGTGGAAAGTGCTTGAGGCGCGGGCCATGCACGGCGCCGATCCGATCAATCCCCAGCGGGTCTTCTGGGAACTCTCGCCACGTCTGCCGGACAACTGCATTCTCAGCAGCGATTCAGGCACTTCCGCAAACTGGTTTGCCCGCGATATTAAGATCCGTTCCGGGATGATGGCCTCGCTCTCCGGTAATCTCGCCACGATGTGTCCTGGCGTGCCTTATGCGATCGCCGCAAAGTTCGCTTTCCCTGATCGCGTTGCGATTGCCATGGTGGGTGACGGTGCCATGCAGATGTTGGGCAATAGCGATCTCGTGACCATTGCCAAGTATTGGAAAGAGTGGAGCGATCCCCGGCTCATCGTGCTCGTCTTGAACAACCGCGATTTGAACCAGGTGACTTGGGAACAGCGCGCCATGTCAGGCGATCCGCGCTACGACGCTTCCCAGGCCGTCCCGGATTTTCCCTATGCCCGCTACGCGGAGTTGCTCGGGCTAAAGGGAATCCGCGTGGATAATCCCGACCAGATCGGGGACGCCTGGGATCAGGCGCTCGCAGCGGATTGCCCGGTGGTTTTCGAAGCTTACACCGATCCCAACGTGCCCACGCTGCCGCCGCACATCACCTTCAAGCAGGCAGTCGCCTTTTCCCAGGCGCTGGCCAAAGGCGACACGGACGAGCTTGGGATTATCGAGCAGACGGTAAAGGAAGAGTTTGCGACGTTCACGCACTGAGTGCTGTAGCCGCCCCGCTCTGTCGGGGCGCCGATGTGGGCCTTTTGCTTCACAGCGTAATCCCGGCGGCGACAGAGCGCCGCAACTACAAGGGGCGGCGAGTGGCTTAATTGAATGAAAATCGAACCCATCGAGGTCGAGGCGTACACCGTTCCGACCGATGCCCCGGAATCGGATGGGACCTATGCCTGGAACGATACCACCATGGTTCTGGTGCATGCCCGGTCTGGCGACAAAACAGGCATAGGGTACACTTATGCCGATACCGCCACTGCCGTGCTGGCGAGAGATCGGCTGGCAAATCAGGTCATCGGCCTTGATCCGATGAACCTCCCGCTGGTTTGGAACACAATGGTCTCAACCTTGCGCAACCTGGGCGCGTGCGGGCCGGGCGCCATGGCCATTTCGGCGATTGACAATGCCCTATGGGATCTCAAGGCCAAGCTCCTCGGCCTTCCTCTAGTCGTCTTATTAGGCGCGGTGCGGGATGCGTTGCCGATGTACGGCAGCGGCGGATTCACCTCCTACACCGACGAGCAACTTTGCCGCCAATTCACCGACTGGGCAGAACAGGGCTTGACCATGATGAAAATGAAAGTCGGCCGCGAACCGGATCGCGACCTGCATCGGGTGGAAGTGGCGCGTGAGGCGATCGGGACCGGCATTCAACTCTTTGTAGATGCAAATAGCGCCTACGACCGAAAATCGGCGCTCTATTTCATGGAGCGATTTTCCGAATTCGATGTGCGCTGGATGGAACAACCCCTGCTTCCAGAGGACCGCGTCGGGATGCGATGGTTGCGCGAGAGGGGGCCGGCCCGGATGGACGTTACCGATGGCGAGTACGGGTATGGGCTTCCTTACTTTCGCGACATGATTGAGGCGGAAACCGTGGACGTGGTCATGGCCGATGCGACCCGTTGCTGCGGCATCACCGGGTTTTTGAAAGTCGGCGCGCTCTGCGAAGCCCACCGGTTGCCCATGTCCTCGCACTGCGCGCCGCTTCTCCATCTTCATGCCGGGTGCGCCTTGCCGGCGATGATGCACGCGGAATATTTCCACGATCACGTTCGCATTGAGCGCTTATTCTTTGATGGGGTGCCGGAACTCAAGCACGGCGCTCTCTCGCCAGACTTATCCGCGCCCGGATTCGGCTTCGAGTTCAAGAGCGCCGACGCCCAGGGTTATCGTAAATCCTTCTGAGTCGCCGAACTGTTCCCCACCGCGCGCTCGTCTCGACGAATGATCCGGCAAGGCACGCCGCCGGGGGCGGGACTACTCCGAAAATACGGATCGAAGCGGCAGGGATGCCGCTTCTACTGTAGAAGCGGCTTCCAGCCGCTACTCCGTGGTGATGAGTCCACGATTTCCAGTTTACTCTGAGTTGACGGGATAAAATTTCCACCCTAGTATCCAGCCCGTCCCTACCAATCAATCCACCCAGCCCTCCCAACCGATTCAACGCTCCATGCCTACGAACATTCATTTGTCTTTGGTCGATTACACCATCCTCGCCCTTTACTGCGCTTTTGTGGTTGGAATCGGGTTTGCGTTGAAGCGCTACATGAAAACTTCGGCAGACTTCTTCATGTCTGGCCGCAGCATTCCCGCCTGGGTAACCGGCCTCGCCTTCCTTTCGGCAAACCTCGGCGCCTTGGAACTCGTAGGCATGGCCGCCAGCGGCGCCAAATACGGGATTGCCACCGCCCATTTCTACTGGTTGGGCGCCATCCCGGCGATGGTCTTCCTTGCCGTATTCATGATGCCCTTTTACTACGGGTCAAAGGCGCGTTCGGTGCCCGAATATCTCAAGCTGCGCTTCGATGAACGCATCCGCTGTTTCAACTCGCTCTCGTTTGCGGTGATGACCGTTTTCGCCTCGGGCATCTCCATGAACGCCCTCGCCAAGCTCCTGAACCAGTTGCTCGGTTGGAATTACGACTACAGCCTCTGGATCTGCTCCGCCGTGGTGCTCGCGTATGTCCTCAAGGGCGGCCTCACCTCGGCCATCTATACCGAGGTGCTGCAGTTTTTCATGATCGTCCTCGGGTTCGCTCCGGTCGTCTATCTCGGACTGAAGGATGTGGGCGGCTGGAAGGTTCTCAACTCGACCCTCGCTCATGTGGCCACCGACCCGGACAAGCTCGCCCTTACCAGCAAAGTCTATGCGCCTGACGCCTGGACAAGCGCCTGGAAGCCGCTGCTTGGGGGCGCATCCGCAAACCCAATGGGTGTGGATCTCTTCGCCATGATCTTCGGCCTCGGTTTCGTTCTCTCCTTTGGCTACTGGTGCACCAATTTCCTCGTCGTCCAGCGCGCAATGGCTGCCAAAAACATGACTGCCGCGCGCCGCACGCCGCTCATCGCCGCGGTGCCGAAAATGCTCTTCCCTGTGCTGGTGATTCTGCCCGGCATGATTGCCGCCGGACTCGCCTACACTGGCAAAGACAACTATCGCCTGCCGCCGCGCATGATCATGAGCGAGGCCTACGCGAAAGCGATTCCAGCCGTCCAGCAAGCCGGAGCCCAAAATCTGGACGCTCAAGCTTCCTTGAAACTCGTTGGCGAAGCGGTCGGGTTCAAGATGAACCCGGAGAAGGTTGTCGCGCTGGTTAAAGAAAACGCCGCCAAGGCGATGCCCGAAGCCGCCCTTAAAGCCCGCATCCAAGCCGCCGTCTCTGAAAACGACTACGACGGCGTCATTCTTTCGCTCGTGAAGAAATACTGCCCGCCGGGCATGCTCGGCCTGGCGCTGACCGCCCTGCTGGCTTCCTTCATGTCGGGCATGGCCGGGAACGTCACTGCCTTCAATACCGTCTGGACTTACGACCTCTACCAGGCGTACCTCGCTCCCAATAAGAGCGATGGCCATTACATGAACATGGGCCGGATCATCACCGTGGTCGGCGTGCTCCTGAGTATTGCGTGCGCCTATTTCGCCAGCAACTACTCCAATGCCATGGACATCATCCAGTTGGTGTTCGGGTTCGTGAACGCTCCGCTCTTCGCCACCTTTGTGCTTGGCATGTTCTGGAAGCGCACCACCTCCCACGGCGCCTTCTTCGGATTGCTCGGTGGAACGGCCGGCTCGATGATCTTCCACGCGACCACGCTGGCCGCCGGCAACGTCCCCGGAATCAAGGGCGGCTACCTCGCGGTCCTCGCCACCTTCCCGAGCGAAATGGCCCAGAACTTCTGGCTCGCCAGTTTCGCGTTTGGCGTCTGCTTCCTGCTCACAGTGGTCATCACTCTGGTCACCAAGCGGACCAAGGTTGACGAAGAACTAAAGGGGCTTGTTTACTCGCTGACCCCGAAAGTGGCGGACGAAGGGCAAGCTTGGTATGCGCGGCCTGCCTTCCTCGGGTGCGTCCTGCTCGCCGTGTGTGTCCTCATGAACATCCTCTTTTGCTAACCCGATCTTTCGAATTCAAAACTAGAACAAAATTATGGGCCTCGATATCCGACTTCCGATTGGAATGATGTTCACCTTGATCGGCTTGCTGCTCTCCATCAGCGGCTACATGACCAAGGCTGACACCGCAATGTATCAATGTTCGCTTGGGATCAACATCAACCTTGTATGGGGGGTGATCCTCTTCGCGTTTGGCTTCGTGATGCTCCTCTTGGCGCTGCTCGCCAAATCTGTTAAAGAAGACGCGCCAAAATCCGCCGAGACGGCTGAAGTCGCTCGCTAGGCTAGGAACGTCGGTCTTGAGCGCAATGCCGAGGATAGCGTAGCTGTGCCAGGCCATGAAAATCGAAAAAGCCATTATTCTTGCCGGCGGTGCAGGTTCGCGCCTGCACCCTCTTACGCAGGTCGTCTGCAAGCAGTTGCTGCCGATCTACGATAAGCCGATGATTTATTATCCGCTCTCCACGCTGATGCTGGGCGGAATTCAGGATATCCTCATCATCTCGACTCCGAAGGACACTCCCCGCTTTTGCGAGATTCTGGGGGATGGCTCCCAGTTCGGCATTCGGCTCCAGTATGCCGTTCAGGAACGCCCGGCCGGAATTGCCCAGGCTTTTGTGATCGGCGCAGATTTCATCGGCGACTCGGGCGTTGCCCTGATCCTCGGCGACAACATCTTCTACGGGCCGCTCGACTTTTTCAGGACCGCCCTCGCCATGGACCGGGGAGCCTGCGTTTTCGGCTACCCGGTGAGCGACCCGGAACGCTACGGAGTCGTGGAGTTTGGGCCGAGTGGCAAGGCCCTCAGCTTGGAGGAGAAACCGAAAAAGCCGAAAAGCAACTACGCGGTGCCCGGCCTTTATATTTACGATAATCAGGTGGTGGATATCTGCCGCAACCTTCCGCCCTCCGCCCGGGGCGAACTCGAGATCACCGATGTAAATATCGAGTATCTCCGGCGCGGCGAGCTGTACGTGCAGAAACTCGGACGCGGCATGGCGTGGCTCGATACCGGAACTCACGACAGTCTGCTGGAGGCAAGCAATTACGTCGCGGCGATCGAGCACCGGCAAGGCCTCAAAGTCGCCTGTTTGGAGGAGATCGCCTTCAATCTCGGGTTCCTCACGGCGGATCAGCTTTCCCAAAGGATCGAGCATCTGCCCCGAAACGACTACCGCAAGTATCTCGAGACGGTGCTGAAAGAGGGGCTTTAGAACGCTTGGCATGACCAAACGAAAAATCCTGGTGTTCGAATTTTGGGGCTTGGGAGACCTCAGCTTTTCGACTCCGGTTCTGAAAGGGGCTCTCGAAGCCGGGTGCGAAGTTCATTTGGCCGGCAAACACCATGCCCGGAGTCTCCTCGCTCCGACCTTTCCATCGATCCGTTTTTTTTCCTTCGATGCGCCCTGGTCCCGATTTACCAGTAAATACGATCTTTGGCGCTGGAATTGGACGGAGCTTTTTCGGTTGATCTGCGAGCTTCGAAAGGAGCGTTACGATGCGGTCGTGAGTGTGCGGAGCGATCCTCGGGATCATTTATTGATGTGGCTCATCGGAGCGCGTGAGCGCATCGGGTTTCCATTTCGGGAGCCGAACCTCTTTTTGACGCAGCCGCTCACGCACTCGAATCCCAAACAGCACAAGGTCGAAGACTGGCGGGATATCAAAGCCAGCCTCGGACTGGAGGTCTTGGGATGGAGCCCGGAACTTGCCCACGCCGCCTATCGTTCCCCGCGCATCGACGCACTCTTTT
>Ga0194053_10002160_pt1 | contig 11960 bp, 11 predicted proteins | sample SepL228m_MetaG_FD_161684 | JGI IMG/M metagenome (GOLD analysis project Ga0194053, IMG submission 161684) | Anoxic zone freshwater microbial communities from boreal shield lake in IISD Experimental Lakes Area, Ontario, Canada - Sep2016-L227-8m | ecosystem: Environmental > Aquatic > Freshwater >... | reverse complement strand
CTTGTCCGGGTCGGTCACAGCCTGGATGACGAAAATCCCCTCGTTCTGCAGAGACATCATTCCGGCGGATATGCTGTGTGCGAGTTCCTTTCGTTCGCGGATGTCGGTGTTGAGGAGCGAGCTCCGACCCGAGCCGAGAATTTCGCCGAGAAGATCCAGCGCCGGCGTGTCGGGGTTCGTGAGACCCGGGACTCTCCACGCGAGGGAGAGGCGGGTGAGTTCGGTGGGAAATTCCTCGTGGGCATCCCGTCGCCCGAGCTGGGCGGGTTCCGTGGCGATATAGACCGGTTCGAGCGCCCGCCGCGGCTGGGTTTCAAACAATTTTCCCAGCTCGTCGTGGATCTTTCCGGCATCGACATCGCCGGTCACGACAAACGTCAGGTTGTTTGGCGCATAACGGGCCTTGTAGTATCGCAGGACATCTTCGCGCGTCAGCTTGTTGTAAATATCGAGATAGCCGATCACGGGGTGGCGCAACGGGCTTACAGCGAACACCGTCTTGAGCATGAGTTCGGAGCTCTGGCGGCCGGGATCATCGAACCCCATCGCAAATTCGCGGCGGATCACCTCCTGTTCCTTGGCGTATTCCTGCTCGGGAAGCGTGGCGTTCATCGTCGCGTCCGCCAGGATCGCCATCGCGGCCGAAGCCCCCTCGGCCGGGACGTCGATCCAATAGACCGTCCGGTCAAATGACGTGTAAGCATTGATGTATCCGCCGAGGTTCTGCACCTCGCTGGCGATCGCTCCCGGCGGGCGGGAATCCGTCCCCTTGAAAAGCATGTGCTCCAGGATGTGGGACAGGCCTGCCCCCATCTTCTCCCCCTCATGGATGCTGCCGGTGCCGCACCATGCCTGGACGCTGGCGACAGGCGCGCTGCGGTCTTCCTGCACGATCAGGGTCAGTCCATTCTCGTAAGTGAAAACCCTGGCTTTCGAGTCCGGGAGTGACGGGGCCTTGGAGCAAAAGCCCGTGGCGGAAGTGGCGGCGAGGGTCGCGAGCATCAGGGAAAATTTCATTCTCCGTCTCGGACCACATCCGACCCCGGGGCGTTCAAAGGATTTTGCCCGGACGTGAACGGAACCACAAAGGCCGAGCGGAAATTGAACCCTCCGGCGACGAAGCTCTCCAGCGAATCTTCGTCCGTCTTTCCAAAAACCCCCGCCTGCACGAGATTGAAAACCATGTGTCCGACGTCCTCGGAGCAACGCACGCCCCAATAATCCAAAACCGTCATGGCCATGGGCCCGAACTCGCCGATCGCGTGGATCCGAAAACCGTCGAGAAGCTCCGCCGCAGCGACGTGCCCGCCGGCTTCCTTCGTCGCCTTTTTCCTGCGCTTGAGCGTGGACTCCAGCGAGTCGCGCAAAAAAACATATGCCTCGGGGTGGTATCGCTTGTCGCCGCGCGAAACCGCTTCGACCGCTTCTTGAAATCCTGTGTTCTGCATGAATGGGTTAAGGAACTTGCGCCGACCGGGAATCAAACGCGGCGGCATCCCGCCATTGCTTGACGCCAAAGCCAAGCAAAAAAATCATAACGAATCCCGCGATGAGCACCTTTTCCCGGCGCGTCAGTTCGAACATCACGCGACGATAGCGCGATTCCCGGATGGTGCAAGGGGATGGTTTAGGGAAGTTATAGCAAATGGAGAACTCGCCCAAAAGATGAGGCGACTGACCTGTGAAGCTCCTTTCTGATCAGTTTGTCCGGGATGGCATCCTTGGTTCTGTTTTCCTCGTTAGCGCCAAGGGGTTTCAGTTTGACATCATCGTGCATTCGTGCATTCGTGCAAGTATGAACGTGACTGTCAAATTAGAGGATCGCTTGGTCAAGATGGCGCGGCATCGCGCGGTGGACTCAGGGGTTTCGCTGTCAGGGTGGCTGGCGATTTTGATCGAGCGGGAAGTCGATGGTAGACGGGGCAGAAAGCGTAAACCGGTCAGCCTGCTGGAGGCCTTGGGAGATGAATCGGTCGCGGGTCTGGAGTTTGAGCCGCCGCGCCTCAAGGGCCAGCCTGAAGGCGCGGTATTTGCCCCATGATGTTGCTCGACACCAACGTCCTGTCCGAATTGCGCAAGGCCGGCCGGTGCGACCCCGCAGTGTCGGCTTGGCAGCGGGATCAGGATCTTGCCAGGCAATTCGTGAGCGTGATCAGCCTGCTGGAACTCAAGCTTGGAATCGAATTGGAGGGCCGCAAGAACGCGGACTTCGCCGCCCGACTGGCGCTTTGGTATGAAGGACGAGTCAAAAAGGCGTTCAACGGCCGCATCCTGGCGGTGGACGTCCAGATCGCCGAGGCGTGTGCCGAGCTGCACGCGGCACGCACCCGCCCCTATCGGGACTCGCTGCTGGCGGCAACGGCGATGGTGCATGGCTTCACTGTCGTCACCCGCAATACGTCCGATTTTGCAGGCACCGGCTTGCCGCTGATCAACCCATGGAAGCACATGGCCTCAAGGTGACTCTTTCTCTCTCGCGCTGGCGGGATGTCCGTGGCACATTCCCACTCTGCCATGCAATCCGATAGAAGATGACGGTCCTTGAAGTTCTGACAGCGGCGACGGACTACCTCGGCAAACAGGGGGTCGAAAGCCCACGCCTGAATGCGGAGCACCTCCTCGCGCACGTCCTCGGCAAGAAGAACCGGATCGAGCTCTATCTGGAATTCGAACGCCCGCTGGGGGAAAAGGAACGTGCACCGCTCCGTGATCTCGTCCGGCATCGCGCCGAAGGCCGCCCGCTCCAGCATCTGCTGGGCACGGTCGAATTCCTGGGCTTCACCTTCGCGACCGACGCGCGGGCACTGATCCCGCGCCCGGAGACCGAACAACTCGTGGAGCTCGTGCTTGGAAACGGCGATTTCGGGCAGGCGCTCGACGTGGGGACCGGCAGCGGGGTGATCGCTCTCAGCCTGGCGCTAAAAAGGCCGCAGGCCACCGTGACCGGGTGCGATCTCTCCCCCGAAACCCTGGCTCTGGCGTCGGAAAACGCGGCGCGGCACGATCTCGCCGCGCGGGTCCGTTTCGTCGAGTCCGATCTCCTCGCGAACATCCCCGGCCCGGCGGACGTCATCGTCGCCAACCTCCCCTACATTTCGGCGACGGACATCAAGGGTTTGTCCCGCGAAGTCCGGCACGATCCGTTGCTCGCGCTGGATGGGGGCACGGATGGTCTGGATTTGATCCGGCGGCTCATTTCCGAGGCTCCCCGCGTTCTGTCGCCCGGCGGGATCCTGGCAATGGAAATCGGGCACGACCAGTCCGGGCGGGTGTGCGAATTGTTGAAAGGCCAAAATTATCGGGACATCTCACCGCGTCGCGATTATCAGAATATCGAAAGGTTCATCATCGCCAGACATGGATAAAATACTAGTTCACGGAAATCGCCGCCTGAGCGGGACGGTCCGGATCAGCGGCTCAAAAAATTCCGCGCTACCGATCCTGGCCGCAGCGTTGCTGACCAAGGAACCGTGCGTGATTTCGCGGGTTCCGGACCTGAGCGACATCCACTACATGCTCACGATCCTCAGCGAGCTTGGCTGCGAGGTCGAGCGGGCGAGCGGGGTCGTGACCATCAAGGCCGAAAACGTCACCACCGAAGCCCCGTATGAAATCGTCCGCAAAATGCGCGCCTCGGTCTGCATTCTCGGCCCGCTGCTCGGGCGCGAAAAAGAGGCGATGGTCTCGCTGCCCGGCGGCTGCGTCATCGGGGACCGGCCGATCGACCTTCACCTCAAAGGATTCGAAGCCCTCGGGGCCGCGGTCCGCGTCCAGGCGGGGAACGTCAAGGTTCTTGCCCCGGAGCTCAGAGGGGCCACCATCTCCATGCGCGGAAAATTCGGCTCCACGGTTCTCGGCACGGACAACGTGATGATGGCGGCGGTGCTTGCCGAAGGGACCACGGTGATTGACGGGGCCGCGGAGGAACCGGAGGTTATTGATCTGGCCAATTTTCTGATTTCCATGGGCGCAAAGATCGAAGGGGCCGGGACCCGGCGGATCATCATCGAGGGGGTCAAAGAACTCCATGGCGCGGAGCACGAGGTGATCCCCGACCGCATCGAAGCGGGAACATTCCTTGTGGCAGGGGCCATTTGCGGGGATGGAGTCACTCTCACCAGGGTTGAACCCGACCATCTGACCGCGGTCACCGAACCCCTCTCCCGGGCAGGTTTCCGCATCGAGACCGGAAAAAAGCGGATCACCATCACCCCGGACGGCTCGCGACTGCCGCTCAATCTCGATGCCCTCCCCTACCCGTCCTTTCCCACCGATATGCAGGCCCAAATGTGCGCCCTTCTGGCCACCACAGAAGGCGTCAGTGCCGTGACCGACAACGTCTTCCCGCAGCGGTTCATGCACATCGCCGAACTCAAGCGCATGGGGGCAAATATCGAACTCGAGGGACAAACAGCAGTCATCCGCGGCGTGGAGAAACTGAGCGGGGCCCCTGTGATGGCGAGCGATCTGCGGGCTTCGGCTGCCCTGGTTCTGGCAGGCCTGCAGGCGGAGGGGGTGACCGAGGTGAACCGCGTGTATCACATCGACAGGGGCTACGAGTCCATCGATGAAAAACTCAACTCTCTGGGAGCCGAGATCGAGCGGATCAAGGTTTGAAGCAACCTCCCTGCAATCCCGAGCGAATATTTCCACCATGGCACAGTCAGACGGAAGGCCGGGCACATTGAGCAGACGCGGCCTTTCCACCCCGGACCGCCGCCCGCAGCCCCCGGTGACTTGGGGGATGGTCTTTTTTATCACTCTGGCGCTTGTTTTTTTTGGCGAGGTCCTCGTGATGGGGTTCCTCATTCCCTATTTTTGGCCCGAACCCACGAACCTCTGGCAGGAAGTGGCTCTCGACGCCGTTCTGCTGAGTGTCATCACGGCCTTTGGTTTGCTCCCGATTTTCTCCCGCATCGAGCAGAAGCACTCCGCCTCGGCAAAGCAGCTCCAACTGGAAAAAAAGTTGTCCGACGAGATCGTGCGGACGCTTTCCGCCCACAAGCTCGCTCTCGACCAGTTGGCCATCGTCACGGAGACCGACCCTCAGGGCGTGATCACCTACGCGAACGACAAGTTCTGCGAGATCAGCAAATACTCCAACGAGGAGCTCATCGGGCATCCCCACCGGATCATCAGCTCGGGAATTCATCCCAGAGATTTTTGGAAAGAATTCTGGCGGACGATCGGCGGCAACAAAATCTGGCAGGGCGAGATCTGCAACCGCGCCAAGGACGGTTCACATTACTGGGTGGACGCCATCGTCGTTCCTTTCGCCGATGCCAGCGGGGACATCGCGAAGTATGTCTCGATCCAGATCGTGATCACCCGGCGGAAGACAGCCGAGGAATCCACCGCGCTGCGCATCCGGCTGCTCCAGGTTCTCAGCAGCATCGCCGAGCTGCCCGGAACCGATCCCGCGGAGACGCTGTTTCTGGCGCTCGAGAAAAGCCGCGAGATTCTCCTGTTTGAAAAGGCAACCCTCGGCCGGGTGCATGGAAACACCCTTCAGTTGGAGGTCCGCTCGCCTTCCGCGGGCGGCGGCCAGCCGTCCTACCCCCTCTCCGAGACATACGGCGGGCTCTCCGTCCAGTCCCGCGACGTCATCGCCATCCCGAAAATGTCCGCATCTCTCCATGCGTCGCAGCCGTGCTTTCAGCGTTTTGGATACGAGAGTTTCATCGGCACAGCCGTGATTGTCGAAGGCCGCGTCTATGGGACTTTGGAATTTTTCTCCAGCCAGGCTCGGGCGAAGCCGTTCGACGATGCGGAGATCGAATTTGTCCGGCTTCTCGCCCGCCTGGTCGGCGCGGTCGTCAACCGGCGGAATGCGCTCCAGACCCTCGCCGCGCAAAACCTCGCCCTGGATGAGGCGAAGAAGAACGCCGAGCTGCTGGCCGGCGAAGCCTCGGTGGCTGCGCGGGCCAAGGCCGACTTTCTGGCCAACATGAGCCACGAAATCCGGACTCCGCTCAACGCGATCATCGGCATGACCGACCTCCTGCTCGACTCGGATCTGCCCCGGCGCGTCCACGAGCATCTGGATACCGTTCGGACGAGCAGCGATTCCCTGCTCACCATCATCAACGACATTTTGGATTTCTCAAAAATCGAGAGCGGCCAGCTCGAGTTGGAATCCCTCCCGGTCCTGCTCCGGGAGTGCATCGAAGCCGTCTTGGATTTAAATGCCGGACCGGCCTCCAAGAAAGGCCTCGAGCTGCTGTATTGGATCGAGCCGGATGTCCCCCCGGCCATTCTCTCCGACCGCACCCGCCTCCAGCAGATTCTTCTCAATCTCGTGAGCAATGCGGTGAAATTCACGGAATCCGGCGAGGTCATGGTCCGCGTCCGTTGCCACCAGGAATCCGAAGGCAAGAACTTCCTCCATTTTTCCGTCCGGGACACGGGCATCGGAATCCCGGAAAACGTGCGGGACCGGCTCTTCCAGGTTTTCAGCCAGGTGGACAGCTCCACCACGAGGCGGTATGGCGGCACCGGCCTCGGCCTCGCCATCAGCAGGAGGCTGACGGAGATCATGGGCGGAAAAATCTGGGTCGCGAGCGCGGTGGGAAAAGGTGCGGATTTTCAGTTTGTCATCCCCCTTCTCCCTTCGAAGGAGGCCCCGCCGGAAACCGTCGTGATCCCGAACCCCGACCTCACAGGCATCCACGTTCTCATTGTCGATGACAATGCTACCAACCGCTGGATTCTATCCGAGCAGACCAAGAGCTGGGGCATGATCCCCCGCGAGGCCACGGGCGGGCGCGAGGCTCTCGCTATCGAGGAATCCGGGGTCCAGGTCGATCTCGTCCTCCTCGATGTCCAGATGCCGGACATGGACGGATACACGCTCGCCGGGGAACTCCGCTCCCACAGGCCGGATCTCAATATCATCATTCTCACCTCGCTGGCGGACCACGACCGCTCCCGCCTGAAGAACCTGCGCATCTCGCGGTTTTTGACCAAACCGGTCAAGGCGTCGGTCCTCTACGAGACGATTTGCGCCGCGGTGGGCGGCCGCCAGCAGAGCATCAGGCCCCCGGCGAGCCTGGAGGATTTTGAGATCTCGCGGGAATGCCCACTCAGGATTCTCGTTGCCGAGGATCACCCCACGAACCAGCGGATCATCAAGCTCATGCTCGAACGCCTCGGCTACCGGCCCGAGATCGTCTCTAACGGGCTCGAGGTCCTCGCCGCCATGCGGGTGAATACTTTCGATGCCATCATCCTCGATGTCCAGATGCCCGAGATGGATGGGCTCACCGCCGCCCGCGAGATTTGCCGGATGCACCCTCGCGGCAAACGGCCATGGATTCTTGCGATAACGGCCAATGCGCTCGAAGGGGACAGGGAAAAGTGCCTTGCCGCAGGCATGGACGACTACATCAGCAAGCCCGTGAAAACAACGGATCTGGCGGCAGCCATGCGCCGGGCCTACGGCCGGCAGATTCTTCATGGCTGAAAATTGGGGCTTCCTCACCGGACGCACAAGCTGCTAGACATCGCGGTTCTCATGAGCAGCCCGAATCTTGATGTCCGCGATGTCGCCCGCTTGGCGCGCATCGAACTCACCGACGAAGAAGCCGAAACGTTTCAATCCCAGTTGGGAAGCGTCCTCGAGTATGTCGAGCAGCTCGGCAAACTGGATCTCTCCGGCGTCGAGCCAACCGCACACGCGAATCCGGTCTTCAACGTGTTCCGCGAGGATTCCGTCAAACCCGGCCTGGACCGGAAAGCGGTGCTCGCAAACGCCCCCCACGCCGCCAACAACCTCGTCGTCGTCACCAAAGTCATCGAATAACCATGAGCGATCTCACCAGGCTCACCATCTCAGAACTCCAGGCCGGCTTCCGGAATGGCGATTTCACTCCCGCAGACGCCGTTCGCGCACTGGATGCCAGGATCCAAGAAGTTGACACGGGCATCGGCGCCTACCTGACGCGGGATTTTGAATCCGCTCTGGCGGCGGCCGAAAAAGCCGACATCTCCCTCCCGCTTGGTGGTGTGCCGGTCGGAATCAAGGATGTCATCAACGTGCTGGGCGAGCAATGCACCTGCGGTTCGAAAATTCTTGCCGGCTACAAGGCTCCCTACGATGCCACGGCAATTCTCAAGCTGAAGGCTGCGGGCGCGATCCCGTTCGGGCGCCTGAACATGGATGAATTTGCCATGGGGTCGTCCACGGAAAACTCCGCTTATCAGCTCACGCGGAACCCCTGGGACACATCGCGGATTCCGGGCGGCTCCAGCGGCGGATCGGCCGCGGCGGTTGCCGCGCGCGAGGCATTTGCAACCCTTGGCAGCGACACCGGCGGCTCGATCCGGCAACCGGCGGCCCTCTGCGGCGTGGTCGGGCTCAAGCCCAGCTACGGACGGGTCTCCCGCTACGGTCTCGTCGCCTTTGCCAGCTCGCTCGACCAGATCGGTCCCTTCGCCCGCAGCACCCGCGACTGCGCCTCGCTCCTCAATGCCCTCGCGGGGAAGGATTCCCACGATTCGACTTCGCTCGATCTGCCTGCGGAGGATTTCACCTCCCGCCTGGGACGCGATCTCAAAGGCGTGCGGCTGGGGATCCCGAAGGAATATTTTGTGGATGGCATGGATGCCCGCGTGCGCGCCAAAGTCGAGGAGGCGATCAAGACCTGCGAAGGCCTCGGCGCCGAGCTGGTGGAGGTTTCCCTCCCGCACACCGAATACGCCATCGGAGTTTACTACATCATCGCGACGGCCGAAGCCTCCGCGAACCTGGCCCGCTTCGATGGGGTCCGCTACGGCCACCGCGCCAAAAATCCGACGGATCTTCTGGACCACTACAAACGCACGCGGGAGGAAGGGTTCGGAAGCGAGGTCAAACGCCGCATCATTCTCGGCACTTACGTGCTGTCGAGCGGCTACTACGACGCCTACTACCTCCGCGCCCAGAAAGTCCGCACGCTCATCCGTCGGGATTTCACCAGCGCTTTTGAAAAAGTGGACGCCCTCGTCTGCCCGACGTCCCCGGACCTCGCGTTCAAAATCGGCGAGCGCGTGAACGACCCGCTGCGCATGTATCTCGCGGACATCTTCACGATCGCCGCCAACCTGGCCGGCATCTGCGGCATCAGCCTTCCCTGCGGGCTGGTGGAGGAAGAAGGAAAAGAGCTTCCCGTCGGCCTCCAGTTTCTCGGCAAACCCCTCGACGAATCCCGCCTCCTCGGTATCGCCGACGCCTACGAACAGGTCGGCTCAAAGGAAATCCTCTCGCGAGTTCCCTGAGGCATCCGTTCGTATTATCCAATGAGCCTTCTCTTTTTTAAACGCGTTCTCGCGAACCCCCTGCGGGTCGGCTACCTGGTTCCCAGCTCACCTTTTCTCACCCGGCAAACGGCCTCTCGGCTTGATTATTCCCGTCCGAGAGTGATCGTGGAACTCGGGCCGGGCGAAGGCTGCCACACGCGGGAAATCGTCAAACGCATGAGCCCCGACTCACGCCTTGTTCTCTTCGAAGTGGACCCGGAATTCGTCTCGCATCTCCGCCACCAGTTCCGAAAGGACGACCGCGTCACGGTCCTGCAGACCGACGCCCTCCATATCCGCGAGGCCCTGGGCGGACTCGGCCACTCGCGCTGCGATTATATCCTCTCGGGTATCCCGTTTTCCGTGATCGAGAAATCCATCCGCACGCGGATCCTGTCCCGCATCGCGGGTGCCATGGACGCCGACAGCCGGTTCATCGCCTACCAGCTCGGCACCCAGCTCTGCGAGGAGGGCCTCTTCGAACTCGCAAAAAAAACCTTCTGCGCCTTGAACCTGCCTCCGATCAACGTGATGGAATTCCGCAGGGCGGCGACCTGTTAGCGGAGCGGGGGGCTGTCCGGACGCGCCCTGCATTTCAACGACTTCGATTCCTACGTCGAACTGGACCTGGGGACGCCGGACATGTCGGCCGGATTGACCGTGTCGGTCCGCTTCGGAGGATTTAACGGTTACATCGACGATCTTCACGTGCAATCGGGCGTGTTGCCCGTTACGACCGCCGCCAAATAGTTTCCTTTGACTCTGCGCGCACGGTCCGACAAATTCGGCGCGTGAAAGCATCTCAAATCGCCGCCCAGCTCTATACTGTCAGGGACTTCTGCACTTCTGCCACCGCTCTTGCCGACACGGCGAAGAAGCTTCGCGCGATCGGTTACGAAGCCGCGCAAGTCAGCGGGGTCTCCGGAGATATCCCGCCGCAGGAAATCCGCAGGATTCTGTCGGACGAGGGAATCAAAATTTGCGCCACACACGAAAGCGGCGACCTGATCCGGAGCAATCCTCTGGCCGTGGTCGAGCGTTTGAAAACGCTGGATGTCGTCCACACCGCCTACCCCTACCCTGGCGGAGTCGACTTCGCCGATCCAGCCGCGGTGAAAGCGATGGTTTCCGACCTCGATGCCGCCGGAGCCGTGCTCCGCGAAAACGGCTGCGTGCTGAGCTACCACAACCACGCGATCGAATTCATCCGTATCGGCAACGAGGTTCTCATGGATTACATCGCCCGGGCAACGTCGCCGGAAAATTTGAAATTCGAGTTGGACACCTACTGGGTCCAATACGGCGGGGCCGACCCTGTCGCTTGGTGCAAAAAAGCATCCGGCCGGATGCCTGTCCTCCATTGCAAAGATTACGGATACGGGACCGACAACAAGGCGTTCTTCGCGGAGATCGGATACGGGAACCTCGACTTCCCGGCCATCGTGGCTGCGGCCGATGCCGGCGGATGCGAGTGGTTCGTGGTCGAACAGGATACCTGCCCGGGCGACCCGTTTGTTTCGCTCGAGAAGAGCTACCGGACGATGCGGGACTGCCTCAGCAGCTAGACCGGCGATTCTTGTAGAGGTTGCAACGCAGGACGCGAGGCGTCCGAGGCCGGGCTTTCCATTCTGAAAGAATTTCTCAACCGCGGTTTCCGCGGGATTTATTCAATTCTCCTCTCGCGCACGGGGCTTCGGGCTGTCATGGTTCGCGGGACACTATGGCAAAACCAAATTACCAGTTCGAGAAGCGCCGGAAGGAATTAGACAAAAAAGCGAAGAAGGCGGAGAAGCTTCGGCTGAAAGCCGAGGCCGCACGCACGCCTACGGAAGAGACAGCGGTTTCCGCTCCGACCGGGGAGTCAGCGGACCCGGCTTGAGACAAATTTTCCCGGATTGAGGTTCCCCTTCGGATCGAGGGCGGATTTCAATGTCGCGTGAAGATCTCGCGTGGTGCGGGACACGGCCTGGTTCCACCAGGGTTTCTTGGCCAGCCCGATCCCGTGTTCGCCGGTGATCGACCCATTCCATGCGAGCACCTGTCGGAAAAGTTCGTCGAGAGCCGCGCGGGCTTTTTTCTGGACGGCGGGATTTTCGGGATCCGCGACCATGATATTCGTGTGGATGTTGCCGTCGCCGGCATGGCCGAAGCAGGCGATCGGGAATCCGGTTTTCTTTTGCAGGCGTTCCGCAAACCGCACGAGATCGACCAACCGTCCGCGCGGGACAACGATATCCTCGTTGAGCTTCTTCAATCCGGTGGCCTTGAGCGACTGGGAATAGACGCGCCGGAGGCCCCAGAGCTTTTCGCAGGCGGCGGGAGTGGTGGCCTTGCTCACGGCGAGTGCTCCCGAGGAACGCAGGATTTTTTCAAGCGCTTTGGCTTCGCTGCGGACGCTGGCCGGCTGGCCGTCGACTTCGAGGATGACCTGCGCGTTGCCGGGAGGAAAATCCGCACCCGGGTTATAGGCGCGGGCGGCATCGAGAGTGAAGCGGTCCGCGACTTCGACAGCAGCTGGAAGGAATCCGCCCGCAAAGACGGCTTGGATGGCAGCGGCAGCGGCGTCCATCGAAGCAAATCCCGCGGAGAGCGCGGCACGGGCGGGCGGAAGTGGAATGAGACGCAGGGTGGCTTCGGTGACAATGCCAAGCAGCCCTTCCGACCCCGTGAAGAGGCCGACCAAA
>Ga0194053_10002150_pt1 | contig 12006 bp, 13 predicted proteins | sample SepL228m_MetaG_FD_161684 | JGI IMG/M metagenome (GOLD analysis project Ga0194053, IMG submission 161684) | Anoxic zone freshwater microbial communities from boreal shield lake in IISD Experimental Lakes Area, Ontario, Canada - Sep2016-L227-8m | ecosystem: Environmental > Aquatic > Freshwater >... | reverse complement strand
ACCCTCCCCAACGGCCTGCGCCTGTTGGTCCGCGAGGATCCGCGCCTTCCGCTGGTCTCGATCAATGCGGTTTTTCGAGGAGGTCTTCTTGCCGAAACCAAAGAAACCAACGGCATCACCAAGCTCTTCACGAAGGCGCTCCTCAAAGGCACAAAATCCCGTAGCGCCGAACAGATCGCCGAACAGATCGAGAACACCGGCGGCAGCATTTCGTCGGACAGCGGGAACAACAGCTTCGGCGTTTCGGTGGATGTCATGCAGCCGGACGTCGCCAAAGGTCTGGAAATCCTCGCCGACATCCTGCTCAATCCGGTATTCCCCGAGCGGGAAGTGAACCTGGAAAAGCAAAGCCTGCTCGCCGGGATCAAAGCCGAAGACGAGCAGCCGACATCCGTCGGAAGAAACTTGGTGCGCGAGCACCTTTTTGGCTCCCACCCTTATGCGCTCCGCAATGCGGGGACATCCACCTCAGTTCCCACCCTGACTTCCGAGCAGCTCCGTGCATTCCAAAAGGAATACGTGACGGCCAAAAACGGGGTCGTCAGCGTTTTCGGCGACGTCGATGCGAACCAGGTGAAAGCGCTCGTGGAAAAATATTTCGCGGCGATGCCATCCGGCCAGCTCGCCTTTCAAAATGCCCCTGTTCCCGCGCCCGTCACAGCCGGGGCTCCGGTGAACACGCACCTCGACAAGCAGCAGGGGATCGTGATGCTCGGTTTCCAGAGCGTCGCGGTGAACGATCCCGACCGCGCGGCACTCGAACTGATCAACGAAGCCTCCAACGATCTCGGCTCGCGGTTCTTCAACCGGATCCGCGAAAAGATGGGGCTGGCCTATTTTGTCGGGGCCGGACAGTTCTACGGACTCGCCCCTGGCGCGTTCATCTTCTACCTCGGAACGGATCCCAAAAAGGTCGCCCCCGTCACCAAGGAACTCCGCGACGAAGTCGCCCTTCTGGCCAAGGATGGGCTCACGGAAGACGAGCTCCAGCGCGCCAAGAAAAAGCTCATCGGGGCCGAGGCGATCCGGAACCAGAGCAACGAAGCCCTCGCCGCGACGTGCGCCACCGACGAGCTGATGGGGACAGGATACGATTCCTACACCCGCCGGAAAGAAGAGCTCGAAAAGATCTCTCTCGACGACATCCGGCGAGTTGCCGCAAAGTATTTTCCCGCTTCCTCATCCGTCGAAGCCACCGTGACCCCACCCGAAAAACCCACAAACTAATCCTATGCCAGAAATCCAAAAAACCACCGCTCTCGGGGAAATGACCCAGAGGTTCATCGAATTCGTTATGATGCAGGCCCAGCAAGCCGCCATGTTTCTCGGGCGGATTCCCAACCCGCAGACCGGGAAGCCCGAAGTCAACCTCGAGATCGCCCGCATGTTCATCGACCAGCTCGAAATGATCCACGAAAAGACGCGCGGCAACCTCACCAGCGAGGAATCCGAAATCCTCACGCGCGTCCTGAGCGACCTGCAATTGTCGTTCGTCCAGGCAGCGGGACCAGGGGGTGCACCAACCGCGCCCGCTCCATCCGAGGATCACGAAGAACCCGCGCCGGCGAGCGCTCCTGCGGCGGTTGCCCCCGAGCACCCGTCCGAGCCGGCTCCAGATTCCGAGAGCCGGAAGAAGTTCACGAAGAGCTACGGAAACTGACGGCGGGTCGAGGAGTGCGATGAAGGGTTTGAATCTCATTCCTTTGTTGGCCGCCATGCTACTCGCCTGTATCGCGGAGGTTCATGCCGCCGAACCGCCTCCCGGCGCACAGGCCGCATCGGACAAGCTGCTTGCAGCCATTGGCGCGGGGGATTACGCGGCTTTCATTGCTGACGGCGACGCTGCATTCAGAGAATTGAAAAGGGGGGCGTTTGATGCGGTAGCCGCACAGCTCGGAGCCCGGTTCAAATCCGGATACGAAGCCACGTATCTTGGAGAGCTCAACCAGAAGGGATACCAGGTTACCCTCTGGAGACTGCGGTTCGCCGCAGGAGGAGATGATGCGCTTGCCACATTGAGCATCAAAGACGGCAAGGTCGGCGGTTATTGGATCAGGTAGGTAAAGAACTCTTGGAGGGACCGGCGCTGTCCGGTCCGTTGCCGTTTCGAAGGCCCTGAGCTTTGCCGAAGGGTATCCACGGACGACACGGCGGTCGTCCCTCCAGAAAACGTCGCTATCCAATCAGCTCGTGGCGGAGCATGTCGAGCGCGGTCTGCGTGGCGAGCTGCTTGAAGGTCTCGCGGTCGCGAGGGAAGTGGCATTCCTTGCAGAGGGTCGGCTTTTCGCGCCGTGCCAGCGCGACGAAGACGAGACCGACGGGCTTTGTTTCTGTGCCTCCGCCCGGGCCTGCGATTCCGGTGAGCGAGAGCGCGTAATCCGCGCCGGACTTTTCCAGCGCACCGTCAGCCATGGCGGCAGCGACGGGTTCGCTCACCGCGCCATGCGTATCCAGCAGGGAGGAGGGGACACCGAGTTCGGAGGTTTTTGCCGCATTGGAATATGTGACAAATCCGTGCGTGAAGACATCCGATGCGCCGGGAACATTAGTCAGGCGATGGGCCAGCAAACCGCCCGAGCAGGATTCCGCCGTCGCGATCTTGAGGCGGAGTTGCCGGAGCTTGGTCACGACCCACTCCTCGAGGTTTTCCCCTTTCTGCGACAACAGGTGGCTTCCGACCGCGCGGAGGATTTCGGGTTCGACCTCGTCCAGAATATCGCGGGTCCCGATGAGCCGGAGATCCACTTCGTTCGGCCGCGCACAATATCCGACCTCCAGGTCGCCGCGCTTTTCCAGGCCGAGCCCGACAGATTCCTCGACCGTGCTCTCGCCCATGCCGACGATCCGGTAAACGCGGCACTCGCGTGCCGGGAGGTTTCCGCAGAGTTTTCGAAGCACGGGCAGCACCGACTCCTCGAACATCGGCTTAAGCTCGCGCGGGGGACCAGGCAGAAGGAATAGATGCGGGGAGCGGGGGGCCGACTTCATCGGCAGATAGAGCCCAGGCGCGGAGCCGTTCTCATTCGGCAGGACAACCGCTCCCGTGGGGACCATCGTTTGCCGGAGCATCCGCTCGCGCATCGTGTGGCCGCGAGCCGAGACCATCGCCTCGATCTTTCGGCGGACCTCATCGTCTGCCACGAGTTCGAGTCCGAGAAGTTCCGCAACCGTCTCGCGGGTAATGTCATCGGTCGTGGGACCGAGCCCGCCGGTGACCAGCACGATGTCCGCGCGCCCGAAGCACTCGGTCAGGGATTCGCGGATGGCCTCCCCGTCGGGAACGGTTGTCTGGCGGGAGATCCGCAGCCCGAGAGGAAAAAGCTGTTTGCCGAACCATGCCGCGTGCGTGTTGACGACTTCACCAAGCAGGAGCTCGGTCCCGGTGTTTAAGACCTCGACGATCATTCCAGTCCACACTTCAATGCCTGCATCCATCCGCGCACGCGCTCGTGCTTTTCGCAGTCCCCTTGCAGGTCGTAAACGTAGAGCAGGTTGGCGAGCATCCGCACGAGGATCTGGCGCGGGGTCGAGGGCTGGAGATGGCAGTCTTTCAGCTCCAGGCCCTGCCGGAACAGGATGCTCTCCACGTCCACGCGTGAAAGGATCCGGCCCCGGTGAAACGGGTCGAAATAAACATCCCCGTGCCGCGCGATGAAATGCCCGGGAAGATTGATCCCCTCGATCTTCATGGCCGCGCGGGAGCCGACCATCATGTAAATCAACGTCAGGGTGAGCGGGATTCCCGAGCGGTTCTCGATCACCTTCGGAAGGAGCGAATTTCTCTCGCAGTAGTAGTTGTCGCCATTCCCGCGGAATTCGAGTTCGCCGGAGAGGAAGGACGAGAGGCGGAGCACCCGCTCGCGGTTGCTGACCGCCCCGGTCAATTTGACCAGGAACTGCCGTCCCCAGATGTTCAGCTTGTGCTCGTAGGGGAGAATGCAGACGCCCGGCACCATGGCTTTGGCCAAGGACCAGCAGGCTTGCTCCAGGTCGATCCCGTCGCCGAAAAAGTGGCAGAGCAGGGAAAATTCTTCCTCGGCGGTGCGCCCGCTGATTGTCGCCAGCACTTCCCGGGCATGTTCGGACACGCACTTGTCATCGACTTGCATCAGCTCCTGCAATTCCTGGAGCCTTTCCTCTCCGGCGGAAGCCAACTGCTCTTTGACGAGCCGGACTGTTTCGGGATCGTTGTCGTGCAGCAGCCGGATCAGAGCCTCTTTTTGGGCAAACATTCTGCATCGAATAAAGCCAGAAAACGGCGGGATGCAAGCGATCTCATCAAGCGCTTGACCGGAAGGAGCGCCCGGCCCACGATGCCGGACCGTTTTGAAGACTTACGACACATCCCGTTGGGACATCGGATTTATGGCCGACAATCCGACCGTCCGCGCCAAGCGCTTCGGCATGCCCCCGGAGGCAAAATCCGTCCGCTATCCGCTCAGGCTCCTCCGCTACTGGTTCGGATACCAGTTATTGAGGGAAGAATGCCTCCGCGCGGGCCGTCCGCTGGCTGTCGCCGAGATAGGGGTCCACCGCGGCCAGATGCTGGAATTTGTGAAGTCTGCACCAGCCGGGGTTTCGTGGTCGAAATGGACGGCGGTCGATGCGGTGATGCTCACGGAGAAGTTGAAAAAGGCGGGCTACGAGGATTTTTTCGAGGCGAACCTCGAGGATTCCGGCTTCGTGCTGGCGGGCACCTACGACTGCGCGATTTTGCTGCACGTCCTCGAACATCTTTTCGAGCCCGAGGAAGCGCTGAGAAAGATCGCTGCCGGAATCGCCCCCGGCGGCTCGCTCATCGGCGGGTTTCCGGTAGTGCCGGCCGCATTCGAGAAAATCCGCGAAAACCAGGTGCGCGAAAACGCGGGGCCGATGGGCCACGTGAGCGTCTTCTCGCCCGCACGTGTCCGCAGGATGGCGCGGGATGCCGGGCTCGTGGCAGAGTTCTCCAGCGGGGCCTTCTTCCTGCGCAGCAAGGGCAGCCCGCTCGAAAATTCCGCGGCATGGATGAGGTTCAACCTTTTCTGGGGCCGGATGTTCCCCGGCTGGCCAGGCGAGATCTACTGGCTCATGCGCAAGCCGGCTTGAGCGTCAGCGGCCGGGCATGGCTTCGAGGACGACGCCTTTGAGGTATTCGGTCTCGGGAATCCCCATGACGACCGGATGGTCGAGGGGCTGGCCGATGCGGCGGAGGAGTCGCATGTTTCGTTTCGCATCTTGGAGACCCTCCGCGATGGACTCCTCGAATTCATGGGCTGCGACGTGATGCGAGCAGGAAAAACTGACAAGCAGTCCGCCTTTCACGAGGAGGCGGGCGGCGCGGGCGTGGAGGTCGCGGTATCCGCGCAGGGCTTCGTTCACTTTGGCGCGGGTCTTTGTGAAGGATGGCGGGTCGAGGATGATGAGGTCGTATTCTCCTCCGCGGTTTAGAACGTCGAAGACATCGGCGTGTTTCACCTCGATCTCGACGCCGTTCCGTGCCGCGTTCTCGCGCAGCCTCACGACGCTCTCCGCCCCAGATTCGACAGCCGCGACCGAGGCTGCACCTTGTTTCGCGCAGGCGAGGGCAAATCCGCCCTGGTTCGAAAAGCAATCCAGCACCCGGCGCCCGCGGGCGAGGGGAGCCACGGTTTCGTAGGATTCGAGCTGATCGAGGTAGAGACCGGTTTTGTGTCCGGCGAGCGGATCGACAAGAAATTTGACTCCCGCTGCCTCGACTTCAACGGGCTCGCCGGGGGCTTGTCCGGCGAGAACCCCCGAGCGTAGTTCCATGCCTTCCGCCGTGCGGACCGGCGCATCGTTCCGCTCGATGACGCATTCCGCCTGTGTCAGTTCGACGAGAACCTTTGCGATGATCTCCCTGTGCAGATCCATCGCCTTCGTGAGGGTTTGCAGGACAAGGATTTTCCCGTAGCGGTCAACGATGACGCCCGGCAGCCCGTCGCTCTCGCTCCAGACAAGCCGCAGGAGATCGGTCCGGCATCCGGCACTGACGCGGTATTCCAGCGCCTGGGCGATCCGGCGACGGAAAAAATCTTCATCCAGATCCTGACGCCGCCGGGAAAACCTGCGCACGACGATCTGGGACTTCGAGTTGTAGATCCCGACCCCCAACAACTGGTCCCGTCCATCCTTGATCGAGACGACGCTTCCGTCCTCGGGGCTCCCGAAGGTTTTCAGGATTTCGCTCGAATAGACCCAGTCGTGCCCGTGCAGGATGCGCGAGCGCGGGCGGACAATGATTCCTCCCATGGCGATCAGGCGGGGAGGAGTTCCTCGTGGCGGGTGACGGTGCGCGCGGCCCCGGGCTCGGGGTATTCAAATATCCGGCCCTCGAAATTCCGGATCACAACTTTTTCGCTATCGTGGTAGAGGACGTAGCCCGGGTTGATCGGGACTTTCCCGCCGCCACCGGGAGCATCGATGACGAACTGCGGGATGGCATACCCGGTGGTGAATCCCCGCAGCCCCTCGATGATCTCGACGCCTTTGGCCACCGAAGTGCGCAGGTGGGAGGAGCCTCGTATCAGGTCGCACTGGTAAAGATAATACGGCCGCACGCGGCACAGCAGGAGCTTGTGGACGAGCTCCTTCATGGTGTCCACGTTGTCGTTCACTCCAGCCAGAAGAACACTCTGGTTGCCGAGCGGAATCCCGGCATCCGCCAGGCGGCCGAGCGCGTCGCGGACTTCGACGGTCAGTTCTTTCGGATGGTTGACATGCACGCTCATCCAGAGCGGATGGTATTTTCTCAGCATGCTGCAGAGCTCCGGGGTGATCCGCTGCGGGAGAAAAATGGGAACGCGTGTTCCGATGCGGAGGAACTCGATATGGCGGATCGCCCGCAACCGGCGGAGGATGGCCTCGAGCTTGTCGTCCGAAAGCAGGAGCGCATCGCCGCCGGAGAGGAGAACGTCGCGCACTTCTTTGTGCTTTTCAAGGTATGCGAACGCCTGCTCGAAATCCAAATGCATCTCCTGCTCGCCGACACCGCTGACAACCCGGCTGCGGGTGCAGTAGCGGCAGTAGGACGCGCATCGGTCGGTGACAAGAAATAGGACACGGTCCGGATACCGGTGCACCAGACCCGGCACCGGCATGGCGGAATCTTCGCCGCAGGGATCGGACATGTCGTAGGGCGAGTCGTAACCTTCCTCGATGACGGGAATGACCTGCCGGCGGATCGGGCACGCGGGATCATCCCGATCGATCAGGTTAAAATAGTGCGGCGTGACAGCGAGCGCGAGCTTCGTGCCGGCAAGCAGGACGCCCGCCCGTTCCTCGCCCGTCAGTTTGAGGTGCTTTTCCAGCCCCGCAAGCGTGGTGACGCGGTTTTTGAGCTGCCATTTCCAGTCGGACCATTGCTCGGTGGCGTTGTCCCACCAGTAACCCGGCGCATGGGAAACAAAGCGTTCCTCGGTATCTGAGTGCTCCATGGATGAATTTCGCAAAACTACGCAAGTGAGGCTGTCTGTCAACGCGCGATCTTGACGCCAAACCCCACCAGTATGGCGAACAGGACGCAACAGGGGATCACACCCAGGCTGAGTGCGACGAATACCCGAACCGCCCGTTCTCCAACGGCCAGGGCCAAGATGCTTCCCGCCTGCGGTCCGATCGTCACGGGTGCCAGCAATCCCAAGCCCGCAAGCCCCCACTTTTCCCAGATCCTCCAGATCAGCTTTGAAGAGTCTCTCTCCACGGGGATCTTCAACTTTCTGGCCAGCCAGTCCCGTAGCGGAGCGCCTGCCAGGAGCACCACCAATGCCCCGACGGAATAGCCTGCCCATGCCGAAATCGCCGCCAACCAGATCGGTGCGCCGGCCGCCACGCCCGCAGGAATCGCCCCCACAAAGTAGAGGAAACCAAGCCCGAATGCGATCGCTGCGCCGGTGGCCATGTTGAGCATTTAAACATCATGCCAAAAAGCCGACCGTAGGGGAGCAGAATCGCCCTATCGGGAATGGTTCGGGCTCACAAAGGGGGCGAACACGCAGGACAGGCCGAGCAAGCCCAGAACCACGAATGCAATGAACTGAAGGATCATGCTAGAATGTATGCCAATTTATTCATTTTTCAAATCTGACATGCGTAAACAGCCACGCGAAAACTGTTTGCATTGGGTGTGTAACAGGGGAATGATGCCCGCTTTTTATGCCCCTGAAAGAGATTACTCTATTCACCGATGGCGGATGCCACGGGAATCCCGGCCCCGGTGGCTGGGGGGCGATCCTGCAATACGGCTCCAAGAAAAAGGAACTTTCCGGCAGCGAACCCGACACCACCAACAACCGGATGGAACTTCGCGCCGCAATCGCCGGCCTCGCATCGCTGAAGGAACCCTGCGAGGTGACCGTTTATACCGATTCGCAGTATGTGCGGAAGGGGATCACCGAGTGGATTCACAAATGGAAGGCGAGGGGATGGATGAGGTCCGCCCGCCAGCCGGTCAAAAATGCGGATCTCTGGCGCCAACTGGATGCCGAAGCTCACCGGCACCACATCAAATGGAAATGGCTCAAAGGCCATGCCGGACACCCGGAGAATGAACGCTGCGACGAATTGGCATCCGCCGAAATTGCCAGGCTCAGAAGCTCGGGCGCATCGGCCAAACAACCGCCGAAGGCAGCGGAAGACCATCCATCCGGTCCGAGTCAAGCGCAGCTCCTGTAGTTGTCCACGGATGCCGTCGCACAGATTTCCAAGAGAAGCTCACAGACCGCCGCACCGCCGCTACGGTTCTGCCTGTTCGTGGTCCAGCGCCTCCATGATTTTCAGGGCGGCGAAGGCGTCGTTGGCGGCGTATTGCAGTTGCCGGGGGGTGAGTTCGGCAGCCGCCCAGTTGCTGGTGGTGATGGATTTGGACTTTGGGAAGCTCATATTGAGCACTGCTCCCATGGCCGCGCGCACGCCGATCTGGCCCTTGTAGCCCTTCTTCCGGAAAGTGTGGTCCAGATCGAGAACGGCGTTCGGCCTGACTCCCAGACGGTTCCGGATTTGCCCGTGGTCGTTTTTCAGCCCGAATCCCACTTTGAGCACGAGTTCGGAAGCAATGAGTTGGGCTGCGACCTTTTGGCACTCATGGCGATGAAGTTGGAAAATGAACGCTTTGTCTGTGAGCGCAAACTGGACGACATGCGGTCCTCCGCTTTTCTCGCCGGCCCTGAAGGTGGGCTTGGCCTCGGTATCGAACCCGGCGACGCCCGCCTTGATAATTTCCTCAGCCGCCGCCTGGCACTCGGCCTTTGTTTTCGGAACGAGAATGCGGTCGGGAGAAAGTCCGGCAAATGGCTTCAGAAGCGCCGTTTCTGCTTTTGTTTGCGCGATGGGCCTGGCCCGGCCATGCGAATGGGCGGGCTTTGTCGGAGCTTTGTCCGTTTTGCCAAGCAACCGCGCGATCGACCGGGAAAGCCACGATGACTTGGGCGGAAGTTGTTTCTGAGGTTTTTTCGGAAGGGACTTGGGCATTCTGGGAAAAATACCATAGAGATTTCAGCGCCCACAAGCAACCGATCTGTCGCGGCGCCCTATGAGCGTCGCAAAATTGAAAAACTGCGACGGTCCCAAACCGCCGCTACAGCGCGAGAAAGCCGAGCAGCGTGAGTCCGATGACGCCGGCGATGATCGCGCATCCGGCGAATTCGCTTCGCCAGGAAAAATCCGCCGCGGGCCGCAGCCAGAAATTCATCAGGTGGGAATACCGTGGCATGACCAGATACGTCAGGAATGCCATGTCGAGAGACAGGAGAATCAGAAAAGCAATCGGCAGCGGAAGCGCCAGAAAGATCGGGGAAAGCATCCGTCGCATGACCATGATGACCGGGAACAGGGCGGATAGGATCACCAGTGCCTGCCGCCATCGGGCCGGCGGCGCGGTGTTTTCTGATGTGTCGAACCAGCCTTCGAACCCGCTGCCGATGCGCCGCAGGGTGTAGTGCTGCACATATGCGCGGACTTCCTTCATGTAGTCGTTCCGGACCTTCGACTTCAGCCACTCATCCAGATTCGCCCGGCTGTCGAAGCGGACCACCACGATGAATTCCGGCTCCACCCCGTCCAGCGCGTCGAAGGACTCCGTGCCCAGGAACCCATTCCACTTCCGGACCGCTTCAAGGATCCGCCGCCGCCAATCCTGGAAGTCCGCTTGCCTGTCCGGACGGATTCGATAAGCGAAAACCGACGAGGCTGATCCGGCCTGCTTCCGGCCATGGGCAAAAAAGAACTCGTGCGCCGGCTCTGCCAGCAGCCCGTCAATTTTCTGCAGCAATTCCTGGCGCCGGCCGGACGCCAGCCACTCGCGCAAATGGCTTCCCCGACTGAACCGGTAAAGCACGACATAGGCATCCTGGACACCGGGAATCGGCGGGAAAATCTCCGACCCGAGGAATCCCTCGGCCTGTCGGGAAAGCATCATGATCTCCCGCATGATCGCCTCCGCCTGCGCCTCCTCACCCGGGACCACCCGCCGCCACACGATCCCGGTGACTCCCGCCGCATCAAATGCTTCCATGCCGGCAACTCAATCCTCCCGCCGTTCGAAAGAAAAGCCGGAACATCGACGAAGCGTCAGACCCTGAGCGAGCCGCGAAAACCTCTGACCGCATAGTATGACTGCGCACCGTTGTGCCCCACGAAGATGCGGTCGTAGCGGCGCTCACAGTAGAGTGCGCCGCCGAGATTTCGGATATCGGCGGGTGTCCTCACCCAGCTCGACGTCTTCAAATCGAAGCCCCCCAGATTCTGCAGCTCGAAATATTGTTCCTCCGTCAAAAGTTCGACGCCCATGGCTGCGGCCATGTCCATAGCGGTGGTTTTGGGTTTGTGTTCTTTCCTCGATTCCAGCCCCTCCCGGTCGTAACAAACACTCGTGCGGCCTATGGGGGTTTCTGCGGAACAATCGAAGAATATGAACTCGCCTGTCTTTTTGTCCTGACCCACCACATCCGGCTCGCCGCCGGTGCTTTCCATTTCCTGGAGCGAGCACAGCTTTTCGGCACTGGCTTCCAGCCTGCTCTGCACCTTGGCCCATTCAAGACCTTGATGGCGGTTCAGATTCTTTTCAAAACGGGCTTTCAGCGCTCGGAGCAATTCGTCCAGCTGTTTTGGGGACAACTCGTTTTTATTGCTTTTCACGGGGAAAATGACGCTAGCTCGAAGCGGTCGAGGTTCATCACCTTGTTCCAAGCCGCCACGAAGTCTTGGACAAACTTGGTTTGGGAATCGGAACTGGCGTAAACTTCCGCCAGGGCGCGAAGCTGGGAGTTGGAGCCGAAGACCAGATCGACGCGCGTGCCGGCCCAATTCACTTTGCCCATTTTGCGGTCGCGGCCTTCGAAGCGATCTTCTTCCTTCGAGAGCGGCTGCCACGCGGTGCTCATGTCGAGCAGGTTTACGAAGAAGTCGTTGGTGAGCGCTTCGGGCCGCTTGGTGAAGACACCGGGTTGGGTGCCACCGACATTGGTGTTCAAGACTCGCATTCCGCCGACGAGCACCGTCATCTCTGGTGCGGTGAGCGTGAGCAATTGCGCCTTGTCGATGAGCAACTCCTCGGCCGAGACCGGGTATTTCGTTTTGAGGTAATTGCGGAAGCCGTCCGCAGCCGGTTCGAGGAACTCGAAGGACTCCACATCGGTTTGCTCCTGCGAGGCGTCCATGCGCCCCGGAGTGAATGGGACAGCGACCGCGTGACCAGCGTTCTTTGCCGCCTGCTCGACACCGGCGCAACCGCCCAGAATGATGAGGTCGGCCAGAGAAACTTTCTTTCCGCCAGTCTGGGAGCCGTTGAAGTCGCTCTGGATTCGTTCCAATGTTTTGAGCGCCTTGGCCAGTTGGGCCGGTTGGTTGACTTCCCAATCCTTTTGCGGTTCCAGGCGAATGCGGGCGCCGTTTGCTCCGCCTCGCTTGTCGGATCCGCGGAACGTGGATGCCGACGCCCAGGCAGTCGTCACCAGTTCCGACACAGTCAGACCGGACGCCAGGATTTGGCCTTTGAGGGTGGAGATGTCC
>Ga0194053_10002144_pt1 | contig 12018 bp, 7 predicted proteins | sample SepL228m_MetaG_FD_161684 | JGI IMG/M metagenome (GOLD analysis project Ga0194053, IMG submission 161684) | Anoxic zone freshwater microbial communities from boreal shield lake in IISD Experimental Lakes Area, Ontario, Canada - Sep2016-L227-8m | ecosystem: Environmental > Aquatic > Freshwater >... | reverse complement strand
TGCTCGTCGTGGGGAACGAATTGGCCCCGCCGATCGTGATGCTTCCGCCGGGCGCGATGATGGAACCGAGGATGGCCACAGTGTCTCCCTTGATGGTCACGCTGGCGGTCGGGTCCGTCTGGATCACCGCGCCGGCACCCATGAAGAAATCTCCGCGAAGAACGGTGAACCCCGTAAAGTCATCCTTCGTCCCGGGAGTTCCAAACGTGAGGCTGACCGGTGTGCGGAGGCCTTCCGGCTTCGTGAACGGCTCCAGCACCGGGCTGCCGCCTTTGCCCCGCACGGCGAGCCAGCTCACGGGAACCGGACGGATGATCGTATCGGGGGCGATCGTGATGGCGGGGAGGAACTGGTCGCCAGTCAGGTTCGGGTTGACCTGATCGCTCGCGATCTCCCCGATTCCGTTGAGCGCAAAGCTGGTGAAGCCGCCCTGGCTGAAAAATTGCGGGTCCAGAGACAGGATCTCGCCGTTGCTGGAACCGGTTCCGCCGATCCGGATGAGAGGAGCCTGGATGGTCAGCGATCCGCCTTTTCCGCCCGAATATCCCTCAAGGGTGGAGCCGAGCGAGAGCTTTCCGCCAAGGAGCGAGGAGATGTTCGGGTCGCGCCCGGCATTAATCGTGATGCTGCCGCCGGCCCCGTAGCTACGCGTTCCGGATGGGCTGATCGAGAACCCCCCGGAGACATTGATCACGCTGCCAGCAGCCAAGTCGGCCGTGAAGGCATTGATCGCGACCGATCCGCCATCGATCAGAGGAGGAAGCCCCGCAGGGCCGCTGGCACCAAGACGGTTGTCCGTCACAAGACCTGCCGTGCTCAGCGATGCCGACGGCGCGAGGGCGAATACTCCCCGGGTCAGATCTACGGCCGGAGTCGTCGCGCCGACGGTTGCCTTCAACGTGACCAGCGAGAACGGCGAATAGTCAAAGACGTTGAAGGCGAGCGCCCCGGCCGGCGCGGTGACCGCGCTGCCGATGGTGATCTTCGCGGCGCTGAACGTGATGGATCCGCGCAGGGGGGCGGTCAGCGGCGTGCTTTCCGGCACGGTGATCGTGCCGTCGCTGTTGTCGATTTTGAGGATGCCAAAGCCGTCCGTGGTCAGCAGGTCGGGCGACAGTACCAGCTCCTTCTTTCGCGCGGCACCGAGTTCCAGAGGCTTCCCGGTGGGTCCCACGGCGAAGGCACCGGCAGGCGGCAGCGGGTTTTCGGATTGGAAAACGATGTTCGGCGGGGTGGGCGAGTAGAACGGATAGCTCGGGGGCTGCTGCTGCTGGGCCTGGAAGGTGAGGTTCAGCGAGCCCGGGCTGGCGAGGGCCACCGTGGTCGGGCTCGACTGGCGCGGGCCCTGGACCGCCTTGCCGAGCAGGGTGCCGTCGAGGGCCATCGAAGGGGAGGTGATGCTGACGGTTCCGGCATTGGCCCCCTGGAGGTAGCCCGGTTCGTAGTGGGCACCGGTCGGGGCCAGCGGGTCTGCGAACGTTTTTGTGATTCCGTATTTGGCGTGCGTGCTCGTGCTCGTGGGGGAGTAGATGCCGGAATAAACCCGGTCGGGCGTGGCATTCGCCATATCGTAAAGGACTCCGCCCGAAAGCAGCCGGGTGGTCTGCACGGTGGCTCCCGCGTAATTGATCCAGCCTCCAGAAACGTCGATGATCGAACCCTTCTGCAGGACGACCGATTCCCCGGCATTGAGGCTGACCGTTCCCCCGGCCGTGGTCAGTTCGCCGACCGTACGCAGGATGAGTCCAGCGTATCCAGAGACGTCACCCAGCGGGGTGCCGGCCCATGAGAGGCCGTTGTAGGTTCCCGTCTTGCGCAAATCGACGGTGATAGAGGTCCCTCGCACCGTCCCCGTGCGCTGCAAGGGGGAGTTTGCCAGCTCCGCACCGCGCAACTGCAGGGTGAGAATGTTTTCCGCGAGCGGGGCGGATATATCGACCGAACCGGACACGTCGATCATCGCCCCCTGGTCGAGATAGACCTGCCCGCCGGTGTAGCCCAAAAAATTCCTGGTCCCGAAGGCGATCCAATTGCCGGCGTTGACGGCGACGTTGGCGTCAGGCGCGAGGATCATCGAGCCTGCGGCAAAGTGGGCCGCCTGGCCCTCGATTTTGATCTGCGAAGGCAGGGCGAGTTGCGTGCCCGGGACTTTTTCCGCGCTGGCCAACTCGGGGAGGATGCGGGTCACGCTTCCCGATCCCAGCTCCACGGTACCGGAGGATCTGATGAAGAAGATCGGGCCGTTGGAAGAGTCTGTGGCGTCGAAATTCGTGTTGGTGGTAGCCCCGTAGTCTGCCAGCAGATCTACCCGGCCGTTCAGTGAGGTCGAGGTGGAACTGTCGATGACACCGAGCTGCCGCACGGATTTTCCGATGACCGTCACGTCGGCGCGCGGGGCGTCGATGAGGCCGGAATTGGTGGCGGTGCCGGCCGGAGGCTGGCTGCCCCCCGCCGCATAGCTCACTTTTCCGACATAGACATCCAGCCCGCGGAGGCTCGGGTCGCTGCCCGCATGCGCGGCGAATCCCACCTGCAGGCCGGCGGCGAGGATCGTCTGCCCGTCCGGGGTCGAGATCGTGCCGCCGTTGACAACGTTCGCCCCGACAAGGGTGATGCGCCCGCCGACATGTTCCGGCGTCGTGGGAGCGGTAAGCACGGCTCCATTCTCCACCACGATATCGCCGAAACTGCCGTCAGCCCGGAACGTGGCGGCGGGGGTGAATGCCGGCGTCGGGCCTTTCGATCCCGCCGCGAGGGCGGTGGACGAGAAGAGAAACTGGGCGTCCGGGTTGTTGAGCAGGCCGCGGGCGATGAGGCCGTCGTTGATCGGCAGGGCCGACGCGACCAGCGTGTGCGCGTTCACCTGGCTGCCAGCACCAAAGATGATCCCGTTGCCGTTGATGAGGTAAACCTGCCCGTCGGCTTTGATTGAGCCGAGGATCTGCGACGGTTTCCCCGAGGGATCGCTGATTTTATTGAAGGCGATCCATGTCCCGGAGTCGCTTCCGCCAGCCGATTGGTCAAAACTCACGGTCGTGTTCCTGCCGACATTGAACGTCTTCCAGTTCAGGAGCGCCTGCTGGCTGGTTTGCTTGATCGTGACGACGTTGCCGGACTGGACCGGTGCGTTGGCCCCGGTCCAAACACCGCCCGCCAGCCGTTCCAACCCACCGGTGACGAGGCCGCCGGGCACCGAAGACCCGCCAGCCGCACGGGCTGAGGCCTGCATCTGGCGCATCGCGTTGAGCACCTGGGTCGTACGGGCCAGCCGGTCAGCGGCTTTTGTTCTGGCCAGTTCGGCTGCTGCGGCCCCGGCATTGGCCCTGGCATCCGTAGCCTGGCGCCCGGAACCGGCAGTGGACCCTCCCCGAAGGATATCCCCGGCCACGAGGTTCCTGCCCGTTCCAGACAGGAAAATCGCTGAGACAAGGAAAAAACCGCGGACAATTGCAGACATTAAACGACTTATGTTATCGTTGATTATTGCGGTTTCAAATGAAATTAATCGAGCCGCTTTTCAATCGTTTTTAAGTTTTAAAAATCCCGTATAAAAAACATTGCAAGGAAACTTTTAACGTCTTATAGAGTCGTTATTAAACAAGCAATATGCCAGCTCAAACCAGTGACACCCGTTCCTTGGAAGCCTCCGAAAGCAACACCCACTCGCCAAATTGGGCGAAAATCGTGGAGCAGCACGTGAAGGGCCTGCGATTCGGATCCGTCGCCATCACCGTCCATGAGGGGCGGGTGGTCCAGATTGAGGTGAGCACGAAGGTGCGTTTCGAAAAGGCGCACTGAGCCCTGGAGAGAAAAAACAGACGCGACAACGCGATGGCATCAACCAACAGAGAAACTCCAGGCATTCCGGGAAGCGCCCGAGCGTTTGGTTTGCCTACCTGTCAGCCATCGGTTCGGCAGGGGCGGGCAATCGCTTTGTGACGAAATTGTAACACTTGGGACGTTGTCCCCGGAATCCACGAAATCTACGAACGGTGCAGGAGATGTATTCATTCCAAGAGAGCGACGCCGGATTCCTCACAGGGATTCGGGTGCGGGGGCTTGTTGCCGCAAGCTTGGCGCTTGGTGTTGCCCTGGTTGCTCCGGAAAAATCCCTGGCGCAAACTGTCTCCGACGATCCTCCGCCGAAGCAGGCTGTGGAGAACCAGATCAATGCCAGCACGCCGCAGTCGCTGTTCATTCGGGAGTATCGGGTGATCGGGTCGAAGACGCTGGCGAGAGGGGAAGTCGAGAAGGCGGTTTACGCATATCTCGGGCCGGGGCGGTCGGAGCAGGATGTGGAGCAGGCGCGGGCTGCGCTGGAAAAGTCCTACCACGATCTCGGATTCCAGACGGTTTCCGTGAGCGTGCCGCCGCAACGTCCGACAAACGGGATTGTTGTCCTCCAGGTCACCGAGGCCACGGTCGGTCGCCTGCGCGTGAAGGGGTCGCGGTTTTACAGCGTCGAGCAGATCAAAAAAATGGCCCCCTCGCTCGAGGAGGGGACGGTCCCGAATTTCAACGACGTCCAGCGCGACATGATCGGGTTGAACCAGATGGCCGACCGCCAGGTGACGCCGTCACTGAAGCCCGGGGCGGTTCCTGGCACGGTGGATATCGAGCTGACCGTGAAAGACAAGCTCCCCTTGCATGGGAGCATCGAGCTCAACAACCGCTACAGCGCGAACACCACCCCGCTGCGACTGGACCTCTCCGCCAGATACGATAATCTTTGGCAGCTCGGACACACGTTCGGCCTGGGATTTCAGATCGCCCCGGAGCGGCCGAGCGACGCGCTGGTCTATTCGGCCTACTACATTGCCCGGATGCCGTCCATCGACTGGCTGGGCCTGATGTTTCAGGCGACCCGCCAGAACAGCAATGTGGCGACGCTCGGCGGAACGAACTCACTGGGCAACGGCGAGATCTACGGTGCGCGCTTTCTGGTCAACCTGCCGGCCCGCAAAGGATTTTTCCACTCGCTCAGCGTAGGGATGGACTACAAGAACTTCATCCAGGATTTGACGGTGGGAAATTCCATCATCTCCTCTCCGGTCGCCTACTGGCCGTTCAGCATCAGCTACAATGCCACTTCGATCGGGAAGAATTACCAGACGGAGTTGAGCGCGGGCGTCACGTTCAGCTTCCGCGGGACAAGCGCGCAGGAGCAGTTCCAGTTCGACAACCGGCGCTACAACGCGGACGCGAATTTCTTCTACTTCCGGGGCAGCCTCGCTCACACGCAGAAGCTTCCTTACGATTTCCAGCTTTTTGCGGGGATTCAGGGGCAGGCCACGGCCAACCCGCTTCTGGACACAGAGCAGTTCAGTCTAGGCGGTTTGAGCACGGTGCGGGGCTACTTGGAATCGGTTGTTGTCGGGGACAACGCTCTGTGCGGGAGTCTGGAACTCCGCAGCCCGTCCCTTCTGCGCTGGCTGGGCGACGGGCATGAATGGAGGTTTTTTGTCTTCCTCGACGGCGGGGTTGCCACGCTCAACGACCCGCTGCCGCAGCAGACTTCGGAGTTCAAGCTGTGGAGCTATGGGATCGGGAGCACAATCAAGATTTTCGATCACGTGAACGGGCAATTTATCATCGGAGTGCCGCAGATCACCCAAGCCCCCTCCGAGGCGCACCAACCGCTTTTTACCTTCCGCCTCTGGGCCGAACTTTAACATGAACACCCTGAAAAAAACCGCCGTCGTTGTCTGTCTCGCCATCTTGGCGGGGATTGCCCAGGGACATGCCTGGTGGAACAAGGAATGGACCGCCCGCAAGCAGATCACCGTCGACACCGGAAAAACCGGGACCGAAATTTCCGAACCGGTCGGAACTGCGCTCGTGCTTCTCCGCCTGCACCAGGGGAATTTCAATTTCGGTGCCGCGAAGGAAAACGGCGCCGACCTGCGCTTTGTGGCCGAGGACGACAAGACCGTTCTCGAACACCAGGTCGAAAAGTGGGACGGCCTAATGAACGAGGCGTTTGTCTGGGTCAGGGTTCCGGACATCAAGCCCGGATCGCAGGCGAAATTCTGGCTCTATTCCGGGGTGCAGGGGGACAAGATCGAGGAGGGGCTTGACCCCAAAAAGACTTACGACGCGGAGACAATTCTGGTTTATCATTTCATCGCTGCGACGCCGGCGGACGCCACAAAAAACAGCAACAACGCCGCGTCGGGAGGCACGCCGTCCGAGGGTTCCTTGATCGGCCCCGGGATGAGGTTGCTCGGAAACACAGCGATCAAAATCCCCTCGAGCGCCACCTTCCAGCAGGCTGCCGCTCAACCGCTGACCATATCCGCCTGGGTCAAATCCACGACCCTCACCGACAAGGGGACGCTTTTCGATTGGACCGATGGCGGAAACCGTCTCCAGATCGGCTTAGAGGCGGGCGTTCCTTATGTCGAGATCAAGGATGGCACTGGCACACACAAATCCGCGCCCGGAGCTCCCGTGACCACCGGCGTTTGGAAGCACCTCGCTGTCGTCGCCACTAACGCCTCGACCACGCTCTATTTGGACGGGAAGCCATACGGAAAAATCGACGTTCCCGCGCCGGCGCTGGCCGCAGGCGCGACGCTCGGGTCCGACAGCGACGGCAAAAATGGCGTTGTCGGGGAAATGGACGAGTTCGAAGTTTCCAAAGCAGCGCGGGGAGACGGCTGGGTCCAGTTCGCCTACCTCAGCCAGGCGGGGAACGATGCCAGCACAAAACTGATCGTGCACGGCGAGGAGGAAGGCAGCGGCGGTCACGGCCACAATGCCGCTCTCGAACACATCATGCTCTTCGGCGACATCGCCAGAAACATGATGTTCGACGGCTGGGCGGTCGTCTTCTTCTGCGCGATCATGGCCACTGTCAGCTGGTCGGTCGCGATGCAAAAATTCTTTTATCTGAACAAAATCCAGAAGGGCAGCGAGGAATTCATCCGGCAATGGAAGCACATGGCCAGCGACCTCACAGCGCTGGACCACTCGGATGCCTCGAGCGTGAGCAGCCTCGGCGGCACCGCGAGCGCGAAGATCCAGAAGCTGATGAGGCAGTCCCCGCTCTACCATATCTACCACATCGGCTCAGAGGAAATCCGCCACCGCATCGAGGATAAAAAGAAAAGGTTCAACGGGCTCTCCTCGCGCTCGATCCAAGCAATCAAGGCCAGCCTGGACTCCGGGCTTACCCATGAGGTCCACCGCATGAACAGCGGGCTGATTTACCTGACGATCAGCATTGCGGGAGGCCCGTATGTCGGGTTGCTGGGCACGGTGATGGGGGTCATGATCACGTTTGCGGTCATCGCCAAGAGCGGCAATGTCGAGGTGAACTCGATCGCTCCCGGCATCGCCAGCGCGCTGCTCGCCACGGTCGCGGGCCTGCTCGTCGCCATCCCGGCCCTCTTTCTCTACAGCTACATCAACTCCCGGATCAAAGACGCCATTTCCAACATGAACCTCTTCATCGATGAGTTCATCACGAAGATGGCGGAATTCTATCCTCCCACGAACGAGGGCGGCGTCCCGGTGCGGAGGATGGAGGTCAGGGAGGAAGCATGACAGCCGGCGACGACAACAAGGCCTTCGACGATATCAACATCACGCCGATGGTGGACCTCTACCTCGTGCTCCTGCTGATCTTTATCATCATGACAACGGCCGGCGTGCAGGGGACGAAAGTGGACCTTCCCAAAGGCAGCAAGGCCCCCGCCATCGGCGGGCCGAAGAGCAAGGCAATCACGATCAACAACGAGGGCAAAGTCTTCCTCGACACCGTTCCCGTCACGCTCGCCGAACTCGAAACCAAGCTGACCGATTACAAGGCTAAAAACCCGGACTTCCCGGTCGTCGTGCGCGGCGACCGCGCCACCCAATACCAGATGGTCATGGACGCGCTCGACGTCATCGGACGCGTCGGTGTCACCCAGATCGGCCTCGCAACGCAGGGGCCGAAATAGACCATGGTTACCGACGACGAGTATGATGAGGACCTCACGTTCCTCCAGAAGCACCGGATCAAGCTGATCGTGGTGGGCTTCCTCGTCGCCATCGGCGTCGCCTTTGTCGTTTTCTCGCCCAAAGAGGGGCCAAAAAAGAAATCTACGGTGAACATCGTGAACATCATCCCCCCGCTTCCTCCACCGCCGCCTCCGCCTCCGCCAAAGGAACAGCCGCCGGAACCGGAAACCGCGAAGGAAGAAAAATTTGTGCCCGAGGAAGCACCCAAGCCCGAGCCCGTCGCCCAAGCCGAGGCTCCGATGGGCACCAACCTCCAAGGCGAGGGACCGAACGCTTTCGGTCTTGGCGTGGGAGGAGGGGGCGGAATGATCGGCGGCAGAGGCATCGGCAACGGCGGGGGCACCGGGTCCAAATACGGAGCGTATGCCAGCCAGGTCCAGTCGCGCGTCGGTGATGCGCTGCGGGATCATAAGAAGACCCGCTCGGCCTCCCTCAACATCAAAGTCCGGATCTGGCTCGACTCCACCGGGCGCGTCACTCGCAGCACCATATCCGGAACCTCGGGGAAGGCCGACATCGACACCGCGATCCGTGACGAAATTTTAGCAGGGCTGCAATTGCAGAATCCTCCACCGGAAGGCATGCCGATGCCGATTGTCATGCGGCTTTCGGCAACCCGACCCCATTGATTTCATGAGTTTACCGTCTTTTCTTCAACGTGGATTATCGGTTTCCCTGCGATCGCGAGCGAGCCATGCCCGCCGGCTTTTATTCATCCTGCTGACCTCCTCCTTCGTCCTACAATCTTCGTCACGCGGGGCTGACTATCAGGTCGCTCAGGTGGGCAAGAAAAACCGGATCATCTTTGATTATCCTCAGCCCACCCCTACTCCTTCGCCATCGGGGAAACCGGAAACCAATCCTACGTCTCCTGTCCCGCGTTCCATACCTCCCATTGCTACCCCCACCCCGATTTCATCCGGGGAAAAGAATCCGCCAGTTCTTCTCCCAGCGATGCTCGTCTCTCCCTCGCCCACTCCGCCGGTGCAGTCCATTCCGGCACAGGCTGAGTCCCAACTGCCTCCCGCGCCGACTCCGACACCCACACCGGATACAACTCCGACATCGACTGCCCGGCTAACTCCAGCGCCCGCGCCCCAGCCAACTCCGGCGCCCGCGCCGCAATCGACCCCGACCCCCATGGCGCAAGCCGCTCCGGTCACGGAACCTGTTGCTGCGGCTCCTACGACTTCGCCCGGAAAGTCAACTGTTGCCGCCACCACTCCATCCATACCGCAAGGCGTTCCACCAGCCGCCAAGGCGGAGGTAAGATCGAAGAATCCACCGCCCGTCTCCGAAGCAAAAAAAACACTTGAAGGTCCGCTGCCTGTCGCGGCGAGCCCCGCGGAAGATGTCATCTCAACGACACCCGATCTCGCTCCCTCGACTCCGCCCGCGGGGACTCCCTCCCAGAGCGTCACGATCAATTTGATCAACAAGCTCGTGCAGCGCGGCATCCTCACCAAGGATGACGCGAAGGAGATGATTTCTCAGGCACAGGCTGAGGCCGAAACCGCAAGGGCACAGGCACAGGCTGACATGGTCGCCGTGGCCCAGGTCGCGGCTGTCCAGGCCGCCTCGGACCAAATGGCCGTGGCTCAAGCCCAGAACGCGCCCGCCTCGCCGGATGATGTGCGGGTCAGCTATATTCCAGAGCCCGTCAAAATGCAGATCAAGGAGGAAATCAAACTGGAACTCGCCACGGACCGCGCCTCCAGCAAGCTGCCCTACAATATCCTTCTCCCCAAATGGGTGGATAAGGTGAATCCGTTCTTCGATCTGCGCGTCCGGTATGAAGGCGACCAATTCCCGAAGGGCAACGATGTCACGGGAGCCTTCCCGAATTTCAATGCCATCAACACCGGCCTCCCATTCGACACGACCGGCAACCAGTTTGCCCCGCAGTTGAATGCCGACCAGAACCGGACCCAGTTCCGCATCCGGGCTCGTTTCGGCATCGATTTCAACATGGGCGAAAATTTCACGAGCGGGTTCCGCGTGGCCACAGGCCAGACAAATTCGCCGGTCTCGACCAACCAGAGCATGGGCTTGGCGAACTCGGCCACCCAGGGCCAGGGCGGAAACTTCAGCAAGTATGCGATCTGGCTCGACCGCGCGTTCATCCGCTACGATCTTCCGCTCGGCGACAAGCCGCTCCTCACCGCCTGGGCCGGAAGGTTTGACAACCCGTTCCTGTCCACTCGCCTGATCTGGGATGAAAGCATCGGATTCGACGGAATTGCTGGCAAGCTCCAGTATGAGGTCCTACCCGGCCTCACGCCGTTTGTCACCGCCGGCGCATTTGTTGTCTACAACACCGACTTCAACTTCTCCTCGAACCAACCGGCCAAGTTCAAGAGCTACGACAAATACCTTTACGCGATCCAGGGCGGATTCGAGTGGAAACCTACCAAGGACTGGAAGCTCCAGGTCGCCAGCGCCTACTACTACTTCCAAAACATCGAAGGCAAACTTTCCTCGCCCTACACGCCGCAGAACATCAACGACGCCAGCGATACCGACACCAGCCGCCCCTCGTTCGCCCAGAAAGGGAACACCTACATGGCGATCCGCAACATTGTTCCGGATGCCAGCAACAACTACGGCGCGATCAACCAGTGGCAATACTACGGGCTTGCAACCCCGTTCCATGAGCTCGCGATCACCGGGCGCCTCGATTACAACGGGTTCGAACCGGTCCAGGTTTCGCTTATCGGCGAGTTCGTCAGCAACCTCGCCTTCGACAAGAACGCCATCAACGCCATCGCGGTCAACAACCGCGGGCCCGTTGACAACACCCAACTCAATCCCCTCGGACCATTTGAAGGCGACCCGAACGCCTGGCTCGTCGAGCTTCGACTGGGGACGCCCTCGCTCTCGAAGCGCTGGGACTGGTCCGTTGACGTCGGATACCGCTGGATCGGCTCCGACGCCGTCGTGGACGGTTTCAACGACTCCAATTTCGGCCTCGGCGGAACCAACATGAAGGGATTCACCGTCGGCGGCTCGCTCGCCCTCTCGCAAAATGTCTATGTCGGGATCCGCTGGATGGGCGCCGACAGCATCGCCGGGCCTCAATACAAAACCAACATCATCCAAATCGACCTCAACTCGAAATTCTGACCATGAACACGATCCGGACAATGGAGAAAACGGGAATGACGGGCATCTTCCGATGCGCTCTCGTTCTTGCCTTCGCGCTGGCCGCGCCGCTTCACGCGGCCGAAGATGCCACAGTGGAGAGCAAGCTCCGCGACGCGCTGCGCGACACAGTGCTGAAACTCCGCGATGCCCAAGGGCAGATCGCCGCAGCCCAGGCCGCGCAGATCGCCGCCGAGGAAAAAATCAAGGAACTCACGGCCAAGAACGAAGCTGCAAACAAGACGCTGATCGCGGAGCGCAGCACCTCCACGAACACGATCGCCGAACTCAACACCAAACTCGAGGAACGCGGAACCGTGATCACCAGCCTCCAGGCCAAGGTCGAAAAATGGAAAAGATCCTATTCCGAGCTCACCGCCTTTGCGGCACACAAAGAATCCGAGCGCGCCAAGTATCAGGACAAATCGATCAAGCTCGAGCGGCAGGTCGCCAACCAGCAGACGAAAAATCTGGAGATGTATAAAGCGGGAATGGATACACTTAACCGCTATGAAAAATTCGGCCTCGGCGATGCGATCCTCGCGAGGGAGCCGTTCGTCGGCACCACCAGGGTTAAATTTGAAAACCTGATCCAGGATCAGGCTGACAAACTGACCGATGCACGCATCCAGCCCGAGAAAACCGAAACCAAACCCGAAGCCGCCCAACCGCCGTCAACCAAACCCCAGAGCTGAACTTTTTATGTCGCATCCATCCTCACATCGCATGGCGCACTACGCATTCCTTATCCTGCTGATTCTTGCCAGCCCGCTTGCACGCGCTGCCGATGACATCATCGCGCGGGTCGGCGATAAGGAAATCAAGGCCGCTCAGGTCACTCCCTATTTGGAAAATCTGAGCGAACCGGAT
>Ga0194053_10002142_pt1 | contig 12020 bp, 13 predicted proteins | sample SepL228m_MetaG_FD_161684 | JGI IMG/M metagenome (GOLD analysis project Ga0194053, IMG submission 161684) | Anoxic zone freshwater microbial communities from boreal shield lake in IISD Experimental Lakes Area, Ontario, Canada - Sep2016-L227-8m | ecosystem: Environmental > Aquatic > Freshwater >... | reverse complement strand
GAGTTACGGTTCCCGTGCTTACCGAGGCTCCCATGATCACCAAGAATCGCACTGATCTGGATGCATTCATCAACGAGAGCCGAAATAAGGGGGACAATGCCGAGATCGCCGCCATGAGTCCTGGTGGGATTACGGACACCTCATTGAATATGTGGGCCATAGGATTCCCAATGCCAATCCTTTCCAGCAGGGAATTGGCAGCGTCACCAATAATGTTCCCGGCTCATCGCCCTTCTTCTTAGCTGAGAATGAGAGTCAAGCGGAAAAGGTGCTGTCAGGCCTTGATCTAAACCGTTCGCAATATATGAACACCAAGTATGTGATGATCGATCAGCCCATGGCGGTAGGCAAGTTCCATGCCATGGCAGCCTGGAGCAACATTCCCACTTCCAAGTACATGGCAGGAGTCTACCAGCAGCAAGGCGAAAGTTGGGTGCCGGTGCAGATCTGGCGCGAGTCTTATTTCAAGTCCATGGCGGCTCGCATGTACTTCTTCGACGGAACCGAGACCGCCGGAGATATGGGTGTGGGACTGGCCTATCGCGCCAGGGACGCAGGAAATGGAGTTACGGTTCCCGTGCTTACCGAGGCTCCCATGATCACCAAGAATCGCACTGATCTGGATGCATTCATCAACGAGAGCCGAAATAAGGGGGACAATGCCGAGATCGCCGCCATGAGCCCGGCCAACTCTGCCTTCCCGCTCGATGCTCTGCAGCATTACCGTCTGGTGCATGAGTCCGAGAATACCATAACCGCAGGTCAAAAGTTCGTCAAGATCTTCGAGCATGTGCCGGGCGCGGTAATAAGCGGAAAATCGCCGGCTGGAACTAAAGTAATAGCCGCAGTTCCCATAATGACCAATCAGAACCGGGCTTTCCTCTACCAGCAGTCCAACACCAGTGATTCCGAAGGGCGGTTCACTCTGGTGCTACCTTACTCCACAGAAGGTTCAATTGATGGCGGCACTAATTTCGATACCAAGCCGATGAGTGCCTACCAGTTGTCTGTGGGTGACAAGACCTACGAACTGAAGGTGCCTGAGGAGTACGTCCTCTCCGGAGCTGTTATCACCATATGAAGCTCCTGGAGGAGATGAGCTGGCCAGAGATCGCTACAGGCCTTAAGGAGACGCAAACGGTGATCTTGCCCGTGGGAGCAACCGAGGAGCATGGGCCACATCTGCCCACGATGACGGATACCATCCAGGCCATGGAGGTGGCGCGCGTTGTGGCAAAAGAGCGCCAAGTCTTCCTGGCCCCGCCCCTTCATTACGGAGTCTGTCGCAGCACGCGGGGCTTTCCCGGCACCATCACCGTGGGGCACGATGCCCTGCGTGCCTTCGCCAAGGACCTGCTGACCTCATTTGCCGATAGCGGCTTTGCCAGGGTGATGATTCTGACGGGCCACGCGGGAGGGCTGCACATGGCAGCTCTTGAAGAGGCCTGTCAGATGGCAGTGGAAGAGCGCGATTTCCGGTTAAGCCTGGTGTCTTTATTCGATCTGATCGATGCAGGGTCGGTTGAAACCCCTCACGACGGGCATGCCGGGGAGATGGAGACCTCGCTCATGATGAATATTCGTCCTGACCTGGTCAAGGGAAAGCCGGCTCTGCATTTTCCGAAAAGGCCGCAGTTCCTGATCATGAAGGATGTGCGTCACCTTATGGGAAACGGCATCATGGGCAATCCCGAGCCGGCAACGCTGGAGAAAGGAAATCAGTTCTTCCAGATGGCTGTGACTGGTGTCATGAGGGCCCTGGATGAGCTGGAGAGCGATGTCTGGACAAAGAAGTGATAAGTGATCCTGCTTAGCGACTCGTCTCTTTTTTTTCTTCTTGGTTCCTCGTTGTTTCGAGTGGGTAATAGAATAATCGAGTCCTCTGTGAGTCCTTCGTGCGCTCTCGGGTCTCTGTGGTGGTAGTATCGTCGGCCACTTGGTTATAACCAGCGGCTAACGACGTTTCCACCACAGAAAAACGACCATGACTTTAGGTCACCCATGTGGATGAAAATGGACGTAAGCCATATTTATGAGTATCTCGTTTATTCAATTATGAGACGGGATAATTAGGTCGTCTGTATTTGGCGGTTTATAAACCCCGACAGAGAAACTGTGTTTTCGCCGGTCCACCTCTCTAGGGGTGTTGGTACGTTTCCAGCGGACAACTTCATCTTTGACGCTGTTGTATCCGATTTTATGGCAGTCCTTGACGAGCAGCTCCCAGATTCGTTTGGCAGTGAGTCGCTGTTTTCGGGGATATGCTCAGTTCGCGGGCTACTTTTTTGTAGGAACCATAGAGTTCGTACAAATCGAGGATTCTACGTATATCTGCCATCGTTTTCACCTTAGAGCCCACCTCTCAGCATACTTGGTGAGAGGAGGCTTTCCTTCTTAGGGGGGTCAAAATTGAGTCGGCGAATACACAGCGATAAGACAACAAGAGGGTTCATTTTCATCGCTTTCCTGAGTCTAATCATCAGGTCACGACTGATAAATATGATGAGGGAAGCAAAGCTACTAGATAAATATTCTGTTTAACTTTTGCTTCTGCAATTGGAGAAATTTAGAAAAATTTCTTTAGCGGACGGACAGATAATAGTCACCGAAATGACAAAAAAAAATGGGGCAATTATTCAGGCGCTAAACTTGTGCGCCTGAACTTTTCGGGAGGTTAGGTACAAGGTCTGCGAGAAGTGGCTCAAGGATCGCCGGGGCAGGCAGCTCTCCTTCGACGATCTCATGCACTATCAAAAGGTGGTTGTGGCCCTGGCGGAGACGGCGCGGCTGATGGAGGAGATCGACAAGGCCATACCCGGCTGGCCGATCGAGTGAGTGCGAATTTGTTCAAAATTCCTTTCGCGTTCTTACTGCATCAAGGCCACGGATCAGACTCCACCAAACAAAGTCGTCCTGATCATCCTCCATGATACCGCTTTCAAATTTTGTCCAGAAATCGGATGATGTCATGCCGTATTTGCGCTCCATCTCCGCAATTTCGGAAAGAACCAGCTTCTCTCTGGCTTTCTTGGCATCAGTTCCCATAATAGTATTCATACACCGCATTGAAATAAATACCCCTGGCCACAAACTTTCAAACCTGGAACTCTTTCGCAAGCATTCCATCCTAGACAAGGAAATTGTGCATCCGGGCCTAATTAAATCCATGATTGTGAGGACATAATGTGTCTTTGTGAACGGCTGACCGTTCTTCGCGGCTTCGCGGCTTCGCGTGAGATTCAACCGGGTCCGGTTTCACGCGAAGGCGCGAAGCCGCGAAGTCAAAACATTGGTTTATTTCGGCCTCGCTGTACGAGATGATTCAGGGTTAAAGTGGATAGAGATGTGATGGAAGAGTTCGTCGAGGAGCTAAGATGATCGTATTAGACACTTCGGTTTTCATTAGGGGCCATTCTTAAATTCTATCAGATAACAATTGTCTAATTATGAAGTGAATGAATTGGCCTCTGCAATAAATACGAATATTCCTGAGTTTAGTCCCAGCCGTATCGACGAGCTGATATCTAAAGTGGATGTTCTTGCCCAGGAAATTACCGAAATGACTGTAATGCTCCGGGATATCAAAGAATCCTTTGAAAAAGATATAAGTAATCCCAGGATTATTATTGTAGAAGAGATGGACAAAAAAACAGCAAAGCAAAAGGTCTTGGACTTCATGAGGTCTCACAAAACCTCAGATATCGCCGAACTGCATGAGAATATTAAATGCGATATAGCGATGCTGATTGAGATCATTGATGAGCTTTGCGAAGAAGAAAATATTGCCGAAGGAGAGTAAATGCCGATCTCCAGAAATTTGAACGACAGCGTTGCTGGAGCAAAATTGTATTGCGTCTTTGAGAGAAGCAGCAAACCGGCGAGAATTTCCACCAAGGGAAGACATAACGCACAGCAGGTTACACTGGAAGGAAATCCTGCCGTGGCCACGATCAGGAAGACTCTGAAATACGTCCAGGGATAAGAGCCAAAGCAATTTTTGGCTCTTCGCTATTTCCAGCTGCTAACCTAAGGTTACTATGTTTTTCCAGTTGTTAGTTAGTCGCTCTGTGCGTACTCTGTGAACTCTGTGTCTCTGTGGTGGAAACGTCGTTAGCCGCTGGTTATAACCAAGTGGCTGACGATACTACCACCTTAGAGACACAGAGCGCACGGAGGACTCACAGAGGACTCGATTATTCTATTACCCACGCGAAACAGCTAGGAACCCAATTTTTTTAATTAGACACGCTCGTTGCATCTCCTTCATCTACCCTGCGCCCGCGTGCGCTCGCCCAGGCCCGCTGAGAATGTGAATAAAAAGGGGTAGTAGCTCCAAAAAAACCGAAAAAAAGTTATTCCGTGCTGATGGCTTCAACCGGGCAGGCTTTAGCGCATTTCCCGCACCCGGTGCAATTTTCCTTATCTACGACTGCCATACCCTGGTCGTTTAGGGAAATGGCCCCGGCAGGGCACTCTGCAACGCAAGCTCCACAGCCGATGCATTTGTTCTCGTCCACTGCGGCAGGCATTAATTTAGCTACTGCATACGCCGAACCTACCAGAATGCAGAGAACTGCCAGCGCAACCAACAATCTTGTATGCTTCATTTTTGTGAACTCCATTTGAGAACGTTTCCTGTCGATCCGTTCTTCAACTTATTCTAGCACGGAACGATATTTAAGGATAGGGGCGAACGAACATACTCTCAAAACGGGCCGGTCTGAGAAAAATAGGAAATATCGTTCATAATTCGGATTAGATCCATTCAAAGGTTTTAAATGGAATTTGGGATGGCATTAAGCTTTCTTTTTTACAAGCGTGAGGACGTTCTTTCCATCTCGAAACTCGAAAGACATTCTATCCACGTAACACCGGATGAGATGAATTCCCAGACCACCAACGGGACGATCCTTAGTATCGTCCTGGGATAGGTCCACGGTATGACTTGTGGGATCGAATGGAGTTCCTTCGTCCTCGATGATCAGCTCCAGACGATCGCCATGCACTCTGGCAACAATATGGATAGTGCCGTCTTTTCCAGGGTAGGCGTACTTGGCAACATTGGTGCATGCCTCTTCTAAAGCCAGTTGAACCTCCATTATCTTTCGCGAATCAAAATCTGCAAGGCTCATCAAATGTTCGATGAAGTCAGAGATGACGGGAATTTGCTCAATTGTTGCCGCTACTGTAATCTCCTGCTCATTCTCCATTGTCATCACTATCATCACAATGCGTTTTACAGTTTAGCGCCTCTCAGAGCCTCACCCTGGTTAGGATAGATGGAGAAGAGCCTGGTAAAGCCGGTCATCTCGAAAACCTCTCTCACGAAGGGCTGCAAAGAGACCAGCTTTACTTCTCCCTTCCTGGGCCGGACCTTCTTTTGCGTAGCGAGCAAAACCCGCAATCCAACGCTGCTGATATACACCACCCCCTCCAGATCAAGCACGATATCTGATTTGTTCTGGTCTATGAGTTCGTTCAAGATAGTCTCTAGATCCTGATAGGTGTTGCCGTCGATTCTACCGGAAACGGAGACAATGGGCACGTTATCGATGCTGGTCTGGTTTATATCCATTGATATCACATCACACCGCTTTTACTACTACCATGGTAATATCATCAAACTGAGCCTGTCCTGCACAAAATTGAGATATGTCTCCCAGTATTTTGTCCAGTATCCCCTGGGCACAAAGATGGCAGGATTCGCGAATAATGGAACAGAACCGTTCAATGCCGTACTGCTCGAAGTTGCCATTCTCTGCTTCATTTACGCCGTCTGTGTAGAGCACAAGAATGTCTCCCGAAGCGAGATCGACTCTGCGCTCGTCGTATTTCGCCCCGGCAAATGCCCCCAGTGCAATGCCCGTCACCTCCAGTTTCTCAAAGGCATTGCTGCTGCTACGCATGAGCAGCGGGGGAGGATGTCCGGCATTGGCGTAAATCAGGCTTCGCGAATTCTGGTCCAGGACCCCGTAAAAGAGGGTGACGAACATGCCCTCCCTTGAGTTGTCAGAGATCATGTTATTGGCATCCTCCAGAACATCGGTTCCTTTCTCATGATGAGTGGCGTTGATTCTCACAATGGTGCGCGAAAGCGCCATGAACAGGGCGGCAGGCACGCTCTTTCCTGATACGTCGGCTATGACCATTCCCAGCTTTCCCTCTCCGGGTATGAAGTCATAAAAATCACCGCCCACTTCCATGGCGGGAATGAATATCGCCGCCAGATCAAAGCCTGAAAGGGGAGGGATTCTTTCCGGCAAAAAGCTTCTTTGGATATCGGATGCAATGCGTAGCTCGGATTTGGATCTCTCCAGCGTCTGCTCAGTTCTTCGCATATCTGTGATATCTCGAATAGACTCGATAGAGCCCACGATGCTGCCCAGCGAGTCGTAAAGCGGCGTGGCTTTGGCCCAGATGAAAGAGCCTGTCGGCCCGAAAGTGGGGATGAAGATCTCGCTGGTGAGTGTCTTGCCGTCCCTTTGCAGGCCGGGATAATTCTTCTCGATCACTTCATCGGCGAGAAGCACCAGGTCCGCCAGGATCGGCCTTCTGATGCCGTAAAAAGGCAGAGCGTATTCGTAGTCGCCCTTGCCGACCATATCTGCGGCACAGGCGCCCGTCATCTTCTCCATGGCCCTGTTCCAGGTGAGGACCTTGCCCTGATTGTCAATGGCAAATGTGGCATCAGGCAAGAAGTCGATGACATCGGCCAGACGCTGCTTCATGGCGGCGATCTTCTCTGCTGCCCTTTTTCGCTCCGTAATGTTCATGGCAACATGGACCACCCCCTGCATCTGTTCATCTCTTCCTTTTATGGCGTTGCTGCGAGTTATCCAGGTCTTTCCGTCCGGGGTGACCAGTTCGCCATCATGAGAATGGCCGGTTTGCAGGGTTAAGGCAGCTTTGCATCCGGGGCAGGGGGCATCAATCCCTTGAATTGATTCATAGCAGTATTTCCCACAGAGGTCTTGCAAAGAAAGTCCCAAAGACTTTTGCACGGCGGTATTAACCCAGATGATGCGCATTTCAGGGTCAAGGTACTCAACGGCCACATTTTTTAGGCTGCTGAGGATGGCTTCTTTCTCCTGTTCGGATTTCTGCAAAGCTTCTTCTCCTCTCTTTCGCTGTGTTATATCACGAATGGATTCAATTGCGCCAGCAATCTCTCCCTGGGAATCATAAAGAGGCGCAGCCTTGGCCCAGAGATACGAGCCATTGGTTCCAAACGTCGGTATGAATATCTCAACCGTTAAGGTTTTTCCAACTCTTTGTACGGTGTCGTATTTCCCATCAACCTCATCTTGAGGCATCAACACCAGGTCGGCCAGAATCGGCCTCCTAATGCCGTAAAATGGCAGAGCGTATTCATAGTTGCCTTTGCCGATCATATCTATGGCCAAAGCTCCGGTCATCTTCTCCATTGCAGGGTTCCAGATGATCACTTTTCCATCTATATCTATAGCCAGAATCGCATCCGGCAAAAAATCAACGCATTTTTCGAATATAGATAATGGAATATCTCTGGCAGATCTGGGAGATAACACGTTAATAAATAACACTTTGATCTTATTTAAGCATTGACTGTATTGAGGAAAAATATTAAATATAATTTATTGATATTTGGTAGTCTTGTCCAAAAGGAGTGCTTTTGCCGTGGAGCCAATGATATCGCAAAACGTGCCAGGGACCAGAAATGTCACCATCTATCCCTACCTGTGCAAGATCGACATCATGTCATCCAATTCTTACCTTCTCTCCAGCCCCGGACAGATCGCACTCATCGATCCCGGCGGTTCGGAGAGCCAGATCGATTGCCTGGAAGAAGAGATTCAAATCCTGCAAGATGAATTGCTTCGTCCGGTTGTGGTCTATCTTACTCATGTTCATATCGACCACTGGTACCAGCTGACGCAAGGCAAAACATTATCGAAGGCCTTTCTGGCAGTACAGGAGACCGGAGCCATGGCTCTGGAGATGAACGACCCCCAGATGACCCTCTCAAAGCTGTTGGACCGGCCCATGTCAACGGTCCCCGTCGATATCAAACTGCTCTCCCGCCCGGACAAAACCAAATTATGCAGCAATTCTCTTGATCTGAAGGGATGGAGTTTCGATTACATCACAAAGTCTTGGCGAATAGCCGAGGACGTGGTGCTTTATAGCCAAATCGTACCTTTGGGGGACGCGGACCACCTGGAGATTTACCACACCCCAGGGCACAGCCCGGACGGTGTCTGCATTCGAGCTGGGTCGATGCTCTTCGTGGGCGATGTCTTCTTCGCACCCAATCCAGGAGTGGCCGGAGCCTATGGCTGGAGCCAGAAGGATTTTATGCATTCCATCTTGAAGATTTTATGGATCCTGGAAAACGAAAAAATCCTCATATGTGGTTCCGGCCACGGTAAACCTATCGACGTCCAGACGGCACATAAGACCCTGGAAGTCATGTACATAGATGCGGCATCTTTGAAGGACCTGGTAGAGATTACTCCCCTCTGGGCCAGGCGAATATCAGACTATGCCCAGGATCTCATAAGCGAGCTGGAGAGGATCTTCACCATCATCGCCGGCCGGCTGGCCTACATATCTCATGTTCTGGGCGAGCTGGAGGAAGAGAGAGAGGCCAAAGAGCTGGACTGCCTTTTGGACACTAAGTTAATGGACGAGCTATTTGTTGACTTCCATGCCTTCGCCAGAAAACTTCATGCTGGAAAGAAGCTGGACATAGAGATGGTGCATAAGACCGGACAGGTCGTAGGCAGGCTGGAAAAGCTCTTCGCCAAGAGAAAGCTGGAATCTGTGCTCGACCAGTCTCTTCTAGACCGGGCGGGCAGGCTGCTCAGTGACTACGCGGCGACTTATCGCGGCTTTCGTCCCCCTTACATTGTCTCCCGCGTGGACGTCAACCTGCTCATCGAGGGGGTCCTGGAGAAGTTGCTCCACAACCATTTCGAAGAGGAGGCGATTATGCAGGCGGAAAGCGTTGAAGACTTCCGGTTGGCACTAAAGGCTCGCATCGCCCACGTAAACATATTCGAGGACGTAAACCTGGCCTTTTTGCCAGGCTCCGGGAAGGCTTTTGCGCGCATGGACCTGGAACGCTTTGCTGATGTATTGATCGATATTCTGGAGCGGTTCGCAGGGGCGAGAATTAGGGAGATGGAAATCGCCACCGTTTTGAACGATGAATGGTTGATGGTGCAGATCACGGGAAGAGGCGAATGCACTTGCCATCCTTTGAGCCAGTCCAAAAGGTTCTTTGAAAGGAGCCTGGCCCTCTCGGGAGGGCTTTTGCAGACCTCTTTTGAAGCGAACCGTCCTTCTGTGGAGATCGAGTTCGCCGCTTTTCCGGAAGAACAGTGATTGAAAATTCTATCCCAGCTCAAAGCTCGTTACGCCGAAGATTCCGTCCATCGGTAGGCCGGGGTCTTCCTTGGTGTACATGCGCACCGTCTCGAATACGGGATACATGTTGTGACGTTTGGCCAGTTGCAGAGCGGCAGAGTTTGGCTGTGGTGTATCCAGGAAGACCGGCGCGCCCTGTGGTGCATGGCCAGAAAGAGCGCAAAACATAGAATCAGCTACATCCTCATCATCGGCAAAAAGCGGCCCTATTTTATAGCCCTGATGGCATTGCCTGAGAACACCATAACCCTCCAGCTTGCCGTCATTCAAAGCACCAATGGCAATGCCCCCTGGTTGTCGGACCCACGATTTTGTGAATACGTGCCTTTTCACCGGGAAGTATTGATCATCATAGGCCAGAAGATCTTCCATGGGCACCTCTGAGAGATATTTTATGCCCTCGGCTTTCCGCTCTTGTCCGGTCCCAACTCCCTGGTGACGCACGCTCTTGTAGCATGGCCAAAACCCTTTGCTCTCATACAGTTTCTGCTGCTCGCAGACACTATCAAGTCCAATGTTCCTGCCCTCCAGATACTTCATCCCCGCGTTCCATATCGCGGTGCCCAATCCCTGGCCTCGGAATGGGGGTCGGACTATGTAAAACCCCAGGAATCCAAATGATGCATTGTAGGCTACTGCGGAGATACTTGCTACTGGTTTGCCATCGAGTACGCCCACGAAGAAGCCGTTTGCGTCCGTTCTGTAAAATGTTTCAGCATCGTGAATGCCAGGATTCCATCCTTCGGAGTTGGCCCAGGATATGATGAGATCAACTTCATGCCTTGCTGCCTTCCTGATTGAATATCCATCGATTAACATTATCGGCACCTACTTTCATTCTTCGCGTAGATCCCTGAGCCCAGGTACCTGTTGCCATCGACATCCATCGCGTAACCGGGCTTCAGAGCAGGAGTCATGATCTTAAGAATGCTGACAGTTCTCCCAGATTAAAAAAGTTACTGGAGGACGAGAACCGCCACAGACCCCTGACCGTTGAGCACGACCAGTAACTCTTCGGAAGATGCCGGGGATAATGGTGGAATATGTGTTAGAAAAATTTAATATGTTTGGGCAGAGCTTATCTCCAACGGAGACTGCACCATGAAATGCACATCAAGTATTTCCTGCCTCATTTTGCTATTTGCGTTGTATTTGGCGACGCATGATTGCATCGGAATGGACTACAGAGAAGAGAAGGACCATGGCATAGCGAAAGTTATGAGTGTTCCTGTGGGTGATATCAACATCGCTTACAGGATGCAAGGCCAGGGAGATCCGATAGTGCTGATCATGGGCTATGGCTCAACAATGGATATGTGGGACCCCTCGTTTTCTGGATAACCTCTCCACCAAATACAAGGTAGTAATATTCGACAATCGTGGCATGGGAAATACTAACGCGCCTCCTGGAAATTTTTCTATCGCTCAGTTTGCCAATGACACCGCAGGCCTTACTTAGGCATAGAAAAGTCCCATGTACTGGGCTTGGTCCATGGGGTCGTTCGTGGCTCAAGAGCTGGCCATCCGATACCCCGAGAGGGTGAATAAAATCATTCTATATGCGGGAGATTGTGGTGGAAAGGAGGCAGTCATGCCTTCCCCCCAGGTTCTAAAAGATCTATCCAATACGTCTGGGTCCCCGGAAGAGAGCGGCATGAGGCTATTCAATCTGCTCTTCCCCAAGGAATGGCTGTCCAAGCAGCCAGCCTTCTATAAGTGGTTCCCTTTACCCAAAGAGACATCACTTCCCGAGAATATGCAGCGCCAGGCCCAGGCCATCGCAACGTGGCCAGGTGCCTGCGACCGGCTCAGCTCGATAGAGTCGCCCGCCCTTGTAGTCACCGGAACAAATGATGTCATAGCGCCTCCTGAAAATGCATTCATTCTGGCCCAAAGGATAAACGTCTCCTGGCTGGTCCAGTTCGATGGGGCAGGCCACGGCCTGATGTATCAGTATCCTGACCGGCTTGCTAAAATTGTCGCGGACTTTATCGAGCTGTCCAATTAGCACCGGATTGGAAAAAAGGCTTTGATCGCTCATCTTTTCAAACTGATGAAGTTATTCTTGTTGTCAAATACATAAACCGACCCTATTGATTCGTCAAAAGCATCCCGATATTTTTCCTCACTCTCTCGCAGTACCTCTTCAGCCCCGCTTGCCCTCGGTGATATCGTGGAGACACAGCCAAAGCTATAGAGCCGTCATCTCGACTTGCAGCGTCGCAAGAACTGTTAGGAAGGACGGGGCGCAGGGGCAGAGAGTCCCTGCCTCTTCAGAGGCGGGATGAATCGTGCCCCGCTGTTATTTCCTGTGGACCAGCAACTATATTAGGTAATGACGCAGATTAAATGATAATGCCTAAAGTGTTTCGTTATAGATTGAAGCCCACAAAGTCGCAGGTTGCAATATTTAACAGGCAACTTGACCTATGCAGGTGGACCTATAATCAGACACTTGCTTTGCGGAAGAACGCCTGGGGGAGTGAAGATAGATCCATAAGCTACTTTGAATCTAAGAGAATGCTTCCCATCTGGAAAGAATCCAAACCAGAGCTATCGGAAGTCTATTCTCAGGTTCTTCAGGAAGCTGTTCAAAGGGTAGACCTGGCTTT
>Ga0194053_10002131_pt1 | contig 12052 bp, 10 predicted proteins | sample SepL228m_MetaG_FD_161684 | JGI IMG/M metagenome (GOLD analysis project Ga0194053, IMG submission 161684) | Anoxic zone freshwater microbial communities from boreal shield lake in IISD Experimental Lakes Area, Ontario, Canada - Sep2016-L227-8m | ecosystem: Environmental > Aquatic > Freshwater >... | reverse complement strand
TTTTCGAGGATCTTCCCGAGGTGATTGGACCGTCGCTCCGCCGCAGGACGGATTTTCTCACCCACCCGGTTTTTCATTCGCACCGCACCGAGACCGAGATGCTCCGCTACATCCGCCGTCTCGAGTCGAAGGACCTCTCGCTCACGACCTCGATGATCCCGCTCGGCTCATGCACGATGAAACTCAATGCCACGTCCGAGATGCTGCCAGTCACGTGGGAGACAGTCGCGTTGATTCACCCGCTTGTGCCGCAGGACCAGGTCTCCGGGTATTTTGAAATGGCTGCCGAACTCGAGACGTGGCTCGCGGAAATCACCGGGTTCGCCGCGGTTTCCCTGCAGCCGAATGCTGGCTCGCAGGGCGAATACGCTGGCCTTCTCGCCATCCGGGCTTGGCACCGTTCACGTGGAGAATCCCACCGCCATGTCTGCCTGATTCCGACCTCCGCGCACGGAACGAATCCTGCAAGCGCGGTCATGGCCGGGATGCGCGTTGTCTCGGTGGCGTGTGACGCACTGGGAAACATCGACCTGTCCGACCTGCGCGCCAAGGCGGACCTGCATCGCGAAGCGTTGGCTGCCGTGATGGTCACCTATCCCTCCACTCACGGGGTATTTGAGGAAGGGATTCGCGAGCTCTGCAACATCGTCCACGCCGCGGGCGGCCAGGTTTACATGGACGGTGCAAACATGAATGCGCAGGTCGGGCTCTGCCGTCCGGGCGATATCGGCGCGGATGTCTGCCACCTGAACCTCCACAAGACGTTCTGCATCCCGCACGGCGGTGGTGGTCCTGGAGTTGGCCCGATCGGCGTTGCCTCCCATTTGGCTCCTTTCCTGCCGGGGAATCCGCTCGCGCACGGCAACATCGTTGGCCCGGTCTCCCAAGCGCCGCTCGGCAGCGCCAGCATCCTGGTGATCTCTTGGATGTATATCGCGATGATGGGCCCGCGGGGGCTCCGCGACGCCACGGCGGTTGCGATCCTCAATGCCAACTATATCGCCGCGCGGCTCGACGGATATTTTCCCGTCTTATTCAAAGGCACCCGCGGCCGCGTGGCGCACGAGTGCATCCTTGATCTGCGCGAGTGGAAGCAACGCGCTGGCATCGAAGTCGAGGACGTCGCCAAGCGGCTCATGGATTTCGGGTTCCATGCGCCGACGATGAGCTGGCCGGTGGTGGGAACACTCATGGTCGAGCCCACGGAGAGCGAGTCGCAAGCCGAACTCGACCGGTTCTGCGAGGCAATGATCACGATCCACGCCGAACTCGCCGCGATCGAACGCGGCGAACTCGACCGCTCGGACAATCCGCTGAAAAATGCCCCGCACACCGCCGCAGCGGTGACCTCCGATGAGTGGCTCCACGCATATTCCCGTTCGGTCGCCGCCTGGCCGGCGCCGTGGCTGCTCGGGCACAAATTCTGGCCGTCCGTCGCGCGGATCGACAATGTTTACGGCGACCGCCACATCTTCTGCTCGTGCCTTCCTCCGCATCTTTAGCGCTCCGGCTTTGCCATGCAAGTGTCACGGGGCACGGCAAACCTGCTTGACGGATTGGACAAGAGTGCGGGGCAGGGGGCGCGGATAGAACAGCGCGTTTCTCACCCTGCGGAAAACCGCGTCGATTTCGTATCCGCGTTCATGGAATGGAAATTGTTTCGCTCCTCCGACCAAACATGAATGAACAGAATAGGTGTATTCCAAATGACTGCGCTGCCGACTGCGTATATCAGGAAAAGGGATTATCCGCTCAGCGCACCCATGATGTCATTGCCGTGGATGATCGGCACGCAGAGAAAGTCCGTCGCTTCTGGCTGCTGAAGGCTCTGCCCGGAAAACCCAGCGCAGTCCGGATGAAGACTTTGGTCGGCATCCTCAATGTCGGGAATGATGATCGGTTTGCCGGCCTTTGCGACCTGCCCGATCACGCCTTCCCCGAGTCGGACGCGGCTGGCCGCCATTTCCTCGGCGGTGAGCCCGAGGGCTTCGTCGATCACTATTTTGCCGGTCTCGCGATTGAGAATGCAGACGGCTCCGCGATACAGACCAAGAGATTCAGCCATCTGTTTGAGAACAGGGCGCACGATCTCATTGAGGCTCGGTTCATCCTGGAAGGTTTTGGAGACATTGAACAAAAGGCGTAACTCTTCGACAACCCGGCAAATCCGATCCGAGGTTCCGGAGAGTTCAGCCCTGCCTAGCGCTTGTTCTTCCGCCTTGCCAGGCACCAAAATCCCTGCGCCATAAAATCCAGCTATTTCCAAGAACTGGTATTAGGCGGAGCGTGAGCAAAAAAAACTTACAGTTCGGGAGGGCGGACTTGTGCACACACATCGAGAGAAGATACCGGCAGGAAAAGAATGCGAGGCTCAAGACACGGTTGCTGTGCGTGAAACTTGTGGCGGCGGTCTGGGTCATGGACGAAGTGCGTTCAGCCTCCACACCCAGACCCGGAGGGGGTGGATCACCAAGGGCGTATGGCCGGCCCCAAAAGGAGTGAGCGAAGCGAAGAATCAACCTGTAGAAGACGCTATGCCGGCAAGCAAGGGGAAGCCGAAGTGGAAAGCATAGGTCCTTTATGGCGGCTTTTGCCGAAGAAAAGTTCTTGTGGGCGCGTACTGGCAGATGATCTCCAACGGGAGAGCGCACGACTCTTTTGCTGTGGAGGGGCGATCAGGCTATGGCACAAAAAGCCGCCCGGGATTTCTCCGCGGGCGGCTTCCTTTGCGGGAGGGAAATTACTTTTCCTGTTCGAGCACGGCCTGGGCGGCGGCGAGGCGCGCGACCGGGACGCGGAACGGGGAGCAACTTACGTAGGTCAGACCGACCTTGTTGCAGAACTTCACGCTGTCCGGGTCGCCGCCGTGCTCGCCGCAGATCCCGAGCTTGATTTTCGGGTTGGTCTTGCGGCCTTTTTCGATGGCGATCTTGATGAGCTGCCCGACGCCATCCTGGTCGAGGGTGGCGAACGGGTTCTTTTTGAAGACCTCGTTTTCTGTGTAGGAGTTCAGGAACGAGCCCATGTCATCACGGCTCATGCCGAGGGTGGTCTGGGTGAGGTCGTTCGTGCCGAAGCTGAAGAACTGCGCGGTCTTCGCGATTTCATCGGCGGTGATGGCCCCGCGCGGAACTTCGATCATCGTGCCGACGAGGTAGTCGAACTTGACCTTCTTCTCAGCCATGACTTCCTTCGCGACCCGGTGGACGATCTCGACCTGGAGGTCGAGCTCTTTCTTGAACCCGACGAGCGGGATCATGACTTCCGGCTTCACCTTGATCTTCATCTTCGCCACATCGGCGGCGGCTTCGAAGATCGCACGGGCCTGCATTTCGGTGATTTCCGGATAAGAAACCCCGAGTCGGCAGCCGCGGTGGCCGAGCATCGGGTTGAACTCGTGCAGATCCTTGACGCGCTGGGCGATCTTGTCCGCGCTGACGCCGAGCTTCTGGGCGAGGGCGTTCTGCGAGCCGTGGTCGTGCGGCAGGAACTCGTGAAGCGGCGGGTCGAGCAGGCGGATGGTGGCCGGGTAGCCCTTGAGCGCCTTGAAGATGCCGGTGAAGTCCTCGCGCTGATACGGGAGGAGCTTCGCGAGGGCGTCAATCCGCTCGGTGGTCTTCTCGGCGAGGATCATCTCGCGCATCGCGTCGATCCGGTCACCTTCGAAGAACATGTGTTCCGTGCGGGTGAGCCCGATGCCGGTCGCTCCGAACGCGAGGGCGTTTTCGGTCTGCTCCGGATTGTCGGCGTTCGTGCGGACTTCGAGGCGCGCGACTTTCGAGCACCAGTCCATGAGCTGCATGAAGTTTTTGAACTTCTCGGTCTTCTGCGCGGCTTTGTTGCCATGGATGAGGCCGGTGATGATCTCCGACGGGGCAGTCGCGATCTGGCCGCCATAGACGGTGCCGGCCGTGCCATCAATCGAGAGGAAATCCCCTTCCTTGAAGGTTTCGCCCGAGACGGTCACTGTCTTTTTGTCATAGTCGATATGAAGCGCTGAAGCTCCACAGATGCAGACTTTACCCATCTGGCGGGCGACGAGTGCGGCGTGTGAGGAGACGCCGCCCTTAGCCGTGAGGATACCCTCGGCGGCTATCATCCCACGAAGGTCTTCGGGCGAGGTCTCGGTGCGGACGAGAAGGACTTTTTCGCCCTTTTCCTCTGCGGCGGCCGCGCGGTCGGCGTTCAGGTAGATTTTTCCGGAAGCGGCACCCGGACCAGCAGGCAGGCCGCTCGCGAGGAGCTTGGCTTTCTTGATCTCAGCGGGATCGAATACCGGGGCGAGCAGTTGATCCAATTGGTCGGCCGGATTGCGCATGATCGCAGTCTTCCAGTCGATGAGCTTCTCATTGACCATGTCCACCGAGAACTTGAGCGCTGCCACTGCGGTGCGCTTGCCGTTCCGTGTCTGGAGCATGAACAGCTTGCCGTCCTGAATCGTGAACTCGAAATCCTGCACATCCTTGAAGTGTTTTTCGAGCGTCTGCCGGACCTTCTCCAATTCGGCGAAAGACTTCGGCAGTTGCTTCTTGAGGAGTGCAACCGGCTCTGGAGTGCGGACGCCGGCGACGACATCCTCTCCCTGCGCGTTGATGAGGAATTCACCGTAGAATTCTTTGACGCCGTTGGCCGGGTTGCGGGTGAACGCCACGCCGGAACCGGAGTTCTGGCCGGTGTTCCCGAAGACCATCGCTTGTACGTTGACGGCCGTGCCCCATTCGGCGGGGATGTTGTATTTCCGGCGATAGACGATCGCGCGGTCGTTCATCCACGAGCCAAAAACGGCGCCGATCGAGCCTTTGAGCTGGTCCCAGGGATTCGCCGGGAAGCTCTTTCCGGTGCGTTCCTTGACGAGGGATTTGAACCGCTTGACGAGCTCCTGCTGGTCTTCTGCGGTGAGTTCGCTATCCACGATGTCGGCGTGGTATTTCTCGTGCTTGAATTCGTGGATGATGGTCTCGAACGGTTCGTGGTCTTCGCCCTCGCGCTTCTGCACGCCCATGACAACGTCGCCATACATCTGGACGAACCTGCGGTAGCAGTCCCACGCAAAGCGGGGATTTTTTGTCGCGAGCGCGAGCGCGGCCACGGTCTCGTCGTTGAGGCCGAGATTGAGGATCGTGTCCATCATCCCGGGCATCGAGTCGCGGGCACCCGAGCGGACGGCGATGAGGAGCGGGATGCCGCTCGCGTCGCCGAATTTCGTGCCCATAATTTTCTCCATGTTGCGGACCCCGGCTTCGATCTGGGACTGGAGCTCTTTCGGATACGTGCGCTTGTTCGCGTAGAAATACGTGCAGACTTCCGTCGTGATCGTGAACCCTGCGGGCACCGGGAGACCGATGCGGGTCATCTCGGCGAGGTTAGCACCTTTGCCGCCGAGGAGTGGTTTCATCTTGCCGTCGCCGTCGGCTTTGCCATCACCCCAGGTGTAAACATACTTGCCCTTGCGGGGCGCTGCGGACTTCACTGACTTGGTTTTTTTAGACATAAAGGAAAAAGAGAGAATTGTCAGGAATAACAGCCGTCACGGTCCTGTCAACGCGCTGGTGGCAGGAAAATGAGGGCAAAGCGCCAACGCCGTGCCGGCGATGGATTCTCGCAGGACAACACCGGTTGCTTTTTCCGCCCGCGATGCTAGGTATCTTCCTATGCAAACACTCCGTCAGCCTCTGAAAATCCTCTTCATCCTGTTGGCGTCCCTGACACTTGCGGTGGCGGGCGACTACCCCTTGAAAACCTGCGTCGTCTCCGGCGAGAAACTCGGCGAAATGGGCAAACCGTATATCTTCACTTATCAGGGCACCGAAGTGCGGCTCTGCTGCGATGGCTGCCGGGCGAAGTTTGACAAAAACCCCGCAAAGTTTCTCGAAAAGATCACCGAAGCCTCGAAGGCCGCAAAATAATCCGGAAGAACGGGGCCGGACATGACCATCGGATTCCTACGGCATGCGGAGGCGGAGGATGGAGGCGGGACAGACTTTGATCGGCGCCTGACTCCGAAAGGGCTCGAACAGGCGGCTAAGGTGGGGAAATTCTGCCTGCGCAACGGCTTCGTGCCGGACCTGATCATCACCAGCCCGGTCGTGCGCGCACGGCAGACTGCCGAGATTGTCGCGGCGGCGACCGAGTGCGAGTTGGTCGAGGGAAGCTGGCTCGCCTGCGGGATGGAAGCCGCGGACTGCTTCAAAGAAATCCGCGCTTTGTCGCAAAAGGACTTTGTGCTCCTTGTCGGGCACGAGCCGGATTTCAGCGAAGCCATCGGGAGCCTCATCGGACTGATCGACCCCTCTTGTTTGAAAATCCGCAAGGCCTCGCTCGCGATCATGGAAATTGCGGCGCCCGACCAGGGCTGCGGACAGTTGCAATTTCTGATCCCAGCGCGTTTGATGTCGTGATGTCACCTGAAATCCTGCACACCCGTTCCTTCGTTTCCGACGCCGTTGCCCTCATCGCCGGTGAGGCGGAGAAAGCCATCGCCGCCCGCGGCATTTTCCGGATCGCCCTGAGCGGGGGCAATACGCCGCGCCCGGTTTACGAGGCTCTCGCCGCGCTCGACCTGCCTTGGGACAAGTGGCAGATCACCTTCGGCGATGAACGGTGCGTTCCGCCGGACAACGACGAGAGCAATTTCCGGATGGCCCGCCTCGCGTGGTTTGATCCCGCCCGCATCCCCGCTGCAAGCATCCTGCGCATGGAAGGAGAATCCGACCCCGCTGCCGCTGCGGACAAATACGAGCGCGAACTCCTCTCCCTCTCGACCCCCTATGTGCATGATCTGATTCTTCTCGGTATGGGTGACGATGGGCATACCGCCTCGCTTTTTCCCGGGACCGAAGCCCTCCACGCCAGCACCCGCCTGGTCGTGGCAAACTATGTGCCGAAATTTTCCACGCACCGGCTCACCTTCACCTATCCGCTCCTGAACGCCGCCCGCCACGTCTGCTTCCTGGTCAGCAGCCCGGGCAAGGAGGCGGTGCTGAAGGAAGTCCTCGCCGGCAATCCCGCCTATCCGAGCGCCGCAGTGGTTCCGAATGACGGACTGGTCACCTGGCTGCTCGGGGGCGGCGCCTGAGGCACGCGGGCCGCGCGCAGCCATCACTTTTCATGAAAGCCTTATTTCTCACCAACGAGTATCCGCCGCGTATTTACGGGGGCGCGGGTGTCCATGTCCAATACCTCAGCCGCGAACTCGCCAAGTTGATGCCCGTCGAGGTCCGATGTTTCGGAGACCAGAACTCCGTGACTCAGAACCTGGCGGTGATGGGGTTCGGGCTCGTCTCCGATGCCTACACCTGCCCGAAGCCGCTCCATCCCGCGTTTGGCGCGGTGCAGCGGTGCCTGGATTTCAACACCGACAAAATCGAAGCGGATGTCGTCCACTGCCACACGTGGTATTCGCATTTTGGCGGAATCCTCGCGAAGCTGAACTACGGGATCCCGCTCGTCGTCACCGTCCACTCCCTCGAACCGCTGCGCCCTTGGAAACGCGAGCAGCTCGGCGGCGGATACGACTTCAGTTGCTGGTTGGAAAAAACCGCGCTGGAGATGGCGGATGCGGTCATCGCGGTTTCCGACGAGACCCGCCGCGACGTCGAACGGCTGTTCGATGTCGACCCGCAAAAAATCCACATCATCTACAACGGGATCGACCCCGAGGAATACCATCCTGTCGAGTCGCATGCCGCGCTCCGCAGGCTCGGCGTCAACCCGCACGAACCCTACATCCTTTTTGTCGGAAGGATCACGAGGCAGAAAGGGATCGTCCACCTGGTCAACGCGATCAGGCATTTGGACCCGGGGTTTCAGGTCGTCCTTTGCGCCGGCGCTCCGGACACCCCGGAGATCGCGGCGGAGATGAAGCAGGCCGTCGCAGCAGCCCAGCGCCTGCGTCCGGGGGTTATCTGGATCGAGGAGATGCTCGACAACCGCTCGAAGATCGAACTCTACACCCATGCGGGAGTCTTTGTCTGCCCATCGATCTACGAGCCGTTCGGCATCATCAACCTGGAAGCCATGGCCTGTGGAACCGCGGTTGTCGCCAGCGCGGTCGGAGGGATCCGCGAAGTCGTCCGGCAGGGCGAGACCGGATTTCTGGTGGCGGTCGAGCAGATGAACGAGAGCCCGTTCGAGCCTTTGCACCCTGCAAAGTTTTCCAAAGATCTCGCCGCACGGATCAACGAACTCATGGCTGATCCCGCCAAGCGCATGGCTTTCGGCAAGGCGGGGCGCCAGCGTGCTGTAGATGTGTTTTCTTGGAGCTCAATCGCCAGGCAAACTCGCGACCTCTACGAGACCCTGTGATGATGTCGTCCGCCGAGCAGATGACATGTTATTCATATCGTGCGACAGGGCGTATTGAGGCCCTTGTGCCAAGGGCCTGCAGGATTCAACGGGCGGTTGGCACAACCGCCTTCACAACATGACCCGCAATCCGTTGGGCGGACCACACTAGATGCCTGAGCTGCCGACACCGGGAAGTCTGTTTGGAGCGATCTTATTCGGAGCAATCGGGATGGGGGCGTTTGTTTTCGGCAAGCGGCGCGGGCTCGCGAAGCCGATGATCATCGGGGTGGTCCTGATGGGTTATCCCTACTTCATCGCCGATGGGACGCTTGTTTTCATCGTCGGAGCCGCGCTCTGCTACTTGCTCTACCTTTTCCGGGAGTGATCAGGGGGACGGGCGTCTATCCCGGGACGACCACCGGATCGAGCTTCCAGATGTCACGGGCATATTCGGAGATCGTCCGGTCGCTGGAAAACTTTCCGACTCGCGCGGTGTTGAGGATCGCCATTTTCGCCCAGCGAGGCTTGTCCTGGAAAGCAGCGGAGACCTTTTTCTGGGCCTCGCTGTAAGATTCGTAGTCGGCGAGGCAGAGGAACGGGTCGTGGTAGAGGAGGTTATCGCGCAGCGGCTGCAGCACCCCCGGCGGCTCGTCCGCTGTGAAATAGTTCGAGCCCACCCAATCGACCACCGCGCGCAATTCCTCGTTCGCGTTGTAGAAGTCCCCGGGCCTGTAGCCTTTGGAAAACAGGGCATTCACCTCTTCGACCGTATTTCCGAAAATGAAGATATTCTCGCCCCCGACCTCTTCCATGATCTCCACGTTCGCTCCGTCAAGAGTCCCGATGGTGAGCGCCCCGTTGAGGGCGAGCTTCATGTTTCCGGTGCCGGAGGCTTCTTTTCCGGCCGTGGAAATTTGCTCGGAAAGGTCCGCTGCCGGAACGATCCGCTGTGCGAGCGAGACACGGTAGTTCGGCAGGAAGACAACTTTCAGTTTCCCGTCGATCCTCGGGTCGGAATTGATTTTTGCACCGACGGCATTGATCGCCTTGATGATCAGCTTGGCCAGATCGTATCCGGGCGCGGCCTTGGCCGCAAAGATGAACACCCTCGGGGTGACCTCAGCATCCGGATTCTGGAGGATGCGCCGGTAGAGGGCGAGGATATGCAGAAGGTTGAGATGTTGGCGCTTGTATTCGTGCAACCGCTTGATCTGAACATCGAAGAGAGCCGAGGGATCGACCTCCACGCCGCAGTCGTGAAGAATAATGTTCGAGAGATCCACCTTGTTGGCGTGCTTCACAGCCATGAAGTCGCTTTGGAATCCCGGGTCGTCCGCAAATGCCTCCAGCCCGCGAAGCTTGTCCAGATCCCGCTCCCAGCCGTGCCCGATCTTCGAAGTGACCAGGTCGCTCAGCCGCGGATTGCACGCGAGGAGCCAGCGCCGAGGGGTGATGCCATTGGTTTTGTTGTTAAACTTTCCGGGGTAGAGCGCGTCGAACTCCGGAAAGAGCTCGCTCTTGAGAAGTTTGGTGTGCAGGGCGGCCACTCCGTTCACCGAGTGACTTCCCACCACCGAGAGATTGGCCATCCTCACCATCTGGCTCCCCCCCTCTTCAATCAGGGAAAGCGCCCGCTTCTTCTCGACATCTCCCGGCCACTTCGCCTCGACGGTCTCGAGGAAGCGCTTGTTGATTTCAAAAATAATCTGCAGGTGACGCGGAAGGACTTTCTGGAAGAGCCCGACGCTCCATTTTTCGAGCGCCTCCGGCAGAAGGGTATGGTTCGTGTAGGCAAACGTGCGGGTGACGATCCCCCAGGCCTGGTCCCACGGCAGCTTGTTTTCGTCGTGGAGCAGGTGCATCAACTCCACGATGGCGATCGCCGGATGCGTGTCGTTGAGCTGAACCGTCACCTTGTCGGGGAACATTTCCCAATCGGAGTTGTTCTTGTGAAACCTTCGGATGATGTCCCGCAGGGAACAGGCGACAAAGAAATACTGCTGGACGAGACGCAGCTCTTTGCCGAGTTCGGTTTTGTCGTTCGGATACAGGACCTTCGAAACCGTCTCGCTCCGGTTTTTCTCATGGACCGCCTGCTCGTAGCCGCCGCTGTTGAAGGCTTCGAAGTTGAACTCCTCGGAGGCGCGCGATTCCCAGAGCCGCAGAAAATTGACCGTCTCGGTGCCGAATCCCGGGATCGGGATATCATACGGGACACCGAGCAGTTTCTGCCAGCCCACCCACTTCGAGACGTAGTTTCCCAGGTCGTCAAAAATATTTTCCACATGCCCGTAGATCGGGATCTCGGTGGTGTAATCCGGGCGCACGATTTCCCACGGTGTGCCGTATTGCATCCACGCGTCGGGGAGTTCCACCTGGTAGCCGTTGCGGAACTCCTGTTTAAAAAGCCCGTATTGGTAGTGGATGCCGTAGCCTATCGCGGGCAGGTCGAGAGTTGCCAGCGAATCCAGAAAGCAGGCCGCCAGGCGTCCGAGACCGCCATTCCCGAGTCCCATGTCGTATTCCTCTCTCCGGAGCGTGTCCATGTCGAGGCCGAGCTTGTCGAGCGCCGCCTGGACGTCCTTGAAAATACCCGCGCTATACATGCTGTTGACGAAAAGCCGCCCCATGAGGAATTCGAGCGAGAGGTAGTAGACCCGCTTGACATTGCCGTGGTGGTGCGCGGTCTGCGTGGCGATCATCCGCTCGATGATGATGCTTTGCACCGCCTTCGAGGTGGCGATCCACCAGTCCCGCGGCGTCGCGGACTCGGCATCGCGCGCCAGAGTGAACTTGAGCTGGTTGAGAATGTAATGGTCGATCGGCAAAACGTGTGGATCTTCGGTGTTCATGACGTGTGGTCCTTAATCAGGAGCAAAATCCGCGCCAGAGCTGACTGGCTCAGGCGGATGGTTTGTTGGTGTTGATATAGTCCGCGATCGTATGGACGCTGACAAAAGCCTTGCGCGCCACCTCGGCGCTCGGCGTGGCGACCCCGAAGTTTTTTTCGACAGCCACCGCCAGTTCGAGCGCATCGATGGAGTCCAAAGCAAGCCCTTCTGGGCTGAAGAGCTGCGTCTCATCGCCGATCGCGTCGGGGGCCACCTTCAACATGAGGCTGGAAACCAGCATGTGCTTGATGCGTGTGTTCAAATCATCTTCTGCCATAAAAAATCGTTACGAATCGTCCAGACTCCGCCAGACTGACAGGACTGCATGAGTTCTGGCAAGTCCCGCTTGGATGTGGCGCTGGTCGAGCGCGGTCTTTTTGATTCGCGCGAGAAGGCGCGTCGTGCCGTCATGGCGGCCCAGGTCCTGCTCGATGGACAGCCTGCCACAAAAGCGGGCACACTGATCCCGCCCCACGCAAAGCTTGAGGTTGCCGCAAAAGAAAAATTTGTGGGTCGGGGCGGGTATAAAATCGAGGCGGCGCTCGACGCCTTCCAAATCGACGTCGCCGGCCGTCTCTGCGCGGACATCGGAGCTTCGACCGGCGGATTCACCGACTGCCTTCTTCAGCGCGGTGCGGCGGGTGTCTATGCCCTGGATGTCGGGCATGGACAGCTCGATTGGCGGCTGCGCCAGGATCCCCGGGTCGATGTCCGGGAGGGCGTGAACGCGCGTTACCTCCAGCCGGGCGACTTCGAACCGGCCCCCACTCTCGTTGTCGGCTGGAAACCAGCATGTGCTTGATGCGTGTGTTCAAATCATCTTCTGCCATAAAAAATCGTTACGAATCGTCCAGACTCCGCCAGACTGACAGGAC
>Ga0194053_10002130_pt1 | contig 12058 bp, 11 predicted proteins | sample SepL228m_MetaG_FD_161684 | JGI IMG/M metagenome (GOLD analysis project Ga0194053, IMG submission 161684) | Anoxic zone freshwater microbial communities from boreal shield lake in IISD Experimental Lakes Area, Ontario, Canada - Sep2016-L227-8m | ecosystem: Environmental > Aquatic > Freshwater >... | reverse complement strand
CGCGGAACCCCAACGCGGGGAAGCGCTCAAAATCGCCAATCACCTCTGGCGGTATCTGCTGCATCATTCCGAGTTGCAAAGCCGCGAGCTCTGCGAGATAGTGGACTCAACAATTCCAGCAGAACAGAAAGAAAAATTCATGAGCACCGCAGATATTTTGAGACAGGAAGGCGAGCAGAGGGGCGAGCAGAGGGGGCAGATTATTGCCCGTCAGCAAGATGTCGTCGAAGCCCTGGAAATCCGCTTTGATCGGGTTCCTGATGGACTTCGCGAGGAAATTTCACGCATTTCTGACTCCGCACGCCTGCATGTCCTTCTCCGCGCGGCAATCCGGTGCGCAGATCTGGAATCCTTCGTCAAGGATCTCTGAGCACCGCGTCATTGTCGTAATCCGAGGCTTCGTGGGCGGCGGTCGGCGACCGGTCGGACATTGCTCAATCGCTTCGATGATCTGATCGCGCAAGATTTGTCAGAAATCTTCGGCCCCGAGTCCGCTCTCAAATTCCATTCGCTCCTTTCTCGGCATGGTGGAATCCGATCAAAATTTGGAAGTTAATAGGCAAGGACTGGTACCTTTTTGAGGCGGAAATGTGAAGTTGATTTTGGCATATTTCGCCTTTCCAGTCAGCCGGGTTTCTGGCACGATGCCCATACAGTACCGGATACGAAGGAACCACTGAAAGCGACAGAAGATCAGTAGCCTTTATTTTGAAAGCGGAAAGTAGCCCATGAAGAAATATGCGCCCAAGGCACTGCGCTTACGTCACTTGAGCAAGACTGCCGGGTCTTGATTGAAGACGATGTTTATGTCGTTGATGAAGTGCATGAAGGAGGGATGGCTCTTGTTGCACTATTATCGAGGCTAAACATAGATCCTGAAAAGCTAGTCTACCTGCTTCCACGGAAAGCAGCCATAAAGATTCCGTTAAAACCCACGGATTCCATGGCCAAGGAACTAAAAAGATGGAGTTTAATGTATCATAGTAACATTGTTCAACTCAATGAAATCATAAACAGTGAGACTAATGGCCTGATTGCAGTTTCGCAAAGATGCGAAGGGTCAGTTCGGGACATCATGAGGAAAAAATCTCAGTTTCAAGAAGACGAGGCATACCAAGTTATCAGGTCTTGTGCAGAGGCATTGAGCTACACTTTCATCCGCCACTCTGTTTTGCACCTCGACCTAAAGCCAGAAAATGTTCTATTTGGTTCCCAGAGCATTCTCGGACATGATAGAAATCCAATGATATTCGACCATGCTTTTATACTAGAGTCATCATTTATGGTCACCGATTGGGGTATTTCATTCTCCAAACTCAATGCCAACTGTGGCACATATGACGACCGCTGGTTACACACCAACAACAACAGCGGAACCATTCCGTACATGGCACCAGAAAGATATCTGAAGGGATGGAGGTCAAGTCCTGCATCTGTCATCTTCAGCCTTGGAATAATGTGGCTCGAATTACTTTGCGGTCAGCTGCCTTTTAATATGAGGCACGACATACCACATCAGATTCTCAGCGGTGAATACTATCTCAGAGCTCTAGACATGCTTTCCACAGTTAACGCAAGGCCTAAAGTTCGAAAGGTCATTTTGGATTTCATCACCCCAAATCCAAAAAAGCGCACCAGCAGCTGGGACAACGCGATAAAAATGATCAGACCGCATTTTCTAAAATCACTAATAGCATAATTATGTTTGGATTCTTTGACAAAAAAGAGAGAGAGAAAAGAGCTAACTTTGACAGAGTGCGTGACATGATTATCTCCGCTCCGCCAACACTAAGACGCGCTGCGCTTTCAAAGATGGCTATGGAGGTTTTAAATCAATACACAACCATGCGAGATGCAGGGAATTCAGCGGAGGCAGAAAAGCACATCCTTAAGGGAGTTGACATTATCCGAGATATCTTTGATCACACGCAGGATCCGAAGGATTTTCGGATTATGTATCTCCCTTTACGCGGCGCAGGGATGGCACCGAATGTGATGAATGGCACCATGTCAGTTAACCGAAGACGCCTAGCTCGAAATCGACGCTGCAACTGATCTGCGACCCTGCGTATCTTGTGCGCTGTGATTTTAACCTATGAAAAACGGCAAATGCACACCTTTTTACCCGGCTATTTCTTGAAGACTCGAGGTTTTGGCCACATTTAGTAGGAACTTAAAACCTTGTTGAAGGACTGGTGAGCAGGGAGATGCACGCCTCTGGGGAGGGACGTGCAAATATTGCGGGAGAGTGGCCCCGGCAGATTTGAAGCCCTCAGAGGCCATCTGCGATAGCGGCGCGGATTTCGTTCAACCTCTCCTTGGCGGGCATGATCGCGAACCATTTCTTCGCTTCCTCCTCCATCACCAATTTCCTGTAACTGCAAAATTTCCTCACTCCCCAAGTCGTAGCTGGTGGTGAATTCCGCTTCGGTCGTCGCCTCTCTGGGCAGGTAGTTTTTTTCCCTCCCGAACCGGAACAGCGTGCGGATGGCCTTGCGGTAGTTGTTTTTTGTCCGGCTCGTGTTTTTCTTCATGGAGGCCAGTCCATCTCGGCGGTCTTGATGTCCACGATATTCGCGGTGAAGGTCTTGGCGGCGAAATGAAGCCGCGCCTGCTTGTCGAGCACGTAACGCCGGAACTTTTTCTTTTCCCTGATGTGCACAAGGAACAACTCCACAAAACCCGGGAAGGAAATGACCTCCAATTTTTCCCGAGAGCTGGCTTCACTTTCCCACCGACGGCAGTCCGGCCAGCGCCATGGCGATCTCTTCGGCGGGGTAGTCGTAGTCTTCCAGTTGGCCCGCCGCGTATTTCATGTAGGCGGTCATGTCAAAGTGCCCGTGGCCGCAGAGGTTGAAGAGGATGCTTTTCGATGTTCCCTCTTCGCGGCAGCGAACGGCTTCGTCCATCGCGGCGGCCACCGCATGGGAGGCTTCGGGCGCCGGAAGGATCCCCTCCGCCTTGGCGAACGCAACTCCGGCACGGAAGACGTCGGACTGCCCGACGGATCGGGACTCGATGAGCCCGAGCTCCTGCACATGGCTCACAAGCGGGGCCATTCCGTGATATCGGAGCCCGCCGGTGTGAATCGCGGGCGGGATGAACGAGCTCCCCAGCGTGTGCATTTTCACGAGCGGCGTCAGCTTTCCCGTGTCGCCGAAGTCATAGGCATAGCGGCCTTTGGTGAGCGAAGGGCAGGCTCTCGGCTCGACGGCGATGACGCGGGCCGATTTTCCTCCCCGCAGCGACTCGCCGATGATCGGAAACGCGATCCCAGCAAAGTTTGATCCGCCGCCGGTGCAGCCGATCACGATGTCCGGGTAATCATCCGCCATGTCGAACTGCTTCAGGCATTCGAGCCCGATCACCGTCTGGTGGAGGAGGACATGGTTCAGCACGCTGCCGAGGCAGTATTTGGTGTCCCCGCTTTTCGCCGCCACCTCGACCGCCTCCGAGATCGCGATCCCGAGAGACCCCGGGCACTCGGGGTCCGCCGCGAGGATCGCTCGCCCGGCCTCGGTCTCCATGCTCGGGCTGGCGATGCACCGTCCGCCGAACGTCTCCATGAGCGCCTTGCGATACGGCTTCTGGCCGAAGCTCACCTTGACCATGAAAACCTCGCACGGGATGCCGAACATCGAGCAGGCGATCGCAAGCGCCGACCCCCACTGCCCCGCACCGGTCTCGGTCGTGATCCGCTTCGTCCCCTCCGCCTTGTTGAAAAAAACCTGCGGCAGCGCGGTGTTGAACTTGTGCGAGCCGCTCGGGCTCGTCCCCTCGTATTTGTAATAAATCCTTGCGGGCGTTCCCAGCGCCTTCTCCAGCCGCCGCGCCCGGAAGAGCGGCGTCGGACGCCACTGGGCAAGGATCTGCCGGACCTCCGCGGGGATCCCGATCTCGCGCTCGGCGCTCATCTCCTGCGCGATCAATTCCTTCGCGAAGAGCGGCTCCAGTTCCGCCGCCGTCAGCGGCTGGCCGGTGCCCGGATGCAGCGGAGGCGGCGGGGGAGACGGAAGATCCGCCACAATGTTATACCAGGCTTTCGGGATGTCGCTTTCGGGAAGAAGATATTTGATCGTGTCCATCGCGAACCATCATGCCCTCCCGCCCGCAGGATTTCAAGCGGACGCTGTCTATAAAGGCACGCCCTGCCCGCTTGTCGTCTTTTTGTTTTCCAGGAGACGGTATAAGCTGGCGTGTGGGCCGTGGCGGGGGCATCCTTGTCCGTGCTGTTTTGTGTTTCTCCGCGCAGGGGCAAGGAGGCCCACACCATCCGTTTGCTCCACAAAAAATGACTGTCCTCGAAGTTCTGAACGCGGCGACCGATTACCTGCGCAAGCAGGGCGTCGAAAGCCCGCGCCTGAATGCCGAGCACCTCCTCGCCCGCGTTCTGGCGATGAAGAACCGCATCGGCCTCTACATGGAGTTCGAGCGCGCGCTCGGCGAGGCCGAACGAGCGCCGCTGCGGGACCTTGTCCGCCGCAGGTCGGAAGGCGTCCCGCTCCAGCACCTGCTCGGTACGGTGGAGTTTCTGGGTTTCACATTTGCCACCGACCGGCGGGCGCTCATCCCGCGCCCGGAGACCGAGCAACTTGTCGAATGCGTGCTGGCCGAGGGGACGTTTGACCGCATCGTGGACGTCGGCACCGGCAGCGGGGTCATCGCGCTGAGCCTCGCCCTCAAACGTCCGGAGTCCGCGATCACCGCCTGCGAGATCTCGCCCGAGGCCCTCGCGCTGGCCCGGGAAAACGCGGAACGCCACGGCCTCGCGGACCGCGTCATATTCCTGGAATCCGACCTTCTCTCCGCGGTCCCCGGCCCCGTCAACGCGGTCGTCGCCAACCTGCCGTATATTCCCACGGGCGAAATCGCCTCGCTTTCCCGCGAAGTCCGGCACGATCCCCAGCTCGCCCTCGACGGCGGCGCGGACGGACTCGATGCCATCCGGCGGCTGGCCGGCGAGGCCGCCGCGAAGCTCGCGACCGGCGGATTGCTCGCCTTGGAAATCGGACACAATCAGGCGGCCCATGCCCGGGACATCCTCGCCCGGGAAAATTTTCGCGACATCTCGCCCCGGCGGGACTATCAGAAGGTCGAAAGATTTCTCATCGCCAGACATGGATAAAATTCTCGTTCACGGAGGCCGACGGCTCAGCGGATCGGTCCGGATCAGCGGATCGAAAAATTCCGCGCTCCCGATCCTCGCGGCCACATTGCTGACGAAGGAACCGTGCGTGATTTCCCGCGTGCCGGACCTGAGCGACATCCACTACATGCTCACGATCCTCAGCGAGCTGGGCTGCGAGGTCGAGCGTGCGAGCGGCGTCGTGACCATCAAGGCCGGGAAAGTCACCACCGAGGCTCCCTACGATATCGTGCGCAAGATGCGCGCCTCGATCTGCGTCCTGGGCCCGCTGCTCGGGCGCGAGAAGGAGGCCACGGTCTCGCTCCCCGGCGGGTGCGTCATCGGCGACCGCCCGATTGATTTGCACCTCCGCGGGTTCGAGGCGCTCGGGGCCGCCGTCCGGGTCCAGTCGGGCAATGTCAAAGTCCTCGCGCCGCAGCTCCGGGGAGCGATCATCAACATGCGCGGAAAATTCGGTTCGACCGTGCTCGGCACCGACAATGTGATGATGGCGGCCGTGCTGGCCGATGGGACGACCGTGATTGACGGCGCGGCCACCGAGCCGGAGGTCGTGGATCTCGCCAATTTCCTGATCGCGATGGGAGCGAAAATTGAGGGGGCCGGAACCCACCGGATCATCATCGAGGGGGTCAGGGAACTCCACGGTGCCGAGCACGAGGTCATCCCCGACCGCATCGAAGCCGGGACATTTCTCGCGGCCGCGGCGATCTGCGGCGACGGGGTCACGCTCATGCGGGTCGAGCCCTCGCACCTCACAGCCGTCACCGCCCCGCTCTCGCAGGCCGGATTCGTCATCGAGGCGGGGCGGGACAGAATCACGATCAGCCCGAACGGATCCCGCCGGGCGCTCAAGCTAGACACCCTTCCCTACCCCGGGTTCCCGACAGACATGCAGGCCCAGATGTGCGCGCTCCTGGCGACGACCGACGGGATCAGCGTGGTCACCGACAACGTGTTCCCGCAGCGCTTCATGCACATCGCCGAACTCAAGCGGATGGGCGCCAACATCGAGCTCAACGGGCAGTCGGCCATCATCCACGGCGTCGAGAAACTCGGCGGAGCACCGGTGATGGCGAGCGATCTCCGCGCCTCGGCCGCGCTCGTGCTCGCCGGCCTCCAGGCCGACGGCATCACCGAGGTCAACCGGGTCTATCACATTGATCGCGGCTACGAATCCATTGACGAAAAACTCAACGGCCTCGGCGCCGAAATCGAGCGCGTCAAGGCCTGATGTTTCTCCTTGCGGAAATCGGGATCTGGAATACAGGAGAACAGTGAACTTTTTGCGGGTTGTTCTCTTTTTTTCTCTGCTGCTGCCGTCGCTTCCGGCCGTGGCGGCCAACCCGTTGCTGAATGGCAACACCCTCCGGCAGGTCACCCAGACAAGCGCGAACGACAACATCCCCTCCGGGTGGTGCGGACGCGCGATCCTCTCGCTGCTCAACCAATCCGGCGTCGGCAAAGGACTGAAGCCCGGCAACGGACAGGAGTGGGAAAAAATTCTTCTCGGGGCGGGGTGGAAGCCGGTGAAGGTTTCCTCGCCCTGGCGGGCTCCTCTGGGCAGCGTGCTGGTCTATCTTGGCGACCGTCTTCTCGGGAAAATCCCGCGCGGGTCGCCCGGGGGGTATTTCGGCCATGTGGAAATGGTGGCTTTGTCACCCGGCGGCGGGAGGATGTTCGTGGCCGACTGCCCGCGCCCGGTTCCCGGCGGATCCGTGCCGGATAATTTCACCGGCCGGGCATGGGTTCCTCCCGGATCGTTGCTCTCCGCAGCCCCTCCCATGGCGGATCAGATTGATACGATCATGCGGCAGCGGCTGGAGATGGCGCTCGAACATTTCTCAAGAACCGGGACCCTGCACGCCTCGCTCGAATCCGGCCTTCGCTTGAACGAGTAGCGCGTCCGGACACACCACCTTCTCTGATGCGCATTGTCCTCGCAGCCACCGGAGCCAGCGGAATGATCTACCTGCAGCGGCTCCTCGACCACCTCGCGGATCACGAACTGCACCTCATCCTCACCCCGTATGCCAAACAGGTGGTGCGGGAGGAAACCGGCGGGCTGCGCCTGCCGCCGAATGTCACCGAACATTCGGACAACAGCATGGACGCCCCGTTCGCGAGCGGCTCGGCGGTCTTCGACGCCATGGTCATCTGCCCGTGCTCGATGGGCACGCTCGCAAGGATCGCGCACGGCACGAGCGAGTCGCTCACGCTCCGCGCGGCGGATGTCTTTCTCAAGGAACGACGCAAGCTCGTCCTCGTGCCGCGCGAAACCCCGTGGAGCCTCATCCACGCAAAAAATGCCGTGGCCGTCATCGAGGCGGGCGCAATTTTTCTTCCGGCCATGCCGTCGTTCTACAGCCGCCCGGAAACCTTCGATCGGCTTGCCGACACGGTTGTCTGGCGGATTCTTGACCAGATCGGCGTCCCCGCGCCGAATGCGGGCCGCTGGCGGGAAAAGGAAATTTGATGTCGCGTTCACCGACCGCTTCACCAACCATGCCGATCCCTGTTCGCCGCCATCCGCGCTCCGCATTTCTTCGGTGTCTGGCGGCGCTTGCCGCCATGTTTCTGGGAGGCGCCACGTCGGCGGCTCCGCCCGATCTTTCTCCGCTGAAAGAGTGGATCGCCAGGCAGAAAAACGTGCGCTCGGTCTCCGCGGACTTCACCCAGACGCGGGCTCTGAGCGCGCTCCGCAGCCCGCTGACGAGCACCGGACGGCTTTGGTTTGTTGCGCCCGACTGGTTTCGTTGGGAGCTGGGAGATCCCCCGAAAATCATCATCATTGGAACCCCCAAAGGCCTCACGACGATCCAGCCGGGCAGGAATCGGGCGGAGAGAAAGCCCGCGTCTCCCTCTGGTTCGCTCGCGGATTCCGGGCCGCTCGGGATGATTCGCTTTCCCGGCGGCGGCAGCTTCGAGGAATTTCAGCGGCTCGTCCAGGTGCTCGCGTTCGAATCCACCGGCTCCCGGTGCCACCTCGAGATGCTGCCGCGCGATGCGCGGTCCGCCCGCAGGCTTGCCGCGATCAAGTTGGATTTCGATCCGGCCACCGGGCACTGGCTGAGCTTTGAAATTGTCACGCGGGAGGGATCCTCGATCCGCAATGAATTCCGCAACGTCCGGATCAACCCGAGGCTGGACAAGGAACTCTTTGAATACGATCTGACCGGATTCCATGTCACCGATGAGAAAGACTAGGGTTCTCTGGATTCTGTTGGCCGTTCTTGCGCTGGCCTACATCGCCGCCGGGTTTTCGCGCATCAGTTTCAATATCGACATCCTGCGCCTGCTGCCGTCGCACCTGCGCCAGGTCGAGGGGCTCTCGCTTTTTTTAAAAAACTTCGCGCTTCCGAACGAGTTGATCGTGACGGTCGAGGCCTCCGACGCGGAATCCGCCGGGGACTCTGCCGACACGCTCGCGAAGGTGCTGCGCACGCACCCGGACCTTGTCAAAAGCGCGGTGGCGCGGCCGCCATGGGAAGACGATCCCGCCAGCCTCTCCGAGTTCCTGACCTTCCTCGTCCTGAACCAGTCCGCTGAAAAAATGGGGGAGATCCGGAAGAAGCTCTCCCCCGGGCAGGCCGGCGCGACATTGCGGAACACGCTGGAGGAGCTCGGCACATCGGTCTCGCCGCGGGACATCGCCCTGCTCAGCTACGATCCCTACGGGCTCTCCGCGTCGCTCTCGGGGGCCGGAGTTTTCGGCGGCACGCAAAAATCCGAATTCTCCTCCGCCGATGGAAAATTCCGCGTCGTCTATGTGGAGGCGGCCCGTCCGTTTTCCGATTACAAGCAGACCGACGCCTGGCTGAAGCGGATCAAAAAAATCTGTTCCGGCGCGAAGGTCGCCGGGCATCTCGGCTTCACCGGCGAGCCCGCCTTTGTCGCCGAGATTTCGACCGGGATGGAATGGGACATGATCACGTCGGCCATTGCCACGCTGGTGCTCATCAGCCTGATTTTCTGGCTTTGCTACGGGGGGTTTGCGCCGCTGCGCTGGCTGCTGGCGATGCTGCTGCTGACGTTCGTGCTTTCGCTCGCGACGGCCGGGCTTTTTCTCCACCAGATTACGGTGATTGGCGCGGGCTTTGCGTCGGTGATGATCGGGCTGAGCGTGGATTACGGGTATTTCATCTACCAGCAGTCGCTTCGCCACACCGGAGATGTGCGCGGACTCCAGTGGCGGTGTCTGCAAAATATCGTCTGGACATCGAGCACGACCGCGGCGGCCTTTTTCGCCCTCAACCTGAGCAGCCTGCCCGGTCTCTCCCAGTTGGGAAACATGGTGGGCATCGGGGTCTGCATCGGAGCGATCGTGATGCTGGGCGTCTTCGCGCCGCTCGCCATGAGGTTCCGCCTGGCGGCCCGTCCGTCCGCCCCCTCGCGCCTGGACCCGATCTTTTCTTCCGCGCGATTCGCGGCGGCCGGAGAATGGTTCGCCGTGGGAATGGTCATCGTGCTTCTGGGGGCGCTTCTCCTCAGGGGATTTCCCGAAGCCGACTTTTCCGCGGCCACATTCCGTCCGAAAAAGAGCGGCGCCCAGACCGCCCTGGAGAATCTTTACAGCCGCCTCACCGACGACCGCGGGCTGCTCAGCCTGATTGTCACGGGCAAAAATGAGGACGAGGTGCTGGCCAGGCTGCGGAACGTCCAGGCCCGGCTCGAAGAGGCGGTCCAACGCGGGGACTTGAAACAATTCTTTTTGCCGCTCCCGCTCTGGCCGGACGCGGCCCGCCAGCGGGCGAACCTTGACATCATGAAATCCCTCGGCGGCGAGCTCCCCCGCCTGCGGGAAACCCTCGGGGAAAACGGATTCACCGAGGGGGCGTTCGCCCTCACGTCGGCGGTTTTCCAGCAGGCCGGCTCCTGGCAGAACCGCGCGCTCCCGATCTGGCCGGACAACGAAACCAGCCGGTGGATCCTCCGGCGCATCGCCCGCCACCACGACGGAACCTTCCTCGCGCTCGGGATGGTCGCGCCCGGACGCGAAAGCGAGCTGGCGGAATCCTTCCGGGACGAGGGGTTTTACCTGGTGAGTTGGAGCGCGCTCGGCGCGGAGTTGAAACGCACGATGCCGCGCGAAATCCTGCAGGTTTCTTTTGCGCTCATGGCCGGGATCCTCGTCATCCTCGCCGTCGGTCTGCGCAGCTTCCGGGCGGTTGTGCTTTTCGCCGCGACCACCGCGCTCGTCCTCGCCTGCCTTGCCGGGGCGATGGCCCTGCTCGGCATGACGTGGGGGTTTTTCAACATGGCCGCCGTTCTCCTCCTGCTCGGCACCGGGACCGACTACAGCATCCTGCTTCTCCTCGCCATGAGGCGCAACGGGGGAGACGCCCCGCGCGCAAGACGGGAGCTCGGTCTCGTCATCTTCCTCTGCTGCACGTCCGCCGCCGCAGGCTTCGGCTCGCTCGCGTGGGCCGGCAACACCGGCCTCGCCACGCTGGGAAAAACCTGCGCGCTCGGCCTCCTGATCGACGGCGTGATCTCTCTCTTCCTCCTCCCCAAGGCCTGGGCCCTGTGGTTCCCGCACAAGGATGACAGAAATCCTTTCTCGGGTTGTTGACTTTGGTCTGGATCTCACGCTTTTTCCGAAATTGGCGCGCGGATGGCGTGCAGTTCCCCCTTGAGCAAACGTTCGCGTGTGGCACCGTCATTGGCATGATCACGGTCGTTGAAGCCGTTTATGAAGACGGTTGTCTCCGCCTTCCGGAGCCGCTGCCCCTGCGCGAACATACCCGCGTGAGCGTCTCGATCTCGCCGCTGAATGACCGGAGCGAGAGGGACGAATGGCTGGCCCCGCCGATTTTCTCTCCAACGAAATCGCCGCCTGCACCGCCTTGGATTGAAAAAACGGAGTCCCGCCCGCGAATGAAGAAAATTGCCGGGTCTGACGCCGCTTTCCCCCATTCACCAAAATGCCAACAGGAAGCACCTCCGTAAAATGCGTCAATACGCGGGACTGACCCCGGCCCTTGGATACGAATTCTTCAGCTTCGCGGTGAATGAGCCCGACGCGCGACTGCCTTTCGGCGTAATTTCAATACAAAAAGCAAAACCGAGATCAGCACAGGGATTGTGGCAGCGATTCCCAGTGCCACAATGGCGGGGGGCCATGGCGGACGTTTCCTGTCAATGGGAACGCGGATCACTGTGCGAATTTGAGATTCTTTTCCTTGCGGATCAATCGGTGTGATTCGCAAGGATTCGACGCTCGAATGTTTTGCGGGAGGGAAAGTCATTCGGATGACATTTTTTTGGAGTTCCTTGAGGGAAACCCCGGCAACGGGCAGCCAGAGCTTGAGGGACTGGTCGTTGCGCCTGGCTTTCTCGAACTCGGCTTGGAGTGGCAACCGTTTTGCAGCCAATTCCTGGGGGTCGAATTTGGATTTTTCTGCACCCGAGAGGATGGCTTCTTTGATCAGGACGGAGCGGGAGGTGATGCGCATGCGCTCGACCCGGTAGGTGCGCTTTTCCGGGTAGGGATCGCGAAAGAGAACCTCGATGGCCTCCGGGCCACCGGAGATTTTGAAGACGACGAGTTGGTTGGTTTTCAGGAGTCCCCAGTCCACACTCTTGTTGGGCTTCACGGATTCCTCCGCAACCAGGAGGCTCGTCGGGACGGGCGGGTTGTCCGGGGAGGAGTCTGCGGAAACGAGCGCCTTCGCGGAGGATTCATCAAAGGAGAACTCGACGATTCCACTTTGGCGGCCGGTCTTCAGTCCGATAGCCAAGAAATCGATGGTTTTTCTGGATCCCGGTTCCAGCATAAACCTGTCGGAATCTGCCACGAGCCAGGAAGGGGTTTTCAGCGTTACGGCGGCATTTATTCCGCCGTCGTTGCGAAAGGCGAGCGTCGAGCGGAGCGAGCCGGAATCCGGAATCGCGCCCAAGCGGATGTCATCTCCC
>Ga0194053_10002127_pt1 | contig 12067 bp, 11 predicted proteins | sample SepL228m_MetaG_FD_161684 | JGI IMG/M metagenome (GOLD analysis project Ga0194053, IMG submission 161684) | Anoxic zone freshwater microbial communities from boreal shield lake in IISD Experimental Lakes Area, Ontario, Canada - Sep2016-L227-8m | ecosystem: Environmental > Aquatic > Freshwater >... | reverse complement strand
GGATAAGATTTTGTTACCTTCCTAGAAGACATAGCCCTCCTTCGGAAAATATTCCTTATTCTGGTGGGTTAAAAGTAAGTCAGTTTATATTGGCACCAATGAGTTATTCTCCATGGGAAGCAGAAAAAAAATTATAACAATTAAAAAACTACTAGATAAAATCTAGTAGTTTTTTGTATATTTTAACTCAAAGTTTTCGGCCGATATTGCAAGGCTTCCAAAATATGATTTTGTTTTATGTCTTCTGAATTATCGAGGTCAGCAATAGTGCGAGCAAGTTTGATTACTCGGTGATATGCTCTCGCTGAAAGTGCTAGTCGTTCGGCGCTATCATTTAAAAGTTGTTTTACGTCAGGTGTTAGTGGCGCAAAAATACCAAGTTCTTTTACATTCATATCGCTGTTTGTTTTTAATTTTCTTTTTGTATTTCCAAATCTTTTTCCTTGAATTTCTCTTGCCTTCTTTACGCGATTTTTTATCGCAAATGTTTTCTCTCCTGTGGGAGTCGCGTCGCTAAGTTTTTGATAATCTACGTTGCCGACAGTTACCCATAAATCTATTCGATCAATAATTGGCCCGGAAATACGACGTGCATATCTGTCTAAATCATAAGGCTTACAAATACAATTTTTGTCTTTATTCCCTTTATTGCCACATGGGCAAGGATTCATAGCTGCAATCAGAATAAAGTTTGATGGAAAAATAGCAGAACCTCTTGCACGTGAAATGGAAACTATATTATCTTCCAAGGGTTGCCTAAGTGCTTCCAACACTCTTTTTTCAAACTCAGGAAATTCATCAAGAAAAAGAACACCCTTGTGAGCAAGAGTCACTTCTCCAGGTTTCGGATTTGCTCCCCCGCCAATCATTGAAACATAACTCGCAGTATGGTGCGGTGCACGAAATGGTGGTTCGGTAACAAGAGTATCTTCGAGCAGTCCCACAATCGAGTGGATTCCAGTAATTTCTAAAATATCATCATTATCAAGCTCGGGTAGTATGTGAGAAAAAACTCTGGCAAGCATTGTCTTGCCTGTTCCTGGTGGGCCAGACAGAGCAATATTGTGTCCGCCCGCTGCTGCAATTTCAAGCCCACGTTTGGCAGACTCTTGTCCCCGAATATCAGAAAAATCTACGTCGTGTGATTTATTTTTACGAATTATTTCTGTAGGTTTTTGTGAAACAATTTTTGATCTTTCTTTTTCAAGTGGCTTTCCATTTTTGTCATATTTTATTTTATAAATATGGTCTACAACTTCTTTCAAATTTTTAGCACCATACACGACAATCCCTTTCACTAGTGCTGCCTCTTCCCTGTTTTGGAATGGCACAAATATCTCTTTGTATCCGAGTCGCATTGCATGTTCCGTAAGCGGAAGAACTCCTTTGATTGGTTGTAATTCTCCATTTAAAGATAGCTCTCCTAAAAATATTTTCCCTTCTGGATCAAAATCGATTTCTTCAGCTGAAAGTAAGTATGCAAGTGCAATCGCCAAATCAAAATACGGGCCTTCTTTTTTAAGGTCCGCTGGTGAAAGTGAAATAACTATTTTTTGATTTTGACTTTTTGGAGAAGGAAATCCTGAATTCTTTAGTGCTGAACTCATGCGGTCTTTTGACTCATCAACTGCTTTATCTGGCAGACCTACTAAGGTAAAAGCATGTAAGGTATTTTTTGTAATATCAACTTCAACGGTAACAATAGTACCTTTCAGTAAATGTGTCTGGGCAGAATATACTCTGGCAAAACTCATTAGAGATTAATTATTAATTAATATTTTTTAATTATTTATATGTTTCTTGCACGTTCTTGCTGAAGGATTTGCTTCCATTCTTGCAAGCTCAATGTCTTTCTTACAAACTTCACATTTTCCAAATGATTCCTTGTTGATTCCTTTTAAGGCTTTCAAAACCTTTTGAAGTTTAGATTCCAAAACTTTCATCATTGAACTTTTAGATTCAAAATCTTCAAATCGGTCAGCCATATCATTTTGGTCTGTTTCAATATAATTCATTTCCTCTGGAACTGTTTCCCATTCACCAGTCTCTGGGTTTAATTTACCCATATCTTTCATTTCACTAACTAAATTGTCTCTCTCTTTTTCTAATTTCTCTTTAATTTTCTTTTTATCTAATGGCATACGAGAATGATAGCATTTGATTTACAAAATGCAACTGTTTTATTTCTTCACTCTGCTAGACAAAAGACGCAACATTACTTCTCCGGCGGTAGTCTCAGAATTAGTAATAATTAGTGAATCATCTTCTGCAAAGATATACATCATAACAATCTTCCCATCTTTATCTCTTAAAATTCTTGCGTTTTTATTTTGCACTATTCCATCTTCAAAATCTTTTGTCAGTAAGTATTTTGTGTCAGCATTAAGGTCAACTCCAAAAAGTTTATGAATATCTTGAAACATTTTTGCTTCCCAAGTACGCATTGGTGTAAACACATCGGCGATAGAACGTATCTTCATTAAAATAAACAAATTCCTGTTTTCATCATTTGAAATACCTAATAAAAAATTATCATTAATAAATTCTGTTTGTGTTTTACTAAGATTCGTTTCCAGTAACTCTAAAAAACGCGAAAGACTTATAACCTTTTTATTTTCTGCAAGATATACCCCCTCAATCCCACCACTTTTAAGATCTGTTATTTTTAATTCATTTAAAATAGTTTGAATGATTTCATCTTTTTTAAGTCCAGAGATATCTTTAAATGCTGTTTTATCAGTAAAAATAATAGGGGTAAATTGTGGGGTTACAGGAACTGTAAAAATTTCTTTTTTAAATAAAAAAACTACTGTTACCGCAGCAAAAGATGCCAGAACTAAGATTATCCCAATAATCAGAAATATTTTGTTCATCTTGTTTTCTGGAGAACTTTTCTTATCTAAATCATCATGCTTTTCTTGCTCCTCGATAATCTTCTTGATCATTCCATTTTCATTATTATCAATAGCATGAACCATGTCATCGGCATAAGTTTCTACTGTTACATTTTTTGGTTTATCATCCGCCATACTGATATATCATAACATAATAAAAAAACATAAAAAATAAAAGGCGGATGTTTTACATTACGTAAAACATCCGCCAAAAACGTTACTTTCTTCATATTTATTACTTATTTAAAGAACAGCAGATGGACGGCTGGCATCGAAGTCATTAAAAAGTCTGTAGTAATACCAGTTCCACTTGTAATCATAAAAATACAGGTAGATGTTATAGCGGACATCATTGAAAGGCGATTGAAAAATGCTTCCGTCAAAAAAAATGCCTTTCTTTCTTTTCCATTTTCCAGGAATAAGCTGTTTGTTTTCCCAAAGTGCTTTAAAAATGGCAGCATCCAACCGGGTAACTTCTTTTTCCTTAAGTCGCATAAGTCTGTTCTCTCCCATAATACTTTTTTCGCCTTTTTCTAAGGAGGTATCAAGTATAACTTTGGTAAGATCAATTTCGGTTATGGCAAGAGCTCTTTTGTCTTGCTCCACAATGGACCACCCTTCATCAATAAAAATGTTAGGGTCAAACGGTTTTGAACGATCAATTTGGATGATTTTTTGTTTTCTCATTTTGTTCCCCCTCCTTGGGGTTGATTTGGTTGTTATTTTTTTGTTAAAGAACTCCAGCGCTTACTTGAGACATCCCTGTCTTGTAATCTGGCTTTTAGGTGGATCTGTCTACACAAAGGTCAAACTACAAACAAAAAAACTCCTTCCGGAGTTTTGCTTGTAGTTGACTTGAGAAATCTATATTTTGAATCAAAAAGCAAAACCCCGTTCATTTGAGGAGGATGAACAGGAACATGACTTTTTGTTTTTGAATATAAACATATTCATACTTTTATGATAACACTTAACTTTATCCTGTCAAATGCAAGCTGTGCATAAAAAAAGCTAGGGTGTTCCCCTAGCTTTTTTTATTATCTTTAATTTCCTTTTGGTTTGAAGAAATCTTTGTCAGCAGATTTTATTGAGAGAGAAATTTTTCCATTTTCCATATCTACTTTGAGAACACGAACTGGCACAATCATTCCTTCTTTTAAGAAGTCACGAACTTGTTCCACACGGAACGGAGCAATTTCAGAAACATGTACAAGTCCATCAACAAATGGATTTAATCGTACGAATGCTCCAAAGTCTGCAAGTCTCACCACTTCTCCTTTTAACATTTCTCCTGGAGTAAATTCATGAGTCATTTCTTCTACAATCTTCTTTGCAATCTCTGCGCTGTCACCCTTACCAGTAAAGTACACTGTTCCATCATCTTCCACAGTTATTTCCGCTCCAGATTTTTCTTTAATATCTTTAATTGTTTTTCCTCCACTTCCAATTACCATTCCAATCTGATCAACTTTTATTTTGATAATCAAAATCTTTGGCGCATTTGGAGAAATTTCAGGACGTGATTTTGGAATTTCTTTTTCAATTGTATCAATAATTGCCAGTCTTGCCTTTTTGGATTGGTGCATTGCCTCACCCAATATTTTTATTGGCACACCTTCGACTTTCACATCGAGCTGTATCGCAGTCACTCCTTCTCTCGATCCGGCAACTTTGAAATCCATATCACCATGATGATCTTCCGGTCCTTGGATATCTGTTAAAATTTTATATTTATCATCACTCTCATACATGAGTCCCATTGCAATTCCAGCAACCGGTGCCTTTATTGGCACACCTGCATCCATCAGTGCAAGAGTTGACGCACAGATAGATGCTTGAGAAGTAGAACCATTCGATGCCATTGATTCAGAAACTATTCGAATTGTGTAAGGAAATTTTTCAACAGTTGGAAGTATCATTGCAAGTGCTTTTTCTGCAAGTGCCCCATGCCCAACTTCGCGACGATTGGTAAATCCTGATCGTCCAACTTCACCAGCTGAGTATGGAGGAAAATTATAATGATGCATAAATCTTTTTTCTTCTCTTCCTTCCATGCCGTCAACTAGGTGTCTGTCTTCTGGACCTCCAAGAGTAAGTGCAGAAAATACGTGCGTACCTCCACGATAAAAAATTCCAGAACCATGCAGTATCGAAGATATTCCTCCGGCTTGGGCATAGAGTTCTCGAAGTCCATCCATTACCCTTCCATCTGCTCTTTTGTTTTCTTTAATTGCTTTTTCGTGGAGCATGTCATTTTCAGTATCATCAAATAAATCATCTTCTAAAGAAAAATCACTTCTATCTGTAAATGTTTCTTTTACTAATTTATTCCAAGTATGATGAAGTTCATCTATCTTTGCTTTTCCGGCACCGGCAAAAATTGCTCCTTCCATGTTTGGTAATATTTGTTCGTTGAATAATTTCACAGCTTCGGGTGATATATTTTCTTTTTCAATTACTCTTTTTTCTTTTCCAATTTCTTTGGCTATATCTTTTTGAAATTTTTCAAGCTTTCCTATTTCTTCACTTGCACGATTAAATGCAACTTCAAGCTCATCTTCACTTGTCTCGTGAGCCGATGCTTCAATCATATTTATTTTTCCATCTTTTCCGCAAATTGTAAGATCGTATTTATACTGATCATCATTCTCTCTTAAATTCTGAGCTGGATTTATGACGAGTGTATCGGTATCATATTTCCCGATTCTCACACATCCGATAGGACCTGCCCATGGAATATCTGAAACAAGTAATGCAAGTGATGCCGCATTCACTGCTAATATCGTCGGATCATTTTCATCAACCGAAATAACTGTGACAATAACTTGCACAGCATGTTTTATTGACTGATCAAAAAGCGGGCGAAGGGTTCGATCGATTACCCTACTTGCAAGTACCGCATCTTCTGAGGGCTTGCCTTCTCTTCGCATAAATCTTGAGCCTAGAATTTTTCCGGCTGCATAAAATTTTTCTGCGTAATCGACTGTTAAATTAAAATACCCCTTGCCTACTTCTTTGTCGCGAGACATACAAGCAGTCGCGAGCACTATCGTCTCGCCATATTTTAGCATCACAGAGCCTTGAGCTTGTTCTGCTAAATCTGTGAAAATAGCGGTTAATGTTTTTCCGCCAATCTCTACACTATATTCTTTCTTATGCATACATTTTGTCTTCCGCGTTCCGCGGAAGGTTTCCCGGGTAGTAGATTTTGGCGATGTTTTACAAACGCGCTTTGCGCCTCGCCAAAACTCACTACCGGGTTTAGTTCACATTCAGACTGTAATATTGTTCCGATTTTCTTTGATTAACAGGTAATCAGAGATTGTTAATCCAAAGAATCGAACACTACTATCTGTCTGAACACGAACCGATTAACTCTTACTAATATGTGTATAATATCACATTTAGGGGATAAAGTAAAACCCAAAAATACAATTTCTGGGTTTTACTTTATGATTAACTTTATCCTCGAGCAGGAAAATTCCCAATAAGATATTTTCTTGGAGTTTCGGAAAGATCCACAAAATCATCTGCTGCTTCGCGAAGTTTTGAAGATGTCGATTTCCCAAAAGACATCACTTCGACTTGAGTCATCGTTTGTAAATATTGTACAAGTGGCACAAAGTCTCCGTCGCCGGAAACTATTACAATAGTATCGAGTCGTGGTGCTGTTTTAATTGCATCAACTGCAAGTCCAACATCCCAGTCCCCTTTCTTTGTTCCCGTATGAAAAATTTGTAAATCTTTCGTCTTGGTTTCTATCCCAAGTTTGGTAAGAGCTTCAAAAAAATGTTTTTCATCGCCTGCTTCTGTTGTGATCACATACGCAACTGCATGCACAAGTTTTCTTCCGGCTACTGCATCTTTCAATACTGCCCCGAAATTAACTCTTGCTTTATATAAATTACGAGCAGAGTGATATAGATTTTGAGTATCAATAAAAACTCCAACTCTTTGTTCTTTATGTTTTATAACTGTCATTGATTTTATTTAAAATGTTAAATTTATAATTTTCGACCAAATTAAGTATAGCACAAGCGTAATAAAATATTCTCGAGCGAACCATTAGTAGGCGCGACGGCGCCGGACAGAGAAAATTTTCAACAGAAAATTTTCGTGGTGAGTCCGAGAATGTTTTATGAAGCGCACAAATACAAAACCCCCTCTCGGGGATTTTTTACGCTAGATCCATTTTTTTAATTAGAGCATTGTAACGAGTCTTGTCTTTTCGTTCCAAATATTTCAAATGTGTTCGTCTGTCGGCAACCATCTTGATAAGTCCACGACGAGAATGATTATCTTTTTTGTGTTTCTTTAAATGTTTAGTTAATTCTGTAATTTGAGTAGAGAGAACTGCCACCTGCACTTCAGGGGAACCTGTATCTTTGTCATGTATTTGATTTTTCTTAATAACTGTCTGCTTTTTCTTTGTTGCTAACATATTCAACATACTAGCATAAACCTGTAAAAATTGCAAGCCAGACATAAGCTGTAAGAGATTTTTGACTTAGAAAGCAAAAATATTGTGCGACTTTTTAATGTTGCACAATATTTTTATTTTTTTGTGACAATTTATTGTTATCAAAAAAAATATTGTGCGACATGATATAATATCTACATGGCAACTGAAATTGATAAATTAAAACGCGAGTTCTTAGAACATCTAGAAATCGAAAAGGGCTCGAGTCTAAAAACAGTTGAAAATTATGATAGATACTTAACTCGTTTTTTTGAATTTACAAAGGTAAAAAATCCGGAAGACATCACAGATGAAGTGGTCCGAGAGTTTCGTCTTTACTTAAACAGACAATCAAGTGGCAACAATCGCGCAACGGGTGAAACATTAAAAAAGAAAACTCAAAATTATTATTTGATTGGCCTTCGAGGATTTTTAAAATATTTAGCCAAACACAAAATCGATTCTCTCCCCGCTGACCGCATTGAACTTGCAAAAGTTCCAGAGCGCTCGCTCGACCTTATCACCCCCGAAGAATTAACAAGACTCATGAAGGCTCCTGATGGAAATGATATAAAGTCTGCGCGAGATAGATCAATACTTTTACTTTTATTCTCTACTGGCCTTCGCGTATCGGAACTCTGCTCTCTAACTCGCGATGTAAATTTTAAGTCAGGAGAATTTTCAATTCGAGGTAAGGGTGGCAAAGTGCGTGTAGTATTTATCTCAAGTGATGCGAAAAATGCAGTAGACGAATATTTAAAGATGCGCAAAGATATGGATGATGCCTTATTTGTAAAAGTTGGTAAAGAAAAAGATGAAAAAGAAAATAGTGGCCTTGCCCGCAGATCTATCGAACGTATTGTAAAACAATATGCGATCAAAGCAGGAATTTCTAAAAAAGTTACTCCTCACGTTATTCGTCACTGTTTTGCTACTGACCTACTTTCGAATGGTGCAGACATACGAAGTGTCCAAATAATGTTGGGGCATTCAAATATTGCAACTACACAAATATATACTCACGTCACAGACAAACAACTCCGTGAGGTACACAAAAAATTCCATAGTAGTAAATAGTTTTTTAGATAATTAGAAAAACTTAATGATTAAGTACAACCAAAGTAACGAACCTAAAACCACAACACCTAGTGCTATCAATAAAAATTTGAGATAACTTTTTCGATAGCTTTTAATTTCAGATTTATCCACATTGGGATTATTTATATGATCTATGTTCATACAAATATAATACCATTTATTATGATAAAATAAAACAACAACTTGTCCCGTTAAAAATTCGACTTACGGGAAGTAAAGAAAATATATTATTAATTTAAAATTTCTAATGGGATGAAAATAATTTCATGGAATATCCCAGTACTACAAAAATTAATCGAATGCATAAATTTTTGAGTACGGGACAGGAAGTAGAAATACATGGTTCAATTTACTAATAACTAATTTACTTAAATTAACATGCGTATTATTAGTTGGAACACAAATGGATTACGAGCTACGGTGAAACAAGGAAATTTTGCTCCCCTTTTTGATAAATATAAACCCGATATTGTTTGTCTTCAAGAGACAAAAGCAGAGCCTAGTCAACTTACAGAAGAGACAAAAAATGTCCCGGAATACAGTTCATATTTTTCATATTCTAGATTAAAAAAAGGATACAGTGGGGTTGCAATTTACACCAAAGAACTCCCAAAAGAAATATTTTATGGTATTGGTATCAAAAAATTCGACGATGAGGGTAGAATTATCGGCATAAGATTAAAAAATATTACCTTGATAAATTGTTATTTTCCGAACGGAGGACAAGGCCCAGAAAGACTTAAGTATAAATTAGAATTTTATGATGCATTTTTAAAATTTATTTTAAAACTTAGAAAAAATTGTGAAAATGTTGTTTTTTGTGGAGATGTTAATACTGCCCACGAGAGCATCGACCTTGCTCGCCCGAAAGAAAATATCGAAAATACCGGATTCCTACCTATTGAACGAGCATGGCTCGATAAAGTTATAAAAAATCATTTTTGGGATATCTATCGCAGATTCTACCCAGGGAAAACTGGCGCATACACATACTGGGATCAAAAAACTCGGGCTCGTGACCGCAATGTTGGCTGGCGTATAGATTATTTTTTTGTAGATTCAAAAATGGTATCAAAAGTAAAAAAAACTGGAATCATGGATGATTACTACGGTTCAGACCATTGCCCAATATATATAGACATAGAAAAACCTTAACTTTTAGTATTTTAAATACTATACTAGTAGTATGAACATAAAGAAGATCAAACTGGTGTGTTTATTTTTTGCTCTAATATTTAATTTTATTATTTTAGGAAATGTCACTTATGCCCAGTCTTCTTACCCAGTTTTGACTTCAATCTCACCATCATCGGGAATTCAAGGTGAAACTCTTGAGGTATCTTTGAATGGAACAAATTTTGGAAGTTATTTAGCAAGACCAACTGTTTCTTTTGGACCAGATATTACCGTTGATTCAAGTAGATTAATTACACCTTCAAAAATAATCGTCAGAATTACCATCGGGGACAATGCGCAAGGACAATACAACGTAATATTAACAAGCGCAGGACAAACTACCTACCCACAAACTTTTACCGTAACGATACCTCCTCACTGCACAACTCCTTCAATCTACTCAATTGCTCCATCTTTATTGAGTGCAAATTCTAAAGAAAATACTTTAACAATTTTTGGTTCTAATTTTACAAAAGGCACTTATGCATATTTGAATGGGTATTCAAGGGAAACAAATTTTATAAACCCAAATAAACTTACAATGTTTTTAACAACAAGAGACCTTGCAATCCCTAAAGATGGAAACATTGTAGTATCGAACGGAGTAAATTGTATTTCAAATTCAGCCATAATAAAAATAAATTATTCAACTGGTAGTGGAGACTGGCTAGTGCATCCAACTCCGACTTATTATGCTTCAGTATTAACAAAGCAAACAAATGAAGTTACCGACATATCTGCTATTTTATATGGAACAGTTGATCCAAAAAAATATTTAACTACAACTTGGTTTGAATACAGCAACACCCCTGATTTTGCAAAATTTACTGAGACAGAACATTTGTCTCTTGATGTGATTGATAAACCTTCTGATTTGTCTCAAACAATAAAAGATCTTACTCCAAAAACTAATTATTATTTTCGAATAGTTGCAGAAAATAACTCAGGTGTAACAAAAGGAAATATCATTTCTTTTACTACAAAGGAAAAAATTGCCCTTGCCGACAGCCCACTCGCAAGTACCGACCCCAAGGTCTCAGTATCTGGTTTTTTAAATAAACAAAAAAGTAATTTTTCACTTTCAATAATAGGTTGGGCAATCTTAATAATTGTAATTGTCATGGCAATTGCTTACTTTATTGCTAAAAGAAGAAGCAGATAGAAGTATGACCTAGAGCCGGCGGAGACTGCAGTCTCCGCCGGCTCTTTTCTTTCTCTATTGTTAAAAAATCTCTTAGTGCTATACTTTATTTAAGTAAACCTTCGTTGAAAAAATGAAAGGTCCAAGATATCAACCTGTGCATAATTGTGTTTTAACTAACCACATTTGTCACTTTTAATCCTAGCATTTCATTTGGCGTTTTTCCATTTAATCCACAATGTTCTAGGTTGTTGTAAAATATATTCCACTCAATCAATTTCTTTTCTAATTCTTTAATATTTTTAAACTTGTTTTGTTTGTAAAACTTTTCTTGATCTTCTCTGTGGCTTCGCTCCACTGTTCCATTTTGGGCTGGTTTCCCGGGATCAATTAAGTAATGAATGATATTATTTTTAATACAAAATACATCCAGAGAATGAATTGTTTTATGAGAAAGGTCATGCCGTTTTAGATTACCCCCGTTGTATCTATTAGTAAAAATTGCTCCATTGTCTGTTTTAACCGCTTGGATTTTATGTGGAAATTTATTCATTACTTCTTTTAAAAAACAAATCGAATTGTAATTTGATTGTTCATCATATATTTTCAAATACCTCCACCGAGAAGCGGTATCAATGGCAGTATATTGGTAATATCTTTTGTTTTTAATACGTCCTGGAACGTATTTTACATCAATTTCGACTAGTTCTCCCGGCTGTCTCTCTGCTTTAATATATTTATATTTAATTTTCTTTACTCGATATTTTCTAACCAACCCTTCATCTTTTAATATTTTCCCGATGGTGCTGATTGGAATTATTAAACCTTCCTTTTCTAGCTTCCAGTGTATTTTTTGGGCACACAATTTAGTTTCTTTCCTTTTCTCAATTACTTGTTCCTTGATTCTAATTGGAGTTTCATTTGGCTGTGTCTTCGGTCTTGTGCTTTTAGGTATTAGTCCAGCTTTTCCTTTCTCTCTGTATATCTTTAACCATCTCTTTAATGTTCTTGCACTATATGGAAATATCAAAATGACATCTTTTAATCTTGTATTACTTTCCTCGACCATTTTAACCCATCTTAATCTCTCTTCTTGTATGTTTTTTGGCATATTTATACACATTTATTAATACTATTAAAAAGTGCCAAATGTGTTTAGACATTACCTCTAGTAACGTATCCTAACCAATAGCTTCGCATCACTTTGTTAATAATTGATTGGGCGTTTTTAAATTAATTCCCATGTGTAGTCTTTCGTAATTGTAGTATCTCAAATATCTTTTAAGTTCGCAATTAATT
>Ga0194053_10002126_pt1 | contig 12068 bp, 9 predicted proteins | sample SepL228m_MetaG_FD_161684 | JGI IMG/M metagenome (GOLD analysis project Ga0194053, IMG submission 161684) | Anoxic zone freshwater microbial communities from boreal shield lake in IISD Experimental Lakes Area, Ontario, Canada - Sep2016-L227-8m | ecosystem: Environmental > Aquatic > Freshwater >... | reverse complement strand
GCAGAAGCCCTGGCCCGGTTATAAGAAGGGCTCCGACGGCTATTTGAAGGCGGAGGATGTGACGGTAGCCGAGGTGCTCAAGTTGGCTGGCTATGCCACCGGCTACGTCGGCAAGTGGGGGCTGGGGGAGGCCGATAACCAGGGAGCCCCCAATAAAAAGGGGTTTGATTACTCCTTCGGCCACTACAACCAGACCTGTGCCCATAACTATTATCCGCCGAGATTATGGGAAAATGGCCAGGAGATCCAGTTGCCGGAAAACAAAGGGTTTAAGATCAGGGAGATCAGCGCTGCCTCTTACGATCGAAACGGAATCTTCCACCCCCCAGGGGTGGCTGACCCGGCGAAGGCGAAGAACTCGCAGGCGCTTGTCCATGCGGCGGGTCTGGATTTCATCCGCCGCAACAAGGACCGCCCGTTCTTTCTCTATTATGCCACGCAACTTCCGCACGGTGGGTTGATGGTTCCCAGTCTGGGCAGCTACAAAGATCAAAAATGGCCCCTTGAGAATAAGGAATGGGCAGGGATGGTGACCTGGCTCGACCAGTGCGTGGGGGAGATCGTCGGGCTCCTGCGCGAACTAAAATTGGAGGAGAACACCCTCATCGTTTTCGCCAGCGACAACGGCTATAGCGCATGGGGCTATTTCAATCGGCCGCATTGGGAGGATGATCCAATATTCAAGAACAAAGGCCCTTGGCCCGGGGGGAAGTTCGCGATCTACGAAGGCGGGTGTCGGGTGCCGATGGTGGCGTATTGGCCCAAGCACATTCGCTCGGGCGAGAGCCGCCACCTGACGGCGTTTTACGATCTGATGCCCACGCTGGCTGAACTGGCCGGCGTTGCTACGCCGCCGACCGACGGCATCAGCATGGTGCCGGAATTGCTTGGCCGATCTGATCAGCAGAAAAAGCATGACTACCTTTATTGGGAAAACGGCGGCCTGACCATTGAGGGGCAGGCGGTGCGATTTGGTCCGTGGTATGCGATGAGCGAGACCCCAGGCAAACCGGTGACGCTTTTCGATGTGGAGAAAGATCCGGCCTGCGCCCATGACCAGGCGGGCCAGCATCCCGAATTGGTCACGCGCGCCAAGGCGATGTTCAAGGAGGCGCATGTCGATAGCGATTGGTTTACCAACCCGGGCGAGTCGTCCGGTGAGCGCAAGCGGTATCCAGCCAAAGCCAAAGCAGAGGAACTCAAATGACCCTAATAAACCCCCTGTTGATTCTTGTCATGGTTGGTTTCGTCTTGTCGCCGCCGCTCCGGGGCGCCGATTCCGGCAAGCATCTGTTCATCCTTTCGGGCCAGTCCAACATGCATGCGCTGGATCCGAGCCAGACCTTTACGCCTGCCCTCGCCAAGGAGTTTGGCGAGGCAAACATCATCGTCGTTAAAAACGCGGTCTCCGGTCAACCGATTCGACGCTGGTACAAAGACTGGAAACCCGCCAAGAACTGGGTCCCCGAGAAGCCGGAGGAGAAGCCGCCGGTGGCCACGGGCGACCTGAATGATGTCCTGATGAAAGAGGTCAACAAGGCCATGCAGGGCCAGAGGATCCAGAGCGTCACTTTTATTTGGATGCAGGGCGAGTCGGATGCCCTTCAGAAGCATGGCGAGGTTTACGGCGAGAGCCTGAAGGGATTGGTTGCTCAACTGCAGAAGGATCTGGGCCGGCCCGACCTGAATGTGGTGATCGGGCGCCTCAGCGATTTCGGGGTCGGACGAAACATGCCGCATTGGCTCATGGTGCGGCAGGCTCAGGTCGAATTTTCCGAAAGCGGTCCGCACCGTGCCTGGGTGGACACGGATGACTTGAATGACGGGAAAATTAGCAATGGCCAAAAGATAATCAACGACCTTCACTATTCGGAGGAGGGCTACAAATTGCTTGGGGAACGCTTTGCCCGCAAGGCTATCAACTTGATCACCAAGTCGCGCTAAAATGGGAATGCCGAAATCACCCACGCCGGGAACCAACGGGATTTAGAACTCCACAGAACTCCATTTGCACGCCCAGCCGGTATGCTTTGCTGACCGGCCGGTTTAGCCTCGGGGACACCGATTGCCGTGGGTATGGCGTGAGCACCGTCAAAGGGGGCATTACCAGCAAGTCTTCCCCGGAACAGATGCGGCAGGCGCTGGCCGAGTATTACGCAGTGACAACGGGCTATGACAAGCAGATCGGCCGGATCTTGGAGGAACTGGAGCGCTCGGGCCTGGCAAAGGACACCCTGGTGATTATTGCCTCCGATAACGGCCTCTCCCATGCCGACCACGGCCTGATCCATAAGCAGAGTCTTTATGAAACCGAACTCCGAAATTGCGGTTTGCTGTGGCTGCGGCGCTCTGTCGCCGCCGGGGTGGCGCGTCGAGCGCAAGCAAGAGGCAAGGGGCTCAGGTCCACATCGCCGCCCCGACTGAGCGGGGCGGCTACAAAAACGCCAGACCCTGCACCAAATTGTGTGTTGTTTTCAGAGAAGGCTTCGGAGTTCGGGATGAAACCGACAACCATGTCCCTTTGATCTTGTGCGGGACGGGGATTCCCGCGGGGCAGAAACGGGACACGTTTGTCTATCTCTCCGCCATGATGCCGACCCTGCTGGATCTGGTCGGGGTGCCGGTTCCCGCCACGGTGGAGGCCAAGAGCTTTGCCCCTTCCATCAAGGACCCCAGCCAGGAGCACCGAAAAAGCTTATACACGGCCTACCGCCAGGAGATCCGGACCCTCTGCGAGGGGGACTTCAAGTTGATCCTCACCAATGTCTGCTATAGCCGGGCCCGTTTCACGCAGCTCTTCAATGTCAAAGAGGATCCATTTGAAAAGAAGGATTTGGCCAAGGACCCCGCCAATGCGGAGCGGGTCCAGCAAATGATTGCCCAAGCCAGGGGCGCGGCCAGGGAACTGGGGGAAACCTATTCGGGCAAGGACAACGGCCGATTGGTGGCGCTTGGCAAATTGCAGTTCTGGGAATACCGGGACAAGCGCCATGACTTCGGCTCGGGCGACGCACAGAGTTTCCCGGCGAAATACGAGATCGATGGAGATAAGAATGAGTGGGGAGATTAACCGGATTGGCTCGTCAATTAGACGCGCCCTGTTGCGGAAAAAACGCAACTTTACGAAATTCTAGTGTTTTACGTCTATAACGCTCCAGAATCTCAACCTCCCGTTATGCTCCCCGAATGAAAATCTCACAAAAATATTCCCGGTTTGGCCTTGGTAGTTTTCCGTTGTTCCTGGTCGCCTGCGCCTTGGGCCTGGCCTCCTCGGCTCCCGCGTCGGAGTTGGCCCGCGATTCCAAGCCCAACGTCATTATCATCTTGGCCGATGACATCGGCTACGGCGACCTGGGGTGTTACGGTGCCAAACTGATCAAGACGCCCAAAAACCAAGGAGGGCGGCAAGGAGGGGATGTTGATCAATTTTGCTGATGATCCGGGTGAAACCACAGACCTGTCGGCCCGGTACCCGAAAGTGAGGGAGGATATGAAGGCCATTTTGGACAAGGAACGGGCTCGTACCCCAATCATTCCAAGGCAGAACTATGGTGCGTGAGGTGCAGAGGAGGCGGAGATCGGTAACGGCATCCAAGCTAACCAGAGAGAATCATCCTGCGGGGAAATAGAGGCGGCCAAAGCCAAAACGAAAAGAACAGGAATCACCATACTTATGAAGATTGGAAAATATGCTTCGAGCAGCACTGCTTTTTCCCGGTCAGCGGGAGTTCAATCAGAGAAGCGATCACAGCGGACCTGAAAGCCATGGCGCGGGTCGGGATTGGCGGGCTGCTGTTCATGGAAAAAAATCCCTAAGCCTGAAAGTTATGAAAATCAAAATGGCGATTCCTCTTATTTTCGCGATCGCAGCTTTTGGCTGGCAGGAGGTCAGGGGAGCGGAATCCAGAGTCGAAAACCTTCGTTGCGAGGGGATGGAAAACCCGCAGGGCATTGACGCGGCAAAGCCGCAGCTTTCCTGGAGAATCGAGTCCGACGAGCGAGGCCAGAAACAGACGGCCTGTCAGATCCTTGTCGCCTCCTCGGCGGAGAAACTGGCCCGCAATGAGGGCGATCTGTGGGATAGCGGCCGCGTTGCGACCGATCAATCCGTCCGTGTGCCTTATTCCGGGAAAGCCTTGGGCTCGCGGGCCGACTGCTTTTGGAAGGCGCGGGTCTGGGATGGGAAGAGCCAGCCGAGCGCGTGGAGCGCTCCGGGGAAGTGGAGCATGGGATTGCTGGCACCGGGAGATTGGAAAGGGGGATGGATTAGCGCCTCCAAGTGGTTTGCTCCCAACGGAAATGGATGGGCTACTCTCGGCTTCGACACGGAAGATTCCCAGGCCTGGATCCGGTTGGATTTGGGCAAGCCGTTTGCGATTGAGAAAGTCAAATTGGTCGCAGTCGATCGCGCATCGTTCCCTTTGCGCTTCCGCATCGAGGCCAGCGACGACTTTGAGTTTGGCGCCTCCCGCGCCGTTGCAGATTGTGGCGCGGCCGATTACGTCCTGGGGCCAACCGGGACGGCCGAGTTTCCCGTCACGGGCATCAAAGCGCGCTATATCCGTCTCTTGGTGCTCAAATCCCCCGTTTCCCCAAGGAGCGCACCCACAAAGGTCAAGCCCCGGAAAAATCCTGCCGCCGAGACGGACTCAAAGTCGGCGGAATCTGCGCCCAAAAAGAGTTTCCAAACCAAACTCCGGCAGTTGGAGGTCTGGTCGGGAGGCCAAAACGTGGCCCGCTATTGCCCGACCTCGAGTGCAGGAGGTGGCAATGGAGCCACTTTTGTGGTGGACGGCCTGCCATCGGCCGAGATGGGAAAAAACTGCCCCGAGGACGCCTGTCCCAAGGCGCAGGCGCCGTTGTTGCGCAAGGCATTCACCCTGGAGCGGCCAGTGAAACGGGCGGTGCTCTACTACGCAGCGCAAGGGATGGCGGAGCTGTCGCTCAATGGCACCCGGGTGGACGACACCGTCCTTGGCCCGCCGTTCACCGATTACTCCAAGCGGATTGTCTATCGCACGCTGGAAGTCACTCCGCTGCTGGCCGGAGGTGCAAACGTGCTCGGGGCGGTTTTGGGCAACGGCTTTTTCAGCCCGCCTCATTGGGGATTTGCCGCGCGCAACGGCGGGCACGGTCAGCCGAGTTTGCTCGCGCAGCTGGAGGTGGAGTTCACCGACGGCACCCGGCAGCTCATCGTCTCGGATCAAAGCTGGAAATGGGCTCGAAGCGAAATCGTGAATAATGACGTCTGGGCAGGCTATGAGGAAGATCGGACCCTGGCCCAGCCAGGCTGGGACAAGCCCGGCTTTGACGATGCCAAGTGGCGCGCAGTCGGGCGGGTCGAATCGTTGGGTGGGAAGCTCTGCGCACCGATGGGGCCGCCGGTCCGGGTCCTTGGGCAACTCAAACCCAGCCGGGTGGAGGGCGACACGGCGATTTTCGACGTGTTGTCCGCCGGCTGGCCGCAGTTAAAAATCGAGCACGGCAAGGCCGGGCAGGTGATCGAGCTCCAAGGCGATTACCATATGCCTCCATGCAGCTTTACCCTCGTCAAAGATGGTCCGGCGGATCTGGAGCCGCGGTTTATCTGGGGGTCCGGGCCGCTCAAGCTAAAAATCAAGGGGCTGGCGGAGCCGTTGCGTGCGGAGCAGGTCTGCATTCAGCAGGTCGCCGCCGACTTGCGGGCCGCAGGTTCTTTTCATTGCTCCAACCCGTTTCTGAACCAGGTGCATGAGGCGGTGCTGCGCACCCACCGCAACTATGATCTCGAGCAGCCGATGGATCCGATGCGGGAAAAGCAGGGCTGGACCCAGGACGCGCAAGGCTTCTTCAATTCAGCCGCTTACCTCACCGATGTCGAGGGCCTCTACCGCAAATGGTGGTTCGACATGGCCGACAACCAGCTCCCCAATGGCTTGGTCGGCTCGGTCGCGCCGGTAATCAGGCGGCTGGTTAACGACTGGAATTGCCCTTGGTGGAGCGGCGTCCTGGTCTGGTTGCCTTGGGAACATTATCTCTATTACGGCGATCGCCGACTGCTGGAGGAAGCCTACGAGCCGATGCGCCGATACGTCGATTTCCTCGACCATTTGGCATCCCTGGGCGGTGGCGTCAAAGCATTGGGCTACTCGCCGGATTCCAATATGTTCGTGGATGCGGAGGCGGCCAAGGAACGCATTCTGGTCTGGTCCGGGGCGGGGGATTGGATGATCCCGAGCGCGGACCGGCCCCCGCGCAATTTCCTGAACATGGCGGCATGGTATCACTATGCCCATATCGTCAGCCAGACGGCGGCGCTGTTGGGAAAGAGCCAGGAGAGCGCCCGTTACGCGGCGATGGCCGAGGATGTGCGGCAGCGAACCAACGCCAAGTTCCTCGACCCGCAGTCGGGTCTCTACGGCCCGAGTGCCAAGTGCCAATCGGCCCCGAGCGTCGCGTTGGGAGTGGGCCTAGTCCCGGAGACCGTCCGCCCGATCACCCAACAGAGGCTGCTGGAGGCGATCCATGCCAGGAAGGACCATCACGCCTGCGGCTTTGTCTCGCTGACCTATCTTTTCAAGACCCTGACCGAATCGTACGTGCCGGAGGTGGCCAACCGCATCGTCAACCAGAATGACTATCCGAGTTGGAAAACGTTGATGCACGAGGGAGTGCTCTTCGAGGATTGGAAGGGAGGCTCCGCCCAGATGCCCTCCTGCGGTGGGGCGGTGGGCCGCTGGCTCTACGAAGCGGTGCTCGGCATCCGGCCCGATCCCGCGGGGCCCGGGTTCAAGCGGTTCATCCTGGCGCCCCAGCCCGATCCGGCCACCGGGCTGACTTCGGCCGAGGGCTGGTATGACTCTCTCTACGGACGGATCGTCTCAAAGTGGAAGATTGCGGATGATCGGTTCGATCTGGAGATGACGGTGCCCGTCAACACCGTGGCGACCGTGCGTATTCCGACTTCCAAGCCCGAGTCGGTCAAAGAGGGACAACTGCCGGTTGAGAAATCCGCAGGAGTAAAAGTGCTGCGGCGCGAGCCGCAAGCGCTCTTCCTGGAAGTCGGCAGCGGGCGGTATCGCTTCAACGCGTCCGCGCCGACGGGGTCTGACTCGCGGTAAAATAACAGGGAATTCAATAATAGGAACAGAGCACAGATGAGCATCCAAAAGTATGGAGGAATAGCAGTGGCGGCCATGGTAATGGCCGGGACGGCCGCGGGGTTGGCGGCCGAGCCGCCGGATTCCAAGGCGCGGTCTCAGACGATGCCCGCTCAGGCAGCCCTCAAGCCGTCGGACCCTCGCGTGCGGACGTATGTGCTGCCAAGCCGTATCGTTTGGGTCTCTGAAAAGAGCGACCAGTCGTCCGTCACGCAGGCCGAACGATTGCTGCAAGCGCCGCAGGGGCAGAGGGCGGAAGGTTCCGGCTGCCGAATGGAAAATAAGGGCGCGCCCGCGTCGGTGCTGGTTGATTTCGGCCGTGAACTGACCGGCGGGGTGCAACTGGCCGCAGGCGGCCCGAGCGGGACGGTTGTGAAAGTCCGGGTGCGTTTTGGCGAATCGGTGGCCGAGGCCATGGCGGAATTGGGAGATCGTGGCGCGTGCAACGATCACGCCATTCGCGACGGCATCGTTGAGCTGCCGTCGGCTGGAACGTGCGAAGTCGGCCTCTCTGGATTCCGATTTGCGCGCCTGGATCTGCTTTCCCAAGGCGAGTTGAATCTGGAGTCCATTCGCGCGATCTCGCTCATGCGGCCGATGCCGCAACTGGGATCGTTTGCCAGCAGCGACGAAAGGTTGAATCAAATCTGGGCGACGGCGGCCTACACGATGCAGCTTTGCTGCCAGGATTACATCCTGGACGGCGTCAAGCGTGACCGGATGGTTTGGATGGGGGATATCCACCCCGGGATGATGACGCTGATGGCCGCGTTCGGCCCGCAGGAGGTGTTCCTCACCTCGATGGAATGGTTACGGGTGTGGACGCCTGCCGACAAGCATTGGATGAATTACATGCCGGCGTACACGCTTTGGTGGATCCGGGCCCAGCACGATTGGTATCGCTATACCGGGGATCTTGTTTACCTGAAAAAGCAGCATGACTACCTCAAGACCGTCTGCGCCAAACTGGTGAAGGAGATCGGCCCTGATAACCGCTGCGCCTTAACGGGTTTTCTTGACTGGCCGAGTTCGACCAACGGCAAGGCCGTCAAGGCGGGCATGCAGGCGCTGATGATCATGGCCTTCGAGGACGGCGCCAGGATGGCGGCGGCGATGGGTGATGCGGAGCTGCAGGCGGAGTGCCGGACTGCCGCTGAGCGGTTGCGCAGCGCTGTGCCTTCGCCGGAGGGCATCAACAAGCAGGCGGCGGCGCTGTTGGTGCTGGCAAATCTGGGTGATGCGAAGTCAATCTATGAGCAGGTGTTGGCGCGCAACGGCGTACAGGGGGTTTCGGCCTTCTTTGGCTATTACATGCTGGAGGCGATGGCCAAGGCCGGGGATGTGCAGCGCGGGATCGACACGGTGCGCGCTTTCTGGGGCGGCATGCTCGACATGGGGGCGACCACTTTCTGGGAAGAATTCGATGTGGATTGGACTCAAAACGCCTTCCGCATCGATGAACTGCCGGTGGCGGGGAAGAAAGACGTCCACGGCGACTTTGGCGGCTATTGCTACAAGGGGTTCCGGAAAAGCCTCTGCCACGGTTGGGCCTCCGGGCCGGCGCCTTGGCTGAGCGCGCACGTGTTGGGCATCCAGGTGGTCGAACCCGGCTGCAAGACGGTCCGCGTGAAGCCTTTTCTCGGGGATCTGCAATGGGCTGAGGGAAGTTTCCCCACGCCGCTGGGCGTGATCAAGGTGCGCCATGAAAAGCAGGCGGACGGAAGCATCAAAAGTGACATCACCGCGCCCGATGGAGTGAAGGTGATCCGGGAGTGACGGCCGTGAGATCGCGCGAACGACAATCGCGGGCAAATACGACAACCAAATCAACCAAAACGGAAATGAACACGCCGATGAACATCGGAAAACTGAGCGGACTAGCCTTGCTGGCCCTGTTGCTGGCCGGGACGACGGTCTGGGCGGCGGATGACCTGGCACGGGATTTCACGGCTCCGCCGCAGGAGGCCAAACCATGGGTGTACTGGTGGTTCGAGGGCGGGTGGGGCAATCCCCCGGCGATGGCCCGCGACATTGCGGAGATGGCCGGCCACATCCCTCCGACTTGCTGGGGCCAGTGCGGCTGGTATCGGCCCCGGTAACAACGCTCCCTACAAAATGAGTCTCAAAATAAGAAAAAGCAGACACAAAAGAACGAACTGATGAAAAAAGTATGGAATCTGCTGGTGTGCATTCTGCTGTGCGCGGGATATGCAAGTGGTGCGGCGGAGAATCCGTGGGCCGCGTACCGGTATGCGCCGGACGCGCTGAAAGAAATTGACTTGGCCTCGGACAAGGACTGGACCTTGTCGGTCGATGGCGGCGCGCCTCGACCGATCAAAGTGACGGCGGGGGGCTGGAACTCCGATCAGCAGGAGCCGCAGATCCCTTCGGCCGACGTGAAGGATTGTGCGGTCTATGAGCGGGCGATCTCGATTCCGGCCGAAGCCAATGGCCAGGTGGTGAAGATCCTCTTCGGAGGCTGCAATCACGGCGCGGAAGTGTATCTGGATGACAAAAAGATCGAGGAGCACCACGCGCCGATGACCCCGTTTGAGGCCGATCTGACCGCCGTCGCCAAGCCGGGCCAGGCGCAACGGCTAAAAGTCAAGGCGTACATCAAACACCACTATGGTCACCCGCCCATCGTTCCTTGTGGGTTCGACTACAACAAGGGGATGACTTTTTACACAGACCCGATTGGGAGTGGGCTTCAAGGGACAACCAAGCATGCCTACGGACTGATCGGCGATGTGCGCTTGGCGCTCTATCCGGCCGTCCATCTGGCGGAGGTTTTTGTCCGGCCTTCCGTAAGCGCAAAGTCGCTGGCGTATGACGTTTGGATCGCCAACGGGAGCGCCAGCGAGCGCGAGGTGGTTTTAAAGGGGAACTTATCCAGTTGGAATAAATGCACATGGGATTACCCATCGTTACCGGATCGAACGGTGCGACTGGCACCCGGCGAGGTGCAGAAGGTGACGATTGAAGGGGTGCCCTGGACTTTGGGGCCGGAGAGCTACTGGTGGCCGAACATCCCGTTCCGGGAAGACTACCAAGCCACGCTGCATTGGCTGAAGCTGGATCTCTTCGATGGAGGGTCGCGCTCTGTCGCGACCGATAAGGAAAAAGCGGCGCCGACAGAGCAGCGCCCTCCACTGCATGAAAAATGCGTTCGCTTCGGGTTCGCCGAGCACAAGGAAGGTCCATTCTACTACACGATCAACGGGGTGCGATACATCAGTTTCGCCGACAGCAACGCCTATGGGCAGATTGGCGAGTACGATTGCTGGACCGAGACGCCCTGTTTTCAGCCGCCGCACGGCGAATTCAAGGGCTGCCCGGAGATGTGGAAACGCTACCAGAGGATCGGGTTCAACTCGATGCGTCTGCACCAGAGCGTGCCGACCCGCTACCTGCTGGAGTCGGCTGATGAGGCCGGGTTCATGCTGATCCCCGAAGGCGCGGGCCGGGCTGCGGATTCCAAGTTCGATAAAGACAAATGGTCATCGCAAATACAAGGAATGGTCCGGGTATCCCGCAACCATCCCAGTGTCGCCCGCTACTCGTTGTCCAACGAATCGACTCCGGCGGATTATGCGAATCCCAAAAATGAAAAGCGTTGGCTGATCGACGCCGCTCTGGAAGTCGATCCGACGCGTCCGCTGGTGTATGAGGTGTGTAACCGGCAGAGTGGACCGGTTCCCGGTATGCAAAAAGGCAATGCCCTCCAGATGGAGCACTACGTCCCGATTGTCAAAGGCGGCGATCATATCCGCGGCATGGGCGAGTGTGCCTGGGCGACCGACGGGATGGCGTCCTTGACCACTCAGACGCTGGCCCTGCGGCTGAACGACTGGACCCACATTGCCCCGTGGAGCTGGCTCAACTATTGGCCGAATTTTCTGGAGGGGATGAACACGGAGCGGCATCCGTGGAAATACAACAATTACGGGGATCGTAAAGACGGCGTTGATGGGTGGGGCTCGCCCATTGTTCAGGCGGTGCAGTGGGCGCTGCATCCGTATCTGGTCATCGATCTGGGTTTGCTGGAATTGAATCCGACGATCAAGGAGAACTCCAAAGCCAGCAAGATCGGCTGGCCGTATCGGACGCCGATCTACGCGGCGGGAGCGAAGATCGAGCGGAGAATCGAGGTGTTCAACGGCGGGTTGAGCGGCGATCAATTCACGCTGAATTGGTCGCTGCATTGGGACAGTCCATCCGGGCCGTTGGCCGGCGAGGGGATCGTCGGGCCGTTCCAAATCGAGCCAGGATTTCACACCACACAGACCGTGGCGTTTGACGCGCCGAAGCCGGATAAGGAAGAGCAGATCCTCTATATTGTAATCGAGTCTTTGAAAGACGGGAAAGTGGTCAATCGCGATGAGCACAGTCGGCTAATAGTCACCACCAAGGCGATCTTGCCTTCCGTGGCGACGTTTGTCGGCCAGGACGAAACAACCCAGGGCAACTGGCAGAGCAAGTATGGCAAGGAAGGGAATTGGCTGCCGGGGCAGGCATGGAAGCAGCCGGCTTATGCCTGGATGGATGCGAATGTCTCCGGCCGAAGACGGGTGAATCAAACGACGGACCCCAGGGCATTCGTGGCTACCAATGGCAAAAGGACCACTGACTTCTGGACGGGGCTTCCAACCTTCATTTTCGATGTGGGCCCCGCGCCGCGGAAGGTATCGTTCTACTTTGTGGATTGGGACGACGAAGGCCGTCGCGAGCAAACCGTGTCGATTCGGACCTGGGACGGGCAGCTCTTGGACCAACGAACCGTGGGAGGTTTCCAGCAAGGCAAATACCTGACTTGGATGATGCAGGGCCGCGTCAAGGTGGAGGTCAAACAGAAGGCGGGGAAATCAGCTGTCGTTAACGGGATCTTCATGGATTGAGTGGGAAATAATAGAGCTGAAACAAAAGGAA
>Ga0194053_10002123_pt1 | contig 12074 bp, 14 predicted proteins | sample SepL228m_MetaG_FD_161684 | JGI IMG/M metagenome (GOLD analysis project Ga0194053, IMG submission 161684) | Anoxic zone freshwater microbial communities from boreal shield lake in IISD Experimental Lakes Area, Ontario, Canada - Sep2016-L227-8m | ecosystem: Environmental > Aquatic > Freshwater >... | reverse complement strand
AACTTGGTCATGCAGAAAAATGGTAATGGTGATGAATACGGTCTATGCTACTTTGAAGAAAACCGGGCTTGTGAAGAATGGGCCCTGTTCCGTGGAGATTGTCCCGTTGGTGGTCGCAAGACTACCGGCTTTGACACCATTGATCAAAATTATTGTGCTTGGGCAGGCGGGGAGACATTTGCTGTACCGAACTCTGTCTGTACTTTCAAAAATGGTTCCAAGTGTTCAACATTGGATTTCTATAATGGTAAGTGCTCAGCTAAATAAAATATAAACATGGTGAATAAAGTCACATTTGAAAATAAGCCATGGTTGTCACCTCATGAAGTTGATCGTAAATTCAACGAACGAAGAGAAAAACTGCCTAAACAGATTGAAGAATATATTTTAAGTAATCCACTTTTTAAAAGTGAGGATGTTTCTGTGTATTTTTTTCAAACGAGTGTATCGTCCTTGGTTTGTCTTTTGAGGGGGGAGACTAAGAAATTGGTATTAAAAATTCCTCTGAGTTTAACTCATGCTCCCGGGGAGGGTTTATTTTTTAAAGTCTGGGAAAAAGCGGGTGTTAAAGTACCACATGTTTTTGAAGAGGGAGTTATCGGTGATGGGCCGTACCTACTTATGGAATTTATTGATGCTGATACTTTGTCTGCTGCAGAAGGTAAAGGCTTTATTTTAAAAAATAAAGAAGAGAAGCTTGGAAGAATATTGCGTATGATGCATGTCCCTTTGGGTCATGGTTATGGACGTTGTTTAGAAGGACACGGTGAACACCAAACATTTGTGGGCTGGCTAGAAGGTGAAGAAATGGCTAAAAAGATTTCCTATATCAAAGAGCATGATTTAATTGGTGATGAATGTGGTGAATTGTCTAAAATCATTAAAATTTTGGCAGATCATACTAAGGCTATAGGACACACGAGTTATTGTCATGATGATTATGGTGGTTCAAATATTTTTGCCACGGACCCTCCAACTGTGTTTGATCCAGTGCCAAGATTTAATGATGGCTATATTGATTTAGGTAAAGTGATGTTTGGTCATATGCTCTTTGGTGGTACTGATGAAACTCGCAAAGAGTTTTTGAAAGGTTATTTTGGTGACGAAAAATATGATCACAGAGTTTTGCAAGCGGCGACTGTACTGGCAGCTTATATGAAGTTTTCTTATTGGCATCGATCAAAAAAAGAAGAATTGATGAAGAGGGGAATAGAAAATTTAATTAGAGATAAACATTTGTTGGATTAAAGTGAGATAAGATACCATTGACACAACTAATATGTAATGTTAGTATTTTTGCCAGATACGAAACATGGTGTTTCGTGCAAACAAATGAAAGGGCAGAATCATGCAGAATCTTGTCGAACGTCTAGTTAAAGGTCTCGCCGAAGTCAAAATGGGTGAGATTACTGTCCCGGAAGGAGGAGTGCATAGGGGCGAAGTGGTCGTCGGTCAAATCGAGGACCCCAGGATCAAGGTGTTGTACACCTATTATCGCCGGAATGGTGATCGGGTGAACGAGTTGGTTGAAGCTTACGACAAAGCTGTCGCGGAGACGATTAAGCGGCCGAGAAAAAACCACGATTATGCTACTTGTCCAGTATGTCTTCAAGGCATTGAGGTTATCCATGAATGCGAATTTCATAAGGCGGTTGAAACTGTGTTCTGGGCAACTGTCGAGTCAACACTTGATGTCAGAGCGACGATTACCGTCAAAAGCGGTGGACGTCTCAGTATCCGCGCCGGATGGCAAATTGTCGTTAGCCCAAGCGGAAACGCAAAGGTTACTAATTCCGAGGACAACAACATCACGGTGCTGGGCATTATGATGATGCCTCACGGCGATGAAGCTGCGCCGAAGAAGTAATTCTGCCGGCAAACAAATGACCGGAATTCCACATGTGGGAATTCCGGTCTGTTTTTTTTATCAATAACAATTTCCGGTACAAGTACCGCAACTTACTCCATCACATTTTTTGCGAGAGTCTTTGATTATATATATATCATCATTTAATCTGACTGGGCTAGTGGTTTTGATAGCCACCTTTTCGCCTTGTTTAGCGGACTCCACTTGTTTGTGATTGATTTCCATGGAAACAACTTTTTCCTCCACACTACCAGTAGTTGGTCCTTGAATAAGCAAAGTATCACCGACTTTTATTTGCTCACCTTGGATTAGAATTTCGGCCACACCAATATTTTTATAAAACTTAGTCACTTTACCTAAATGCTCTTTTTTCTGGGTAGCTTGATTGCCTGCGGATTTGGTCCAGGCGTCTATCGGTTTGCCGAGAAAGAATCCACTGCTATTGCCACGGTGATAAACGGTATCAAGTTCGGCAGACAAAACTTTTTTCAAATTAGCCAATTCGGTCTTGAACTTTTTATCGCGTTTTGGATTGTCGTAGATGAAATCAATAATCGTGCGGTAAGCTCGAGTCACATTGGCCACATATTCTGGACTGCGATTGCGACCTTCAATTTTCAAACAGTTTACCCCAACATCTAAAATTTGTTCAATAAAATCTATAGTACGTAAATCCTTGGGACTCAAGACAAAATCTTCACCAACCTCCAATTCTTTGTCACCGTCTATTTCTTTTATAATATATTTGCGACGACAAGGTTGCTGGCATTCACCGCGATTGGCTGATTTGCCATAGAGGAATTGGGAGAGGAAACAACGACCAGACATAGACACACACATAGCGCCGTGAATAAAGATTTCAATTTCAGCTTTAGTATTTTTTCTAATCTCTTTGATTTGTTTCAGTGAACACTCACGAGCGAGAACGACGCGGGTAGCACCGAGTTTATGGTAGAAGTTGGCGGACTCTGAGTTGGCAATACTAGCCTGTGTACTGATATGGATTTCAATACCCAATTTTTTAGCAATTTGAATAATCGCCAAATCCCAACAGATGATGGCATCAACTTTGGCCTTTTTCACATTGCGCAAAATCTTTTCAATCTTGTCGAGCTCTTCTTCATAGATAATCGTGTTCACGGCGAGATAGACTTTGATATTTTTACCATGGGCAATTTTCACAATTTTTGGTAAATCTTTCTCTGTGAAGTTCTTGGCACCGGCGCGCATATTAAAGCCTTTGATACCAAAGAATACCGCATCAGCACCGTTATCTATAGCGGCGGTGAGGGAAGTATAGTCTTGAATCGGGGCTAATAATTCTGGTTTTTTGTTTTTAGTCATAATTGGTATATTTTTACCATTAATTTGGAAATTTAAAAAGCCCTATGTAGTACAGCACAAAATATATTTGGGATGATATAATAAACACATGAATAAATTATATATTATTGGTGGCCCTGGCCGTTGTGGTAAAACCACAATCATGAGAGAATTTTTGGACAAGAAAAAAGTGGTGGCTGTTTCATCTGATGCTGTCAGAGCAGGATTTAGATATTTGAATAAAAAAGTACTACAAACAAATTATTCTGTTAATGAAATTGATGATGAGCTAACCTGGCAAATGATGGTTGGAATAATCTTGTATTATAATCACAAAAACATATCACTAGTTTTGGAGGGTGTAGTCTTTACCCCTGATAGAGTCAAGAGTCTAGAATTAAGTAATTTAGAGGTCAGAGCTGTTTTTGTTGGTTTTGTTGAGGATAATCACATTGATTCAATAATTGAATTTGCACACGAAAATAAAGATTGGGTCTATGACAATATTACCAAAGTAAATAATGGGGACGATTCTGAAATTAGAAAGATGTTTAAACAAGATCAGGAAAACAGTAAGCAGAGTCTTTTAAAAGCCAAGGAGTATGGATACAGTTTTTTCTCGATTGACAACAAACCATTTGAAGATTACAAAAAGCAAGTAGTGGATTACCTATTAGAATAGCAAAAAGCACCCATTTGGGTGCTTTTAAATATTTATTGACAGTCTAGCTACATATAGTAGCATTAAAGTGCAAGGGTCAACTTTATAAAAATAACCTCTCAGTCATACTGAGAAAAAAATGAAAAAGATATTTTTTTACGTTTTGTTGGTTTGTTCTTTGTTGGTTGGTCCATCAGTAATATATGCAGACACTCTGCTTACTGATACTTTCTCAAGTGTTAGTTCAACGAATTGGCATATTCCCACTTGGACCAGTTCTACGGACGGTACTTTTATTGGTCGCACACAGTTTAAGTGTACACAGAACGCTTCATTGCCAACAGCTAGTAATGGCAATGCTGTGATTTCTCTCAACACTTACAACCCAACTGGTGCATCGTTTTATGCTAATGAAATAATTAGTAATAAAACTTTTAGTGTAGACAAAGGTATTGATATTTCTATCCGAGCCAAAATGAACACCACTGTGCCAGGTATTGTTGGTGGTATTTTCTTGTATTCTTTAAAACCAGGTAGCAATACTTTGCACGATGAAATAGATTTTGAACTTTTGACCAATAGACCAAACGAAGTTCAAACAAACATTTATGCTAATGAGCCACTTGGAGCCGGTAGTCCACAATTTGTAAGTTTAGTTTCTGGTTCAATTTCTGATTACCATACTTACCAAATTAAATGGCAGAACGACAAAGTCACTTGGTTAATTGATGGAGTTGTTGCCAGAACAGAAACTCGTATTATTCCAGCCGGACCAATGAGCTTGTATTTTAATATCTGGGCGCCGGATGCTGGTTGGGCAGCAGCATATAGTTCAGCTTTGAATTACGTGACAAGCTCTAGTTTGAATAAGGTCTATTCAATGCTCGTTGATTCAGTTGCTGTCGACACAATCATTGCTACACCAGTTTTAAAAACTATTAGTTTAACACCAGCGACTGACACTTTAGTTATTGGTGGAGCTACTGGACAGTTGACCGCTTCTCCACTTGATCAAAATGGCAATCCAATTTCCGCTGTTGTTACTTGGTCCTCGAGTAATTCATCTGTGGCTAAAGTTAGTTCAACTGGTGTTGTGACACCAGTGTATCCGGGTACAGCAAATATTTATGCCTCATCTGGTGGAATAAAAAGTAATGCTGCAGCGATGACAGTTGTTAGGGCTAAATTAACAAATATCAATCTTTCACCGACATCATTGAATTTTGTTTCTTATGGCGCAACACAGCCAATTACTGCTACTAAGATTGATGAGAATGGAAAGCCAATTGCAGCTACTCTAACTTGGACTTCTAGTGATACAGCCGTAGCCAAGGTTAGTACTACAGGTGTTGTTTCTCCACAGGGGATTGGTACAGCAACAATAACTGCCTCCAGTGATGGTATTACTAGTAATGCCGTAAATGTAAACGTAGTATATCCAAGTATACAGATAACCAGTGTTCCAGCTCTTGGTGCTACAGGTTATGCCAAAGGCAAGGTGATTGGACTGGTATATCCAAATTATGCAAAGTATAAAGTTGCTGTATATATTAACGTAGTAGGTGGGTGGTGGAATAAACCAACTTGGTCTGCACCTCTAACATCTATTCAGTCACTTGGTGCTTGGAGTGCAAATATTGTAACTGGTGGTTCAGATCAGAATGCTAGACAAATCTCGGCTTACTTGTTACCAGCTGGAGTGGCTGCACCACTACTAAAAGGTGAGTCATCACTACCATCGAGTTTAGATCAATATCCACACGCTAGTATTAATAGATAACTAATAAAACAAAAGCACCCAATCGGGTGCTTTTGTCGTATCTTTTGTGTCTATTTACAGATATATTATTGTGTGTTATTATCTGATTAGTAAGTTTTTTCAATATTTAACCCCAATCTGGAAGGAGGCCGTCAGTGAAGAAAACAATCCTCGGTATTGTGACGAAAAGCCCGTGGCCCAAAGGACGCCGTGGCAGCAGAGAGAAACAGGACTGGTACCAGACCTGCATCGATGCTGTCTGTTGGAAAAAAGTGGTACAGAATGCACAAATCGTTGTGCCTTGTGCTACTCAACCAACAGATGGTCAACGTGAGGTTGAATACTACGTCCAGGCTGTCAAAGAGCTTGGCGGTGAAATCGAAGCGATTGATGAGGGCTATGAAACTGTAGCTCAAATCAAAATCTTTGGTCGTCTGGCCAGAGAAAGAAAGTCCGACTTGATCCTATTCACCACCTTCACCCACTATCCTCGGATTGCTTGGATCTGTTGGTGGAATAAGATACCGGTCAAGAAGCTTGTTGTGGCTTGGGGTATTCCTAGACCACGAGAGGCATGTACCGATCTCGTTTTGATCTTTCTTTATCCGATGCTAGATGTTCTTGGGTTGATGGATTGGTTTATAACCAAGGTTATAAACCGTCGGCTCGAAGGAAAGCTCTAACGCTTTCAGAACAAAACCGCGCGCACCAAAGGAGGTGCCTGCGGTTTTTAATTTTTATAATCCTAATCCGCCGAGGGTATTTGTGTAAGTGCTAATCATAGATGGTAGGAAAATGACTGATATGAGTAACGGTACAACCAGTACCACGACGGTGATAATTATTGTCCAGAGAAAATATTTTCTAGTTTTCTCGACTGATAAATAAATCTGGTCAATTTTTACTTGCTGGTCTTCAATCTTTTTTATTAATTCTTCGTTCATGGGATAATTATAACACAAAAACGCCCGAAGGCGTTTTAATATTTACTCCAAAAGTTTTTTCCAGATTTCGTCACGACCAAGTCTGGTCTTGGCGGAGCAGGGAATAATTGAGACACCAGGAAAAGCCTCGGCTAAAGCTTTTAGATTGGCATGTTTTTCTTTTTGAATCAGGGAATCAACTTTGTTGGCAACCACAATAGTCTCCACTTCATTTTCTTTGAGTATACGATACATTTCCAAATCAAAATCACTTGGTTTGATACGAGCATCGACAATAAGTACGGCCTTACGTTTGAAAACCGGCTCCATAAAATACCATTGAATGAGTTGAGAGAAAGCGGCTTCCTCCTCGATGGTGCTATGTGAAAAACCATAACCAGGCAAATCCACAAAATACATTTTGTAATTGACGAGAAAGAAGTTTATTTCTTTGGTTTTGCCGGCAGTGCTACTAGTTTTGACCAAACTTTTTCTGTCTAATAGACAATTAATGAGACTTGATTTACCAACGTTAGAACGCCCAATAAACGCATATTGAGGTTTATGCTCATATAGGATTGGGGCCTCACCTTTGAGGCCGGTCACAAATTCGGCGCTGGTAATTTTCATATCTGTATCTTATACGAAAAAAGTCATTCTGTCATTGTTTTTGCTCGCCATGACGATACACTGGTGTTATAATTAACACATTAATAACTTTATATAAAAACATGTTAGACAAGTTCTTTAAGATTTTATTGGTATTTATACCTATTACTCTAGTCGCCAAGTATTTAGACGTTTCGCCATTATGGGTTTTTATTTTCTCGGCTCTGGCGATTATCCCAATTGCCAAATTTATCGGAGAGGCGACAGAAGAATTGACCGTCTATACCGGTCCAGCTCTTGGTGGATTACTCAATGCTACTTTTGGTAATGCCACTGAACTCATTATCGGTATATTCGCTTTGCAAGCGGGACTTATCGAGGTGGTGAAGGCCTCCATCACAGGTTCTATTATAGGTAACTTACTTTTGGTTCTAGGTATGTCCATTTTCTTTGGTGGATTGAAACGTGAAAAGCAAAAGTTTAATGTGACGGCCGCCAAGTCCGCTGGTTCCACATTGCTTCTGGCAGTGATTGCTTTGGTTATTCCAGCTGTCTTTATGTTGACCTCTGACGGTTCTACTAGTTATGTGATTGAAGAACTCAGCGTATCTGTGGCAGTGGTGATGATTTTGGTTTATATTGCCAATCTTTTCTTCTCCCTCTATACCCACAAGCATCTTTATACCGAAGATGTTGGCAAGTATGAAGCTCGTTGGAGTAAAACTAAAAGTATTGTTGTTTTGGTTATTTCCACTATTGCTGTGGCAGTTATGTCCGAAATATTAGTCGGTTCCATTGAGCCCTTGGTAGCCAGTTTTGGTTGGACAGAATTATTTATTGGTGTGATTTTTGTGGCTATTATTGGTAATGCGGCTGAGCACACCTCGGCTATTACAGTTGCTGTCAAAGACAAGATGGATTTATCACTTCAAATTGCTATTGGATCAGCTACTCAGATTGTTATGTTGGTTGCTCCAATCTTGGTTTTGGTCAGTCTTTTCTTTGATACACAGATGAGCTTGGTTTTTAATACTTTTGAATTGGTGGCGATTATCTTCTCGGTATTTGTGGTTAATTCTGTCATTGAAGACGGGGAGAGTAATTGGTTTGAAGGGCTTCAATTGGTCATGGCTTATGTGATTATGGCGGTGGCTTTCTTCTTCCACTCCTAGACAAACTTAGGACATTCGGGGATAGTGTGCTATACTCTGCGGGTGTTAAGTCACAGAAGCAATGTCGAGAGTTTCAGTCTAGAATAACTAAACAATCTTATGAAAGGAACAATCAAAACTCTTAAGAATGGATTTGGATTTATCACTCGTGAAAATGAGTCAAAAGATCTTTTCTTCCACGCTAAAGAATTGGTAGGTGTCATGTTTGAAGAACTAAAGGAAGGCGATGTCGTCTCTTTTGAAGTAATTCAAAGCGAAAAAGGCCCAGCTGCTACAAAAGTATCTCGCGCTTAATCTCGTAAAGAATAATACCCAATACCGCAAGGTATCGGGTATTTTCTTTTGTTTGATTTCTGATATAATAGCTGCACAACCAAATAGTTGGTTATCAAGAGTATGGCGAGAGCACTGGCTCAGCGACCCATCAGCAACTTGTTTCTGTAAAGAAATAAAGTGCTAATTCCAGCCCCGATATTGCCTAGGCAGTATCCCGGAAAGATAAGACTAGTCATCTATCTTTCCTCTTTATGAGGAATTTTTAATTCAAAAAATTGAACTTTAACAAAATGGTTCAATCAAGAATATGAATAAGAAAACAGCAGAGTTTGTTAGTCCGAAGCACCCGGACAAGATTTGTGATTTTATTGCGGATAGTATTTTAGATGCGTATTTGGCCGGAGATAAGAATAGTCGCGTGGCGAGTGAAGTGATGGGTGGACACGGATTGGTCACTATCAATGGCGAAGTAACATCTCTGACTAAACCGGATTTAGAAAAAGTGGTCAAAGATATTGTTGGTCAGGATTATAAAGTAATTATTAATATCGTACAACAGAGTCCAGAAATTGCTCAAGGAGTAGATACTGGTGGAGCGGGAGATCAAGGTATTATGAAGGGCTATGCTACTTCAGAGACTGCTGACGGCATGCCACTAGAATATACTCTAGCTCGCGAATTGTGTCAGAAAATATTTGAAGTACATCCGTACGATGGTAAGACTCAAGTGACTGTTGAAGATGGCAAAGTAAAAACCGTCGTGGCCAGTTTCCAAAAGACCAAGAATGAGGATTTGTTAAAATTGGTCCAATCAATAATCTCCGCTGAGGAATATTTAATTAATCCAGCTGGTGAATGGAATCAAGGAGGCTTTGATGCTGATACAGGTTTGTCGGGTAGAAAATTGATTGTTGATAATTATGGTCCAGAACACACGATTGGTGGAGGATCATTTTCTGGTAAGGATCATACCAAGGTTGACCGCTCAGGTGCTTATATGGCTCGCAAGATTGCTTTGGATCTAGTTAAAAAATATGGAGCTAAAGAAGTAGAGACAAAATTAGCCTATGCTATTGGTAAGAAAGATCCAGTCATGGCCGTGGCGGTGATTGATGGACAAGAAGAAGAAATCACAGGTTATGATTTGAGTCCAAAGGGTATTCGGGAATTTTTGAAACTGGATGATGTAAAATTTGCTGATACTTGTACTTGGGGTCATTTTGGCAGGGGATTTAGTTGGGATAAGTAGGGAAGGCAAAACAGCCCGCCGGACTACCGGCGGGGCTAAAGAATTGACCGGTTGTGAGTTTTGCCATCGGTTTTTAAGAAAAAACCAAATTTTTGTATAAAAGATATAAATTGTAAAACGTCTATTTTGACTCCGATTTAGAAAATGAAAGTTTTTCAATGGCAAAATCTACAACGGGTTTGACATTTAAACCGTTGTGGTATATAATAACAAAGGTTTAGTGAAGCCAGTCGGTTTCGCGAAATGACTGAAGAAGTCATTTTTTTGTTCTTTGTTTTTTTGTCACCATCAATCAAGGAGAGTATGGTTATGCCAACAGTACATGTTTATGTTGCCCCGTGTGTTTACGGGGACACCGAACTAAGGACGAAGATTGAGACAACAATCAAGGAGGTGCTCAGGGAGGGGGAAATGAAAATCCCTATTTCCAATATACTGGTTTTCTTTTTTCCAACAATGAAGAAACATTGTATTGAAAAAAAAGTGTTCATGTCGATTGACCTTTTTGGTTTGCCGGGAAGATATGGTGACTGTCGCCATGTTTTGCTAGCTGCCGAAAGGGAAGTTGCGACGGCTGTCCACAAGGACTACTTTCCTCGAAAAAAAGTCAAAGCCGCAGTCCTTTATTCCGGCAATCGGGGTGAAGGACCTCAGTACCATGTTTGTGAGCCAAAAGAGGACAATCTAATCGAGCCTCTCAATATTGAGGATAATAGTGCCGCCTGAAAGGAAAGCATTAACTCAACCCGCCTTTACGGATCAACCCGTTTCGGCGGGTTTTTCTTTTCCACAGTTTAGTGTTTGACACAGATACTTTACTGTGGTAGCATATTTCCAGAACCCACCAAGTCGGTGGGAGAGTTACAAACCCCATTAGGAGAGAAAAATGGGAAATCAGATTGCAGCGAAGGTTGTGGAACGGGAGATGGCAGCCAAGGCACAGACAAGGTTAATGACGGGCAAGGCGGCAGTTCCGGTCCAGGTCGGTGAGACATCTGCTTGTACCGAAGACATTGTCCGCACGATTGCCGAGACGGCAAACAATGTCGAGCACGCCGTCACTCTTCTTAAGGCACGTGGCCTCAAAGAGGGTGATCAGTTCACGGTTGGTATGGCGAAGGTTCCCGATGGTCTTCCCGGTGCTCAGGTTCTGGTCAACAAGATCAAGATCAATGTGCGTCTGGATGATTTGCCTGAATTGGTGATCTTCGGCCCCCCACGCTATCTCAAGCATTCTGCTGTCCAACCGGCACCTGTCGCAGCATCCGCTGTCGGCTGACCTTACGGCGGAGGAGCCTAGCTCAAACCGCCACTGAAAAGATCGTCCCCCTGGACGCTTTCGGTGGCGGTCTTTTCTTTTGTGAATTATATATTTGACAGATTAGCAACTTGTGTTATTATTTAATCCAAGTTGTTCTTATTTCAAAACCTATAACCAAGGAGTGAAATCATGCAAATCATCACAGTGTATGGTGTTTCTGATCGGAGAAGCATTTTGTCGGCCATGTCGTTGAAAATCGATGAAGTGGCCAAAAAATTTCGCATCTCTGACAATACTTTCAAAATCTTTCCCGATGACATGTGTAAGTGCTCGGGAACAGGTGGTCCAGTCATTGTAGTACAGGTTTCTGGAGCCAATGAAAAAATCGTACGTATGTTGGTGGCAGAACTCAAAAAACATGAGAACTTCAAGAACACCACTGGAACCATTCACATCGAGTAGGGCAGAGCCCAGAAAGAGAGAAAATCATGATTATCATTGTTCATGGGTTGGAACCGAGTGACGTTGAGGATACAAAAAGAAAGATCTGCGAAACCCTCAAGTTGCTGAAAAAACGGCGGATCAGATCCTTCTGTTCAGAGCAAGGACATGCTACTACCCACAACCTGGTAACCGGCGGACAAAAGCATGAGCCGTTTGCTATCCTGATTCATAACGATCCGATTCAATGCCGGTACATCGCCAAGCGTCTAAGTAAAGCCTTAGACATGTACGTTGAACCCCAAGTCTCAGTTCGCTGAGACCGGCCCGTTTTCCGAACAAGCAACCAGCTTGTCCGGAAAACGGGCCCTTATTCTTTCATGGTGATATACTGCTAAAAACAGTGGGTTATCCCCAAACCCCGTATTCTAGTCAATACCTTGGCACCATCTCCTGTGGAGTTTTGTAGTTAATTCCCATATGTAATCTTCTCTGATTGTAATACGGCAAATATTTTTTGAGAGCTTCATTTA
>Ga0194053_10002117_pt1 | contig 12090 bp, 8 predicted proteins | sample SepL228m_MetaG_FD_161684 | JGI IMG/M metagenome (GOLD analysis project Ga0194053, IMG submission 161684) | Anoxic zone freshwater microbial communities from boreal shield lake in IISD Experimental Lakes Area, Ontario, Canada - Sep2016-L227-8m | ecosystem: Environmental > Aquatic > Freshwater >... | reverse complement strand
CGGAAAACCGCTTCGATCACCTCGCCATGGCTGGAGTTCGGGATGATCACCCCGTCCTTGATCGTGTATCCGCCGACGATCCGGCTTGCGGGAATTTGCAGGCTGAACACCGGATCACGCGTCGAGGAAAGCTGGTGGACGAGCTTGCGGGTCGGAATGCCGCGATCCCAGATCCCCTGGTCTCCCTTTTCCAAAATCACGAGACAGCTTCCTTTGATCCGGGGATCGGCGGAGTCCACGGCGGCGGTCACCACATTCGCAAATCCCATGTTGGTGATGAACCGCCCGCGCTTGTCCACATGCAGGACCGGCTCTTCTCCGTCCTTCCACGAAACAATCCGCACCTTGCCGCCCAGCAGCCCGGTCTCGACCCCCACAAACGGAATCGGCTCGGTCAGCGCGAAGGCCGCACGGATCGGCGCCCTCCCCTCGGCCGGGGCGGCCAGCGACATGTAGTGGTCGCGCTGCTCGGGTGTCCCGCGCTCATGGATCGGTGCCAGCCCCAGATTGCCCGCCAGGCTGAACGTCGCCGCTCCCGCATCCACCCACGACAACTCAAAAGCCACCAGCGCCAGCGCCAGATTTTTCGGACCCTCGATGAACCCGCCGTATTCCGGCCCCAGGAAAACCGAACTGATCCCCGAACCGTCGAAAACCTCAAGGAGGGAATTTTTTTCGTCCGTCCATTCGTGGCTGTTGCGCGCGCCGGTGGCCACCAGCCGGGCGACCGGCCCGCGGGCCACCGCCCGAACGGATTGCACCAGCATCGAAAGGTCGTAACGGTCGGCGAATCGCCAAAGGATCGCGCGAAGCTCGTCGGATGGCAGGGTCTGCAGTGTGGGAGTTATTTTTTGTTCCATGAAAATTCCAGGTGCTCCTGCCTTCCCACATGGGAACTTGCGACCGGAATCAACAGGAAGTTTGACTCCATCATGGGTCCCAACAGAAAGAGGACAGGCGAATCGGCATTGCTATAAATTGCGAACCGGAAAGTGTCAATCAGGGTCTGATGACATCTCTTGGAAGACACTCAAAAGCTTCTCGCGGTTTTTGGGTTCAAGCCGGCGGATTCCGCCGTGCCATCACAGAAAATTCCTGACGGAGTTTGGCGATGTGGCCGGACGGGAGATGCCCCCGCCACTGGCTGCCCGGATACACCATCGCGCCCCGGCCGATGAGCGAACCGGGACTCAGCACGCTGTTGCATCCGATTTCCGCATCGTCGCCGACAATGGCCCCGAATTTCCGAAGACCCGTCCGAACCAACCCTTCCGATGTCGCAACGACGATCTCCGATTTGTCCAGCTTCACATTCGACAGGATCACCCCCGCCCCCAAGTGCGCCTTGTGGCCCAGAATGGAGTCGCCCACGTAATTGAAATGCGGAACCTGCGCGCCGTCAAAGACCAGGCAGTTCTTGAATTCACAGGAGTTTCCGAGCACCACGTTGTTTCCGACGATGACATTCTCGCGAATATAGCAACCATTACGAACTTCGCAGTTTTCGCCGATCCACGCCGGGCCCTTGATCATCGCCCCCTGCTCGATAACGGTTCCTTGGCCGATATAAACTGCACTGCTTATAAAAGGCTTGCCGATGGTTTTCCCAAAAATAGCAGGTTTGAGTCTGAACTGCAAATAGGCGGAAATTTTCGCGAGCGCCTGCCAGGCATTTTCGACATTTTCAAAAATGACGCGGTGTTCCGTGTGGTCAAGATCGAAGAATTCGGTTGGTGAAAACATGGTTGTTGCTCAAGTGGCATGGGCGTCCTGCCCATGATTAATATATCTCATTAGCTTCGCATCAGTTTTTGTCCGTCTTGGGAATCTTTGACCGTCCATCCGAGGGTGGCGATTTGGTCGCGAAGTGCGTCGCTGGCATTCCAATCCTTGGCGGCACGTGCGTGGGCGCGTTGGGTGAGGAGGGATTCCACGGCGGAAGGGATGTCTTCGGGAGGAGGTTCGAGGGCGAGGACGGCGTGGACTCCCTGGAGCCATACGGCGAGCGACTTCGCTTGTTCTGCGGAGAGATTTCCGGCATCGAGGAGGCGGTTGGTTTTCCGGACGAGGTCGAATACGGCGGCGAGAGCGGCGGAGATGTTGAGATCGTCATCGAGGGCGGCACCGAAGGCTTCCATTTCGGGGCGATCGTCCGTCGCGGGCGTTCCGCCTGCGAGCTCCCGTGAAGCGGCCTCAGTGATTCTGGCCGACCATTCGTCGAGGCGCGCGAGTGCGCTACGCGCGGCGGCGAGCCCTTCGATCGTGAAATTCAGCGGCTCGCGGTATTTGACCGAGAGGAGGGCGTATCGGACCTCGCGACCGGTCCAGCCTTTGTCGATCAGGTCGCGGAGGGTGAAAAAATTTCCCGCGCTCTTGGCCATTTTGGATCCCTCGACCCGGAGGTGTTTGCAGTGCATCCAGTATCTGGCGAAGGGGAGCCCGGTCACGCACTCACTCTGCGCGATTTCGGCCTCGTGGTGGGGGAAGATGTTGTCTTCGCCGCCGCAGTGGATGTCGAGCTGCGGGCCGAGGAGGCCGGTCGCCATCGCGCTGCATTCGATGTGCCAGCCCGGACGGCCCCGTCCCCACGGGCTTTCCCAGCAGACATCGCCGTCCGCCTCGTCCCACGCCTTCCAGAGGGCGAAGTCGCCGACGTTTTCTTTTTCGTATTCGTCGCTGCGGATGCGGACCCCGGCCTGGAGATCGTCGAGGACGATGTGGGCGAGGCTGCCGTAGGCGGGGAACGAGCGGATCCGGAAATAGACCGAGCCATCATCCACGCGGTAGGCATGGCCTTTTTCGACGAGCGTCACGATCATCGAAATCATCCGGACGATATGCTCGGCGGAGGTGGCCTCGGGGAAATGGTCCGCCCGCTTGATCCGCAGGGCATCGAGATCCTCAAAAAATGCGTCCTTGAACGGTTTGGTGAACTCGGCAAGCGGGATTCCGGCCGCCCGGCATCCCCGGATCGTCTTGTCGTCCACGTCGGTGAGGTTCATGACACGGGTGACCCGGAGCCCGCGGTATTCGAGGTGCCGCTGGAGGAGATCCTCGAAGACGTAGGCGCGAAAATTTCCGATGTGGGCAAAGTTGTAAACCGTGGGGCCGCATGTGTACAGGCGCACACGCCCGGGCTCGAGCGGAACGAATTCCTCCAGTTGCCTTGAGAACGAGTTGAAATATCTGATCGCCATGAGCCGGTCAGTTAAGTGCCCATCGCCACAAAATGCAATCCCGCGGGTGCTCTGGCGACGAGAGCGCCCGGCGGACGAGTTCCTTGTGTCCGGAGGTTTTCCCCTCCATGCGACTTATCGCACCGGAACGGTTTTCCCCGTGCTGTCCACCGTGGTCCGGTGCAGGACGCGGCCCTTGCTGTCATAATCCGTGGTGATCGGCACCTTGTTGCCGGAAGCGTCTTTGCCATAGGTGAGCACCGTGCTGCTGCCATCGGCGTTGGTGACCTTGCCTCCCTCCAGCGGAGTGGCAGGTGTGGCGGAAGGCTTGCCATTCGTTCCCTTGGCTGTCGTTTTCAAGGAGCCGCCGGTGAGTTCCCGATAGCGTGCGTTCATGGTCGCCAGGATGGCCTCGAGATCACCGGTGGGCGCGTTCTCGCCCGCGATGGCTTTGAGTTGGGCGATGGCGTTGCGCGTCTTGGCAATGCTTTCGCGCAAGAGGGCGATGGCTTTTGCCTTGTCCTCCATCGCGGCTTTGAGCCGGGCCTCCTCATCCTTCGACGTGTCGGCGGCCAACTTGGTCTGATCGCCTTTCAAACTGGCCTTGCTTTTCTCGTCCGGTTTGGTTTTCCCATCCTCTTTGCCAGTCAGGGCTTTTGCGGGGTCCGGTTTTGTCTTCGACGGATCGGCGGCCAACTTTGCCAGTTCGCCTTTCAGGTTGCCCTTGTCCTCCGGCTTGGTTTTGCCATCATCTTTGCCCGCCACGAGATCCGGTTTCCCCTTCGACGGGTCGGCGGCCGACTTCGCCGCATCGTTATCCGCCGTCTTCTGGGCTGCGGCGAGTTTGGCGGCCTGTTTGCCCTCCAGGATCTTGGTCAGTCGCTTGGCTTCGGTGAAATCGCCTTGCAGCACACCGTCCGCCGCCATTTGGGCGCCGACCGTCGAGGCACCGTTTTTAATCAGGGTGTCATAGATTTTTTTGGACCGCCACTCCGCGGTCTGATTCTCGTTCTGGACGCTTTTCATCCATCCGTAAACATCCTTGCCAATCCCGACGCTCTCCCCCGTTGCCTCCCCGAGTGCTGTGCCGCTGCTTTTCGCCGCGTCGTATGTCACCGCCTTCACGCCGCCAAACAATCCGCCGAGCACGCCACGGGTCTTCATCCAGCCGTAGGAAGCCCAGGAATCCGGCGAGACTTTCCCGTCGGCAATGTCTTTCTTGTATTGGTCGAACGAATCCCTGCCTGCCTGCTGGCCGATTTCCGCCATCGCGCCGAATCCCAGGCCATGCCACAAGGTACGGCCGGCCAACTCGGCCTTGTTGGCGGACCAACCGGTCAAGCCTTGCGGCTCGCCCTGTTTCTTGGCCTCCATCTCCGCGCTGGCGGTTTTGTAACCCTCGTAGATGCCGTAGGCACCCAGCAGCAATCCCGCTCCCTGCACCAACTTGCTGCCGCCGGCCACCGGTTTGCCCTCAGGTTCATTGCGGGGAACGCCGCCGGTTTTTGTCACAGGCTCGCCGACCACCTCCGCCGGGCCCGGATTTTTGGTGGTGGCCGCAGGCTCAGTCGCGGAGGACGTTCCGGATTTCCGCCCCGCTGCACCGGGCTTCTCCGGGGTTTCCACCCTTGGGGATTCGGGTGCCGTCTCTTTGCCGGCTCCCGTGCTGCTCTTGTTCGTTTCAGCGAGCGCTTTGTTCGACTCATTCGCTTTCGCATTGTAATCCGCGACCTCCTCCCTCAGACGATGTGCCTCGGTGGTGTTGCCATTGGCTTCGAGGTCGGCGATTTTCGTCTTCATCTGTTCCACCTCCGCGTTTGCCCTGGCCTTGGTACCGGCTTCGGAGGCATTGAGAATATCGCGCGTGGCCTGCTGCAATTTTGCGGCCTCTTCCGTATTCGCGATGGAAGCATTGCCGGTTTTGATTTCGGCCATTTTGTCGAGCATGCTCTCGGAGTTCTTGAGGCCGTTCCGGCGGGCGATGGCATCAAGGGTCTCCGGCGGCAAATCCGCCTGGGCGGCTGCCTTCACGGCCCCCTTGGCCATGGCCTGCGCCTCGGGCGATTGTCCGACGAGCGATTCGGGATTTTCATTCAGGCCATGCGCCGCCTTCTTCGTGTGGTCGAGGGTGGCGAGGTGGTCCTTCAAGGATGGGGACTGCACGGCACCCGCCTGCTCGGAAACATACGTCTCGCCATGCGCTGCCGCCTGCTTGACCTGTGCCTGATGCCCGCTGCTTCCGACGCGATCCAGGCCGGGATCGGCATTGACCGTCATGCCGAATTCCCCCGACGTTTCCAGAACGCCGTTCTTGATTTTCACCGGCTCGCCGGCAGTGTTTTTCACACCCATCTCATTGAGGATCTTCTCGACTTTTTCGGTGGTGCGATAGCCGCCGCCGGCATCGCAGTCGCCGTTCATGCCGCGGTGATTGGGATCGTTGACTTTGGTGCCCGCCGTCTGCTTGATTTCATTGCTGACGCCCTTGGAACCACCCGTCACCTCGCGGTTGGCCTGTTGCATCACGCCCTCATGCACGGTGTTGCGGTCCACGGCGATCTGCTTGCTATTGGTCCTGTGGCTGGCGGTCTCCGCCTCGATTTTGGCGGTGCGTTCCGGGCCTTCCGGAAGTTTTTCCAACTCCTTCCGAGTTGCTTCGTGGCGGGCGCACTCGTTCTTCCAGTCCGCATCGACTTTGTTCCATTTTTGTTTGAGGTCCGTGACGGTCTCACGGCGCAGGGACTGTTCCTGCACGGAGAGCTTTTTGTTTTCCGCCAGATGTCTTTGAACCTCCTGTTTGACCTGTAGATCCCGCTGCGCACCGGCAGGCTGCAATTCCAGCGCCTTCTTGCGGTTGAGGAATTTTTGCAACTCCGCATTTTTGCCCGCGCTGATGGATTCATAAGTCACGGGACTGGTGCCATTCTGCGCGAGTCCCAGCGTGGTTCCGCAGATCCCCGTCAGCAAGAAAACCCACAACGCCATGATGGTAGGCTGGGGCTTCAAGGATTTCCTCCCTTCCATTCGTTCACCAATTTCTCCGCATAGGCATGCTCCGGCGTGTTTGCCTCCTCGATGAGCATGATGTCGCTTGCCTGCCCGATTGCCGCTTCGCGCCCGCCGCGATCATTCAACATGATCGCCGCTCCCACCCCCAGGGCGGAAACCTCCGGGTTGGCCGCATACAACTGCTGGAAAAAGTCGAGCCCGCGCAAGCCTTCGGCGTTGAGAGCATACATCGCGCAGAGCAGGCCGGTTGCCTTGGACGCGGTGCGTGCGGGATCGTTCTCCAAAGCCTTTTCCAAGGCTGTCATGGCCTCCCTGCCACGTTTCTGATCCGCCATCATCAGCCCGAGTTCCAGCCAGCTCGCCGCATGCTCGGGATCGACCTCCACCGCATGGCGCAGCGCCTGCTCTGCCATCGCGGCGGCACGTTGATCCTTTTCGGCGAGCTCACGGAACAGCAAGCCCGTCAGGAACCAGTGCTCGGCGTTTTCCGGCTCCAGCACCGTGGCGGATCTGGCATACGCCACCGCCTCCTCCATCGCCTCCCGGCCAGGTTTTGATTTCCCGAGAATCGTGACGGCGTGATCGTGACGAACCGCCGCCAGTCCGGCACGAGTTGTCGGCGTGTCTTTCTCAAGCAGTGCCGCCAAGGCTGCCTGCTCCTGAGCCATGAGCTCAGGCGACACGGCCACAGCCACTCCCATGCGGGGTTGTGGTCCGAAAATCAGAGCCCACCCGGCATCTTCCTTCGCCTCCTTGCCGTCGCCCAGAGCCTCCCGTGCCGCCGCGCGAATCCGGAAAGACTTCGCCTCCTGTCGGTTGAGCGTGATGGACCGGGTTGCATCCGCGATGGCCTTGTCAAACTCGCCCTGAACGAGCCAAGCTCCGGCGCGGTTGCGAAAAGCCTTGGGAGATTCTGGGTTCAGCTCGATGGCCTTGTCAAAATCCGACATGGCCTTGCGAAACTCCCCCTTGGCCAGCCAGGCATCACCACGGTTGTTGTAATACATGGAGGTTTTCGGCTGCAATTGGATCGCCTTGTTGTAGTTGGCGATCGCCTGTTCATTGTCACCGCGGGTTGCCAGATTGAAGCCGAGGTTGTTGTAAGTGATGGCGGACTGGGGAGCCAGTTCGAGCGCCTTGTGAAAGTCTGCGAACATTTTGGCATCCTCGCCCATGCAGTCATAAGCCATGGCCCGGTTGACATAGGCATCGGCATCGCGCGCATTGCATTCAATGGCCTTGTCAAAATCGGCAATGGCCCGCTCATAATACCCAAGCCGGGACAGCAGGATGCCCCGGTTCGTGTGGGCCGCGCCATACTTCGGGTTCAACTCAAGCGCCTTCCGGTAATCCGCGAGGGCCTTGTCCGGCTGGTTCATCGCACCCCATGTCGCCGCGCGGTTGAAACAAAAGATGGCATTGCCCGGATTCATCTCAATGGCCCGGTCAAAGTCCTGGATCGCACGTTCCCGCTGCCCATTGTCATCGTAAGCGAGCGCGCGGGTGTTGAAGGCTTCGGAATCCGCTGGATTCAAAGCGATGGCCTTGTCCAGATCCGCAATGGCACCCGCATAGTCTTTCATCCGCCAGCGGACCTGCCCGCGTCCCTTGTAACCGGCCGCCTCCCCGGGTTTCTGACTGATGAGTTTCGAGAACGCCTCAGCCGCCTCCTGGAATTTCCCGGCATGCTCCAATTCGGCAGCCGCCTTCCCCGGATCCGACGCCGCAGACAGGCTGGTCGTTATCATGAGGATAAGCATACCAGCCCGGCATTTCTTTCGCGCGGTCATTGATAGGAATGAGAAATTTAACGTCCAGCTATCATGGGGAATCGCTGGGGGTCAAGACAAGACGTTGCCGGGCTCAAGCGGATCAGGCCGGATCGAGAACCCCGAGCCCGCGCATGGTCGCATCGGTCGTGGAATGAAAGTTCCATTCTCCCGGCCAGTCGCGTCGCAGGATTTTGTCCAAACGATCGCCTCCGCCCGAAACCACCACGTCGGGGAGCAAAGGGGTTCCGGTGGCTGCGAGATGCGGAAGGCGCTCGGCACTGGCAAGAACAAGACCCTCGACAATCGCCGAAAGAAGATGCGTCCGCGTGGTGGCCAGCGTGATATTATGAAACGCTCCCTTTCGCTGCTCAATGCTTGTGCGCTCACCCGCCATATAGGGATCAAATACGACGCCGCCAGAAGCTTCCGGACCCAGCCTCGCAAGCCGGTGGAATTCCCCGCGGAATTTCTCGATCGTCCAATTGAGGGATCGGTGACCCGCGATCCCGTAAGCTGCCGGTGGAGATAGGCATTGAGGTGACCGACCAAGTCCGCTTTGCGGAGCCGCGCCGGCTCATGTGCCAGATACCACGCCCATGTCGTCGAGCTGATCCCGCCTGGAAACGGCCGGCATCCGGTGATCTTGAAGACTCTCCGGAGCCACTTCAACCCGCGACCCGGAACAGACGGATTTGAAAAACACCCGCTGGGATTCCTTGAGAACTTTTGTTCCCCGGAGAATCCCGGCGATCAAAGGAGGCTGCCCGGGGGCTGGCGAAATCGAACAGGTTGTTCATAGGTTTCAGACTTCGTGTTGTTGGTGGTCCCCCACCCAGTCGTAATGGAAAAATTTTCCGGCCGGCTGGTCGACGCGTTCGTAAGTATGCGAGCCGAAGTAGTCGCGCTGCGCCTGGAGCAGGTTTGCAGGCAGCCGCTCGCTGCGATAGCTGTCGAAGTAGGCCAGCGACGCGCTGAACGCGGGCACGGGGATCCCCGCAAGCGCGGCCTTGGAAACAATCGCGCGCCAATTCTGCTGCTTCCGCTCGATGATGTCCTTGAAATACGGATCGAGCAGGAGATTGGCGAGGCCCGGATCGTTGTCGAAGGCCTCTTTGATCCGCTGCAAGAACCGTGCGCGGATGATGCATCCGCCGCGCCAGATCATCGCGATCTCGCCGAAGTGAAGATTCCAGCCCTGCTCTTTGCCCACGACGCGCATCAGCGCGAAGCCCTGCGCATAGGAACAAATCTTCGACGCGTGAAGCGAGTCGCGCACCGCCTGCACCAACTCCGCCCTGTCCCCGTCGAACGCGGTCGTTTTCGGCCCGTGGATCACCCGGGAAGCCGCGACGCGCTCTTCTTTGATCGCGGAAATGCAGCGCGCAAAAACCGCTTCGGACATGGTGGAAACGGGAACGCCCTTTTCGAGCGCGGCGTTGATCGTCCACTGGCCGGTTCCTTTCTGGCCGGCGCGATCCATGATGACATCGACGAATGATTTTCCGGTGACCGGATCCTTGGTGCCGAGAATGTTGGCCGTGATCTCGATGAGGAACGAGTCGAGGTCCCCCTCGTTCCATTGCACGAACGTCCGGTGGAGTTCCTCCTCGTCGAGACCCAGCCCGTTCTTGAGAATGCTGTAAGCCTCGCAGATGAGCTGCATGTCGCCGTACTCGATCCCGTTGTGAACCATCTTGACGAAATGACCCGCGCCGTTCGGCCCGATGTGGGCGCTGCAGGGCACGCCTCCCCCGACCGGTCTGCCCGGCTTGGCCCCTTCAATCGGCTTTCCTGTCTTCGCGTCCACTTTCGCGGCGATCGCCTTCCAGATCGGCTCGATTTCATTCCACGAACTCACGTCGCCTCCCGGCATCAGCGACGGACCGAAGCGGGCGCCTTCTTCCCCGCCCGAGACGCCGGAACCGATGAAGCGCAGGCCTTTTTCGGCCAGCGCCTTCTCGCGCCGCACCGTGTCGGTCCATAACGCGTTGCCTCCGTCAACAATGATGTCCCCCTTCTCCAGCAACGGCTCGAGGGAATCAATCACGGCGTCCGTCGGTCTGCCCGCCTTGACCAGGATGATGATCTTGCGCGGCGTGCGGATCGACCGCACGAATTCCTCCAGTGTCCCACAGCCGACGATCCCGCCGGGCGTGCCGGGGTTCTTTGCCACGAACTCCTCCATGGTGCTCGTGGTGCGATTGTAAACCGCGATGCCAAAGCCGTGGTCGGCAATGTTCAGGGCGAGGTTCTGGCCCATCACGGCCAGCCCAACGAGTCCGATGTCTGTTTGCTTCATGGTTTTCATATGCTTCGAGAGGCTGGAGAATCCGCGCTCTCCTCGGAGGCTGTTCAAATCATCAGATCCATGCGTCAAAAATGAAAGCCATCGTTACATTTGGAGAAGTCATGGCCCGACTTGCACCGGAGGGAGTTTTAGCGTGATCTACGACCGGGCTCATTCCTCGGTCAGCCTCACCGGGGCGGCGGAGTATGACTGGGAAAAAATCTTCGGCGGTGCGGCCTGGCTGCACACGACGGGCATCACACCGGCCCTGTCACAAGTGTCCGCGGAGGCCGTGCGCCATGCCGTGGAGACCGCCAAGAAGAAAGGGCTGACCGTTTCCTGTGATTTGAACTTCCGGAAAAAACTCTGGGGATGGGAAAAGGGAACCGACTCGAAGACATTGGCTGGAAAAACCATGCGCGGCATCCTGCCCTTTGTTGATGTGCTTGTCGCCAACGAGGAAGATGCCGCCGATGTGCTGGGCATTCATGCCGCGGACAGGGCGATCGCTTTCGCTGTCGCCGCGTCCTGCCTGTGCCATTCGATTGTCGGCGATGTCAACTTCACGTCGAGGGCAGAAGTCGAGTCCCTGATGGGCGGCTCCGGAAGCGGACGCGTTGTTCGGTGAATCCGGATTCCTTCTGGGGCGTCCCACACTGCGGCCGCACACGAGATCCTGCGATGTCAAAGCAGAGATCGCTTTGATCTCGAATACCAGCACGCCGCACGAAATTCAACGTCGTTTCACGGAAGTGCAAAAATTGGAAATCGACGCGGGGAATTTGCGCCTGATAAACCAAGCCCGTGAGCGAATGCGTTCTTGTTTCCAAGCGGCCGGGTGGTGACGTGCGGGCTGTCCTCGAGGAGCTTGCCGGATCCGTCGCACGCGATATCGCGGCACTCCCCGACCGCGCAAAGGAACGGATCCATGACATCCGGGTCGACATGAAAAAATTCCGGCACACGGTGCGATTGACGTCGGCTGTCCTGCCCTCGCGGGACCGCGCGAAGCTCGACGACCTGGCGTGCGAGATCAAAGACGCGTTCGGTGCGGCGCGCGACCGGGAGGTCCAGACCGACCTCCTGCGCACACTTCTTGGCGATCCGGAGGCTGCCGCAGCGGCAGCAGCTTTGCCGGCCGACGACGACGAAACGGACTCTCCGGCTGGCGACGGCGCGGGCAATGCGTGTAAAAAACTCTCCGTGCTGGTTGCCAAACTCGACCTCCGCAAGCTCACCCGCGGGCAGGTCATCACGGCCTGGGGCGCCTCCTACCGCGATGCCCGCCGCATGATGGCGGCCTGCCGTGAAGACGTGGAAGACGATCTTCTTTTCCACGAGTGGCGCAAGCGCGTGAAGCAAGTTCTCTATCAATCCGCCGTCCTCGGTCCTCCCGCCGACAACCTGGTTTCCGGCGCGCAGGAACTTTCCTCGGCGCTCGGATCGCAGCACGACCTGGCGCTCCTCTGCGAAAATATCTCCCTCTGCGGCCCCGATGCCGAACGTCTCGCGTTTGACAAAAAGCGGATGACCGCCCGACTGGCACTTGATCTCGGGCGCCGGATCTTCCGCAAAAAAACAAGCGCCCTGCTCAAGCGCCTGTCGGGTTCCCCGGATCGCGAATCTCCATGAATGAGGATATTGAAGTCCGCACGTATTTTGCGCGCGGCCGGAATGCGCTCGTCGCCCGCGCCACGTTTTCCGAGCTCTATGCCGCATGGTATCTCCACCGCATGGATTGCGGGCTGCGCCTCCCGCCGGAGTCCGACACTTTCGCCCGCGACGCGCTGGCCGTGATCACCCTCCACTGTGCCGGCCGGCCGTGGAAAGAGACCTGCGCGTGGAC
>Ga0194053_10002115_pt1 | contig 12092 bp, 9 predicted proteins | sample SepL228m_MetaG_FD_161684 | JGI IMG/M metagenome (GOLD analysis project Ga0194053, IMG submission 161684) | Anoxic zone freshwater microbial communities from boreal shield lake in IISD Experimental Lakes Area, Ontario, Canada - Sep2016-L227-8m | ecosystem: Environmental > Aquatic > Freshwater >... | reverse complement strand
GGGGCGGGGGTGGGTGGTTTCATAGTGTTAGCGCGTAGTATCGTGAACAATTGGAAAGCAGGATCACAGGGCAAGGACGAAGTGGATGCTCTTCAAAGCAAAAGGAACCGAGAGGAAATGGAGAGGGAACGGGAGAATGAATAATGGACACAAGGGAATGGCTTGAAGGTAACTCTCTGGATTCACAGACAGTGCTCAACACTCAACAGGAATGCTGGTGCAAACTAAAATGGGAGGAGGATTGTTTAGGGTCAGGGCCCGACAGTGCCCCGGTCTAGACCGGGTTTTTCGAAAAACCTCAACATATTTTTGCCGCCCAAATTTTGAAAAAGCGACATTTTTTGTTAAATTCACCTTCCAGGTCGGAGATCTAGTTTCTGCGTCCGGCAGGAAAAATGCCAAAGTGAATTCCTCCGTCAGACAACTTTCAACCAAGGTGCGGAGCTTCTTGAGGGTCATGGGCTTTTGTTTCGCGGTCATTTTCTTTCACATCCGATCTGCTGTACAAGAAACGAGGGATGCCTGCCTTTCTGAAGGAGATCTCTGGCCGCTTCAGGAATAGTTGTGTGGAGATCTTTCTAAAGGGGATCAAGTCCAACTGCATCCTGAAAAAAGTCCTTTGAACCATGAAGCCGCTATGCGGTCTCCCTCCCATGTTCTGATCCCTTCCGCTGCTTGCTCTCCTGAATCGCGGACTGCAGAGCCTTGAGGAATCGATCCCGTTCGACCGGATCGTCAGGGAATAACGAGGGAAATGAAAGACCCATTCGGTGGGCGTCGATACATCGGGCCACGAAATCAATCGTGTTTATACCGCGAAGACGACACCCCTCGGATATAAGGGTCATTTTTTCACGAAGGTCATCCTCCAGTCTTTTTCCTTTGCTCTTTCGGTTTGCCATCTTTGTTCCCTTCCGGTGATAGCAGATCCCCAGCCAAATACCTTTGGAGACCTCATCCTATCCGACCATAGGTCAATCCAGCCGCTTTTCTCGAAACCTTGATGGTTTGACCTCGGAGGATTTCCGAATTCGGTTCCATAATTGGCGGGCAGCCTTAGTCTTGCAAGCCCCTGCTCGTAAGGCCGGCAATCCAGTTCCTCGGACATGTGAAAAAGGAATTTGAACGCCTCGACCACGATGCGGAACCGATAGAGTAGGCATGATCCGTCCCTTGATGGTACGGAGGGTTCTGTAATCGTTACCGTATGTCCATTTTGTGGGCCTTATATATCACATTCCTTTTCTCGTGGAGTATTTTTTTTAACCGTCAGGGTGGGGCGCAGACTTTGTGCAATAAATCCGGAAACTATTCCCGAGCCAGAAATGTCAAGTCACAAAGCCTCTGTTATTCCATCAAGCCCCAACACCGATCAGAAAGTGGGCTGGAGTTCGGGAAACTGTATTTCTGAGATCAAACACCCCAAGCGACCGGCCTCGACGGATCGAGATCACTTCCTGGTATTCAGCAAGTTCACTCAAACCATTACAGGGCCCGCCGGCGCGGTATCGTACGAAAGGCTCAAGGTTTCTGTCTCGGGGCGTTTCAAGGCCGGTTGGAAGGAGAAGTCAGGTCGGTGAATGGATGAGATTTACGGCAGAGGCTTGGATCCTAAAAAGCCCTGTGATTTGAAGATGAATTTGAATGGTCGGGGAACTCCAAACGGATTGCAGACTTATTCGTGGGAATGGCGTTTCGTGCCGTCAAGATGTCCCAATGCTTTCGTGTACGAATAGAGTTTCCTCCAAGTCACTCTATACGAGTTTACGGCATGCTCGGGATTTTTATCTCGCCTAAATTTTGGCAAAAGCGTCTATATTGTAATGTCACCGCCCAAAATGATTGCCCGGATGCAGTCGAATTCCATAGGATTCCCTGCTTAAATTTAATCCTCTAATAGAAACTCTATGGATCCGCGATGATAGCAAAACGCCTATAACCTTGACGTAAGGCGCTAATCCTTGCAAAACAGCATCAAAAGAAACGAAAGATTGAAAGAGCCAAGGCGATTGTTTCTCAAGAGGCTAGGAGGAATGGGCAATCCCGGAATGGGGCCACCCGACTCCTCTCCCAAGCACTATCGCCGATCGGCCGCACGCTGCGCGGCTTCCATGAGCCGCTTTTCGTCTTCCGGCGATAGCTTCGGCGCATCAACAGCGATCGTGAGCTTCTCAATCTTACCGCTAAATTTAAAGGGTACCTGGTAGTCCCGGTCATCCACAGGCGTTCCGGTGTCCTCGCCGATGTCGAAGGTGTCGTCCCACTGGAGGATGACCGGTACTGTGTGCTCCATCTTCTCAGTGGCTACGACATCGCCGTCGACCTTCAGCACGCCGACGCCTCCGCGGCCGATACCACTGATATTATTGAAGGCCAGAGTGGAGAAGCCCAAGCCATCGTACTTGAAGTCGAACTCGATAGAGTGTTTGCCGGGTGAAAGGGAGCCCTTTCCCTCCCACCGAACCCGCTTGAGATTGAGTAGGTTCCAAATGAAAACCGGCTTGTTTTTTAGCAGATAGAGACCATATCCGCCGAATCGTCCGCCGTTCGTATTGATCATGCCCTCGGCGCCACCCTGCGGAATTTCGACCTCGGCAGTGATCGTGTATGAGGTGTTGAGCAGGCTGAGAGCGTCTCCATGAGGGATGCCGGTCACCGTCTCGCCGGAGTACACAAATACCTTCCGACCAACTGTGGAGCTGGGACGCGGAGCAACCAACCGTGTGAACACCGCTGCATCCAGTGGTAGGACATGATACTTAGCCATTTCCACCCAGAGCAGTTCCTGCATTTCCTTCAGCTTAGCGGGGTTAGAAGCAGCCACATTGTCGTTCTGCGTCCAGTCCTTGCTGATGTCATACAGCTCCCATTGGAAGCCGTTGGCGGGATCCTGAATGGCTGTTCCCATCAACTGCCAGGGCGGCCGAATTGGGACAGTGCTCAGCATCCAGCCATCGTGGTACAGCCCCCTCACGCCCATCATCTCGAAGTACTGGCTCCTGTGAGCAGTCGGCGCATTCGAGTTGGCTTTGTCAAATGTGTAGGCCATGCTCACGCCCTCGATCGGCTTCTGCGCGACACCGTCAACCATGACGGGCGAAGGAATGCCGGTGACCTCAAGGATTGTAGGCATAATGTCAATCACGTGGTGGAACTGCCAGCGGAGGCCCCCCTTGTCCTTGATGACCTTCGGCCACGAGATTGCCATGCCCTGGCGAGTGCCGCCGAAATAGGCTGGGATCTGCTTGACCCATTTGAACGGTGTATCAAACGCCCAGGCCCATGGAACAGCGTGATGAGGATAGGTCTGGTCTGTGCCCCAGGCGTCGTACCACTTCATCTGCTCGGCGACCGGCAGTTCGACCCCGTTGAATTGCAGCACCTCGTTGGGTGTGCCGTTTGGTGATCCTTCCGCGCTATGGCCATTGTCGCCGCTGATGTATATGATCAGCGTGTTATCGAGCTTACCCATGTCCTCGACGGCCTGGATCACGCGGCCGATCTCGTGGTCGGTGTACGCCAGGTAGGCCGCATATACCTCGGCCTGTCGGATGAAGAGCTTCCTCTCCTCGGCCGTTAACGAGTCCCAGTGCCTAACCAACTCATCCGGCCAGGGAGTCAGCTTGGCGTCCTGTGGGATCACCCCGAGCTTCTTCTGGTTGGCGAAGATCTGATCGCGTAGAGCGTTCCAGCCATTGTCAAACAGGTGCATGTCACTGATCTTCTTGATCCACTCCGGTGTCGGGTGGTGCGGTGCATGTGTGCCTCCAGGAGTGTAGTGGACGAAGAACGGCATCGAGGGATCAATGTCGTTCAACTGCTTCATCCAGTGAATGGCGTCATCGGCCATGGCCGTGGTCAGGTTCCAGCCTGGATTTCCGACATACGGATATATAGCCGTAGTGTTGCGGAACAGGTTTGGCTGCCATTGGCTGGCGTCACCGCCGACGAAGCCATAGAAGTACTCGAAGCCCATGCCGATCGGCCACTGATCGAACGGACCGGCCTGACTCGCGCACCAGTCCGGAACGTTATGATCTTTGCCGAACCACGACGTACGGTAGCCATTGTCCAAAAGAATCCGGCCAATGCTCGCGCTGTCCTTGCCGATGATGCTGTTGTATCCAGGGAAGCCCGTAGACATTTCGGAAACCACACCGAAGCCCACCGAGTGGTGATTACGGCCAGTGAGTAGCGCCGCTCGCGTGGGCGAGCACAGCGCCGTGGAATGGAAGTTGGTGTAGCGCAACCCGGTGTTGGCTATCCGGTCGAGCGCCGGAGTCGGAATGACCCCTCCAAAAGTGCTTGGAGCGCCAAAACCGACATCGTCAGTCATGATTAGTAGCACATTTGGGGCTCCCTTGGGTGGTACCACACGGGGCGGCCACCACGGCTTGGACTGGGTGGCGTTTAGGTTGATCTCACCGCCAAACTTCGGTGGCGGGGATGGGAGATACTTCCCGTCAATCGTTGTGGTTGATGAGGGCGAACCGGGCACACCGGTGGTCTGCTGGGCGCTGCTAAAACCGGCAGCGAAGGTTATGAGTGTTGCCAATGCTGCGAAAACCAGTAGCTGATTGCGAGTTCTCATTGGGCCTGTCTCCTTGGTGATCTCTTTAAGCCAAAAGCGATAGTACCTCACCGCTTTCCTTGATACAGTCTTGCAAAGAGGTATTCGTTCACTGTCATCTGAGGAGTTCCACTTATATCTGTTGTCATTCCAGTCTAAGCCAGAACAGCTTGTCTAATATCTCCTCAGCTTTCCGAAGAGGCACTTCAATTTCTTCGCTTAAGAAGTGGGCAAGATCCGATGAATCATACCAATAATCCTTGTAATTTCATTCCTTCTGCTTCGTTCGTAATTTTCTAGTTCCCTTCACGGCGTCTTTCAACACCTTGGCTGCTCTGAAGATAGGGACCTTTAAGGCAGGGATCGTGACCCTTGCTCCGGTTCGCGGGTTAACCCTCGTTCTTATATTTCTTTCAACAAACTTGAACGTACCGAGCTAATCGACCCTGATTTCGCCTTCTTACTTGAGGGTCTAGTGTATAGCTCCGATGACAGGTGTCAGGGTAATTTTGCCTAGTTTCTTCTTGACATTGGCTTTTTTGGCGATTTCAGAGATGAGTTCCTCTTAGGTCATGAAAAAACCTCCTGACTATCATTGAAATTCAAAATTACTGAAAAGATAAGCGGTTTTATACCCACCAGGATAGAAATAGTCAAGAAGAGGTGAGCCGAAGTTTGATATTCTCCCCATATTGGTTTTGAATGTAACCTGAGAGGCAGTCAATGTCGTTTCCGATCGGTGACAGACAAATGAGCAATCCACGTATCGAGACTTTGACGGCAGCATTTTATCACGACCCCTTGACTCAATTCCTTTTGCCGAATGAGGAATCCCGAGCCAAACGGCTTTCCAGAGCAGTGGAGTTCCTCCTGAAATTATCATCGAAAACATGGAGTGCCGAGATAGGAAATAAGAAGTACGCCGGGGTGATAGGCGCGGCTCCACCAGAAGAGTATCCGCCTCCCTTTTTTCACTTGATGGTGGTGCTAACCAAACTTATATTGAAATCGCTATCTTTTACGCCCTTGCGTGTAATGGAACAATGGCTCCATGTTTTTCATCAGTTCGATAAGATACGCCCACGGCAGTCTCATTGGTACATCCTGGTCCTGGGAGTGCATCCAGATCATCAGGGAAAAGGGCTGGGGGGAGAACTGCTGAGACCGATTCTTCAGAAGGCAGACGAAGAGCGTGTTGCTGTCTACCTGGAGAGTTCCAATCCGAAAAATCTCGATTTTTATGGAAAATATGGATTTGGGGTGAGGGAGAAAATCGTCCCCGTTCGCGGTTGTCCACCTATGTGGGGACTGGTGAGGAAACCAGTATCTGAGTGGGGGGAACAAGCTTAAATCTTGAGAGTTTCTTGCGCCACATTTGGTCTCCGGCGTTCGTACAAATTTCCTCTATGGAGCGGGCAATTATGCCAAGGGGCAACAAACTGTGAGGCCACTGTCTGGGTCCTTAGGGTAGCGGATGTGAGTTCACGAGAGAGAGAATTACTTATGGCTGAATTTAGGCCGCATCGTAGACCCGGTTTTTATAAAAATATGTAATCATATCAACCCGCATATAATCGCAAACCGCTCTATTTAACGGCAATATCAGGTTAACTTCTGCACTGATCCGGGGAAACGCTCCCTACCCTACCCTCGAAGGAAATAACTGTTCTTTTACAAAAGGATCACTCCATCCCGAAGGCAGTATAGCTGCTAATAATAACGAAGACCTATCCGTAAACCCCAACGATTTCAAACCCATTCGATTCCTCGCAGGCCTTTTTGGTCCCCGCTGATCTCTCAGTGTGTGATAAAGATGTGATAAAACCAACAGGCCTCAAAAGCATTTCACAACATGCGGGGATCATCTAATCCAAGATTCTCAATCACGCCGCTTCCATTCTCTCGTCACCGAACATGCTTGCATTCTTGCCAAATTCTTCAGTGGACCGGCATGTTTGGTCACAAGGCAAAAGGCGCGCCCGCAGTTGCATTGCATCTGTTCCTCAAGCATCGCCGGTTTATAACAACCTACCTCCCAATTCTCACGCAAATTTAATTAATATTCACCGTGTAGTTAGCACCCATGGGATAGCCCGTATGACATGGTGGAAGCCCCCAGTTTGGAGGTTTGCTTGGATCTTGTGGCTTGCATTGGCTTTGATCGAAGGGGGGTTGCTGACATTGTGCCCAGGTTGGAGGTCCAACGGCCGCGGTACAGACATCGCAAGAAAGAGGATAGACATTAAGTTGATTCTGATTGCCCGTTGCTTGAGTTACCTCAGCTACTGTACTACCTTTGGTGGTAGCCCATGAGGTAATCGACATTGGGTACATGAACCCATTGACTAAGCTGATATCTAGCGTATCTTTACTGTCGGCGCCAATGAAGGTGAATTCCCCAAGGGTCTGCGGGCAGTCGCCCCATGGGCACATGTCCGGGCTAAGTGCGATACTAATTGCACCCTTGGTGGCCGTACAAAAACAGATAGGGATGGACGCACCGGACTGTAAGGTCATAGACAATACAAAGCCGGACAGATTGCATTGCAGATCGGTTTGAAAGCCTGGGAAATCCGCTAGTGTATAATTGCCCCAGACCCCGTTGTTGATCCCAAGATAGAGCGTCACTGAACTCGACCGGTTGTTTACAACAGTGACAGTCTGGCAGTTGGTACATGTTGATGGCGTTTCCGAGAGATGTGCTAAGATGGCCGCCTGAGTGTTATGTCGAAAATTCCTGTTCACCTTTGCTTCGGTGTGTTGTGTCACGTTCCTCGGACTTTGGAACACCGGCTTTGGCATGAGGAACGGACTCTTGCCAGCTATCAGGTTCTCCAGTTGAAAGCCTGTATTTATGAAAGCCGAGACTGACTGGAAGGTCTGACTCGTGTTGTCATAACCGACATCATATTTCAGGAGGAAAACACCATCTCGGGACTTGAGTTCAGCGCCTCCGTAATAGCCGTATACGTTGGAACTGGTATCAAACTTATAACCAGTGACACTCAATCGGAGGTCAGGTCCGCCATCATATAATTCATGGGAATAACCGGCTTGAAAATCGTAGTTTGAATTACCGAAGCCGACTTGGCTGGTTCCAGCGTTGAAACCGAGACTGTTGCTGAGCAATGAAGCGTCAAATGCCTGCCCGTACCAATTGCAATTCAGATCAATGGCATCATGGCCTGCAACCATAGCAGACATCTCAACACCTGCGCTTCCAGATGAATACCAATTGCCCGAAAGCCTCGTTTTGTCGTAAAAGCCATGTAACCCGATCATGGTGTCACCGCCGAACATCCTGCGATATCCGCCGCCAAAACAAAGTTCCATACAGTTGTTTGGGGACCCGGGTTGGGCAATCGACAAACTTTGGAATTCTCCATGCGCTTCCCCATAGATTGTGGAGCCAGCTCCAAGCTTGAAAGGAAGCATGTAGTCAACGGAAGCACTCCCAGCCCTGAATTTAGGCCCAAAGGTATAATTGTATCCAAGTTGAAGATTGGGAACATTCGGTAAGAGACCCTGAAACATGCCGCTGGAAATTGAAATGCTATCACTACCCCTCGGTCCAGTTACGGAACTCCCAGGCAATCCCAGTGGGTTAGACGGAGTCAAATCAGGGGAGACTGAAGACCAGCCTCTCCTTACCGCATCGGATGCGCTGTAGGGGGTCTGCTGAATGCCCTGGGATAGTGCCAATAAAGGAGAGCCACACACAACGAAAGAAGCTAGAAAAAGAACCCTGGTAAGCTCTGCATGAACAGCCTCCAGCGAGGGACAAGAGCAAGACGATATCAGCTTCGGCCCATCATCATGGCTAAGCCGAGATCTCTTGTTTAATAGGGCGCAACCGCACAATCGTTGAGCGATGTACAGACTGGAATACTCTTGTAATAATAAACTATTCTCATCAATTTGTAAACCTAATTATAAGTAATCACGCATGAGTCAAATGTAATCTTGCATATTGTAGACAGATTCTTTTATCCTGGCAGGGGATAGCTGCTCTGGGAAAAATGGACGAGGACATACCCCCGTTCTTGCCCCCGCTTTCTTGGGCATCGGCGAACCAGGCCGGCAATCTTTTGCCGGGGCCAACTTTGCGCCCGCTTCTGTGTTGAAATGAAACCAGCGCCGGCTTTGCCGGAGTAACTAATGGGGGGATCACTTGAGACAATCCAGCAAGAAAACTATTTGGAACCGCATCATCCTACTTGAGCAAAATATCTTGTGCATTTGATCATATTCTTCACATGAAGATTTAGTGTAAAATACAATTTAGAGGCAAATGATCACTTCGTGTCATTGGCCCGTGAAGACAAGACGCCTACCGCATGAACCAGTAGATAATCGGTGCTGACCCCGTGTTGTTGAAAGTAGCTGACCTGCCGGGGTTCGTATCACCGAACGCCTCTTGTCATGAAATCAAGCCTAATTGCCGGAGAAGACGTAATGATCTCTGGATTCGGAAAATGGACCGTTAACACAAAACACGCCCGCCGTGGACGCAATCCCCAGACCGGCGAACAAATAGTCCCTGATGCCCGGAGAGTGGTGACCTGGAGCTACTCACCGCTGCTGAAGGCGGCGGTGAATGAGGATGGTAAGGATATGGGGAGATGAAGAAAAGGCAGTTAGGAACCAGTCTCTACAGATGAAAACAAATCTGCGGCGTAACGATCTCGACTGGCTGCGCGTGTACGCTATTTTTGCCATTTTTGTTTTTCACAGCGGTCGATTTTTCGATACGAGCGGTTGGCACGTCAAGAATCCGACGACCTACGTCGCATCGCAAGTGTGGACGACATTTCTCGGCAACTGGCTAATGCCGCTGATTTTCCTTATCTCGGGCGCTAGCTTATTCTACGCGCTAGGTTCTCGTGGCGCGAGCAAATTCATCGACAGTAAGATTCGGCGACTGCTCGTGCCGTTCTGCGTCGGCGTTTTTTCGCACGTGGTTCTTCAAGTCTATTTAGAGCGTATCACGCATCATCAATTCAGCGGCTCGTTCTTTGATTTCATTCCGCACTATTTCGAGGGTTGGTACGGATTCGGCGGAAACTTTGCATGGATGGGTTTACACCTCTGGTACTTGCTCATCCTGTTTGCGTTCAGTTTGCTATTTTATCCACTTTTTCGTTGGCTGCGCGATGGTTCTGGTAAAACGGTTTTGCAAGGGCTTGGTGATTTTCTCGCATTGCCTGGCGTAATTTACTCGCTCGCTCTGCCGGTTGGGTTTCTACTTGTGAATCTTGACCCACATTCCGAGATCGGGGGACGTGACTGGGGCGGCTGGCCCCTTCCCATTTACATCTTTTTCTTTATCTATGGCTTCACGGTTGTGTCGCATGATGATTTACAAAGATCTATCCAGCGATTGCGCTGGGTTTCGCTTGTGGCAGGCGTACTGTGTTGGGTAGCGTTGTTCATGTTATGGGGCAAACCGGTCTATCCCTCGTACGGGACGGTAGGATATGTAGAAGTTTTCGGAATTTTCGGTATCAGCTCGTGGTGCTGGATTCTAGCGTTCCTTGGTTTTGGATTCAAGCATTTCGGGCGAAGCAAACCGATTCTATCGTATGCGAACGAAGCCGTGCTGCCATTCTACATTCTGCATCAAACAGTTTTATTGAGCGTCGGTTATTTTGTTACACAGTGGAAAATTCCAGATTTGCTCAAATGGATCATCATCGTCGCAATTTCATTTCCGGTCATCATAACCTTGTATGAGTTCGCAATTCGTCGGTTCAACGTCATGCGATTCCTGTTCGGCATGAAGGCATTACCTTAATCCAAGGCCATCCCCGGTCTTGTCGCCACTGTGTAACTTCTCAATATCTTCGGGAGGGTTTCCCACCATAGAGGATGGAGTCCCTTCGGTTCTCTCGGTGGAGAGATGGGTCCAATCGGCTGCTGGCAACGGTGAATTATGAGCAATTGTTTTTAATGGCCGGGAGGTTCTATCGCTATGTGATCGGAATCCTGGGAGTTATGCTCATCCACCTGGGGTTCGTCTTGCTGCAGGGAGGACTGGTCTTTCTTCATGTGCTCAAACCTTAACCCAGTCGCGTATTCCCCTGTTGACTGCTGCGACTGATTTTCTGGCAGGTGTGAATCAACTCAGTTACTTTATCCCTGCATTTTTATTTGAATGAATCCTAGGCCGACCTCGCCGGATTCTCATTTTTTCCCTGACAACCAAATCTCTGTCTGTCCGTGCTCGAAGCTCATCAAATTGATGGCCTTTCTCAATTCCTCGTTGCTGATAGCAAGCTAAGAGGCCAACCAAAGGCAGGATTGACAAAACAAGTAGGCTGGCTCCAATTAAGCCGTTCGTTGTTCGAAATTGTGGAGACCGGTGGACAACTTGTGAGGAAGCTGCGATGGGTATTAGGGGCAAATCATATTGAAAGAACTGGGGCTGCAAGTTCGATACTCAGGAACGGTAATGGCAAACAGGTTGGGCGAAAAAGCCGGATGGATCGGCGGATGGAGTGGAGGATTCCTGTGGGTTCTCCTCCTGTCAGTCATGTGGTTGGCACAAGGAAGGTTCATTGAAGGCGTTGCTGGTCTGCTATTGGTTGCCCTTGCAGGGTTGCTCATCATCGCAACCGCACCGTGGAGACATCCGAAGGTCCCCTATTGGAAGCTCATGTCACCCATCTACCTCCTACTGGTGATCTCCTGCGCGTGGGCTATTTGGGCGTTTGGTGGCAAGAAAGATTTGGGTGAGCTTTTGCTGTCAACGTGGTTTCTATTGTTGTTGTTTCCTTTGGGGGTCGTGGGGCGACGGCGATGGAGTGATTCTGAAGCCCAGCAAGTGTCTCCACTGGATGCTGACAGGCAGCGCCGTTGAGCTTTATGGTTGTAACGCGAGTGATTCAAGTGAAAAGGAACGGAGGAGAAAGAACACGAAAGCCGTCATAGTTTTGTTGCTCTGCGCGATACTCGGCATGGAGTTGGGCTACACTCGGTTTCGGGCCATCGGCGCAGAACCAACTGAATCCACCTCAATCTCGGCGGTCGTGCTTTTCGGCTTTCGCCCGGCAAAGGAATTGGACCTGTCCAGTTATCCTAAGGACGGACAAGACTGCGTTAAGGCGTATCTTGAAGCCATATCCCCCAAATCCCATCTTTGGCTCCAGAATGTTCCATCAGATGCAGAGGGTGCGGTGGATGTGAGGCGACGCAACCTGGAAGAGCAGATAGCCACTCTCCTAGGCGAGAAAACCCGAAGAGATGCAAGAGCCTTTGCATCTGCTGTGCCGCTCCTGGCTGAATGGGAGGGAATGAGCGAAGGACCGCTTGATGAGGCAAATTTCGCTGATCAGTGGCTCACCAGATACCCCGACACACCCATCGCCTCGTTTCTCCACCTGTTCATAGCCCACCGACTTCGGGCTGGGTACGAGGCCGCACGGGCGGGACGCGAGAAGGGGCTGAGGCCAATCCTTGCAAGGCGGTACCATGATACGCTCGAAAAAGCCCAGTCCTCGTCCAATTCCCTGATCTCCTGCAT
>Ga0194053_10002114_pt1 | contig 12092 bp, 13 predicted proteins | sample SepL228m_MetaG_FD_161684 | JGI IMG/M metagenome (GOLD analysis project Ga0194053, IMG submission 161684) | Anoxic zone freshwater microbial communities from boreal shield lake in IISD Experimental Lakes Area, Ontario, Canada - Sep2016-L227-8m | ecosystem: Environmental > Aquatic > Freshwater >... | reverse complement strand
GGGGGATTACAGGCGGTTTGGTTAAGTGTCTGGGCTAATTCATCAATACTATTATCGGGAACGCCACGCGCCTGCCACGCGCTTATTTCTCGCATTAATAAATCATTCCGCGCCCCTTCGCTGTATCCTGTCCCGGCGTTTGCAATCAGTGCGGGCAGTTTCTTTGTATTTACCTTCGTTTTTGCCTGCAGCATTAAGTCAAGGAACCATTTTGGCAGTTTTGCAATAGCAGCCCCGGGGTTGTCCCATTTGTATTTGCTGCCGCTTGCGTGCATTGACGGGCTGCATACAATATAGCCGCCTTCCACTTTTACATCAATGCCCGGGGCGACTGCTGACGCGCTGTTGCGTATTTCTTTTTCTTGCGCTTCTGTTAATTCCGGGTATTCAAATAATATGTGTTTCCCGCCGCTGCCGGTTGTTTCGGTTAACGTGTCGGGGAAAATCCCATTTTGTTTTTGCAGTTCTATTAATGATTCGTCGCCGCCGTGCCGTGGGTCAATATCTATAACAATAAACCCGGATTTTCTACCGGCTAAAATTGCAACTCCCGCATATTGCCATTGAGAAAACCATTTTTTAATTAATGCCGGGTCGGTTGTCGCAGAATTAAGCCCGTGGGCTAAATTGTCAGGGTGATACCGGGGGTGTTTTCCTTTACTGTCGCATTCTTCGCCGTTCTTACAACTGCACGAAGAAATTTTAACGGTAATGGGTTCGCCCGTTTCGTTTTTCGTTGCCGCTTGTGAAAAAGCGACGTGGTGAAGCGGAATAATGGATATACCTTGAGCCGCGTATTCCAAGGCAGCTTCAAGGGGCGTGGTTGCTGTGAAACTTGTTGACATTTTTTACACTCCAAACAGATAGTTTTTTTGCGTTTAAACGGCTTGTATTGGCAAACTATAGCCGTTTAATGCAATTACCTATTTATTATAAAATAGGGTTAACGACGGGCATTATAGCACAAAGGCGGGCATATAATGCAAGGGTGAAAGGGTAAATTTATAATTTATTTTAATTTTCTTTTCTATCGCCGGTTAAATTATATTTTGAAGGCGTTCCGGGTGGCATTGCAAGCATTTTATGGTGGCAAGTGTCGCAAATAGATATTGATTTTTCGCCCCAGTTTTTAACTGTCCGGTAATACTCTTCGCCCGGTCTTATTTCATTTCCGCATTTTTCACAAATCCAAATCATGGCGGCACGCGTTTTTATTGAATAATCCTGCATAATTTATAAATCCCCCTGATTCATTAGTTTAAGTGTATTTGTTGCTATATCGGTTATCATTCTGTTTTGAAATTCTTCGTAATCAAATAATGATAAATTTCTGCTTTCCTTTGCTTTTTCAATCCGCTGCTGGGCGATATGAAAGTATTTTTCTTCTTGTTCTATTCCGATAAATCGCCGCCCGGTATTAATTGCCGCCACGCCTGTTGTTCCGCTTCCCATTGTGTTATCCAAAACGGTTTCCCCGGCGTTCGTATAAGTGCGTATAAGATATTCGCATAATTCCGTGGGCTTCTGTGTCGGGTGTACGTTTTCAGTAACCACGGGAAAATGCAAAATAGTATTTGGGTAATATAAATCTGACGAAGGCGAAGGCGTTTTTTTTCCGGTTTCCTTTCTATATACTTCGCTTTTTACCATGCCATTCCTAACGTGCTTTGTGCCTTTTCTCATTTGCGGGTTATACGTCGGCTGCTTCTTATAAAATACGCTTATATACTCATTGGCTAACATAGGGCGTTTTGGGGCTTCCATGCTGCGTGTCGCCCGGTTCTTAACCCATACCCAATCATATTTATATTGCGCCGGGTTCGACGCTATTAGCATTGCAGTAAAAGGATTCATACCAAATAATACTATTGCGCCATTGTCCTTTATAATATTGTTATAGCATTCCCATAATTCGGGAAACGGTAAAACTGTATCCCAACTGCAGGCGGTTGTCCCGTAGGGTAAATCTGCCAAAATCATATCTATAGATTTTTCGGGAACCGCCCGCATTATCCGCAGGCAGTCCCCCATTTTTATTTCATAATCGAAATTCTGTATTTTATTAAACATTTTTAACGCCTTCGTTTTCTGATTTTTCCGGTAATATTATATCATTGTAAACGCTTAACCATGTACGCCTGTCATTCACAACGGTATTTTTTACCGCTCTTTGCATTCCCAAACGGTTTCCGATTAATATAGCGGATTTACGCGCCCGGGTTACTGCCGTATATATTAAATTTCTATGCAGCATATAAGAATGGGTAGAATGAATTATTGATACTACCACCGGGCATTCGCTGCCCTGCATTTTGTGAACCGTCGCCGCGTATGCCAGCGTAATATCTTTCTTATTTTCCCCGTTCGATTTAATCCATATTTCTTCGCCGTCAAAATCAATACAAATCCCCGGAGCGTATTCGCTGCCGCCTTCGTCGTCGTAAAATTCGTGCATTCCTATTTCTGAAATGCTGCCCACGGTTCCGTTCATAATGCCGGCTTCACCCAGTTTATAATTGTTTCGTAATTGCATTACTTTGTCACCCGCATAAAATTGGGGCTTGTCGTCGTTAATATAATTATTAAAACAAACGCGCTGTATTAATCGCTGCAGCCTTTTATTAACTTCGACAACGCCCAGCAGCCCTTTATTATAGGGGGTTAACACTTGTAATTCAGTAATAGGATTTACGCCCATTTTTATTAATCTTTCTTCTATCAATTTTTCAAGAGTAATTAATAATGTTTCGGGTTCTTCTTGCCCGTCTAAAGTGTACCACGGGCGAAGGGTTCCGGGTTCACCCGGGGCAGTTGCTTCTAATTTACCGCGTAAAATCGCCGTGGAATTTTCCTTTAATAATCCCGCCTGCCGCACTACCTGATTCAAACGCGTAACGGGTATAAAATCGTTATTAAGCAAATCGCGTAAAATGTTACCGCTGCCCACCGGGGGTAATTGCTGGGCGTCCCCGACTAAAATAATTTGGGTTCGGTTTAAGTCTATCGCAGTAAATAAATGCCACGCCAAAATTACGTCTACCATGCTGAATTCGTCTATGATAATTACATCATACGGCAGCGGGTTTTCTGCGTTATATTTGAACCCGTCGCCCGGCAAATATGCCAGCAGCCTGTGAATTGTCGAAGCCTGCCCGCCTGTCATTTGCGCCATTCGCTTCGCGGCTTTTCCTGTCGGGGCTGCTAATGCAACGGATAGCCCCATTTTTAAGAATGATTCGCGTATAGCGTTAATTGTGAAGGTTTTACCCGTGCCGGCTTCGCCTGTCATTAATGACATTCTATGCAGCAAGCCATTTTTAAGGGCTTCGGCTTGTTTGTCCTTAATCGTCGGGAATGTTTCGGCAATATATATATCAATATCGGTAATCATGTCCCGAATAACTATTTTATTCCCGACGCGTTTAAACAACTGCCCCAAATATATTTCTTTTTCAAAAGTGTTTTTATCTGCGACGCGGATAGAATGCGAATTTTTCGCTTCTATTGCTATCACGTCGCCGGCAGTAATCAAGCCGCCCAATTCATCAATAATAATTTGTTCTGCTGCAAAGGTATCCATTGCCAGTGCGATATTTGCAAGCCGTATTAATTCGGATTCATCAATAAAAGTATGCCCGCCGTCGTCGCCCATGTTTCCTAATATATCAATTAAACACGCTTGAATTCTGCCGGGGTGGTCTTTGGGCGTCCCCATTTTTAATGCTATCGTATCGGTTCGCAGGAAGCCGAAGCCGTCAATTTGTCGGCATAATAAATATGGGTTTTCTTTTAAAACTGCCTTTGCATTATTCCCGTATTTATCCCAAATCTTTTTTATCTGATTCGGGGTTAATTCAAAACTGGCAAGCCAAATAGATAAGCCGTTTTCGGCTGCCCGGGCTTCCCAGTTTTGTTTTATCCCCATTACTTCTTCAAGCGATATTTTCGCCACGGCTGCAATTGCTTCGGGGGTTTCGCGTATTGCTGTATCAAAATTACTGCCGAATTTATCGGCTATTAATTTTGCCTTAACCGCGCCAATGCCTTTGAATGCTTTGTCATTTGCAAGGTAATTTCGCAGCCCTTCGGTATTTAATTCAGTTTCCAAAATAATTTGGGTGGCAGTAAATTGTCGCCCAAATTTCGGGTCAATATGCCAGAAGCCCAAAAGGGTTAAATATTCTTGTTCTTTTACAAGCCCTTTAATACTGAAAGAAATAGCCCCGCTATTGCCTTGCCCGTCGGGTATTAATTTGCCTGCGCTAAATGTTTCGGAAGTGTAAAACAGTCGGGTTATACGCCCGGTTATTTTTTCCGTTTCCTTTGCCGGTTCCTGTTTTTTTGCCATGATTTTTACCACCTTTTTTATTTGCCGAATAAAGTATACACCGGTCGGGTTTATACTGTCAATAGAAAATATCAGAATTTAATAATATTTTTTTCTTGCAGTATTTTAATAATACCGCTGTCATAACTTGCGCCCCTGCCCTGTCATTACAGAATATAACAGGTATACGCCAATCAAGCATAAGCGACGCAACGTGGGCGAATACTGCAGCCGGGGAAGCCTTCGACGTGTAACGCTGCAGCGCAATATCTGCCACGCTTGCTTCGACGACGACGGCAAAAAATACTAATTGTTTCGCCCGGTCTAATTCTTGTAAAAATCTTTGCTTATCATGTATTACCGTACTAATAAAATCGTCAAGGCTTTTACGTTCAATAGCGGCGTGGTTTTCGTAACCTTCCAAGCTATAATCCCCGGTCGGTAATGCTGCCCGGGTTACTGATTCGACGCCCTCGACGTCCTTAAAACTATACGGTTTTTGTTCTCGTGTATCAATTATTATTTTCATTTAAAAATTTCCTTAAAAAAAATCCCCCGATTTACAAAAAGAACCGGGGGATAAATTGGCATTATATTATTATTTAAAATGCCTGCAATGTTTCCTGCGTGCTTTGTCCTGCCGGGGCATAATCCGCGCCGTCCTTTGTTTTGCTGCGGGCGTCGTCGGGTATCGCCATTTCGATTCGCTTATTAAAATAAACGTTGTGATTATTCTTGGTTTTATCATCTTTACGCGGCGCATTTCTGACTGTGCAATCTATTACCACGTCAAGCATATCTATCAATCGTGCGGGCAGTTCGGATAATTTGGTTATAGTTATGCCCATGCATTCCAAATCTGCCTTTGTGAAGCGCACGGATTCGCCGGCGAAAAAGCATTTTTTAAAATCGACACGCGCCCGGAATTCTTCGGGGCTGATTACACGCAATTGCAAATTGAGATAAGGCTGGGCAGCTTTGCCGGTTTCCGCATTCCCCAAGGTTTGCTTTATTTCGGCACGTTCTACGAAAACGCGGTAATTGCCGCTGGGCAGTTCGCCGGTTCCCATCGGTTTCGCGGCTTCGGCTGCTTCAAAATCATTATCATAAACTGATAAATCAATAATTGGTTCTTCGTTCGGGTTAATTTTTTCATTGTTTGTCATGGTCTTAATTTTCCTTTTTTAATTTTTTTTTTGGGGGGGAATTGTCCCCCCGGTCGTTTACTTTTTCGCTGCTGCTTTCGCGTCGGCTGCGTATGCCTGCTGATATGCAGCAAGAAAAGTAATGTAGGAAATTTCCGGGTGTTCTGTGTCGCTTGGTATATGAATAACCGGGGGCAGTTTACCCATGCGCCCGCCTGCTTCATAATGTTTACCGTTCCGCGTAAATATCGCCCGGTATTCTTGCTTTTTACGCCCTTCGCCCGGCTTTTCTTCTGTCACCACGTCGGTTCCGAAAAACAAAATGGCGTCAACCATTCCCGATAATATCGGGCGAATTTTGTCGGAAACACTGGGCAGCGTTACGGTATATTCGCCGTTTGCGTCGTCGCGCTTTTCTGTCCGGGTGTGACTTGTTATGCCGTAACTGACATTTGAAATGCCCAATCTTAAAAGGTATTCACGAACGCGGTTATTTACAATTTGTTCACCCACGCCCCATGACAATTTACCTTCTTTTACGTGATTCGCGCCGTATTCCGCGCATACTGCACGTTCTGCCAAATAATAAGCGTTATCTATTGTATCAATTACTACGCGTTTTGCTCCGGCGTGTATAACTTCCTTGGTTGCTTCCTCTAATTCTGCCCAACTTTTCACCACGTAACGATATGTATTATCGGGCTGTTTGTCGTTGCTTTCCCAGCGTGTCGCCGGTATGCTGTTTAATCCTGCTTCTGTCGCAATGAATACCGTGTCGGGCATTGCTGCGAAGAATGAGGATTTCCCCCACTTCGGGCTTCCGTAAACAAACAAATTTTTGGATTCAATACCCAAAATCGGTTCGCTTTTTCTTATTGGCATATTACACCACCTTTTTTTAATTGCAGCCCGGGGAATGTTTCAAGGTTGCCGGGCTGCTGAATATTAATATACACCCGTCGGAATATACTGTCAAGGGTTTTTCAAAAGTTTTTTAAACTTTTTTAATTTATTTTAAAACGCTTCTAATGCGTCGCCGCCCGGTTCTAAATCGTTCACGAAGCCGCCCAATTCTGAATGGCTGCCCTTTTGTTTATAGAATGATTCTATAACGTGCTGGGCGTCGCCGCTTCTGCACACGTCTAAATACTGACAGGGCATTTTACCAAAAAGCCCGTAACATTGCGACGTATTGCGAAGGTAAACCCCGGTTTTACGCGCTTTTTTTAATAGGGCTATCCAGTGCCATAATTCTTCGGTTAATTTTTCTTTTTGAAATGTTTCTATAGGTATCATTTCACGGTGGAACGCGCCGGGTTCCTGCAGCTTTTCGGTTAACCTTTCGCAAAAATCCACGTCCGTTTCTGCAATTGCCTGTTTTAATCGGTTTGGGTTTTTGCCTTCGGTTTCCGCGTCCATTTTGCGCTTTTCAAATTCGGTATCTGTTTCCCCGAATTTTTGACGCACCCCGGGCTTGGTTGCAATATCATAAATAATGCCGGCTATTTTTATGCCCAGTATTTGTTCTATCATTACTGCATACAACGCAATTTGGCTATCACTCCACAACTTGTCAAGGTATCCCCTGTCAATTGTCGTGGCGGTTTTGTGTTCTAATATGTAGTAATGCCCGGTTGCGTAATCCATTACTATGCCGTCAACTTTTCCCCCTATTGCAAAATCACGGTTTCGGCAGCGGTTTTTTGCGAATGGGCTATATATTTCACCCAAAAATTGAAATTCAGTGGCTACGGCTTTGAAAGGCGAATTTTCTATCGGGTATTTTCCTGCATACGCCCGCATAATAGCCGAACCCAAATTATAAAATTTGCGACTTTCGGGCTGCATATTTTCCGGGTTTGGGGTTGGGTTCCCGTCCTGCAATTCGCTGCCCATTTCCTGGATGATTTTTTCGACGGGTTCGCCGTTGTAATACTTTTCCCATGCCGTGTGCATAAGTGTGCCAAATCGCATTGCTGTATCATTTGCATTAATCGGTACAATTTTTAAATTGTTTCTGTAATAATCAATGCGCTGGCAGTTGCGAAAAGATGAAAGGCGCGAAAATGTTAATAATTCCCGGTCGCCCAGTTCGCAAGGTTTCGCCCTGCTTAATAGTGTTTGTGTGTCAAGCGGTAAAAGTCCGCTTTGTTCTGATTTACCCATTTTTTTTCCTTTGCCGGGTTTTTAATTCGCCCGGGCTTCTTTGCGTTTTACCCACGCATTAATTAGATTCTGATTACGTTTTGCCGCGTATGTTTTTACACTTTCGCAATCAATTAACGGGCGGTCACTGTAGTGCCATTCTGTTTTTTCTATTTGTTTCAAAACGCCTTTCCAAACCAGCCCTTTTACTGTCGATTTTTTAATATTAAGATGTTCGGCAGCTTGTTCATAAGTCAAGCCCTTTAAATCGTCAATATTAAATGAGTTTTTTTCTTGTGCCATGTTGCATTCCCCCTATATATAGTGGTATAATATTTTCGGCACACCAACCACCTTTCTCCGAACGGATAGAAGAAAGCCCCGCAGTCGGCAAACGCTGCGGGGTTTTCCCGTTTAAACGTTTCAATTATTCCCCCTTTCAATAGTTTTATTCCGCATTTAATATACACCCCCTGGCATATACTGTCAATAGATTTTTAAAAAAAATATCAAAAAATAATTTAATAAAATCATTGACAGTATATTATTAACGGGTGTATACTTTTTACACCCGAAAAATCACGGGTAAAAAAAAGGTGGTAAACAATGAATTTCAGTGCAAACAAAAACGATTTCTTGGCAGCCTTGCGGGTTGCCGGGCGTGCAGTATCTACAAAATCGCCGCGTCCTATATTATCTCATGTATTAATTGAGATAACATCGGAAGGCGGCAAAATATCGGGTACTGACTTGGAATTAACGGCAAAAAGTGCGTTTAAACTGTCCGGTTTAATGACAGAATTGGGCAGCGTCGCAGTCCCGGCGGCTATGCTTAATAAAATAATCGCCGCGCTTCCTGCAGGTGATATTAATTTCACAACTGCCCCCAACGGTCAATTTGTTTTACAAACGGGGAAAATAAAACAAGGTATAAATAGCTTGCCCGGCGAAGAATTCCCGAACCCCGCCACGCCCGACGAAGAAAAGAAAATTAAAATTGAATTGTCGCAATTACAAAGAATGCTAAAAAGTACAATATTTGCAACGGGCGACGACGCAGCCCGCCCGCTAATCGCCGGGGTGAATTTTAAAGTCGCTTGCAATGAAATAACTGCAGCGGCTACGGATACCCACCGCCTTGCTGTGTCCCCCGGGGTGCTTATTAAAAACGAAGGCGTGGCGGGGCTGATGGAAACATTTAATTTTACTATGCCCGGCAGAATGGGCGAAGAAATTTTACAACTGAAAGAAATAGGGGCGGCGACTATAGCGGTAAATAAAAATTATTTAAAATTAACTGTGGGCGATATTGAAATATCGACGCAGTTAATTGCCGGAGTATACCCGCCGTGGGAAAGGCTTTTACCTGATTTTACCGAAATGAGTAATAAATGGGTTATTAAAACGGAAATTCTAATGCCCGCGCTGCAGCGTGCCAATATTGTTTCATCAACTGCCGTAAATAAAATCCGCATGGAAACAAAAGGCGATAATATATTAATTCGCACAAATTCCGCAGAATTCGGGTATTCCGAAGAAAACATACCGGCAGAAATAGAAGGCGAAAAAACCTTTTATATAAATGTTAAATTTTTTATAGATATTTTGGCGGCTTATAATGGCGAAGCCGTCGTAATATCTGCCCAGCCTGCTGACTTGCGCCCGGTTGCTATCACGTTTCCCGACGAACCCGGGGCAGTTAATATCATAATGCCAATGGATAGCAGCGGCATTTAATAGCAGCGAAAAAGTGACAATTTAATAATATGCCGTGGGGGTTCGGAAGCCCCCGACATATCAAAATAAAAAGGGGCTAAAAATGCAAATTGCAGGATTTTTACAAAATCACGGTATCGACATTATCAATGCTGTGTTAATGCTTGTGGGCGTGCTTATCGGAAAAGGTTTTATCAAAGATAAAACTATTGAAAAAATCTACGAAGTCGCCGTGGCTATTGCTGAACAATGGAAAAAAAATCAAGCGAAAAAAGGCGTATTCGTCGTGGGCGACGCTGCCAAACAGGTCGCTATTGACTATTTAAGCCGAAATTTACCGGCGGGCGTGCCTGTCGATACTGAAAAATTGGAAGGCATGGTTTACAAGGTTACAAATTCCCCGGGGTCAATACAAGTAAATAAAATTATTGAAAAAGCCGAAATAAAACCGGGCTGGGGTGATAGCCCGACGACTTGCACGGAAAAGCCGCCCCGCGCCCGGGGTGCTGACGGCAAATACAAGCCGAACGAATAAACGATAAAAAATAGCCATTAAAAAAATCCCTCGACTGAATAGCCGGGGGATTTTTTTACATATTTTTTCACTGATATATATTATGCGGCTTCTGCTGTTTCCTGAATGTATGCAATAGCTTTTTTTACGTCGCTATGTTTAAATAAACCGTGAAATTCAAAGTGCCAAGTTTCCCAGCACGAACGCACGAAGCCGAATTCTGCTAAAAACTTTTCGCTTTTTTCCTGTGAACCTGTAATCACATTCATATAGCCCATATCGACGTCAAGGGCTGCCCCTGCTTCGTGAAATGATTTTCCCGGGGTTGCTGCCAGTTCCGGTTTCGCAGCGTGTAAATTAACCTGTTGTTGGTGCGTTCTGCCTGCGTCGGTTATTAAGATCGGTAATTTGTACCGCCTTAAAAATTCGTTTCGCATTTTTTCGGCAGCCTTTGCCGCGTTTGCTTCAAGCCAAAATTTAACGATTTTCCATTGATTTTTTTTATCCTTTTGCGGGTATCGAAAATCAATAAATAATATATTAATCATGGTATAACCCCTTTGAATTTTGCTAAAAATCCTATTAATAGCCCGACAAGCGCAATTAATAAATTAAATACCCATTGCGCCACTTTTCCCCCGCCCTGTATTGTCGCTTTGTCTAATTCAAGTGTATTTAATTTTATTTCGATTTTCTGTAATTGGTCGCTTATATTTTGTACTGTTGTTGTTTTTGTACAATGGCTGGGGTCGGGGTGTTTAATCGTTGCTGTCAATTCGGCATTTGATTTTATTAAATCATTTAACGCCGTCCATACTCGTTCTTCGAATTTATCTATTCGCTGATTTAACGAATAATAAGCCGTACTATCATTTATCGGTGGTGTATTCAGTGGCATTATAAACCCCTTTCATAATAATGCCCGAATTATAGCAATAAATTAATACTGCGTATACATTATTCGGGCGGGTTTTTATTTTTTCTTTTATCTAAATTTGTCAAGGCTGCAATAATTTCGCGCCTGTATTCCACTTGCGTGTTTATTGTTTCGCCCAGTTCTTTTAATTCTGCGACGTTTTCGGATAGAATTATTTTTAATTCTGCCTGTGTTTTTGTCGCTAATTCTTCGGCTGTGTAATTTGCCATTTTAATTATTCCCCCTTTTTAAAGTGAACGAACCGGCAAACAATATAAATTACTCATTGGGTAGGTTATTGATTCGTAACTCGTGCCGCCGTCGTATAATGATATTCGCCATGCGTTGCCGCTGTACGCTGCGTATGCTGTACTTGTCCAGTAATTGCTTTGAAGGTTCGCGGCAAATCCTGCAGGTATTAAAGGGTTGCCGCTGCCTTTTGAAAAATCCAAAAGTGTTAATAATTCAAATAAATTCGGCATTCTCCAATCATTAAACCCGCCGTAATTCAAATCGTTACATAATGATATAAATTCTGCCCATTTATAATATGCGGGCGTCGTTAATCCGTACCCGTCTAAAAGCCACGGGGTCGGTATCCAGTAATCTGTCCAATCTGCCCCCCAGTACGGTTCCGACGCTGCCCCGGAAGTGTGCGAACCTTTGCAAATTACTGCCTTCGGTAATCGTTTCCAATAGGTTAACCAATCCCCGCCGCTGTCCGGTTCGCTGCTATAATTTGCCGTGTGGTCGTATATACATTCAAAATTACTCGTTTGCATACCGTTATAATGTGATACCCGGCTGCCCACGACGTATGAAGTATAATTATACCAGCTTTGTACGCTTATATTATCCCAATAGGTTGCCCAATCAAACGACATACCCGGATAATGATTACTGCTTCGGTGGTCTATCGTGCAGGTATAAAAATTGTAATTGGGTGCGTATACCTTGTCGCCGTCCGTGTAATCTGTTTCATTGTACCACGTCCCGGTTGTTATTTTGTCCCATGCCGTTGTCCAATCCATTGACATTCCGGGTTCATAGTTTGACGAATAATGCGCCGCTTTGCAGCGTGAAATTCTTTGGTCATACCATTGATTGTAATAACTAACTGTGTCACCTATTGCATAATTTGTACTTTCCTGCCAGCCTGGAACCGCTTTCCAATACGTCTGCCAGTTGCCACCCATGCCAGGTCTATCGGCAGCGCTTGAAGTGTGCGCCAAAATACAGCGGTATGGGTAATAATTATCATTTAGCGCGTCACCGACAGCATAAGTATAACCATAATTCCAATAATTAATTACATGATCCCATTTATCT
>Ga0194053_10002113_pt1 | contig 12094 bp, 14 predicted proteins | sample SepL228m_MetaG_FD_161684 | JGI IMG/M metagenome (GOLD analysis project Ga0194053, IMG submission 161684) | Anoxic zone freshwater microbial communities from boreal shield lake in IISD Experimental Lakes Area, Ontario, Canada - Sep2016-L227-8m | ecosystem: Environmental > Aquatic > Freshwater >... | reverse complement strand
CCGAGTTGGCCAACTTCAAGAAGTTTCGCCGGCTAACCGACCAGTGGGTGGGGTTGGCACTGCAACGTGCCGATTGGGAACTCAAGTCAAAGGCTTGATTGTCTCCCGAGAACCTTCCACTCTCCAGGTGAAGAATAATTGTCGTTGACCACCGTAGTACCTCCGTTACACCTCCGTAGTACCTCCGTATCGCTTACGGAGGTGTAACGGAGGTGCAACGGTACCAGGGGCGGTTCGAGCCAGCCAGGACTGGGCGAAATCGACCCAGCCAAGATGAGACTGTAGTTGAGGGTCGCTTCGCAAACAAAGCCAGGCAAACTGTTCATAGAGGCTTGTTTGCGAAAGCACTCTCAACTTTTGGAGAATTGTCAGGTGGTTGCTTTTGATCTGCCCGGTGACAAGAGCTACGACGGAGGTATGCTGGATGGGCTGTAGATGGGATAGGCTGTCGTTACTAGGGAGAACGGTCTGGCCTGGGCGCATTCGGGAGCGGAAGACGCCAAGGCCAAGCATTCCTACCAACCGACATCATGTAGAGCAACAGAAAAGTTGGGCACTTTTGGCGGAACCGATGAATCTGGCGAGAGTGTAAACGGTACTGGCCGCTTTTTCAGCGGCTGTCAAAATTCGATTGAAAACGGACTACTGTGCCATCATGACCGGAACCGTCTCCCGGCCCAAATATCCGCCAGAAATATCCGCCTGCGTAACGTCCGCAGCATCCCTGCGGAAGCCCGGCGACGCAGCCGCCGGCCCTAAAATCTTCTTCGCACGAGCATCCTTGCAAGGCCCGTCCACAACAACGGCTTTTAAGCTACTGCCTCCCGCAAACTCGATCCCCTCGCGGATTAAAGACAGGTTCACGCCAGAAAGCTTTAGCTGATTGGCCAAATACAGCGCACGATCCCCAGCATGGATTGCGATCTTGAACCCGCTTTCCCCGTTGCAGCGCCCCAAAGAATCCTTCTCCCGGCCTACGCACCGGACCTTGACAACAGCGGCATCACAAAGTTCATCCACGACCGAATTGGAGAAACTTGGAAAATGGTTACGGACTATCGCCTTCAGGTCGTCATAGCTGGGCTTGTCCGAAATATGGATTGGTTGAGACAGCCGGCCCAGCCACTGCTCCATGTTATGATGAGTTTTGTTCGCGTACCGGCGCAGCCCTGCATGGCTCTGCTCTGTGCATAAGAACGCAGAGGGCAGATGCTGGTCAACGATCCGCGCGCGCACCCAATCAATCCGCTTGGGTGGCGTCTGCTGGTGATAATTGACCGGAATTAGCCGTTGCGCTTCATCGTGGACGATGCACGGGCGGACCTGCTTCTGGACGTACTGGACGCGGGATTTCAACTCCGCGCAACTGGTGTTAGGCGTCCAATCCATGCGAAAAGCGTCGGCATAAGCCCCAATAAATTCGCGCTCGTTATTGGACTCAGAAACTTCAACCAAACGCGCTTTCCCCGGCCACGCCCGGCAATAAGTCTCAGCAGCCGTCGTCTTGCCGTGGCGAGTATCGGCCCACATGTAAACGGGAATCCTGTGAGCAGAAGCTTGCGCAAAGTCTAATTCAAACAAAACCTTGCGGCGCAACATGGTATCCGCAGTCTTGGCCAGCTCCGCCACAGCGTGCCGATCCATGTACGCACTCATGGATCCCAGAAATCCCGGGTGCCTAATGAAAAATAGGTCGAAACGAGCGTCCCTCTTGGAACCTAAATCCCCATCGTCACCTGACCTCCAACCAAGACACAATTCCGCGTTAGGTGTCTCGCACCAAGCCCGCAACCACGAAGCAAGAACCTCCGCAGACATACACATCTGCTGCCTGCCCGCTGGATCGTCTGGGGAATACATCCGCTCATCCACAAAAGGCCGATTGTTACGAACTATTTCCCACCACCACACAAAAGGAGCGCCGGATTTGATTGGCGTCAAAATCCAATCCTTGCCCCAATCAATAAAATCTGCGCAGAACTTCTCCAATCCCCCGGGCAAATGAGACATCGCCTCGACAAAGCAAAGCGTCTGTAAATATCTAGGATCGGCTAAAAGCGCATCCACTCCAGGACTTGCCTGCCCTCGCATCATCTGCATCTTGGACGCGATTTTCTCAATGTTAATTCTGGTCATGGGTCGTCTCCATTTCCAATTTTGCGCGCTCTTCCCGCCGCTTCTGGGCGGCAATGGCCATAGCCATGTCTTCTGGCGAAACGGTGTCGTTTTTGCCAACACCTAAGCCGAGTTTACGAGCCGCCCGATGCATTTCTCCGCGCTCTTTTTCTTCCGTCGCCTTCATGTCGCGGTGTTCATTCGTCGCGGTTTGAACCGCCGCCCCAACCTCGTGGACTTCAGCGCTGTGTTCCTCGTCTCGAATGACCGTTCCGACCAGTTTATGCGGCAGTTTGTCGAAAAGCACCTTGCCTCGATTGATCCAGCGATTCCGAGCTTTGCCCGCTTCTGCCAGGTCTTCCCGCGATGCTGTCCACGAAGGCAACTCGCGCAATTTCATTGTGAACACCGCTGCGCCAGGCGGAAGGCAATGCAGCAACTCCGGCTCGTCTATGTTCCACCTCACAGGAATTACTTTGTTTCGGTATGGACCCAGTTCATCCCCCCAGAACACCAAAAGCTTCCCTCCTACCTCAAACCGAATCCCATCGGGGCCAACCTGAACCTTGCGCCTGTGGGTCGAGAGCAGGTGCCGCGCGGTCGCCGGTAGCTGGCGAAGAGGCTTCTGTTTCAAGCCCGGATACCCGCCAATCCCGTTCAACCATGCCTCTTGAGGCGAGACGCCAGGCAGCCACCGCCCATTCTGCGGCTCAGTTGCATACCCCATTAGCTCCACGTCAATAAGGTCGCGGATTTCCTTCATCCCAAGAAACATCTCAGCCGGATTCTCTTTCCCATCCCTCACTCGCCGCAGAAAATCATTCAACACTTCCGGCTTGTATTCCCGGTGATTGAACCCCACAAATCCCGGCAAAGGCCGCATCCTCTCCTGCACGGAGCGAAACACTCGCTCAATGACCTTCGTCCTCGGAAGGCTGGGCATCGCGTGCCTCACCGCATCCGGTCTCGGTCCCATGAAAATCCCCTCCTCGTTCAACCCCCGCTCATAGTCGCGCCACAGGGAAGGCTCCCATCCCCGATCCTTCCGCCCAACAACCAATCGGCTTTTCCAAATACCACACTCGAACAACAGAGCGCCCGACAGCCCCACATTATCATGCACATGCAACACCAACTTGCGAATGTCGAACCCGCTGTAACTCGCCGCCCGTTGCTTGCCATCTGGCCCAACGTCGCCAGACTTTAGCAGGTAGCCAACCGGGTAAAGTGTCCGCCGATCCATCATCAGCAAGAACTCGCAACGCCCCACGAAAGGAAGCCCACTCTCATCCGTATCCCACCCATAAACGGTGAAAATATGATTCGGCGTCATATCATCCGCCTCGAATACATCCCCCGGTCCCGTGTCGTCTGGGTTTCGCAGAACATACGGCGCGTTAAGCCGCGCAAACTTAATGCCGTGCCTGAATGGCAGCGCCGACAACACCCCCGGCATGACCTGGTCCCTTACAGCTTTCGGGACGTACGACTTATTCTCCCGAACGTTGAAATGCCATAACCCGGCACATTTTGTGCAAATCTCGGCCTTCAAGAGAAGCCGTCGCCACGCTTGGGCAAGATCGCCGTCAAGGTCAACGGCTGCGCCGGCAACGATCCTTTCACACTCTGGACATAGCCGCGCACCCTTCCGGCCAGATCGGCCCGGCCTGCCGTCCTTCACTGCATCCAATTCATTCCCTTTCGTTCGCAACTCCCGCAGCTTCCGCTTGTACCACTTGCCCAGACCCTTCCGCGTCCTCGACAACCCCGGCAGCGCTCCGAAAATGTAATCCAGATCAGTGGCACGAGTCTCCCCCCGATTCACCAGCGCCCCAAAAACCGCGTCCCGATCTTCCGGTGTCAAATGGGAAGGGGTGGCAATCTGGCTGATCGTATCCGTCAGGAAACCTACGTCGCCCCTATCGCCCCGCGCACCGCCCCCCTCCGAAACATGACCAAACGCCTCAGCGGCTACGTACAGGTCGAGCCGGCCCCAATGTTCAAAATTCGCATCGCGTTCAACCGCAAGATCAAAATGCCGGCGCCAGGTGGATTCAGAAACAGACCTGCCGAACACCCGCCGGCACTCTTCCATGCCCCTCGCCGCTCCGTCAACCCCCAGGACACCACCTTCTTGACCACGCAACACCGGCAGAAGCGCGTCCCGCCACTTCATAGCCTCATCCTTGAACCGATCTGGCAACCTATCAAATGATACCGGCGGCAACCATCCGCTGCCCTGGCTCTCCGCCAACATGGATTGCGGACTACGGAAACCCTTCCGCTCAGAAATATCCTCCAACTGCTTTTGCCAGTCCACCGGCAAGACCTCCCACCGCCAGCCCATCGCAGAGCGTCCGCCACCGCCCGCCGGACCATCCGCCACGCCACTGCCCAGGCGCTTCCGCACCGCGCGCGGCGTCAGATCAAGGTAGTCTGAAAGCTTGGCCGCTGTGAGCAAACAATTGCTTGGTTGATCCTTATTCGTGCCTGCCCGCTCAGATGATCCGCCGGTTGGAATTTGGTTTTGTAGCGCCACAAAAAGGAGCATCTACTGTGCCGCCGATCGACTCCGATCCCTCTTCAACCCGAACAAAAACAAGGCGGATGCATGTTGCAGAAAACCCATGCATCCGTTGATGAGGATCGCGGGGCAGGCCAAAGTGCTACATCTGCTACACCCGCTACTTGCACGGGCACCTCCAAAAATTAGATTCTGCCCCCCATTCCCAGAATATACCCCCAAAAGCCGAAACTTAAACCCCATCCTCCGTCTAAACCCCTTCCCGCGCGCGTTCGCGGATAGGCACAGCGCGTTTGAATCCCAAAAACGACCAATGCACCAGGTCAACATGCCAAACGCCCTAAAAACGAAATTGGGAAGGAGACTCATGCCTGCGGCGCTGGCTTAGCCGGAATTGCCAAAAAGGCTTCCATGTTCGCGTAGCGAGTCCCTGGACCGATCATTTCGCACGGGTCAAAATCGAACGCCGCAGGGAAGCATTCCGACAAATGCGGCGCGACGGAGCCAAAACCGCCAAAATCATACAACTTCACTAACCCGCTTAGTAGCGCAGGGCTGGCCCCGGTGATTGTCGATGCCTGGTTAAGGGAAAGGCCGTTTTCGATAAAGTACAACGCCAATCGAAACCGGAACCAGTTTAAAATATCTCGCTTAAAAGCCGTCCGAAAAGCCGCCCGCCGCTTACACGTCCGGCGCTTGCGTCTAGGCCGCCGTTGAGGGGCCGATGAACCGGCAGCGTATCCGGCACCGGCCCCCCGGCTGCAGTGTAAACTAGGCTCGGATGAGTGTGCCATAGCCCGTTCAGATTCTTGGACTCCGCAGTCAATCATAACCAAAAAGACAACTCACTCCCCTGCGCCCGCGGCACCGCTTCCAACAGCCGGGGTGTCGGGCAAGGGCCTCACCGGCTGCCCCGCCTCGAACCGCGCCACCCCAGCCGCCAGCCGCTCGATTCGGCCAAAAAGATCGCCAATGGTGGTGTGTGATCCAAACCAATTCACCCAGAGCTGAAGTTCACCGTGCTCTGCGGCGGCTTTTGCGGCCTTCATCGCGCGCCCACCATCACGACCACACCGCAAAAGATTGCGCTCCGCTTCCTCGCCAAGTTCGATGCTTAACCGATCCACAGCCAGCGAGCGACATTTCCAAAATGCTTCCCGGTATCCCTCTTCCAGTTCCGATTCCAGCGCTTCCAACTTCCGTTTGACATTCGCCTTGGCCCCCGGCAGTAGGCCGATTTTGTCCTTCAAAGCGTTCAGCCGTTCCAGCCGTTTCGATTCATCCGGCGGCAAGTTCTTTCCGTCCGGTTGCACCGCCAACAATATGCGTGCGTCAATGTTTTCCAGGCTTTTGGCCAGCCGGTCAGCTTCCGCCAACATCGTCACGTTCAGCCCGTCAAGATCGCTCAACGTCTGAGTCAACTCAGCCAGCTTCTTCGCGCCCTTTTGCAGCAAAATGACTTCTTTCATAATGGTGTAGGTTTTTCTGGTGGTCACTTAGAGACAAGAATTTGCCCCGCGTCCGGTTGTCCTCGGGCTACGCCGTACATCAACGACAACCTCCGCGTTGCTGTCCCGAGAGTGTGATTGACGAAATCGATCACCTGCACAGCAATACCAAGCTGTGGGTCGCTGACCACGTAGCGATTGCCGTAGGCCGCCGCAGGCAGCGCCTTCATGTAATCGCCCGCGAGCCGCGTCGCAATGACCAGCGCAGAGCGACTAAAAGCAAATCCGCACAAATTCCCGGTGGTCGGCAGCGTCGGCGAGTTGCACACCCGAAAATCCGCCACAGCCGACAAGCTGCTCCATTCGCCTGGCTCCGCCCGGCCATGCGTTGCGAGGGTAACGATAGCCACGTCTTTACTCAATGCCCCAAAAAAGTCCGCTGAAAGCAGCAAAGTCCGGTCGTCCGGCCCCAGCGGAACGCCACGTTTCGTGAGCGCTGTAGCCACGTCCACGACCGTCCCACGGCCAAACTCAGGCAAAGCGCAGACCACCGCCGGCTGAGTGAAGTTGCCGGCAGTAATCAGGGCATAAAGCGAAGTAACCATATCCCTGGCCAGCGCCGCCGATGCCGCCGGAGCCAACTCATCGAACAGGTTGCGGATCGTGCCTTGAATTTGTTGCGCGTTGAAAGTCAGCGGCACCCCGACATGTTTGTCCACGGTGACGACCACGTCCGTTGAAGTCAATGAAGCATCCTCCCAGCCGGTGCTTGTGGAATACGTCTTGACCGCTGGGACCGCAATCATTCGGGTTGTCATCTCCTGATCTAACGCCAGCCGTTCGCTGCTGAAATCCGACGTGACGGCAGCCAGAATCGGATAGTTAAAGCGCAAGAGTTCAAGGGATTTCTGTACCACTAGCGTTCCTGAAAGCGTCTGCAAATTCGCGTCCACGTTATTGGCCGCGAGAATGGAAGAATCCCACCCGCCGCGAAACGCCGGGCTAAGCTCCTTCGCCCAAATCGAAGCCATTTCCGCCGCCCGCAACTCGCGCAGCCTGTTCATCGCTGGCGAGCTGCCGCAAATCGCCGATTGTATTTCAAGCACCTCGCCATAGCGGCGAAGAGCGCTCATTGGATCGTTTCGTGTAATTTCCAGTGCTTTCATAAATGTATCCTTCAGTTAATCCCGCAAAAACTGCTGATGATCAAAAGGACGATCTGGGCTAGGATCGACGGCGCAAAAAGACGCCGCAGTGACCCGCCTCGGTTTCCGCTTCCCGCTCCCCGCCGCAGTCCTTTCAAGCAGCGAAATCAACTGCTCAAGTTGATGCCTATATCCTCGATAAAAGATCGCCTCTGGGTCGATTTCCAAGTTCGTATTCGTATGTGCGTTAATGGTCGTTGTCATTGGTCGGTGGTCAGTGATTACTTTTCGCGCGCTCAGGATTGTTTTTGCAGAATTTTAGCAAAAGCTCGTACCAGTTTTCCCACCTCCGAACCGTCGGGCTTCCCGTCCGCAACTTCCGACAAAGAGCTTGCAATGCCGGCAATTCCATATCGCGGGGATCAACGCCAAACTCACGCACACAGCGCTTCCGAATCTCAATCTCCGCCGGGGAAGTCCAGAGGTTTAAGGGGTAGTCAAAAATCCGCTCAATCCGGTAACGCAAGGGTTTCGTCGGCACGCCATTCGTAACCTCCGCCTGCATCATGTCGCGGCAGATTCCGCACATGGTCGCCAACTCAGAAACGGCGATGCCTCGCGTCACCAGCAACGCCTTAAGGCTGATTATCGCAATCTCGTCTAGTGCAACTTCGCTCATTCGTGTTTTATGATCTTAAAAAACCGGAGACACTTGCTCCGACTGTCAACAATCTACCAGACTTCTAAGCACACGTCAACTGTTTCCAACATTTATTTGTTTGCTATAATTCCACCATGCCACAGATCAAGATGCCATGTGATCCTGACAGAGATCTCCGAATCTCCGCCCGATTTGCTGAACTTCGTCAACTCCGCTGTCTGTCTCAGAGCAGATTTGCGAAAGCGATAGGTCTCACCCTCGCCCAACTGTCCAATATCGAGCGTGGCAGGTCTCCCCTCCGTTACATCCATGCCACCCGCGCCTTGGGTGCTGACGCTTTTGCCGCTGAGCGCTGGCCTGGAATCCCTCCATTCAATCCACTCTGGCTATCTGGCCTAGCCGACTGGCCGATTGCTGCCACGTGGCCAATTCTGCTCCCCGACCCTGTATCCATTGGGCTTGATCTGACTCTTAGGTTTTCTGACTTCGTAAATACGAACATGGCCATGCTTCAATCGTTCGCATCCGAAACACCGGAAAACGCGAGACTTCCCGAATCCTGGCTCGAACCATACACCATCCACTGGCGGCAGTATCACGGCCTGGCCAGTTTGGCTGCGAGTGCAGACTCCACCCTGCTTGCTATCATCGGCCCCTCCGCAGCGAAGCTCTCGCCCACCTCTCCAACTGCTCAGCGCGTCCTACAGACGCTCAAGAACCGCGCCCAAGGCATGGAATGGATTGACCATCTGAACCAAAAAGAATCTTCAAAACAGGTGTTGCACAATGATTCTGATAGTGTAATATTACTGCCAATGAAATGCGAACTTTCGGAACTGCTTGGCACCGTCCGGCGATTGACAGAACCCAGAGGGATGAAATCGAAGCTGGCTAAGGATCTCGACGTTCCACTGCCTCGCGTAAGCGATTGGCTGGCCGGCAACTACATGCCATCCGGTGATCGCGCCCTCCGCCTGCGTGAATGGGTCTGCGCACAGGAGACACAACAAAACAAAAGCCCCGGCAGTGTCTCACCACCGCCAGGGCCAAAGACCCAATCAGGAAGATCAAATGAAAATGAGTCCAAATCGAGTCCGCCATAACGGTAGCGCAAAGGCGGCTGCGCAACAATCCAAAACAGTGCTCTCGCCGCTTCGTTGCCGGCGACAAACTCCAGCTAACGGCGTCTGGCTAACCGGGTATGGAGCTAAGACCGGAAAGAAGCTCTTTCGGTACGCTCTTGATCCCGACTTTGTTGCAGAACTGCGCAGCATTGCGCAAAAGCGCAATGCGAGCTTCATTGACACGATAGTCGAGGGGATTGATATGAGGCTCCACATTGCATTAACAACTCCAAAAGGGCAGGGGAGGGCAACCGCATGAAACACTTCCCAAGAGTTCTCATTCCCGATGCTACGCCTTCAGAGTCTTCCAGCCAGTTGCTTGCTTGGCCAATGCCATCTCCAGTGGACAGCCCCAGAAATCCACGCGCCAAATTGCCAAGAAGGCGGAACCGGAAGAGGCGGGTTAGCAAGCTCCAGCTCATCATATCGCGAGATTATATCGAGGAAATGAAAGCCTGTGCCCAATCTTTTGGCATGCAGCCCAGAACCTTCCTTTATCATGCGGTGCTCCAGGCAATTTGGGATGCAGAAGCAATACTCGGGGTCACGGGACCAGATTTGGTGCGCTTGAGCTCAAGCGAGCGAGCCAGTATTGCGTCCAAGTATCGACCTCTAAACTCTCGAGTATCCGGCCCGGGTGCAAAGAAGAATTGAGCTGAAAAGTACAGCCATCTAGCGCCGGCCAGGTCGAACCTGGCCGGCGCAAATAAGAGCATGACACCTTCTCAAAATAGCCTGTATTTCCGCGAGTGGGGCAGGGTGCGGACCGCCTGCAAACAGCAAGGCTTTCCCGTTCCTGACCGCCATGTCCTGCACGTCAAGGCCATCGGCCATGACAAGTCTCACTTGGATTTCTCCAATGAAGACTTTGACCTGGTGCTTGCCGAGTTTCGCGCACTCAGCCAGCCCGAAAACCTCGCCGCCCAGCTCCGCCAACAGGACATGCCACGGCGACGCCTCCTGTATAGCATTATGCACTTGGCAGCCGAACCCTATTGGCGAGCCATTGCCTGCGATAAATTCGGCACGGCTGACGAAACTCGGTTGAATCTGGACCAACTCAACCAACTCCGCATGACCCTTGCCGCCCGGCGCGCGTCCGGCAGTCGCCGCCAGCCGGTCACCGTCTGAATTGTCCCTGTAACACGCCGCCGACCCGGGTTAGCCCTGGCCGGCGTTTTTCTTTATAACTCTGGCCAGATAAGGAAACTCAGCCCAAATACCGATTGTAAATTCAGCAGAGAAAGTATAGCAGAGAATGAGTATGCAAACCGCTAAGACAACGATTCGGATAATCAGCGCAGCATCGCCGGAGGGAAAACGGCTTTTGGCGCAAGCGAACGAATTTGGGGAGCCTCTCTGGATGGCGAAGGCATACGCGGCCTTATGGAGCGATGGGGTTCGGAAATCTCAGCCGCCGCCACAGGACGCAAACCACTCTTCCCGCGTAGCCCCGGCGAGCACCCCGCCAGCCAGGCGCGCCCCGAGACCATGACAGGCCCTTGCAGAGCAATGGCGATGAGTATAAAGTCGGGCACTGTTTATGGCTGTAACTCATCAAACGAAAACCGTTAATTCTGCCAAGAATGAAGGGAAAAAGCCGCCAATGCGATGGATGGAGCTTCCGGTTGTGCGTTATCCAGTGATGGTTATGCCGGACGGTCAAAAGCACGTGCTATGGGATGGAATTGGGACAAAGGAAGCGGCCAAACTAATGGGGTTAGCGCAGAGGACCGTGCAGACAATGTGCGATGAAGGTGCTTGGAAAGAGATCGCGGAATTTCGGCGAACTTTCAGCATTGGCGGTAGAGGGCAATACTTGATTAAGCGTGAGGCGATTATGGAGCTTCTTTCACAGCGAAAACAACGGTCGGACCGTAAATTGCGTCCTTGAAGTTGCCCGTCTTGACTTCCTATCGCTTCCGCCTGATGCCAGCGCCACCCAGGCGGCCGCTTCATTGGTGCTGCCAGTGCCGTAGTTGACAGTAGTGAACACCTGCACACCGGCATTAGTGGCGACATGGACGAAATTGGCGAATGAGGCAGGCCACTGCCATCTGTTGGTGAGATTGGTGTCGGTGCTCCAATGGTATTCATCCGAGAGCGAGCCGCCGGGGCAACGCAGCGCCCGCGTCCCCATCTCCTGGAGTAGCGAAATGGTGGCGGGAGGGGTAAACCGCGGCTTCGGCGAAATGGGTCGTAAGGCTAGGTGGAATGGGTCATTTGCAGGCGTAAAACACGCTCTCCGGCGGCACGGATGTTCTGCTCGGCGTTCGGGGTGAGCTTGCCGCTAACCACGGGGAAGAAGGGGCGAGGAGGGATGCCTTTACCACCTGACATGATGGACTGGGGAGTCTGGACATAACGACTTTTATTGGGCTGGATTTGACCGATTTTGACGCCGGCAATGTGCCCTTTAGCTCCGAATTGATGGATGGCGGCATAGACCATCGGGTTGGAGACGGTGGCGCCGGTGTTGGAGACGGATAGATGGAAGGAACGGGATAGGGCGCCGGATTTTTGGAGGGTCGATTGGGTGCTGTCCTTCTTCGCCGGCCAGCTTGTGGGCCGGTAGGCGGAATCTTTAAAGTTGCCCTTGGTGAGCCTCAGGAAGGTGGTGCCAATGGCGCGGAAAATGGGCTCTGGCCGTCGGGCGGCGGCTGCCATGCGGGTGAGGGCGGGACTGACGTCGTCGTGGGTGATTCGGAAGCTGATGGCCGCCATAAAAGCAGAGGGCGACCACAAAGGGCCGCCCCATCAGTTAAACTCTAAACTCAATGTCAGTTGTTCTCATCAGGCTGACTCTCGTCTACCCACTGATCATTCAAAATAAGCGTTCCATCAGGTTCGCAAATCTGCTTCTCCCACCATTTTTCCAGTGCGCTTTCAGATAACCCTAGAGGGGGCCGCAAACTCAGAAGTTCTTTTTGGCTCGGCATTACGTCACAATATAACTCAGGCCATTCTCTGCAGCAACTGTTTTCCAGACTTGATGCGCATTTGTTTTGGTAATTCCATCAGGAGCAAGGCGATACACGGCACGCATAATATTCTCCAGGTTACGAGTGTCTAGTCCC
>Ga0194053_10002110_pt1 | contig 12108 bp, 8 predicted proteins | sample SepL228m_MetaG_FD_161684 | JGI IMG/M metagenome (GOLD analysis project Ga0194053, IMG submission 161684) | Anoxic zone freshwater microbial communities from boreal shield lake in IISD Experimental Lakes Area, Ontario, Canada - Sep2016-L227-8m | ecosystem: Environmental > Aquatic > Freshwater >... | reverse complement strand
GTAAAACCCTGTCCTATACTTTTATCGGTGCCTTGTTTGGCCTGTTTGGCTCGGTGGTCGCCTTTACACCGTATGCACAAGGCGCAGTCGGTGTTGCTGCCGGAATTTTTCTGCTTCTGTTCGGCTTGCACATGCTGGAAGTGTTCCCGGTACTGAGCCATTTCCAGCTTAAGGCACCCAAGTTTGTCATGCGTTTTGTGGGTAAGGAATATCGCAAACACAGCAACCCCTTCATCATCGGACTTCTAAATGGCCTGATGATTATTTGCGGGCCGTTACAAGCCATGTATATTATGGCCGCTGGCACAGGAAGCTGGACTGGGGGCGCGGCCATTTTGTTCTTTTTTGGCATCGGCACATTGCCATTACTGTTAGGTTTCGGATTTCTAACCAGTCTGCTTTCAGCAAATCTGACACCCAAATTACTAAAAGCCTCCGGCATTATCGTCATGATTCTGGGAGCCATTATGCTTAATCGCGGGCTGGCGGTAACCGGTACCGGTATTGACTTTAATACCTTGGTCGCCCGCGTGTCGCAAAAGCTGTCCCCGACTGTGGCGGAAACACCATCATGTGAGACAGAACAAACTATCCACATGGACGTGCTAAAAAGCAGTTTCTCGCCCAACCAATTCACTTTGTGCAAAGGCGTACCGGTAAAATGGGTGATTAACGGCAAGGAACTGAGCGAATGCAATAGGGTTATTGTGATACCTCAGTATCAATTAAAAATTGAGCTAAAGGAAGGCACGCAAATTATCGAATTTACACCCCAAGAAACGGGTGTAGCTCCTTGGAGTTGCTGGATGGGGATGATACCTGGCACCTTCCTGATCGTAGACAACCCAACAACTCCCAAGCCAAATGAAGCACCGGTTACACAGCCCGCAGAGCCGAAATATCCTGCCATCGTAGCCTATCGCCAGCTTTTTATTCATGAAGTCAAGCAGTTATGGCAGCGACTAGAGTCGCTTTATCAGGAGGTTTTGGCTGGAAAACTATAAGCTCCTGAAATTAACATAGATTAAAAACATTTATTGTGGGAGCGTCGCCAATAACAAGGCTGTGGACTTAACGGCCTGACTCCCTGAGTGAACGCTGGCTGAGCGGGGCCGAAGCCAGGAGCCAAGCCAGTTATACGCTTCGACTCCGCTCAGCGAACAACTTAAGTCAATAGAATTACGCTTCCACAATCCTTATAAATTTAGCTACTGTCTAAGTGGTTGCCCTTTCCAAATCATTACGAAGCGCAGTAATTGCGCCCATAAAACAAGAATTTTCAAGTGATCGGCAAAAATCAGCCTACACAACATCCACAGCATAATGAAAAAGTGTGTCATATCACACTACCACTGTGTCATATAACATAGTTTAATAAATATTCTTAACAGCCTAAAATTTAACCTACTGATTATCATAATAAATATATTTTGGCATAGGTTGTGCTTTATGAATAACGTGGATTATTGAAAGATCCATATTTTGAAGTGATCCTTTCCACAAGTAAAAAATTGGAGATTAAAAAATGAACATGACTGCTTTAACTTTATTTAAAACCGCTTTAACGGCATCGGCATTAACGCTTGCCATGTCAGGGACTGCTGCTGCGCAAGGGCAGGGGTCCGGGATATGGGATGGTCGAGCAACTCCATTATATGACGATACCACTATCGCCCTCGGACTGAATTCAAGCATTAACAGCACTGCTGCTAACAGTAATGTAAATTCTTGGTCTGATAACGTTGCCCTAACTTACAACGCATGGGGCATGACCGGCGGCTGGCTTAATTTCAACTTAACCAGCGCGTCAGACACGATTATTAAAGCGACCTCTAATGGAAACCTTATTGCGCCTGCTTTTACGCTCTATAGGACTGATGGCTATTACGCTGGTGCTACTGTTGGGGCAAAAGGTGGGGCTAATGGGGCAATCCATAGCTTTAGCGGGGTTGCCCAGGCTGGACAAAACGGCCTTATCTGGGCAACTGGCCCTGGTGGTATTGTCGATACACTGGGTTATGCCAATTCAGGGAATGCCCATGGCACCAATGCCTTTGGCCAGCCGGTTAATGCCGGTTTTAATCAAGTGGACATGGCCAATTTGTATGCAACTGCCATTACTGGCAAAACCGGCTCGGGACTGGCTGAAATAGACCTGAAAAATTTGCATGCAGGTTTTTACAGCATCTTCGTTGGCGGTGCAAATTCAACTCTTAATGGCGGAGATATAAATGTTAATGTCGCCGCTGTCCCTGTGCCTGGCGCAGTCTGGTTGTTTGGCAGCGCGTTAATGGGTTTGGTCGGCGCACAGCGCAAAAAAATGGCTAAAATAATCGCCTAAGCTGCTGTTTTGTATGCAAGGACGCTGGTTAGTGTCTGCTTAAGACGTTAGCCGATGTGTTCTTGATTCAGGAAGTTGGCGGCTGGATCTGCCAAAAAAGCTAGAAACCGGCCGATAAATTGCTCACGGTAATTTATCGGCTTTTTAATCAGGATAAGCCCTTCAATGGCTAAGGAACCTGCACGAAATAACTTGAGTACAGTATCACCCCAACCCTCTCCCCTGATGGAGTAAGTTGTTGGAGTTATTTCATGCCTGTTTCTAACCAACAAATCAGCAGTTTGGGCAATTTTTTTGAAACATTTAACCAATTCCCTTGGAATATCACCATGACCTTTTTCCGCCATAGTCCGCTAGCCCTCTTGTTATTAGGGGCGGCACTAGTTAATGCCCATGCCACAGGTCAAGGGCCAATACCCATTAGCCTTAAAACCTTAAGCGTGCCGGAAGTGCCCGGCTTGTTGAACGGCCCCGATCCGATCGTCGTCAATAAGACGGCCGCCATTGCCTTGGGCAAAGCCCTGTTTTGGGACACCAATGCCGGCAGCGACGGCATGGCCTGCGGCTCCTGTCATTTTCATGCCGGCGCTGATCGCCGGGTAAAAAACCAGGTTTCACCAGGAGGGCAATCTTCAGCGGCAAGCGCCCAACAATTTAGTCTTTCTGCCGTAAATACAGTACTGGGGCCCAACCATACGCTGGGTGCGGGTGATTTCCCTTTTCATCAACGACAGGATCCACTGCAAGAATTTTCCCCGATTAAGTATGATACGGATAATGCGGTCGGCTCGTCAGGCACCTTCGGCGGCGAATTCAATGGTGTGAACCGTTTCGGTAGCGGTATCGACAGCTGTAACAGGATCAGGCCCCCGAGTGTCCCTGACCTATTCGCTATTGGCGGCATCGGCACCCGCCGGGTTACCCCCCGAAATGCGCCGAGCGTGATTAACGCGGTTTTTAATCATCGCAATTTTTGGGATGGACGGGCAAATAATGTGTTCAATGGCAGCAGCTCCTGGGGAGATCGTGATCCCAATGCCGGCGTATGGGTCAAAATGAATGCCAGGACAGTCAGCAAACAGCGCCTGCATTTGCTTAATGCCTCTTTGGCGTCACTGGCTGTGGCTCCACCGTTAAATACCACGGAAATGGCCTGCAATAACCGGACCCTTAAGGCTATCGGCAGAAAACTGTTGCTGCGCCGTCCGCTGGAAAACCAAAAAGTAGACTGGAACGACAGTGTGTTGGGAAGGTTAAGTTTAAGCAGCGCGGTCAATTTAAAACCCGGACTCAATACGACTTACGCAAACCTGATCCAGCAGGCTTTTAACAATAAATACTGGTCCTATTCGGCAATAGGCCAATTCGGCACTCCGGCCGGAGAGGCACCTTATCAACAAATCGAGGCCAATTTCGGGATGTTTTTCGGACTGGCGATACAGCTGTATGAAAGCACCCTGATTTCCGATGAATCCCCCTTCGATAAAAGCGCCAGGAACGCTAAAAATCAGCCGATCAACCTGACCGCTGCTGAATTGCGGGGGTTGGATCAGTTTAGGGTTAATAGCTGCAATCTTTGTCATATAGGCCCCAATTTTAGTTCTGCTTCGATCAACGCAAATGCCGCTATTGCCAAGACACACCCGGAAGCGTTTAGTAGCCAAGGTTTTGTTATAAATACGACCACCAATGTGGTTAATCGTACGCTGCTGTTTCCACGCAATACTGCCGTTACCGGATTTATTGATACCGGCTTTGCATCCATCGGTGTGGCCAGGGAAACGGCTGACATCGGCCTGGGTGGCGTTGACGATTTTGGCAATCCCTTATCCTTTAGCAAGCAATATTTGCAGTTGTTGGCCGGCAACACTGGCAAAGTAGTGGATGGCGACGTTGCCAAGGTTCGCGCCTGTGATTTCCAAGAGGAGTTTGCGGTCAACTTCAAGCCTTCGTATTTGGCTACCAGCATGTTCACACCGGATCAGGGCGTCATGCCCCAACCGCAAGGGACGGGTAATTGCTATTTACCTGCCGCGACCAATGCTTTTGTGCCTACCCCAGCCGCAGCCCTGGCTGAGCTGAATAAGCCGAATACTGCAAGAATGGACGCCGAGGTGAAAGCGAGTTTTAAAATACCTTCCTTGCGTAATATTGAGTTAACGGGGCCGTATATGCATAATGGCAGTATTGCGACCTTAGAACAAGTGGTTGAGTTTTACACGCGGGGCGGTAATTTTATGGATGACGCCAAACAAGTCACGCGCGTTTTTCAATTAGGTGAGCTACAGATGTCGGCGCAAAAACGCGCAGACCTGGTAGCCTTCCTAAAAACCCTGACCGATGACAGGGTGCGTTATGAAGAAGCGCCTTTCGATCATCCGGAAATTTTGATTCCTAATGGTCATGCAGGTGATCAGATGTTGGTGACGCCCGGTCCCCTTTTCCCCAATCTGGCTAAAGACGAGTTTTTGCTGGTTCCTGCGGTAGGCGCAACGGGCTCAGCGACTCCTCTCCTACCGTTTCAGGATTATCTGGCACCGTAGACATAAGTCTGAGGATGGGCGGATTATTTGTAAGCCGGTGCATAAACCGGCTTACAGTTATTTTAGTAATATTGATTTTAGGATTTATTGATGAAAACTATTGTTATAAACAAAAAAATGCTGGTGGCTATGACCGCCTTAACCCTGTTCGGCGTTGGCAATAGCCAGGCTAACAGTTCCTTCAACAGTCAGGCAGCGCTTGGCATGTCTATTGGAACTCTCCCGTCTGACCTGCTTATAAATGGATCATTTCAGCAGGCACTGGCAGATAATGGAATAATAAGCGGGGATGGTTCTGTCGCTGCTGTTTTTCCGGCTGGATTGCCGACGGTAACGGGTGGCAATTATGCTTTTGATCTATTTTCCGTGAGCGGTCATGCCGCTAATGGCGATGTATCCGGCTCAACTTATACGGGTTGGTACAGCCTTGGATTTACCAACCAAAGTTTATCGGCAATGTCCGTTAGCCTGACCTTGAATTATGCCTTGGCAACTGCTGTTAGCGGTCAATTTGCCGATAGCAGCGTCAGTCTGGATTACTATATGAACAACGATCCCTCAGCGAACGTGTTTTTGAATGCGTCAGTATTTGGTCAAACAAGTACAGCGAATAATGACGCCAAGATAATCACTTTTAACCTTGATCCAGGCTCAACACAAACATTCCATAGCGATGTCACCATCAACGGCAATGTGTCTGCATCTCCCGTTCCCTTACCCGCTGCGCTATGGTTGTTTTTGACCGGATTGCTGGTCATGGTGCGGGGAACCGCCAATTATGCAAAAAACCGAACGCTTTAAAACTTCAACAGCTTTCAAAACGTGAGTGACGGGGTTGTAAACCTCGTCACGCTTCATTACGCTGAGATAACCCAACAAAACCAACACAATATTGAGATTTTTTTGGTCAACTTTTCATCCTTAAAACTGCCCTTTTTAAGCAAACGCCCTGCACATACTCTGCTGTTTATCACCGAGGTTAAAACCTTTCGCGTGGATGTCGATAAAGCCGGCATCCGGATGGGTAATGCAGAAACGATTGTGGCAGCATGTCCCAGTCCTGCCAAACTGGCGGAATGCTTCAATACGGTTGCCGCCAACAGCAGTCCTTTGGGGCGCAAGGTTTGGCTGTTGTATATTGGACTGCCGATTACGTTGCTGAGCATACCGTCCATGCAAGTTGAAGGCGTTGATGAAGCGACGCTAATACAGGCATTGAAGTTTGAGCTGGAAGGTTTAACCGGCCAGTCTTCTTTGGATACCCAGTTGGCATATCATTTGTTAAGCAATAAGGATGAAATGAGCAGTTACTGGGTAAGCCAGATCAATCAACTGTTTTTTGAGGATGTGCAAAAAGCCATTAAAAAGGCAGGCAGTACCTTGGCCGGTTTGATACCTCCAGCTGCGCTGCCGATGTCGCTTGAAAATCCTGAACGGCAGGATTGGCTAAGAATGGAATGCTGGCCCAATCAGCTGGTGGCGCTAAAAAATCATCCTGTAGACGGTTTTGATATCAGGTTGTTTTCTTTAGACAGCCGCCACTGGCAAACCGAACTGGATCTGTGGTTGGCGGAACAAAGCGAGGTTACGTATACCGAAACGCTGTATAACAATCAAATCGAGTTATTGCCGGCTACTACCTTTAATCAGCATTTAAGAGATCTCGAATCGACGGCTTTCTGGTTACAGGCGTGGGCGAGTGTGCTGGTTAAAAAAGATCCGTCCGTTGTGCCGGTTTTGCGGTATCAGTCAAAACTGAATAAAGATTTGTTGTTGATGGCTTCCGGTGGTTCGGTGGCGCTGCTTGTTTGTTTGAGTCATTTAGTCTGGAATTTACATCAAGCTAATGATTTCAAAGTTAAATTTACAGACCTGCAACAAGTCGAAACCACCTTGACCGGAATGCGCAAAACGCTAAATGATGATCAGGCCAAACGCGAGAAGTTGAAGGAAAAAATAGGCAAGCTGAAAGTAGATTCCGAGACTTTTCCCAGACTGATTAAAGGCTTACAACACCGGCCTGCTCAATTGTTGGAAGCGCTAGCCAAAGGTCGGCCTAAAAATCTTTTGGTGGAGAGTATTGCTGTAGACAAGGATGAGGTTAAAATCACCGGCATCAGTCTGGATGCGACTTCTGCCAATGAGCTGTCAAATTATCTGGAAAAAAACCTGTCAATGCTGGGCTGGTCGGTTATCGCCCCCACTAAAAACAACCTGGATTTATTTGCTGACGGCGGGCCGTGGGACTTTGAAATTAAATTGCTTGATCTGGGCGTGGAGGGGTTTAATAAAAAGCCGCAAGAGTAATGATAAAGATAGATTTTAACCACAGTGCGGCAATAAAAACACCACAGATTCACAGATATATCATATAAAATACGAGTTACGATGCCGGTCGGGTTTGCAACCCCGACCGAAACTTTTAAAGGCTTCAATAGCCTTCAAAACCCCGTCAAGATTCAGTGCGTGAGAAAAGGGAAAAATTTTAAACGGTGAAACTTTGGCAAATATTAGACATGAGCATGAAATATGACACCTGAACAACAACGGGAACTATGGCTTAAACGTATTCTGCCGGCGCTGGTCATACTGGTGCTTTATTTTGTGATTATTAGCCCCTATTTCGTGACTGATAAAACCAAAAAAGCGGAAGCGCGATATCTCGCTCTGAAGAAAAAAGGCATTGATGCGGCGGCGTTGCCCCGTATTGCACAGCAACAGAGCGCAATCAGCGTTGAAATTGCCGAACTGGAGCGTGAAGATAAAGCCATGCACGAGGTTTTAACGGCGGACAGCATTTTTTTATCGCAGTCAAGATCGCCCAATGATGAGCTTGAACAAATCGCGGTTATTTTGGCAAATAATCATTTGCAGGTGCTGGACGAAAAACGCAACGATAAACCGGGCAATGAGGTTTTACCCAAGTCGTTGCGCGAAACCCGGTATTGGCTTAAAGATATTTTGTCGGTGGAGCCACCGGCGGCCACTAAAGCAACAACAGCTGCTGCTGTACCTGCCGGTAAAAAAACGGAGGACAAGGATTTGAATATCTGGACGATTCATTATATTGGCAGTTATCTGGATAGCTATCGGGCCCTGTCAGTATTGATTGACGAGGATATTAAGGCGTTACCGGTATCACTGACGATGCAGGCATCCAAATCTAACCTGGGTAAACAGGAATGGCTGCTGACTTTATGGTTGTGATTTTAAAATTAAATCTGCTTGCAAGATGCTTCAGCTCGCCGTCATGCCGGAATGACGGGTAATTTATTACTGGCTGAAGCATCTTGCTAATCAGGAAATTAAATGCAACCCGGTAACCGCCAGGCAGCAAAAACATAAGCATTCACTTTCACCTTTGAAAAAGGGGGACTGAATAATTACGTAAAAACACAAGCAGAGTCACAAAACTGATATGACACAATTACAGCAGAAATCACCACCCAATGAGCCGGTTTTATCCGATAAGCGTGCCAAATCGCGTGAGCTGGTTAGCGGCTGGGGTGCGAAGATATTTCAGGCAACCGGCATTACCATCAGCAATGCCGAGATCGGAAACAGTTCTTCTGGTGGTGTGGGCTTGATGGTTACAGGGCACGCCAATGTCATTGATAAGGATCTCAAAATTACCATTAGCATTGAAGCCAATAACAGGCGTTTTACCCGGCAAGCAAAAGTCCGCTGGGTGCTTGCCGAGGGCAGCGATGTTCGTTTTGGCGTAGAATTTATTGATCACGTCGGCTTCGATCCTACAACCCACCTGCTGGATATTGCTTTAATACGAATTGATCCGGCCTGCGCGTTAAAGATACCCGCCAATATTGCCCTCAGGCAAAAAGTTTTGCCTTTTATTGAAATGGACGGCATCGTTCACGTCGTTTGTCTGGATATTGAAAACTATGCCGTCATCAGCCTGCTGGAACGGCTGTTAAAAAAACCGGTGCGTTTATGGTTGGGTGATTCTGCGCAGCTCGAGTTAAAACTCAAACAGATTTACGGGGCGTCCAACGCTTTGCAGACACCCGCTTCAGGCCAGATGGCGCAAACCGCCGATGCCGTCAATACCGGGGAAGAGCTGTTGTATGCCGCCTATATGCGCCAGGCCTCGGATATTCATATTGATCCAGGGCTTAAGTCAGCAACCATCCGCTTTCGGGTAGATGGTCAGTTGGAACATTATGGACAGATTAGTTCGAACGTTTACACCGAGTTGGTCAGTCGGCTCAAGGTTATGGCTCACCTGGATATTGCTGAAAAACGTTCACCCCAGGATGGCCGGTTTTCGCATCAGTTTGTTGCCGGAGACCGGCAGGTTGACGTGCGGGTTGCGACCTTGCCGACCAAATACGGCGAACGGGTCACTATGCGCTTGCTAGCCCTGCAGACAGACACTCTGACCATGGAGAACCTGGGTTTTGAGCCTGAACACAAGCACATGATTGAACGTTTTTTGCGCCGCATTCAGGGCTTGTTGATTTTAACCGGGCCTACCGGCTGCGGCAAAACCACCACCTTATATGCCGCTATCCGTCTGTTGCTGGAAGAGCGCAAGCTTAATATCATCACCATTGAAGACCCTATCGAATACGAAATTAACGGCATTGCACAATGCGAGGTGGATTCTGCCGACAAGGTGAGTTTTTCCAAAGCGTTGCGCAGCATTTTGCGCCATGACCCCGATGTGGTGATGATCGGCGAAATCAGGGATAAGGAAACCGCCGACATCGCCTTTAAAGCGGCGCTAACCGGTCACATGGTGCTGGGTACCTTGCATACCAATTCCGCTGCGGCAACCATTACCCGTTTAACCGATATGGGGGTTGAGCCTTATTTGGTGGCGGCGGCGTTGCGGCTTGCAGTCGCTCAGCGCCTGTTGCGCCGTTTGTGCAGACATTGCCGGATCCCGCGCCCGCTGACCGAGCTGGAAGCCATTTCAATCAATCGTACTGAATTGGCCGGACAGCTCATACATGAACCGTCCGGCTGCATTTATTGCGGCGGTAAAGGCTATTCGGGGCGGGTCGGGATTTATGAAATACTGGAATTGCGCGAGGACTGGGCACGAGCTGTTGCCGAAGGCGAAGGCGAAGGCGATCTGAATGTCAAAATGCGTGACTCCGGGGTTAAGAGTTTGCTGGATGATGCGATCAGTAAATTACTGGGTGGTGTCACGTCGATTTATGAAGTCGCTCAGATTGCCTCTTCCTGGTGATGCTTATATTAAATTTTACCACGGGCAACTCAATGGATGCATCCGTCTGTGGTTAATAATGGGTTAACACCTTAATGCCCCTATTCAACTACACAGCCCGTGATCGTAACGGTCAGCAACGTATTGACACCATAGAAAGCGGCACGCGTGAAGCGGCGGTCTATGCGTTGCGTACACAAGGCCTGCTGCCGCTTAAAATTGAAGAGCTTAAACAACGCGGGGTGCCGGGTAAAAAAATCAGCCTGAATCCAATGGCTTACCGTTCATTTAACGACACGGATATAGAGCATGAATTTCACCAGATTGCAGTGATGTTGCGCAGCGGCATCAGTTTGCTTGATGCGTTAAACTTAAATCTTAAACATTGCCGGATTGGCGCACGGTCAACGTTGGAACGTTTGGTAAAACGCATACAGCAAGGCAGTTCTTTCAGTGAAGCCTTAGCCGAACACAAAGCCTTTAGTGAATTTACCATCCAGTTGATTAAGGTGGGTGAACAAACAGGTAACCTCAGCACTGTGATGGATGAGGCCGCCAACGAAATAAAAGCCAGCCGTAAATTAAAACAACAAATCACCACCGCATTAAGATCCCCCAGCTTTTCCTTATTGATGGCAATAGGTATTGTTGTTTTTATGTTGACGACCCTTATCCCCCAGATTAAAAAAATGCTGAAAATTATGGGTAAACCCATGCCGCCGATAACCAAGGCCCTGATTGACACGTCTGATTGGATAATTGCCAACGGCCTCATGGTGTCGGTTATAGCGACGACCGCTGTTATCACTTTTATTGTGCTTTACAACTGGCCGCCCAGCCGCTGGTGGATAGACAAATACGCGTTAAAAATACCGGTGCTCGGCTATGTGCTGCGCTTATCCGGCACGGTGTTGTTTTGCCGTGCCATGGGTTTATTGCTGCGCAGCGGCGTGATGATGGTCGATGCGTTAAGCACCATGGAAAAATTGCACGTTAATAAATACATGGCGAGCCGTATCAACTTTGCCCGTAATCAGATTATTCAAGGTTCTTCGCTGGCGGATCAGATGGAAATTGAATCGGGTTATATGCCATTGGTCATACAAATGACGCGGGTCGGCGAAAACTCAGGAACCCTGGATCAAATCCTGACGGAAATGATGGAATATCACGATGAGTTACTTGAACAAACCATCGATACACTCACCGGCATGATTGCACCGGCAATGACCATATTTGTCGGCGGCGTGATCGGCTTTGTCTATGCCGCTTTTTTAGTCGCCATGTTTTCAGCCGCAGGAGGGAGTCCGAAATGAAGCGGCAACCCCTTAAAAAAACCGGATCGGGGTCTGGCTGGCGTATTGTTACCGACAGGATTGTCCGTAGCGTCTCCGGAAAAAGATACAATGGTCATTTGCAAATAACCCGCCATGATTCAATATAACCCCAATTCCGGACGCGGCTTTACGCTGGTTGAATTAACCGTGGTGTTGCTGCTGATCGCCCTGCTGGCCAGCGTCTCTGTGCGCGAAACGACCGAATTTAATTTTCAGACACGTTATGAACAAACCAAGGAACGGCTGGAGATAATCAAGCAGGCGATCCTGGGCAATCCCAAGCAACTCATCAACGGCCAGCAAGCGTTGAGCGGGTTTGTGGCGGATATGGGGCGGTTGCCGGGGAGTGTACGTGATTTGCTTCAAGCTAGCGCTTGCGTAACTGCCGGTGTTGCAACTCAAAGCTCTTTATCTGAGTGTACAACTGCAGGTGGAACGTGGACATGGTTTAATACGCCATGTACAGATGGAATATCAACAACATCGACAGCCTGTTCAGCCGCAAGCGGTCTATGGCTTGCTCAACAAATACATCCTGCATCTGGTTTAAAACATGGATGGCATGGCCCCTATTTGACCGTTTCCGGCAATCCAAATAATTCTGATGCATTGACTGATGGATGGGGGCGGATGGGGGTCAATAATGGCTACACATCAACAATTGATGAATCAATCAGCGATTATGGTTGGAAT
>Ga0194053_10002109_pt1 | contig 12110 bp, 7 predicted proteins | sample SepL228m_MetaG_FD_161684 | JGI IMG/M metagenome (GOLD analysis project Ga0194053, IMG submission 161684) | Anoxic zone freshwater microbial communities from boreal shield lake in IISD Experimental Lakes Area, Ontario, Canada - Sep2016-L227-8m | ecosystem: Environmental > Aquatic > Freshwater >... | reverse complement strand
CGTCCGCGCGTGCATCCGCGAGCGCCGGTGGGAGCAGCTCGTCGGGCTGATCGAGATCGGCGCGAAGGACGGCATGCACACGATTGATGACGACCTCGCCGGGCTCTACCTCTCGCGGGCGATCTCGAAAGAGCAGGCGATCGCCAATGCGCGCGACCGCAAGCGCATGGAGTCGCTGATGCGCGAGACCCCGAAGAAAAAAAGCCTCTTCGGAGGGTAGACGGAAACGGTTTTTCTCTGCGTCCTCCGCGGGCGATCGCCGGATTCGGAAATTATTCCTGTCCGTGGCGATCGAAGAGAGCTCGCAATTTTCCCGCGACGGGGTTGTGCAGGTTCACGAGTTCCGGCTTGGGGGTTTTGAGGGAGAGCACGACATGCGGGAACCACCAGGCGAGGCAGAGGGCGGCGGCGGCCGCGGCCAGCCGGCCACCAGTCGGTCGAAGCGCGCGCTCCCAGCCGCAGAGCGGGCGGCCGCGGGCGGCCTCGATGGCGAGGGATCCCGCCACGAGCAGGGCCGCGAGGAGAGCGGGAAACGCGAGCGGGTTCAGGTAAAGCGCGCGTTCCCACTGCCCGTGAAGGAGCGCGCCCGCCGCGCGGGTTCCGCCGCAGAAAAGGCAGGGCAGGCCAGTGAGGGCATGGAACGCGCACGACAGGGACGGATGGTGGGGGAGTCCGCAGGCGAGGACGGCGAGGGCGGCGGCGATCCCCGCGACGATCCCGGCGCGGATCCACCTCGCCCGGCCCGACAGCCTATTCATCGTCCGCGGGCGCATGCTTGTCGAGGGCAGCCACGAGGATCGTGATCTCGCCCTTCGGCGGGTGGCTTTGGAAATGCGCGAGCACCTCGCCGGGCGTGCCGCGCTGGAATTCCTCAAACGCCTTCGTCAATTCTCTCGCGACGCACACGTGGCGGCGCGGGCAGCACGCGGCCAAGGCTTCGAGCGTGCGGACGATCCGGTGGGGGGACTCGAAATAGATGCTCGTCTCGGCGCGCCCGGCCGCCCGCGCGAGCTCGGCCGCGCGGCGCCCGCTTTTCACCGGCAGGAAACCGCCGAAGAAAAACCGGTCCGAGGGGAATCCGGAACCGACGAGCGCGGTGAGGACGGCCGAGGGGCCGGGCAGGACGGTGAGCGGGATTCCGTGCGCGATGCAGGCGCGGATCAGGCGGTGGCCGGGATCGGAAATGCCGGGCATCCCGGCGTCGGTGATCAGCGCCACATGCGTCCCGCCCGCCATTTTCCCGACAAGCTCCTCCGCACGCGAGGCTTCATTGTGTTCGTGGAGGCTGACGAACGGCTTTTTGATGCCCAGGTGCTGGAGGAGCATCCCGCTGTGACGGGTGTCTTCGGCCGCGATGAGATCGGCCGCACGCAGGGCCTCGACCGCCCGCAGCGTGATATCCTGGCGATTGCCGATCGGTGTGGGGACGACGCTGAGCACGGGAAAGGCTCCCGCGGGTCACCAGCCCTCGGCCACCTCGGCAGTGATTTTTTCCGCCAGATTGGCCCCCGCATCCGAGATCGCCTGGCGCTCGATCGTCTGCAGGTCGTTCCCGCTGAAGAATGTCGCTTCGCCGGTCGCCCGCCCGGTCATCAGGATCGCCCCGGTCACGCGATCCTGAACCTGATAGTCCGCTTTCACGCGCAACCCGAATTCGCTCGTCGCGAGGACATTGTTTTGCACCGAGCGCAGGGCTCTCTGCTCGATGGTCATCACCGTGCAGTAAAGGATCGCATCCGCCTTGTCCGTGGAGACGATCTCGTAGGTGCCATCCGACTGGAGGCGCTTGACCAGCGTGTCGGCAAACAGGCTCTCGATCCGGACCTTGTAGGTTTTGTTTTTAAATGTCGGGACGGCGAGCGTGCGCACCGAGCGCATCGGCGTCGGGCGGATCTCGCCGGCGTGGTATCCGCAGCCAGCGAGAAGGATCGAGGCGGCAAGGGCGAGGGCGGCGGGAAATTTCATTGGGTGGGCAGGGCTGGTTCGACCGAGGGCAGGGGCCGGACGTCGCGCATGTTGGTACGCAGCGACGGCTTGCTGACAACTGGCAGTTCGTCCGGCACGACATCCTTGCGCGCGGGGCCGTTGAAATCGGCAAGGGCGGACGTCTCGATCTGCGCCTGGAGCCTGCGGCGCAGCGCGACCTTCTCGCCGGTTTCGGCGCGCTCGGGCCCGGTTCTCAGCGCGTCGTCGCCGATATCGCTGCGCAGGACCTGCACCCGCTCCCGTGCGTAATCCGCGTTCTTCGTCCCCGGCTGGCGGCGGATCACATCGTTGTAGTAGATCGCGGCCGCGCGGAAGTTTTTGTAGCGGTCGTAAAATTTCGCGATCGAGAGGAGGTCGCCCGACTCCCTGCTGCCGATTTCCTTGAGGTTGTCGCGCGCCTGGGCGGCCTTCTCGCTGCTCGGGTATTGGAGGAGAAAATCCTCGAAGGTGTTTTTTGCCTGGACGAGTGCCGAGAGATCCTGCGAGCGGCCGGTGGCACCGATCTGCATGTAGATGTAGCCGATCTGGTAGACCGCGTCGTCGGCGATCGAGCTGGTCGGGTATTTGTCGAGCACCGTCTGGTAAGCGTTCGAGGCCTCCCGCACCTTGCCCTGCTTTTCATATGTCAGGCCAAGGTTGAATTGCGCGACCGGGGCGTTCTTGCTGAACGGCGCGTTTTTTAGGATCGAGGAAAACATCTGCTCGGCGCGCTCGGTCGCCGGCACGATCGACATGCCCAAAAATTTGAGGTGGCGTCCGGCGAGGTATTCGTTCGCGATGAGCACCTGTTTGGTGACGGCCTTTTCAAATTCCGGCGTGTCGGGATAGCGGGTGATGAGCACCTGGTAGGCGTCGAACGCCTTGCTGAGTTCCCCGCTGGATTCCACGAGTTCGGCGATGCGATACTGGGCGCGCGAGGCGAGCGTCGAGGCGGGCGATTCCTTGATGAACTGCCGGTAGGCGGCGATCGCCGGCTGGGTCGCGCCGGATTCGTCGAAGTTTTTTGCGAGGTCGAACGCGGCCTGCTCGTTGGGCGGGATCGCGATCCCGGCGTCCGCGCGCGCCTTCGGAGCCTGTCCGCAAACCGGAAGGATGGCCGAAAAAACAAGGGCCGCGCAAAGCGTGAAAACTCGGAATGACATCAGGAGTCGTGATATCTAAGGGAGTCCGTCCCGTGCGTCAAGCGCGTCCGAACGATTCGGCTTGGTTTCGCCGTCCCGCCCGGCGCAATCTCGCGGCATCATGCGACTGCTCCTGGTTGACGGCCACTACTACCTCTACCGCTCGTTTTATGCGATCCGGGATCTCCGGAATTCCCGCGGCGAGCCGACGAACGCGATCTACGGCTACGCGAAGGCGCTCCGCAAAATGCTGGCCGACACCCGGCCCGACCGCGCTGCCGTGATCTGGGACTCCGGGCTGCCGGCGCGCCGCACGTCGCTCCAGCCGGAATACAAGCAGAACCGAAAGGCGATGCCCGACGACCTCCGCCCGCAAAAAGATTGGCTCCAACAAAAGATTCCGCTTTTCGGGCTGGCGAGCCTGAGCGCGGAGAACACCGAGGCCGACGACCTCATCGCCTCGTATGCCCTCGCCGCCGCCCGCGGGGGCGCTGAGGTCGTGATCGCGACAAACGACAAGGACATCCTCCAGCTCGCGTCTCCGCAGATCCGGATCTACTCGACCGTGAAAACCGGCTCCGAGTCCGCCGGCCACACGCTCCTCGGGGAGGACGAAGTGCGCGCGAAATGGGGGATCCCGCCGGCCCGGATCCCCGACGTCCTCGCGCTCACGGGCGATGTCTCGGACAACATCCGGGGCGTGCAGGGGATCGGCGACAAGACCGCCGTCGCTCTTATCTCGGAGCACGGATCCGTGGAAAACCTGCTCGCGCACCCGGAGGCGATCGCCAACCCGCGCGTCCGCGAAAAAATCACTGGCGCCCGCGAGCAGATCCTCGCGAACCGCGAGATGGTGCGCCTCGACGACGACCTGCCCCTCCCCGCACCGTGGGAATCCTTCACGATCTCCCCCGACTACCCGGCCCTCCTCGATGCCCTCCGCGACTGCGAGTTCAAGGGCCTGCTCCAAGAGTTCGAGGCCGAGGCCGCAAAGTCCGCCGGACCAGCACAGAGAGAGCTGTTTTGAGCAATTCGGTCATTGCCAAGCGCCCCCGGACAGTCGCACAATGAACCCGGTTGTCTTACACAATATTTCATTCCCTCCCGCAGCTGGGAAGCCGCACGAGCAGATGATGAAAAAATCCAAACGCGCGACACCGAAAATCTCCTCCGGCAAGCCGTCCGCCAGTGCCGCCAGTGCCGCCGGGGCGGCGTCCGTGCGCACGGCGGACAATCCGCAGGATGACGCATCCGCCGGGCCGGCTGCCGCCGGATTTCCGATTGTGGGCATCGGCGCTTCGGCGGGTGGGTTGGCGGCGTTCGAGGCGTTTTTTTCCGGGATGCCGGCCGACACGGATCCGAACATGGCGTTCGTGCTGGTCCAGCATCTGGCACCCGACCACAAGAGCATCCTCTGCGAACTGATCCGGCGCTACACGCGCATGGAGGTGTTCGAGGTCGAGGACGGGATGGTCGTGAAGCCGAACTGCGCCTACATCATCCCGCCGGGCCGCGACATGGCGTTCCTCAACGGCTCGCTGCAGCTCCTCGAGCCCGCCGAGCCGCGCGGCCAACGCCTGCCGATTGATTTCTTTTTCCGCTCGCTGGCGGAGGACCAGCGCGAGAGCGCGATCGGCATCGTGCTCTCGGGCACCGGACGCGACGGGATGCTCGGCGTGCGGGCGATCAAGGGCGAGGGCGGCATGGTCATGGCCCAGAACCCGGAGTCCACCGAGTTCGACGGCATGCCGCGCAGCGCGCTCTCGACCGGCCTGGTGGATTTCGAGCTGCCGCCGGCCGAGATGCCGGCCCAGCTCATCGCCTACGCGGCCCACGCGTTCGGCAGGCTTCAGCGCTCCGAGACCCTCTCCGCCCCGAAGACCGAGAGCGCGCTGAAGAAGATCTTCATCCTGCTCCGCGCGCAGACCGGCCACGACTTTTCCCAATACAAGCCGAGCACGATCAGCCGCCGGATCGACCGGCGGATGGCCGTGCAGCAGGTGGATGAGATTGACGGGTATGTGAGGTTTCTGCAGCAGACGCCGACCGAGGTGGAGGCGCTGTTCCGGGATCTACTCATCGGGGTGACGAGTTTTTTCCGCGATCCCGAGGCCTTCAAGGCGCTGGAGGAAACGATCATCCCGCAGGTTTTTGCGGGCAAGCCCACGAACGGGGTGATCCGGGTGTGGACGGCCGGCTGCTCGACCGGCGAGGAGGCGTATTCCATCGCCATCCTGCTGGTCGAGCGAATGGAGGCGCTCCGGCAAAACTACACGGTGCAGGTGTTCGCGACCGACATTGACAAGCATGCGATCGCCTCCGCGCGGGCGGGGATCTACCCGGCCAGCATCATCGCCGACATCTCGCCCGAACGCCTCGCCCGGTTTTTTTCCCTCGAGCCGGAGAGCGGCACCTACCGGATCCACAAAGGCATCCGCGACATGCTGGTGTTTTCCGAGCAGAACGTGATCAAGGATCCGCCGTTCTCGAAGCTCGACCTCATCAGTTGCCGCAACCTTCTCATCTATCTGGGAGGGGATCTGCAGAAACGGCTCCTCCCGATCTTCCACTACGCGCTGAACCCGGGCGGGTTCCTGGTCCTCGGCACCTCCGAGGGCATCGGCGATGCCGACGCCCTCTTCGACGTGCAGGACCGGAAAATGAAAATCTACCAGCGGAAGGAAAAAAATTTTGATGCGAAGCGGCCGCGCGCGGCCCGGTTTCAGCAGCCGGTGTCGGCGGCGGATTTCTTGGCCCGGCCGCCTGCGAACAAGACGCCCTTTCCGGCGAAGCTCCCCCTGCGCGAGCTGACCGAGCATGCGCTTCTCCAGCAGGTCTTCGCGGCGGCGGCGCTCGTCCAAAACCAGGGAGACATCCTCTACCTCTACGGGCGCAGCGGGATGTTCCTCGAGCCGGCCGCCGGCGAGGCGGGTCCCAGCAACATCCTCAAGATGGCGCGCGAGGGCCTGCGGCAGAAACTGACCGTGGCCCTCCGCCAGGCCGTGGAGACCAAGGAAACCATCCGGTCCCCCGGCCTGCGCGTGAAAACCAACAGCCACTTCACCACGGTCAACCTGACCGTCCGCCCGCTGCCGGCCGGCTCCCCTCCCGACCAGATGCTCTACCTCGTCGTCCTCGAGGAGGTGGCGTCGGACGCATCGGACGCATCGGACAGATCTGTCGGATCCGACGGATCCGACACGTCCGACGCGCGCGTCGCCGCGCTCAAGCTCGAGCTGCGTGCGAAGGAGGAATACCTTCAGAGCACAAACGAGGAGCTGGAAAGCTCGAGCGAGGAGCTCAAATCCTCGAACGAGGAGATGCAGTCGGTCAACGAAGAGCTGCAGTCCACAAACGAGGAGCTCGAGACCTCGAAGGAGGAACTCCAGTCGGTCAACGAGGAGCTCGCCACGGTCAACACCGAGCTGCAAAACAAGGTGGCCGACCTCTCGCGAGCGAACAACGACATGAACAACCTGCTGGCCGGCACCGGCATCGCCACGATCTTTGTGGACCACCAGCTGCGCATCCTGCGCTTCACCCCGCTCGCCAGCGAGATCATCAACCTCATCCTCAGCGACGTCGGCCGCCCGGTCTCGCACATCGTCTCGAACCTCGTCGGCTACGAGTCCCTCGTGGCCGACGTGAAGGCGGTGCTCGACACGCTCACCAGCAAGGAGATTGATCTGCAGACCACCTCCGGCAAGTGGTTCAAGATGCGCATCCAGCCCTACCGCACCATCGACAATGTCATCGAGGGCGCGGTCATCACCTTCACGGACATCACCGAGATCGTGCGGACACGGGAGTCCCTGCGCGAATCGAACGAGATGCTCCGCCTCGCGGTCGTCGTGCGCGATTCGCACGACGCCATCACCGTGCAGAGCCTCGACGGACGCACCATCGCATGGAACCCGGGCGCCGTGCGGATGTATGGCTGGTCCGAGGCCGAGGCGCTGGCGATGAATGTAAGCGAACGGATCCCCCCGGCTCTCCGCGCGGGCGCTCTCGACACACTGCGACAGCTCAGCAAGGCCAATATCCACGAGCCGCTTCTCACCCGGCGCCTCACGAAATCCGGTGCCTCCCTCGGGGTCTCGATCATCTCCACCGCCCTCCTCGACGAGGCCGGAAATATCTACGCCATCTGCACCACCGAACGCACGGCAAGGGAAGACAACATCCGATGACCAACAAGGGAGTTCAATATCCCATGTCCAACAAGGAATATCCAAGGATGAAGGACAGAAAGGCCGGTCTCGCGATTCCGGCCTTGAGCCTTGGATATTCCTTGTTGGTTATCGGACATTCTTCCCCTCCGAATCCAGGGCAATATCCCATCATAAAGGCCAGAGCCGCCGCCCGCGCAACTCCGTCCTTGGATATTGGAAATTCCTTGTTGATTATTGGACATTCTTCCCCTCCCCATTTGCCATGAGCACCAATGACAAGCGCCTCCCGAAGGCGGCCTCTCTCCGGGAGCAGGCGGAAAAGAAATTCCGGGAGCGGCTCGATTCCTCAATGGAGCACCTCGAATCCCTCTCGCCGAAAACCCTTCAGGCGGCGATCCACGAGCTGCGCGTGCACCAGATCGAGCTGGAGATGCAGAACGAGGAGCTGCTCCGGTCGCAGGCCGACCTGAACGCCGCGCGGGCGCGCTATTTCGACCTCTACGACCTCGCGCCGGTCGGGTATTGCACGCTGGCGGAAACCGGCCTGCTCCTCGAAGCCAACCTCACCGCCGCCGCCCTCCTCGGCGTCGAGCGCGACGCGCTGGTCACGATGCCGCTCTCCCGTTTCATCCTCCAGGAAGACCAGGACGCGTTTTACCGGATGAGAAAAATTCTTCTGGAAACTGGCCCGCCACAGGAATGCGAGCTGCGGATGCGGAAGCCCGACGGCAAGATCTTCTGGGCGCACCTGACAGCCACCGCCGCGCAGGACGAAACGGGAACTCCGGTGTGCCGCATCGCGCTGAGCGACGTCACCGGGCGAAAGGCGAGGGAGGAAGTCCAGGCCTTCCTGGCCCGGGCTGGCAGCGGGCCCACAGAGGAGCCGTTCTTCAACGCGCTTGCACGCTACCTCGCCCGAAGCCTCGGCTTGGAATTCCTCTGCATCGACATTCTCGAAGGCGACGGGCTCAACGCCCGCACGCTGGCCGTCTGGCACGACGGCCAATTCGAGGACAACGTGACGTATGCCCTCAAGGACACCCCCTGCGGCGAGGTGGTGGGCAGGGAAGTCTGCTGCTTCCCGGCCAGCGTGTGCCAGTTCTTCCCTCGCGATCAGGTACTCAAGGATCTGCGGGCCGAGAGCTACATCGGCGTGACGCTCTGGAGCCATACCGGGCGGCCGATCGGCCTCATCGCGGCGATCGGCCGACACCCGCTTGCCGACCGCCCGCAGGCCGAGGCCGTGCTGAAGATGGCGGCCGAACGGGCGTCGGGGGAACTCGAACGGATGTTCGCGGAGGAGGCGCTCCAGAAGAGCGAGGCACGGGTGCGCGCCATCACCGAGGCGGCCCAGGACGCCATCATCATGATGGATCCGCGGGGGAAAATCTCCTATTGGAATCCCGCAGCCGAAACCATTTTCGGATACACCCGTGAAGAGGCCGTCGGCCAAGCCCTCCACGCCCTCCTCGTTTCCGAACCCTACCTCTCCGCCTACAGCGAGGCGTTCCCCGGATTCCAGCGCACCGGCCGGGGAAACGCCGTCGGCAGGACAATCGAAATGGCCGCCTGCCGGAAAGACGGCCTGGTGATCGAGGTCGCCCTGTCCCTGTCGGCGGTCGCGCTCGACGGCGAATGGCACTCGGTGGGCATCGTCCGCGACATCACCCTCCGGAAGGAAAACGACAACAAGCTCGAGGAGGCGCTCGTCCGCGCCGAGGCCGCCGCCCGCACGAAGAGCGATTTCCTCGCCATGATGAGCCACGAGCTGCGCACGCCGCTCAACGGAGTGCTTGGCTTCGCCGAACTCCTCGCCAACTCCCCGCTCGACGACGAGCAAAAAGTGTATGCCCGGACGATCTGCAACAGCGGCAACCACCTCCTCGCCGTCGTCAACGACATCCTCGATTTCTCCAGCATCGAAAAGGGCACCCTCGCGATCCAGTCTGCGCCGTTCGTGACCGCGGAGCTTGTGGAATCCGCCGCCGGGATCATCCGAAAATCCGCCGCCGCCAAGGGGCTGGAGTTCCACTCCGAGATCGCCTCCGGCGTGCCGGAGCGAATCACCGGCGATGAGCGCCGGATCCGCCAGATCCTCATCAACCTCCTCGGCAACGCCGTCAAATTCACCTCCGCCGGATCGGTTGTCTTCCGCATCGCGAAAACTTCCGCGGGCGGGCGGGCGGCTCTGGATTTTTCCGTCAAGGACACCGGCCCCGGGATGTCCACGGAGATGGTCTCCGGCTTGTTCCAGCCGTTCGTGCAGGGGGATGCGAGGAGGAGCCGCGTGTTCGGGGGCACCGGGATCGGGCTCGCAATCTCGAAGCGCCTCGCCGATGCCATGGGCGGCTCGCTCGCCGTCGCCTCCACCGACAAGGGCAGCACGTTCACCTTCCGCCTCCCGCTGGATTCTCCCGCACGGGGAACGGGCGCCCAGCCTGTTTGCTCACCGGACATCGCCGCACCCCAATCATTACAATCTCAAACCGTAGAAGCGGCATCTTGCCGCTTGGGGCTTTCCGGCAAGCGGCAAGATGCCGCTTCTACAAATTCCCCCGAGCAGCCACGCGGCCCGGGGGATCGTCCTGATTTGGGCGCCGCCCCGGATCCCGTGCTCGTCGTCGATGACGACAAGACCAGCTCCGTGCTCGCCGGAAAAATGCTCGCCGCCCTCGGCTGCCGCGCCGAATTCGCTGTCAATGGCGAGGAGGCAGTCAAAAAAATCCGGAAGGGAAAATTTTCCGCGGTGCTGATGGATGTGGCGATGCCGGTGATGGACGGGATCGAGGCGACAACAAAAATCCGCGCATCCGAGCCGGCGGACCGCCGCGTGCCGATCATCGCGGTGACCGCAGACGTGATCTCCGGCAACTGCCGGCGCTACCTCGCCGCCGGGATGGACGACTACCTCTCGAAACCGTTCCGAAGGGCGGAGCTCGCCGAAAAACTTTTCCGCTACATACCGAACCCGAAATAGCCGGCGCGCTTTTCTTGTGCGGATGGGCCGGCCGCTGTAAATGATTATCCCACCCATGGAAGTATTGCCGACAGGACGCATGAGCTCGTCACGCCCGCCCGAGGCGGCCGGGCTCCCGCACTTTTTGTTCCAGATCGGCTGGATGGTTCTCGGCGTCTTCCTGCTTTCCCAGGCGGGCGACTGGTTCATGAAGTCGTCCGGCGGTCTCCTGAGCCCGATCTGGCCAGCCGCGGGATTCTCGCTGGCGATCGCCCTGCTCTACGGGCTCGAGCGTGCGATCCCCGCGGTCTATCTGGGTTCGCTCGCCAGCAACTTCCTCAACGGCGAACCCTCGCTGTTCCTCTATGCGGGACCGGCGGGATACCTTTTGGAACTCGTCGTGATGTGGGCGCTGCTGACGAAGGTGGCCAAGATTGATCTCGGGTTCTCCAGCCTCAGGGATTTCGGGAAATTCGTCGCGCTCGGATGCTTTCCCGGACCGCTTGCGGGCGCGCTCTATGGGGCCGCGCTGGCGACGCTCAGCGGGCACCTCTCGGTGTCCCAGATGTTCGCCGGGTTCTCCGGATTTTTCCAATCCAACGCGTTCGGCATCCTGGTCTTCGGCCCGTTTTTCCTTTTTGCGCTGAGGCGGCAGAACTTCCGCCCGCCGACGGTCTGGGGCCGCTACGAGCTGCTCGGCTACACGCTTCTTCTGGGCGGCCTGCTTTTTTTTCTGATCCACGGCACGGAGATCGGCATGGGCGTCCGCCTGGCAGCGGTCGGCTCGACGATGGTGCTGTCGCTCGTGGTGGCGCTGCGCTTCGGCCTGCGCACCACATCGCTGATCCAGGCGCTTTCCATTTTTCTGGTGCCGGCGCTCGCGGCCATGTCGCCGGGCCGCATGGGCGACGTGCGCGTCCTGATGTCCGGCGGCGAGCTGCAGCCGCTCGTGCACGTCTTCGCCTTCCTCTCCAGCCTCGGGAGCCTGTTTGCCGCGGCGTTCCACGACGAGCTGGCCGCGCTCCGCATGAAATTCGCCCTCGCGATGTCTTCCGCCAACCTCTGCGTCTGGGACTGGAGCCCGGCCGGCTGGGCCTGCCACACGCCGTCCTGGCGCGAAAAGTTCGGAGTGGGGTTCGCAAAAAACATCCCGAACGAGGTCGTCCTCGGGCTGCTCCACCCCGGCGATCTGCCGGACTTCGAGGAGAATTTCCGGAAGCTGTCCGCGTTCGAGATTTCTCATTGGAGCCAGAGCTGCCGGATGCGCACCGCCGCCGGGGCATGGGTTTCCGTGCAGTTGGATGCGAAGCCGCTGCGCCTCACGGCCGACGATGAGATCGCTTCGATCGCGGGCGTGATGCGCGATACCACGCACGAGCAGGAGGCCGTGCAGAACCGGATCACGGCGATCGAAACCGAGGCCCAGCTCCGCACCCTCCGCAGCCAGATCAACCCGCACTTCCTCTTCAACGCCCTCAACAGCATCCGGGCGCTGATCGGAAGGCAGGACGTCAAGGCGAAATCCATGGTCTCCGCGCTCGCGAGCCTCCTGCGCGAGGTCCTTGCCGGCCGCGACTCGAGGTTCCACTCGATCGAGAAGGAGCTCGACATCGTCAGGGATTACCTCGAGATCGAGGCGATCCGTTTCGGGGAGAGGATCCGCTACCACATCGCCTGCCCGCCCCGGCTGCTCACCCAGAAAATCCCCGGGATGCTCGTGCTGACGCTCGTGGAAAACTCGGTGAAGCACGGCGTCTCGAAGCTCGAGAAGGGAGGGGGCATCGAAGTTCTCGTCGAGAGCTCGCCGGATGATGCCTCGGTCATCGTCTTTGTCGTCAACGACGGGTCCTTGAAACAAGGGGGCCCGGACGCGGA
>Ga0194053_10002108_pt1 | contig 12113 bp, 12 predicted proteins | sample SepL228m_MetaG_FD_161684 | JGI IMG/M metagenome (GOLD analysis project Ga0194053, IMG submission 161684) | Anoxic zone freshwater microbial communities from boreal shield lake in IISD Experimental Lakes Area, Ontario, Canada - Sep2016-L227-8m | ecosystem: Environmental > Aquatic > Freshwater >... | reverse complement strand
GAAGATGCCATGTCGGCAGCTTCAACACGCCTCCGAAGCAGTCCGGCGAGCTGGAGCCCTACGGGCTCGCCCGCCTGCTTCGGGAGGCATGTTGAAAAGGTACCAGTGTGGAATGCCACTAAGTTAAGCCCCGAAGGGGCAACATCCAACAAGCCCAGGGCAAGGGTCCGCGCCGCCCTGGGTCTTGAAAAATGAGGAGCCCTGCCCTGAATTGGGCAGCATCCCAAAACCGCCTTAACTTAGCCATTCGGGTACCAGTCTGCATATTCTTGCATTTTTCGGGTTTGGCAGATGTCCAGGCCGGACGCCTGGCACCGTGCCCGTGCATGTTTTCCCGGAAGCTGCCTTCGCGGTGAGTTCCCGCCGGGATGAATGATTCGACTCGGGATGCTGTTTTTTCTTCGAGCCCCCTTGTGCCCATTTTATTCTCGCTCATTCTGACAGGATTCTCTGCGCCTCAGCGTCTCAGCGTCTCCGCGCGAGTCTGTTCCTGACATTCGTCCGCTGTTTTCAGTGGATGCTTACCCCGCTGGCGGCTGTCAGGATTTCTGCCGCCGTTTTGAAGTGGGTTTTCGCGAAGTTCTCGAGCGCCTCGGCACCGTGGCGGGAGACGAGTTCGGTGGCGGCGGCTTTGACGGCGGGCGAGGCGCCGCGCGGGAGGCTGATGCCGGACGAGCTGGCGGCGTGCTCGAGCCAGCCGATGAATTTTTCCCGGGCGAGGATCGAGGCGGCGGCGACGGCGAAATCCGACTCCGCCTTCGTCCGCTGGTCGAGGCGGATTTGCCGTCCCTTTTCCATGAGCGAGCGCTCGAGGACGCGCGCGTCGGCGAACTTGTCCGAGAGGGCGCGACGACAATCCGGGCGGGCCTCGCAAAGGTTTTCGATGATCCGGGCGTGGCCCCACGCGAGCAGGCGGTTGAGGTTTCCGATTTTCCGGTAGAGATCGTTGTAGCGCGGCGGGGCGATGGTGACGAGGCTGTGCGGCGCGCCGGATTTCCGGATCGCGGCCGCGAGGGTTCGGATCCGTTTGTCCGAGCCGATCGCCTTGCTGTCTTGCACGCCGGCGTCGCGGAGAGTCCGGGCGAGATCGCCATCCACATAGACCCCGGCGATGACGAGCGGCCCGAAGAAGTCGCCCTTTCCGCTTTCATCGATGCCGAAATGCGGCTCGAAAAGCTCCGGGGAATGGACTTCTTCATACCCGAGTTTCGCCTCGCCGAGCACGCGCGGCTCGAGCAGGAACATGATAAAATCCTCGATCCCTTTTCCCTGGATCACCGCCTTCGGACCTTTTTCGTAAACGGCGATCGTGAGCTTGTTCTTCCGCGCTGAGTAGAGCATATACGGCTTGTCTTCGAAGTCGTATCCCTCCTCGGCCAGGATCTCTTTGAGGAGTTCCGCCTGAGCCGGAGTGAGCGGCGCCGTGTGCGAATGCAAAGATTGCGGCATCGGGCTATTCAGTGCGTAATCCCGGGAGGCTGTCGAGATGATACCGAAGACTTTCCATCGGGCGCTCCGTGCGTGGTTCCGCAAATGCGGGCGCGACCTGCCGTGGCGGCGGACGCGCGATCCGTATGCGATCCTGGTTTCCGAATTCATGCTCCAGCAGACGACGGTGGCGGCGGTGATCCCGTATTTTGAGCGATGGATGCGGATGTTTCCGGACGTGCGTTCTCTGGCGCGCGCTGACGAGCAAGCGGTGCTCGGGCAGTGGCAGGGGCTCGGCTACTACTCGCGCGGACGCAACCTGCTCCGCGCCGCGAGGGAACTGGAGGAAAAGTTCGGTGGCGCGATCCCGCGCGATCCGCGCACCCTGCGCCGGCTTCCGGGCATCGGTCCCTACACGGCCGCCGCCGTGGCCGCGTTCGCGTTTGACGAGTGTGTCCCCGTGCTCGATGCGAATATCCTCCGCGTGATCGCGCGGCTTGCTGATTTCAAAAAGCCCGTGACGACCGCCGCAGGGAAGCTGTTCCTCGAGCGGACCGCCCGCAGGTTCCTGCCGGACTCCGGCGGGCGCGATCATTCCTCCGCGCTGATGGATCTCGGGGCCACCGTTTGCCGGGCGGGCGCGCCGGATTGCGCCGCGTGCCCGCTGAGAAGGTTCTGCCTGGCCAAGGCGCCGGAAAAAATTCCGGTGAAGCCCGCGAAAAAATCTCTCATCCACGAGCGCGACATCCGCGGGTTTGCCATCCGGGGCGGAATGGTTTTTCTCACGTGCTCCGCCGGCCCGCGCTGGCGCGGGCTTTGGCTGCTGCCGCCCGCACAGCCCGGTGCGAAGCCGCTTCTCGAATCGACGTTTTCGGTCACCCGCCACCGGATCCGCATGGAAGTCGTTCGGGCCCGTGCCTCAAATGCCTGGACGCCCTTCCCGCTTACCAGTCTCCCCCCGATGCCCTCCCCGCACCGGAAGGCGCTCGAGCGGCTGCGGGAAATGAGCGGGCAATAATTTCAGACATCCTGATGTGCGGGGAAAGCTGGTGAGCCGTTAAATGGTAGATGGCTTGCCAAGCGAGTGATTTCCTGATGGAATAGTTGATGTTCAGCCGCAGCGTTAGGATCCTATGAACTCTTTTGATTTTGAAATCATAACGTGGCTCAACCAGTTTTCCCAGCATTCCTGGACGTTCGACAATCTCATTGGCATATTATCCACGAATCATTTGCTGAAAGGGGGCGTGCTGGCAACGATCCTTTGGTGGGCATGGTTCAAGCATGGGAGCGCACCCAACCGCGAGCACGTCATCGCAACCCTGCTGAGTTGCGTTGCCGGGTTTGTCCTGGCAAGAGCCATGGCATTAACCCTGCCCTTCCGCTTGAGGCCCCTTCACGAGGCGAGCTTGAACTTTTTTCTTCCGCACGGAGGGAACCCGGCTCTTTTAGATGGGTGGAGCTCATTTCCGAGCGACCATGCCGTGCTGTTTTTCACCCTGTCCACCGGCGTGTTATTCATCTCGAGACGGGTGGGAGTCTTTGCGCTCGCTTACAGCGCATTGTTTATTGCTCTGCCGCGTGTCTATTTAGGATTGCATTATCCGACGGACGTCATTGCGGGGGCACTGATCGGAATTGCCGTTGCCCTAGCCGGAAACCTCTACATCTTCCGGAACAGGAATATCCGGTTGATCGTGAGCTGGTCGCGCGAGAAGCCCCATGTTTTTTACCCGATGTTTTTTCTCCTGAGCTATCAGATTGCCGATATGTTTGACAGCAGCAGGGCTCTGCTCGGAGGGGTGAAAATGTTGGGGCTCTGGCTCATGGGGCATCAAAATTAATCCGAAAGAAAAAGGGGGCGGCAGCACTTTTCTCCGGGGCGGACTTCTGGCTCCTGCCCTTGGCAGAGAGGGTCGTTGAGCAAGTCCTCAAGCGGATGCGCCCCGTCCTTGCTACGGCACCTGGCCGTAGGAGGCGGTTTCCCCGTGCTTTCTGAGGAAATGTTTTTCCGAGAGATACCCGGGCGCGGGAGTGACCCCGGGGTTGATGGCCAGCGTCATCATCGCCATGTCCGCGACAATCTCGAGCGCCTGTGCGGTCTCGACGGCTTTTTTTCCGGAGGCTCCCCAGGTGAACGGGCCGTGGTTGCGCACGAGCACGGCCGGGATATCGAGCGGGTTCAGGCCTGAGAACCGCTCGATGATGACATGGCCGGTTTCCCATTCGTAGGCGGCTTCGACTTCCGCCGCAGTGAGCGCACGGGTGACCGGCACGGGGCCGCGGAAATAGTCTGCATGGGTGGTGCCGAAAAGCGGGATTTCCTCCGCCGCCTGAGCGAAGGCGACAGCGCAGCGCGAGTGGGTATGCACGACCGAGCGGATCCCGGGAAACCCGAGAAACAGCCGGCGGTGGGTCGGCGTGTCGGACGAGGGGCGCAGGTTCCCCTCGACAACCTGCCCGTCGAAATCAACGAGCACCATGTCCTCGGGCCGGAGGGCGGCGTAGTCCACCCCGCTGGGTTTGATGGCAAACACCCCGCGCCCGCGGTCGCAGACGCTGACGTTGCCGAACGTCAGGTCAACGAGCCCGCACGCGGGCAGCAGCCGGTTCGCCTCGCAGCACTCGCGCTTGAGATCGTCCATGGCTTATTTTGCTTTCAGCAGGCCGCGGAAGACGTTTTCTCCGGGGTAGGGGACGCACTCCGGATTCGGTGTGAACACCTCGGCGAAACCGAGAAGCTTGAAGGCGTCGAAAAGCGCGGCACCGCAATGGCTGAACGCGACGGCCGCGTGGTGGTGGAACCGCCCGAGCAGGACGTGCCGGTAGAACCGGCTGAACCCGGGCAGATACGCGGTGCCGGTCGCCCCGAAGGTTTTCGGATCCAGATCAAGGAAGTGGCCCTCGATGATGTAGGCGCGCATCCTGTCGCCGGTGCCGTGCACCTGCACGACGGTGATCGGCGAGCCGATGAACTGGCCCTCGAGCGTGCCGCGCGTGATGTCGGCCGGCGTCTCCGGCTCCATCAGCCGCTTCATGATGACCTGGTATTTCATCTCGGGATTCTTCAGGAGCTTGGGGGCCGCGTTGCCGCAATGGAACATGCCAACCATGTCCTGGATCGGATACTGCTTGAGGCTCGCGTGCAGATCCTTCGGGATGCTGTGGTTGATGTCGAGGATCGCCACGGCGTTGTCCGAGGCGTATTGAGCGAGCAGCTCGGCGATGAGCGAGTAGCAGTCGTTTTCGCACGCGATCGGGAACCCGCCCTGGGCCATCCGGCCGTTGATGTAGCAGGGCACATGCTTGAGGCTGAACTCCTGCTCGCTCCAGCACTGCGTGGCCGCGCCGGAAAGCTTGAGCCGGTCCCGGAAGCTCCTCACCGCCTTTTCGTATGTGGAGAGGCGGGCGACAAATTCCTTGTCGTCGGGGATGCTCGGCGTTTCCTTTTTCATGTCCGCCGCGATTTCCGCCGCACCCTCGGATTCCCGGATCCGCTTGATCTCGTTCTGCAGGTCGAAAAGGCCGAGCTCCTCGACCTCGACCCCGATGGAATTCACCGAAGCCAGATTGTAGTTGCAGGTCTCAAAGTCGCGCGGACGCGGCCCAAACAGCCCGACCGTTGCGTTGCCCGTGCCCTTGACGATTTTTGCGATCTGGAGGAAATGCGCGATTTCCACAACCCCTTCCTCCGCGCTGACCACCGGCATTTCGGGAATGTGGACCTTGCCGAGCAGGCCCCGCTTGCTCACGCCAAGAACGGCGGAAAGCAGCCCGCAGAGCGCGTCGCCCCGCTTCTGCAGGAGCGACGAGCCGGATTCCTCGGCGGCGGCAAGGATCATCACCGGGCGGTCGAAATTCTTGATGAACCATGCGTCCTCGATTTCGGGAGAAAAATTTCCGAGATAAAAAACGACCGCATCGCAGCCGGCCGCCCGGAGCTGGCGGGCGGCGTCGAGCGCGTGATCCTTGGTTTCGATGATCGCCGATTCGCCCTCCGGCGTCGTGAGCGCGATGCCCGCCGCCTTCGCGGCCCCGAGCAGGCGCCGGGTGCGCTCGTCGGAAAGCGCGCGCGGAAAGCAGTTCCGCGAGGCCGAGACCAGGCCGAGTTGGATGTCAGGTGAGTACGTGCCGAGTGGGAGATACATGGTTTTGTTCTTGTTTGTGGAATGATTCAGCGGCTCTGCCCCTGCGGGATTGCGATCAGTGAGCTCGTCCCGCAGTCCCTGCCGGGTGGGAAATTCATTCCGGCACAAAAACAGGACGGATCGGGTGTTGTAAACAAGCAAATTTGCTCTCCGAAAAAAATCATTGATCGCGAAGTCCGCGAAGTGCATTGTCCGCGTGCGGCTGACTCGCTTCGGTTCCGAAGCGCTAAAACGGCAAATCCATCTATGAAAAAGACATTCGGACAGTTTATACGCTCCCTGCGTGTTGAGCGTGGCATGACCCAGCGGGCCCTTTCGCAGGCGGTCGGCTTTCGCAGCCTCGCCCATTTGAGCGACATCGAGAGCGGCAAGAGAAACCCATCTACCGCGACGTTCGCGAAGTTCGCGAAAGCTCTCGGCGTGACGGTGGCGGCTCTGGAAGAGCACGATGTGCGTGGGGTGATCGAGGAGGCCAAGGCACTTTTTTCCCGCAAGCCGGAGATGGTGGGAGCATTTTTCAAAGTGATCGAGGCGGCGAAGAAGATGGAAGCCGGGGAATTGGTGGGCCGGGTGGTCGGCAAGGTTTCGAGGCCGGCTGGGCCTGTGCAAGCCAAGCCCGCGTCTTCCGGCAGGACGCCCAAGCCCGTCGAAAAGGCAAAAAGAACCGCCGATCAGCCGACCTTGTTCTGAATCTGGGAAAAAGCGCATGCGAATCGCTTGCGGAGGGCGAAGATCGGCGATAATTTTCCTGTTATGAGGAACGGACGGGGATCGGCGGGCAATGTCATCGCTGCGGTTTGCAGTTTTTTTCTTGCTGTGCCGGGCGGGAATGCGCTCGAGGCCGACCTGATCCTGCCGGAGGCGGTTGCGCCTGCGAAGGAATGTGCATTGACCGTGGAATCCGAGCGGCGTGCGGGGAGCATTGCGAGGTTTCTGGAGGCGGTTTTCGAGGAGGAAACCCTCGGGCCGGACCGTGCGTTGGCGACGAAGCGGGAGGTGCTGGTGCTCGATCCCGGGTTCACAGATCTTGCGATGGATGTCGCCCGTCAATATCTGCGGCACGGGGAAGTCCAGGAGGCGATCTCCGTTCTCAAGGACGCGGCAAAGTCCGCGCCGAAACGCGTCGAACCGCCGCTCGCTCTGGCAGGAATCTACCTCAGGCAGCTCGAGAAGCCGGATCTCGCCGAGAAATTTGCCGCGCAGTCACTGGCCAGCGCTCCGGACGATTCCGCGCCCTACCAGATCCTCTACGAGATCTACAAAGCCGGGGGGCAGAATTCCAAGCTGGACGGGCTCTTCGCGAAGGCCCTCAAGCGGCCCTCGCCGCCGGCGGATTTCTGGCTCGACCTCGCGGAGCTGCGCCTCCGCCCGCCCGTCCGTCCGGATTCCTCCACGCTGGATTCGCTTCTCGAACGCGCCCAGGAGGCCGCCGCCGATCACCCGGAGCCGCTCGCCCGCGTCGCCGGATATTTTCTTCTCGCGAACCGACCCGACCGTGCGATTCCACTTTTTGAGGTGGCCCTCGCGCTCCGTCCGTCTCTGCCCGGTGTGCGGGAGCGGCTGGCCGCGGCGCTGCTGCAGACCGGGAAAAGCGAGGAAGCGGGCCGCATCATCGAGGAGATCCTCCGGGCAGATCCTCTCGACCTCCGGGCCTATGACCAGCTTGCTGATCTTCGTTTCCGTGCCGGCGACTTCACGCGCGCCCTCGCGAACATGCGCCAGGCACTCCTCATCGCCCCGCCCGATCCGCGCCGCCACGACCGGATCATCCGGCTGAGCCTGGCCATGAATGACGGCCGCGGGGCGCTCCAAGCGGCGGAGGATGCGGAGAAACAATTTCCGGGCGTCGCGGAGTTCGCGCTCTGCAAGGCGCTCGCCCTGAGCTGTGCGGGGCGGCACGAGGAGGCCGTCAAAATTTTCGAGCGGATCCTGATCGAGGCGGGAACGTTCCGCCCCGAACTCCTCGACGCGGATTTTTTCTTCAGCTACGGGGTTGCCGCCGAGCAGGCCGGACGGCATGACACAGCGGCCGAACTTTTCAAGAAATCCATCGCGAGCGATCCCTCGAATGCCGCCCGCGCGTGCAACTACCTGGGATACATGTGGGCGGAGCGCGGAGAAAACCTCGCCGAGGCCGAGCAGTTGATCCGCCGCGCGCTCGGTGCCGACCCGGAAAACGGGGCCTATCTCGACAGCCTGGGCTGGGTGCTTTTCCGGCAGGGCCAATACGGGGATGCGCTCGACCAGCTCCTCCGGGCCGCCTCACGGTTTGACGCGGAGCCGGACCCCGTCGTCTTCGGACACATCGGCGACACCTACGAGAAGCTCGGAAACTCCCCGGAGGCCGTCCATTACTGGCAGAAAGCTCTTCGGCTGGATCCGGAAAATGCCTTGCTCACCGGCAAGCTCGACGCCCATACCTCGCGCGTCGTGAAAACTCCCGCGATGCCGGGCCAGTGACGCCGGCTCACTCGACGAACTCGATTTCGTCCACGGGGGGGATCAGCCCGCGCTCCGCAGCGGCCCCCAGAAACCGCCGGATCGCCTCGCGCCCGGCATCGCCGTAGTCGAGCGTATGATCATTCACATACATCCCGATGAACTCGTCGGCGAGCGGGACATCCAACCCGCGGGCGTGGGCCATGCTGTGCTCGACCGCCGTCCTCCGGTGTCCGAGGCCGAAGCGGATGCTCTCGCGCAGGATGTCCGAAAGCTCGGAGCGGACGGCCGGCGGGATGTCCCTGCGCACGACGTTTCCGCCGAGCGGCAGGGGGAGTCCGGTCTCCTCTTTCCACCACGCCCCGAGATCGCGCACCAAATGGAAGCCATCCCGCGCATACGTGAGCTGGCCCTCGTGAATGATGAGCCCCGCCTCCGCGCTCCCGTCTCTCACCGCATCGAAAATCCTGTCGAACGGCACGACCACATGCGGGAAATCCGCCCCGAGAAACAGCTGCGCCGCCAGATACGCGCTCGTCATTTTTCCCGGAATCGCAATCCGCCGCGCGCGCAGCCACTCCCGCCGCGCGCCGTCATCCGGAAGCTCCTTCGCCCGCTCGTCGGACGTGATGAACATGGGCCCGTATCCATCGCCCATGCTGGCGCCGCTGGGCAGCAGGGCGTAGCGGTCGAGCAGGTAGGCGAGCGCATGGATCGAAACCGCCGTGATATGAAGCTCCCCGCGCGTCGCCCGCTCGTTCAGCGTCTGGATGTCCTGCAGGATATGCTCGAACCGGTAGCCCCGCTGGTCGATCTGCCCGGTGGCCATGGCATAAAACATAAAGGCATCGTCCGGATCCGGCGAGTGGCCGAGCGTCAGGGTGAGAGATTTCCAGTCGGTCATATGAGCCGGGTATCCAATCACGTCCCGCCCTGTCTTGCCAGCGGAGTTTGCTGGGCGCGAGGATGTCGCCGACAAGGTAGAGCGTTTCGAAATCATTTTCCTTGAGAAAATCAAGGAGCTGTGCGGCCTGGCTGCCTCGGGTGCCAAGATGAACGTCCGAAATCCATCCCGTCCGGTAATGATTCATGGAATATCCAGATCCTCCCCCGAATCGATCCGTCGGGAAACATTTCCCGTGTGACAATACTGTGACATTGCCCGGAAGGATTGCCGCTTGTGATCCCGCAGGCGGTGCGGGATTATTGAAGCATGAAAAAATCAACCGCCGAGGCATCGCCTGCTAAAACGCTTCTCGAAGAAATCGAACATTTCCGCGCCGCAGGCCACGGTGCCTACGATGCCGCCCGGTCAAACTTTGACTGCCGGCTCGCCGGAATCAAATCTCTCGTCGAGAATCTGGGAATGCCTGAAAACATCCCGCAGAAAAAATTGCGCGACATTCGGGATATGCTCACCCTTCTCCGCGATCCTCGGATCAAGCCCGGAAAAGGACGCCTGAAAGATTTGAAAAAGATGGGCGTGATTTCCGATGATCTTGAGATGATGGTCGAACACTGGTCCTGACGGGCATGGCCCGAACTCAAGAGCGGTTTGGGATGTAGAAGCGGCAAGATGCCGCTTCAACGGGTTTTCATCGCAAAGATTCCTGATCGTGTCGGTCGGCGTATTTGCGCGATTTGCTCCGGTGCTCGCGCCTGGCGCGGATGTCGGCGGTCATCTGGCGTTTTTTGCGGCTTTGCCGGAGCTTGGCGATCTCCTCATCCAGCTTCAGGAATCCCTCGAAGCGTGAGGGGTCCATCTTTCCCGCGGCCAGAGCCGCCCGGATCGCGCATCCGGCGTCCGGGCCATGCCGGCAATCGCCGAACCGGCATTGTCCTGCGAGCTCCTCGATGTCGGCAAACCGTTCGCGCAGGGTCGCCTCATCGGTCCACATGTGAACTTCGCGGATGCCGGGGTTGTCGATGAGGATTCCGCCCCCGGGCAGCACCATCAGCTCGCGGGCCGCGGTGGTGTGGCGGCCCTTACCGGTGGTGGCATTGACCTCGTCGGTCCATTGATATTCCCCGCCGAGAAGGCTGTTGATCACGGACGATTTTCCCACGCCGCTCGAGCCGATGAAGGCGAGGGAAATACCGGGGCCGAGATAGCGCTTCAAAACATCCGGGCCGGATATTTTTTCCAGGCTGGTGACATGCACGTCGGCCTCGGGATTCAGTGCGCGGATGGCATCGGCGGCCGTCCGGTTTTGAGCGGCGGGAAAAAGGTCGGCCTTGTTGACCAGCACGACCGCCTTCGCACCGCTGCGGCCGATGATTGCGAAATAGCGCTCCATCCGCCGGAGGTTGAGGTCCGGTCCGGCATCGGTCACCACGACGACCACGCTGACGTTGGCGGCGATGACCTGTTCCTCGGTGCTGCGGCCCGACATCTTGCGGGACAGGCAGGTTTGTCTGGAGAGCCTGGCGCGGATGACGTGTTCCTTGTTGGTGCCGCCGGTCTCGACCGCCACCCAATCGCCGACTGCGGGCAGTTCCGCATCGGTCTCCGCATCGTGATAAAGCTTTCCGCCCATCACGACCACCAGTTCCCGGCCATCTCCCAGCAGGGCGCCATAGGTGATCTTGTTGTCGCGGATCAGGCGCGCGGGCACCCAGCCTTTCGCGATGTGGATGGAAAATTCCTTTGCGAAGGCGGCGTTCCATCCGAGATCTTCGAGGGTCATGCGTCGTCGGGATCTTCTTCGAGGGCGGCTGCGATCAAGGCCAGGATCTCCGGGCGGCCCCGGCCGAGCTTCGCAGAACTGAGCAGCGACTCCGGACGATCTCCGCTGATCTCTTCCATGCAGTGCATGAAGGCCCCGATATTTTCCTGCGCGCCCGCGCCGGAAAGCTTGTCCGCCTTGGTAAAAACGAGGGCGAATGGAAGCCCGCAGCCGACCATCCAATGGAGGAACTCGAGATCGATCTTTTGCGGGCTGAGCCGCGAATCAATCAGCACGAAAGTTCCCCGGAGGTTCGGGCGTCCCTGCAAATAGCCGGCCACGGACGCGCTGAAGTCGCCGCGCTCGCTCCGGCCGACCTTCGCATACCCGTAGCCAGGAAGATCCACCAAACTCCAGCTCCCGTTTATCGTGAAAAAGTTGATCAGCCGGGTTTTTCCCGGCGTACTGGAAATTTTTGCCAGGTCATTTTTCCTGGTCAGCATGTTGATGAGCGACGATTTTCCGACGTTCGAGCGTCCGATGAACGCGAACTCCGGGAGCGGGGAATCCGGGCAGGAGTCCAAATCCGGAGCGCTGGAATGAAATGTCGCGCTGCGGATTTTCACGATGCTAATTCACTTCAGCACCGAATGGCACTAACTCAAGAGCGGTTTGGGATGTAGAAGCGGCATCTTGCCGCTTGGATCTCTCTGGGAAAAGCGGCACGATGCCGCTTCTACGTTGGCTTAACTTCACTTCAGCGCCTTGTTCCACTCGGCGATCCGCGCCTTCTGCGCCTCGAAGAGCGCGTCCGGGGAATCCAAAATCTCGATCTTGAGAATCTTATCTCCCTGGGCGATCGCGTTGACGACGTCCTGGCCTTTGGTGACCTCGCCGAAGACGGTGTGTTTGCCGTTGAGGTGGGGGGTCGGGAGGTGGGTGATGAAAAACTGGCTGCCGTTTGTGCCCGGGCCGGCGTTGGCCATCGAGAAGATCCCGGCCTTGTCGTGCTTGAGCCCGGTATTGACCTCGTCCTCGAACTTGTAGCCGGGCCCGCCCGCGCCGGTGCCGGTCGGGTCGCCGCCCTGGATCATGAAGTTCGGAATCACGCGGTGGAATGTGATGCCCTCGTAATACCCGCGCTTCGCGAGGTTGAGGAAGTTTGCGACGGTGAGCGGAGCCTTCGAGGCGAACAGCGTGCCTTCGATATTTCCCTTGCTGGTTTTAACAATGATGCGGATGTCGTCCATAGAACGTGCGTTCGTCGCGGAGATTGAGGCAAATGTCAAACCCAGAAGTAAAAGTTGTCGGCGACGGTTCAAAAGTGGAATTCTCGCCTGTTCAAAAGTGGACAGTTTTCACAAGCTGAAAGTTCCTAATATGTAGGGCCATACGTTCTTTGGCGGATGCTCAAGAACCCAAAATTTCCGAT
>Ga0194053_10002106_pt1 | contig 12118 bp, 8 predicted proteins | sample SepL228m_MetaG_FD_161684 | JGI IMG/M metagenome (GOLD analysis project Ga0194053, IMG submission 161684) | Anoxic zone freshwater microbial communities from boreal shield lake in IISD Experimental Lakes Area, Ontario, Canada - Sep2016-L227-8m | ecosystem: Environmental > Aquatic > Freshwater >... | reverse complement strand
GTGTCTTGCTGCCCATACGGCACTTGCAGTCATCTGTGTCCATGTAGCGCCGTTATCGGTCGACCGCCACGTGTCATTCTTTATACCATCTGTGGCATAACCCCCCATCAGAACGATGCTGCCGTCCGGCATCGCTACGCTGGTGTGACCGTATCTTGCCGTCCACCCGCCACTTCCGTTCACCTGCGTCCATGTTTCTCCGTTATTCGTAGATTGCCACGTATCATTCTTGTAGCCTCCATCAAAACCTCCCATCAGGACGATGCTGCCATCCGGCATCGCTACGCTGCTGTGACTGTCTCTTGCCGTCCACCCGGCACTCACGGTCACGTTTGTCCACGTTGTGCCGCTATCCGTAGACCGCCACGTATCATTAAATTCGGTACCGCTGCCGGACGGGTCGTTCGAACCACCCATTAGGATGATGCTCCCGTCTGGCATCGCCACGCTGCTGTGGGCGAGTCTTGCCTCCCACCCGGCACTCGTGTTCATCAGCTTCCACGTTGTGCCGTTATTTGTCGACCGCCACGTGTCATTATAAAGGGTAGGTCCGCTGGTATAACCGCCCATCAGTACGATGCTGCCATCCGGCATCGCCACGCTGCTGTGCCAGTATCTTGCTGACCAATTGTTGGCATCAACAATATTCGCCTTCGTCTGCGTCCATGCAGGCAATGCCCAATTCTCGTCTCCGAAAAACCATGCCCAGCCGGTGGGACTGTTCGATGATAAATCGGAGAATGAAACAGTAAACGGGAGTGTACCGGTAGTGGGGGTGCCGCTGAAACTAGCATTCGGAGGATCGGCAGCAGCCACCGGAAGAATCGTTATCGCCAGCAGAACCAAAATAAAAAGAGAAGCCCACAACACTCTGCGCTGTACCTGCACCTGCTCCGCTACGATAAAAAACAACTCCCGATCAGGTCAGATACATCACTAATGGTAATTTCACTTAATATATAAAGAATGTATTTATTTTGATTTTTGATTGAGGGTATATTTCACATCAGTACGGGCAATTTATACTTGGAAAGATTCAGCAACCCGGCAGGTAATACAGATATTGTCTTTTCCTATGGTTCAGCCAGTGATATCACGGCAGATGGCAAATGGACCTGAACTTAAAAAATATATATCTACGAGGATTCCATCGTATTCATTGACGGTAAAAAAATATGAAAATATTTTTCGGAGTGAAAAAAAGTTCTGGAAAAAATTTCACACCATTGAAATCTATAGCCACAGGTCCGGCAAGCGAGAGAGAACAATCTTTTTTATCGAGCGAATGTTAAGCGCCTCATGAATCATATTAATTATCCTAAAGAACGTAGTTATCAGGCACCAAGGGGGCTTGTGGCTTAGCTTGGACATAGCGCCGGGCTTCTAACCCGGATGTCGGGGGTTCAAATCCCCCCAAGCCCGTTTTTTTATTTTTGCCATCGGACATGATTGATTTATGATTGATTATATCGCATAGTAGTACCCCAAATAGAAAAATTTTGATCACTACCCCTATTTTTCCCTCCACCCGATTTTTCCAAATCAAAACCCATTTTTAAAAATCTCGATTTTGCAGCCCAGAAAAGAATAAATAGTATAGTGACCAATTGATCACTATGAGTTGGATTCGCCGGGTCAAAAGAGGGAATCAGTACTATTTGTACGAAGTAACAAGTGTATTGGAAAACGGAAAAGTCAAACAAAAACTTATCCAATACCTGGGTGTTGAAGGAGATGAGTATAAAGTTCCAAAACCCAAGTCGAAGCGAATTATCGCCGACAAAATTTATCCTGAACGCAGTTTAAGAGCGGGCGATGTCACTCTGCTTTGGAAAATCGCTGAAACTCTCGACATTGTAAAAACATTAGACCGTGTTATTATGGGCGTTGAGGACGTGAAAGGCCCCTCTCCGGGAAAATACCTCACAATCTGGGCGATAAATCGGATTTTGGATCCTGAAAGTGCAACACAACTTGAACCATGGGTTCGTACAACTACATTACCAGCCCTTGCAGGAATGGGACCATCTGATTTCACAAAGGATTCGTTCCTGCGGTCCCTGGATTCAATCTGTTCAGAATCGAAGCGAATTCAACACATCATAACCCACATCCCAACTATCGAAGACCAACTCTACCAAAAATGGCGATCTATCCATCCTCTCCCAGTTCAAACTCCTGAAAGAATTGCATTTGACCTCACAGCAATTCCCACTTTTGGAAAAACGTGTACATTAGCCGAACCCGGTCATAAAAGTAGTGAAACCCATCAACTTCAGATCAATATGTCTGTCGTAACCTCAAAATTTGACTCATATCCAATCGCTCATTTTATCCATCCCGGTAGTTTTCATTCTATCACGACGATACCCCATTTGTTAATCCGTCTCAAGGAACTTGAACTCGCCCCAGGTACCATCGTTTGGGATCGGGGTTACACCACACAAGACCAGGTTCATCAGGTTGAGAAAGACAAGTGGAAGATCATATGCGGTGTTCCTCATAGGGCAAACGAAATAAAAAAAATTATATCAGAAATTGATCCTCCGTTTGAACCTGATTTTTTAGTCCCGTGTAAATGCATGAATATCAGCGCGGTTAAAGTGGATAGACCGATTTTCAATACTAAAGGTTCAGTGGTTGTTTACAAAAATATCGACCGTCAAAAAAATGACTTCAGACAGAGAGTTGTTGAGCTGGCAGAACTCCAAAATGGATTGGTGGAGATGCAGAAATCCTGTAAATATAAGAAACCTGAAGATCTGAAAGAAGCTGTAGATTCGTTGCTAACTGGTAATCAGAAATTTTTCAAAGTGGTAATAAGTTCTGATGGAAATTTACCGAAATTGACATGGGAACTGGATAGGGATGAACTTGCAAATGCAGGACGGAGGGATGGAAAATATTTGCTCTATGCATCTGACCCGAAGTTGACTGCTACTGAAATTGTGCAAGCTTATTTTGAAAGAGCTTTTATCGAGGATGTATTCTATGATTTGAAATCTTTTGAGGAGATTGCCCCGGTTCGGCATCGACTTGAAACGAGAGTACTGGGCATTATGTTTGTATGTACACTGGCGTTAAGGCTGAAGGTTGCGTTAAGAACTATGATGGAAAGTGTGAACCCAGAAAAAAAATTGAGCCCGGAGACTCTTTTGAAAAAATTGCAACGAGTTGAGCAGGTTGACTTTCGTATCGGCGATGAGGTGGATGTACGGTTTGTCAATCTTCAGCAAAAGACAAATGATGTTTTGGATGATATTGGGATGTCGCATCTATTTGAGCGTAAGACTTGTACGACATAGTGATCAACATTGCGCTATTTGGGCCGGATTGCGGCGTTGAAACATTCGGATACAGGGGAGTGCCCCACGAATATATCTGCGGTTTGTGGCGGAGCTACCGCATGAAATGGCAATCGAATTGATTATTCTCCGCAGAACATTTAAATAAAGTCTCCCACAACCAACAGGTACAGAAAATGATCAATAATCCTGATGATGTTGCATTATCCGAAGTGATCGGTTTTATTCTCCTTCTCGGGGTGCTTGTTACGGCGATGGCCCTGTGGATGATGTATGTAATACCGGTCACCGGCCGAGAAGACGAGATCGACCAGATGAGTGCCGTCAAGGACCGGTTCACTGATTATAAAATAAGCCTTGATTCACTGTGGGTGAACAACCAGAGCCAGGTAATGCTTTCCACCTCGTTCAATCTTGGGACGGGGGGTGGCAATACTGAAGCAGGGGGTCTGTTCCTGCCGTTATTGAATCCTATCGCTTCTTCTGCGGTTCTCTCGGTGAAGGATACCGGGGATCGGATGACGATTAACACCAGTCACTCCGGCAATTATACAATTATTCTCAGTATGCTGGAATACCAGTCCAATAACAATTACTGGATCCAGCAGCAGTACTATTATCAGACTGGCGGTGTTTTCCTTTCCCAAGATAATGGTGCAACAAACCGGATCGCACCCTCATTTACGGTCACCCAGATGAAAAACCAATCCGATATTAATGTCGCATCGGTCAATCTGGTGCCTATCAGTCTGATTGGAAGTAATACCTCGATTGGAGGAAACGGGCCTGTCCGCGTGGATACCTGGATGCGTACCACGAATAGAACGGTCTCATTCCAAGAAAATAACTGGATGAACGTCTCGGTCAATGTCGCTGATCAACCAACCGCCCGGATGTGGGCCACTCTCTTCAATGAAACACTTGTAAGGGGGGGTATGAAGGATAAACCTTCATGGTATAACGTGAATACCCAGCAAGTTGGTTCCCGATGGGTTTCCCGGATCAGTATTTTCGGACCCTATGGGGATGTCTCAAATAAGGACGTTTTTGTGACATTGCCACGTGTCGAGTATGTCGTAACCCTTAATAGTGTCGCTTCGGGAATATCCTGATGAGGGGAATAGTGATATTGTATGCAATTGAACCGGGTTAATCATCATGTGTCTGATAACACTGCCGGTGTGTCAGAGATTATTGGCGCAATTCTGCTGATTATGATTGTTGTATCCGCAGTTGCACTTATCGGAGTCATTCTGTTTTCGCAGCAAACTCCAGAAAAAATACCCAATATCAATTTTATGACCGGAACGGACAACAGCGGCAACCTGTACCTCTACCATAATGGCGGTGACGCGCTGAAAAATGGAGAATTTGCCGTTCGGGTTGATGGAGTACTCAAACCATATACGATCTCTGATAACAGTGACACTTGGTCTCTGGGAAAAAACCTAAAGATTCTGGGTGTTCCCTCGGGGACTCACTATGTTGCGATTATCTACAATGGTACTAGTGGTGCGGAATCTTCCGTCCTGCGCTCCGGTTCATCGAGTTCATCAGTGTTTTCAGGAACTATCAACCCGGATACTCTTCCCAGTTCGGTTGGTTCTTCCGGTGGACTTGATACATCCAATCCGCAAAATGTCATAAACTTTATTCTGGGTAATACATCTCTGATTGGTGATGCAATGAATCAGTCTCCGTCCACGGTAGGTCCGGTTATCGCGAACGTAGTCGGTGCAAATTCGATCAATTTTTTTAAGGACAACAAAGTCGCTTTAGACGGCGACAACATCCATACCTATTTTTTCAAGTATAATGTCACTCAGCCTGGATCTTCGATTGCAATTACAGGATATCATCCGAACCCAAAGCCCCTGCTTGTAGGTGATGTGGTAACGATATACATGCGCGGTGGCGGTAATACAAAAAATTTCAAGACATTCGGTCTTGGAAACCAGTTGTGGGAAATATCTGCAACTGGTGTCGATGTTAGTCTTTCTCACTTTACTACTCCGGATATCGAGTCCCCTCAATCAAATACTGATGTCAACCATGCATGGATTACCGGCTATCAAGATCTCGGTTCCACTCTAAGGATTTCAACTAGTGGCAACGGTGTAACATCACTTGTTGTGAATGGGACCCAATATATCAACGGAGCTGATAGTACATCTGTGATCATTACCAATATCCGACCTGTGGGTATTGGACTGTTTTTACTCGAAGTGGATAATAATGCTCAGATCGTGTATTTTGTCGGCAATGCACAAAGTGTCACGAGAAATGGTGTACCTATTGTTTAATTGTTAAGAAAATCCATTTTTTCAGCACCTATTTTAAGTAATTAAAAACTGGTTTTTTTGAAGTATTAATCGATATAAGAAGTCAAAAATTGACTTTTTTTATTCATTTATACATTTTATAAAAAATAAAAAAATTTCGGTGTTTATTCTCGTATCTCACCCCATGCAATGCACTCACTGCAATGATAACCGTACCAATCAATGCAGAGCCGGACTTCGGGGTAGGGCTGGGATCCATCTGGTGGGCGTAACAGATATATATCATGACCAGATATTTTTTGGTTTTAAAATAAAATGGTTCTTGAGAATTCCGGTCCTTCTGTTGTGTCGTAGCAATGTATGTGAACAGTAACTGTATTTATTACCTCATCAGACAATCGAATGTATATTCAGAATGCTGCGTATCCCCGCGAATAAAATATATTTCGGACATTTGCATAAGATGCATAAACTGGATACCTGATAAATGGAACAGACAATCCCGCGATGAAGCACCGTATGACACCCACACCCTATAATGAGAAAGCAGCAGCAGAAATGGTCGGCGTCCTCATGCTCATCTCGATTTTTGTCGTAGTGATAGGGGTTATTGCGGTTGGGTGGTTTTCACAGCCGGCACCACAGAAGATACCTGCGATTGCCATAAGTATCACCAACCAGAGCAAAATTATCAGTATATCCCATGAAAGTGGGGATTTTGTTCCCATGAACGAGATTGCCGTACTCGTTAACGGAATGCCACATGAATATACTTGCACAGCTTGTGGAGACAGCTGGTCGATTGGAGAAATACTTACTATTGATTACTCCGATCATACGGATTTTCCCAATAGAGTGGATATCGTCTTTAAAGGAACATCGCAGCATCTTCTCACTTCGAAATTTCTGGGAACCCAGACACCCACGCAGACTCCATATACTACTCCGACTTCAACCACAACCACAACAACCACAACCACAACACCTGTTCCCACGGCACCGGTTGCAAACTTTGTGGGAACTCCCACGTCCGGCATCGCACCGCTAACTGTCAAATTCACGGATAGCTCAACCAACACGCCGACATCTTGGAACTGGTCTTTCGGGGACGGATCACTTGTCAACGCAACTATGCAGAACCCGGTTCACACCTATGCCAGTGCCGGTAACTTTACAGTTTCCCTGAATGCAACCAACTCTGCAGGAAGCAATACTTTTACACGGACGAATTATATCACGGTAAGTTCCGCTGCTATTATACCAATTGCAAACTTTGTTGGAACTCCCACGTCCGGCACCAAACCGCTAACTGTCAAATTCACGGACAGCTCAACCAACACGCCGACATCATGGAACTGGTCTTTCGGTGACGGATCACTTGTCAACTCAACTGTGAAGAACCCTGTTCATACCTATGCCAGTGCTGGTACCTTTACGGTTTCCCTGAATGCAACCAACTCTGCGGGCAGCAATACTTTCACACGAACGAATTACATTAAGGTAAAAAAGTCTTTTGCTGATTTCACCATCGAAGACAATGTCTTTGTCTATGGAAGTCAGTTGAGTTTCTCCGGTGATTTTGTATCCGGACCTGGTGCCACGGTTGTCATTACAGATGGCCTGAACACAAATGATCTGAATGGAGGTACCTCTATTGCTGTCACAACCATCTATATCGATGGTGATGTGACTCTAAACGGGGGGAGTGCCGGTCTGGGATCTGCAAGCGTGCCTGGTGACATCTATGTCAATGGAGACATGACGTTAGGGAACGGAGCAAGGAACATCTACGGTAACGTATATGTTGCGGGTAATTTCGACTTGAAAGACGCCCTGATCCATGGAATTGTGTATGTTAACGGCGATCTTCAATTGGGCAATACACCCACGCTTGACCCGAACGCACGTATTTACTACACAGGCACGATCGATGTCCCCAATAACTATAATCATCCGGAAATTGTGTCCAAGTGCATCCACCAGGCAACAGTACCAGGATTTACTATGCCTGACCAGACAATACCTCCGGTAAAATCCGCGGCTTGGTATGCGGCACGAGGATATACATCATCGGGAGCATTGACCAGCAATATGAAGATATTTGCTGACAGTTATTCATCAACATCGTATCGACCCACTGCAAATAATGTGATCATTGTAGCACGCAATGGCGATATCACATTGACCGGGCTTGGTGGAAGTGGAGTTACGGGTGTATTATTTGCCCCCAATGGAAAGGTGACCATTAATGGAGGGTTTTTCGAGGGACTTGTGATCGCCCGCGATGGCTTTGTTGTCACTAGTGGCGGGACTCTGGTAACTTTTAAGAATCTCAATGTGTATATCAGTAATCCTGACGATTATCCATTTTAAGTGAACAGTAGAGGACGTTGTATAGACCTTTCCATTTTTATAATTGTGTGGATGATGGGCTAAAATTTCGTTTCACAATCTTCTGAAAAAATGCCGGTTAATACAAATTCGACCATCGGGTTAAATTTTTTTTAAAAACTAGGCAACAACCTCATCGGGGCAACAGATTATCTTTTTTGTTGCAATTCCATAAACAGTCAGAGTTACAAAATTATTAACGCGAAAGATCATTTCACTTGTGCAATTTCTGTAGTCCTGCTGGAGAGCACATTACACACATCCTGCATCTGATTGCACCGCACCCGCACAATTGTGAGTTCCTGTTACCCGTACGAGGTAGTCTCTCTTCGTTTCAGAGTGCAGTTTGAGAGTGGAATGCACCAGTCATCGCTAACCGAAAAAAATTAAATCCCGGCAAAAAATCCCGGGAAAATTTTATCTGCAGGAAAAAAATCCGGAAAATATTTTTCGGGCGTGAAAAAAATTTCCGGAAAACATTTCCAACAAAATCCGGACACACACACCAACAAAACAAAATCCTCCCCGACCACCCAAAACCCAGCCAAAACCCCAATTTCTCCGACGTGATCGCAATAGAGGGCAACCACGGGCATTTACTTGGCGTTTCTCCCAAAAACCTCCTGAAATATGTGTCAAAAAAAGTGACCCACAGAACGCCGCTAAATTGCAGGTTCAAATCGCGATTAAAACCGTTCTTTTCGAGAAATAACCGATTAAAACGATATTTTTTATTGGCGTGGACACAACTTCCACAAAAACCCGGAACCCGGTCCGGAAAAAGCAATCGGAGCCCGTATTGCGCCCGGAATATCTCATGTATGAGGCACCGGCATCACCCCCTTCAATATTGGGATTTTATGGTGTCAGACATGCTAAAAGATCCCATTTGAGGGTAAAACATTTATTGATGTATACTGTATACATATTACTATGCAAGCCACAAAGATGAAAAAGAAGCAGGAGGGTAGATCAATCGATGTGAATAAACCTGTCCACAACGGGGATGGCCGGGCCCCGGTCCAGTTCTCGAAACTGGCAAAAGATAAGCTGGACCATGTGAAGCAAGCGGAAAATCTTGATTCGTATAATGCCGTTATCGATCACTTATACGGGGTGTGGAAAAGCACTATCCCGTCCGCAGCGGGCATGTTTCCGGGGGTTGGTCCATTTGAACGGGAAGAAGAGGATTTGAATCGTGTACCTTATTGACTCTTGGGTATGGGTGGAATATTTCAGTCGCCCGTCGAAAGAAGTCGTTGATATCATCAATGGTAAGGAAATGAATTACACCTCGATTATATCCTTAACGGAAGTCGTAACCTCAATTACCCGTAAGATATCGGTTACCGAAGGGCGTTTGGCAGCTACCAAACTTATGGGAGTAAGTCATATCTTACCTATTACGTCGAATATAGCGATACGGGCCGGACAGTATAATAAAAAAGAGTTCCCCGGCGGGATAGCGGACCGCATCATCTATGCAACGGCGGAGGCACACAGGCTTACGATTTGCACTGGTGATAAGGATTTCAAAAATGTACCGGGTGTGTTGTACCTTGGCGAATAGATAGACATGTATCTATTATCTCCCGCCCTTAATCGCAAGGATTTCCCAGTACGGTGCCGATACGTTCGCCTCATTCTCCGGAGTTACGTGACCGGCCGGCACCCCCGCCTAAACCGGTGTCTGCCGAACCATCGCTGAGCTGGAACATGGATGTCTTGGCATCCTGGCTGCAATTAGATTGATCCTTTTTTTTACATGGCGGTGAATCCGGGACAACCGCATGAAACTGAAACCGGCTGTGGCCGGCGGCCACTCTTTGCCTTAAAGGAGCAGTTCGAGAGCGTAATGTATCCGTCATCGTCAAATGAAAACGGATTTACTGCCAGAAAAAATCAATTGAAAAATTTATCGGCAAAAAAATCCGGAAAATATTTTACCGGGCATCAGAAAAATGTTCGGAAAATATTTTTGAAAAATTCGGACAATGCGTCATCAGTCCGATCAAAACCTCCTACCATTCAACACGCGCAGAATGTTCTGGATTGACCCGGACTATCTACACTGGTACATGTATGTCAATCAAACCCTCAGGTTTTCTGGTTTCCATTCGTGAGATTAATGTCGCGTTTTTATAGACTTCAGTTACTAATCGCCCCACTGACCCGTCATCCTTCTCAATTGACCCCTCTACAATACCAACATTTGCCGGTATTTCATATAACTGGTCCCCGGTACTTTTCATCGTGGTATAAAGTCCCTGTCCCCCAAGTGTTCCGTAAAAATACCCGGGATAATACACCCGTACCCAGACCCCCGTAGTGGGAATACTGAGCTTGGGAAGGTAATCTTCAATGGACTGAATTACCGGTGTCGGAACCGGAGTCGCTACCACATCATCCATGATCTGCTTAGGTCCGGTTGCGTGCAACTCAATCACACCGTAGGGAACCCTGGTAATCTTCCGCGAGATCAGCGTCCCGTCTTTATAGATGTCAACATCCATTTTGTCTGATGACCCGTCCAGTTTTGCGATTGTTCCATCTATCGTGGTGTCAGTAACCGGCAACTGGTGCCACTGTGTCCCGGAACCACTTAACTCAATATTCCTTCCACGTGCACCAATGGATCCAGAAAAATTCCCGGGGTATTTTACCTTGACCCAGACGCCAGTAGGAGGAATACTGTCCGGTGGAAGTGAATCAGCCGGGATGGATGTTACCTGGATAGTGGGTGTCGGTGCAGGGGTGGGTATGGGTGTTGATGAAATCGTGACTTCAGTCTTTACTGCAGAAGGGGTTGTGTTCTGAGGAACCGCTGGTGGTTTTTCATGCAGCGATTGTCCCACAATGGATATTCCTCCGATCAAAACAACAAGGATAAGGAGGATGATACCAATCGTCATGAGCGGCGTTCGTGAAGGGGATTCTTCTTCTTCTTCAGATTTCCTGTTATTACGTAATGGACCCACAATTGTCCATTCCGGTATTGCAGGGCGGCTTACCTGTTCTTCAACTAGTGACTCATCAGTGTTTTTTTCCCGTTTGCTTAAAAGAGCACGAATCGCCACTTGGCTTATACCCTCTATGGGGACATCATGTTCTTTGAGAATTACGATACATTTTTCGAGTTCAACAATATTGCGGTTGCTGATTAATTGGATAAAGATGAGTTCTATTGTTCGTTTCCCACCATCGGGTGTGTGAATAATGAGCGTTATGAATGGTTCGCGTAATTTATTTACTCTGGATATCGCCAGATCAATTTCTGCAAAGGGGATATCTTCATGGATCCTGCCCGTCTCACTTTCAACAAGTATGAGGCGTCTGCTGGTCAGTACTGCATCGCACCTGACACCATTGATAATAATAGTCTGTGTTTTGTGTATAATGGACTCGTTGCTGGCTAGGGTAATGTTGTCCATAACTTCATATTCAACTCTATATCTGAACTATAAAAATCAATTCTGGCATCTTTTGAGTAAAACAGTAATTTAAATAGATTACAATGGAAATATTTTATTTATTATTATCATGAAACGCGACCATGGGTTATCTGAAACAGTTTCTGTCATTCTGATAATGGTTATGGTCTTAATTCTCGCGATTGTTATTGCAGCATTTGTTCTGGGTGTCAATATCATCCCGCAGAATCCAGCCTACATTGCGGTCGATATTCAAAAGATCCCAGTATCCGGTACTGAAGCCATCAGTATTTTTCACCGTGCCGGTGATACAGCCTCCTTAAAAAATATCACCGATCAGCAGCAGTATGTGGTTAGCTTCTATGCTGATACAACGTCCGGAAGTTATCGTCTTCAACCGCCATCTGGTGTTGACACATTCAGCCCGGGGGCAACCTTATTCGTTTATAACACTTCAACGGGTATCTATAAAATTACCAATAATCGCGCAGATCTCGTATCTGCGTCTCCCCCGGTCAGCCTGACCAGTGTTCGGCTCGTTGATGAAAAATCACATCAACTTGTTGCACAATGGAAAAATTCAACTGGATCCTCAAGTGGAGGGACTTCGGTTTTGCTACCCACGGTCACAGGTATATCACCGGCAATCGGTCCTGTCGGAGGCGGCACTTCCGTCATCGTCACCGGGACGAACCTTACCGTAGCGAAA
>Ga0194053_10002105_pt1 | contig 12123 bp, 7 predicted proteins | sample SepL228m_MetaG_FD_161684 | JGI IMG/M metagenome (GOLD analysis project Ga0194053, IMG submission 161684) | Anoxic zone freshwater microbial communities from boreal shield lake in IISD Experimental Lakes Area, Ontario, Canada - Sep2016-L227-8m | ecosystem: Environmental > Aquatic > Freshwater >... | reverse complement strand
ATATAAAGGAGATAGAGTTATTTCTGACATAAAATCATCCCTTAATAAGCTAAAAGAAAATGATGAACAAATATCAGAAGAACCTTGTATTTCTCCACCAAAATTAACAGCCCTACATAAGGTAAAAGGGGCGCTGTTTGCTGTCGCTGATCCGACTGCAAGTGCCATAAAAAGTGGTGCCGTTGGTGTTTATAATGCAGGCGCTTTTGTTGCTGATTCTGGAGTAAAACTAACTTCTTTTTTATATAAAGGAGCATTGTATTTAGCAAAGACGATAGGGAATTTTACAACGACGAGTCTTGCTTCTGTTTTTAGTTCCGTTGGTGGAAATAATCTTGTAGAAGAAAGTCCAGCGATTCCTGAAAATGTTCCACCTGAAATTGTTTTAGCCAACGAAGGTCCAATGTTAACACAACCAGAGACAACAATTCCGACCGTGGACTCAGAGCCAGCACAAGCTTCAGCTCCAGAAATAATTTCTACTCCAGCTGAAGATTTATCTAATAATAATGTAGAGTCTGAACCTCCACCTGTTACTCAACAAACTTCAAACACGCCACCTGTTTATTATAGTGGTGGTGGAAGTTCGCCTGTTCGAGATACTACCGCACCAGTTATTTCTATTATTGGAGACGATCCTCTTGTGATTGAAAAAAATACTTTATATTCAGATCCTGGCGCAACGGCAATCGATGACACAGATACTACTGTTACAGTCGTGGCGACGGGTGACATAGATACTTCTGTTGTTGGTACTTATACTAAAACCTACACAGCCACGGATGCTGCAGGGAACGTAGCTACACTTACCAGAACTATAAACGTAATAGAATCTTCTATTCTTGACACGACTGCACCGGTGATAACGATAAATGGTGATACAGATGAAATTGTTGTTTTAAATTCTTTGTACACAGATCTCGGCGCTACAGCAGAGGATGATGTCGATGGTCCTACAGCAGTGGTGGTGACTGGCGTTGCCGATACTTCTAAGATTGGGGATTATGTTATTACATACACAGCGACTGACGTTGCAGGAAATATTTCTACAGAAACTCGCAATGTAAAAGTTGTTACTTATAAATATATTCCAAAATATTCTTTCGGTTCAAATAATGGAGATGGCAATGATTGGCAGGTTTGGTCATTCAACGGGTCAAATGTTTACGATTGGTCAAATAGTTATGTAGATAATTATTTAAAAGAACAATTTAAGATTTTGTCTTATAGTGGAGGGTCTGGGTGTGCTGACAATTGTTTACAGAGAGGAATTTTTAATCACGATCCAGAGAAAGGTTTTGAACCGGAAGATGTTATTTCAAAAACTACGCTAGAGAACAATCCACAAAACAATGGCAATGATACAGTTTATGATGTCGTAATAGAGTGGGATTCTACTGGATACATATATACCATTTCACATGGTGGCACCGTTGATTCTACTCTGCATGTTAGTGTCCCAAATATAGATGAAAACACTTGGACTGGATGGAATAGTTCTCTTAATGATTTTAAAACATTTCCATCTGGTAATTGGCAAGGAGTTATTGCAAGTTCCCCAGATAACAAAACAGGCGGAGACAATATGATTTTGCAACCTTATCTGGTATATGTGTATTCTGGTCCAGTTCTTAGTAAAGAGAAAAAAATTACATCATTTAATTTTGATGGATTAACTCCGAGTGTTGTAGGAACCATAGATGAAAATACTTATAATGTTTTTTTGAAAGTTCCTTTTGGAACCGATGTTACAAATTTAATTCCGACGATTGGCATTTCAGACAAAGCAATAGTCAACCCAGGTTCTGGTGTAGTTCAAGATTTTACTAACCCAGTTGTTTATACTGCAACAGCAGAGAATGGATTAACTCAAGCATATACTGTGACGGTAACTTTTGATGTTGATCCAAACCTTCCTCCGACAATAACGAGTTATACTTTTAACGATGAAGCAGCAGATTTTTCAACAGATTTAATAAATCCTGGTCTCATTAATATTGCTATGAATGCAAGTAAAAAGGTGAATTGGATGTCGATTAAAATAGAATATGAAAATGACGATGGTTTTTACAAAATGTTTCAGTCAGACAGTTCTAATTGTGTCGATGATACAAATGTTTGTAAAAAAACTTGGGATGGTACGCTCTCTAAGGGAGGGTTGTTAAGAGCAGGTAAATATAAAGTTAAACTCCACATGAAAGATGCTCTGAATAATGAATATTATGATTACTTATCTCCTTATGTGATAAACATTGTAAGTTCGTATTGATTGATTCCTTATTCTGTGAAGGACGGTCCTTCACAGAATTTGGGTTTGGAGTAGAAATGCTCTGTGATATAATAAAAATGTGATAACAAAGCACTTTTTTAAAACCTTGCTTTTGTTTACTGTAATGATAGGGCTCGGCCTCCTTTTTGTTTTTATAGTGAGTTATTTTGACAGCGAAGCTGATCCGAATCTATTAAATACTGCCAAGATTGCAAAATAAAAAATATGTGCTATGCTTAAGTTACCGCAAAGAAGATAGGTTTATCCTGAGAATAATCGAAGGACAGTAAAAATTTTCCTATTTAGTGGGTCGATTCCGAAACTATTATTATAGTTCTAGGAATATCTTGCGGCGAAAGCCGTTTTTTTTGTTTAAAATTATAAATTACAAAATTATGTTACTAAAATCAAAAAAAGAAGAGATGGTAAAGGATCTTGAAAAAGCTGTTAAAGATTCAGGAGCTGTCGTCTTTGTAAATTTCCATGGTTTAAAAGTTAGCGACGAGACAGTACTTCGTCGTGACTTGAGAAATCAAGGAGTAGATTATAAAGTTTCAAGAAAAACTTTATTAAAACGAGCACTTACAGGCAAGGCCGAAGGTACAATTCCAGAACTATCTGGAGAAGTAGCTATAGCTTACTCGAAAGATCAAGTAGCCGGAGCTCGTGAAATATACAACTTTCAGAAAAATCACAAAGGAATCTTGAATATTCTAGGAGGAATTTTTGAAGGTAAATTTATAGATGGCGCAAAGATGACAGAGATCGCAATGATCCCAAGTCGAGAGGTTCTCTATGCACAATTTGTCAATCTTATAAATTCTCCACTCCAGCGTTTTGCTGTTGTATTGGATCAGATTGCGAATTCAAAAAAATAATTAAAAATTAATTAATAAAATTTATGGATAAATTTAAAGATATTATAGAAAAAGTAGAAAAAATGTCAGTATTAGAGCTTCATGAGCTTGTAAAAGCTTTGGAAGAAAAATTTGGAGTATCAGCTTCTGCTGTAGCAGCCGCTGGTCCTGCAGCCGCTGGTCCTGCCGTTGAAGAAAAAGATACATTTACAGTGGTGCTTTCTTCAGCTGGGGAACAAAAAATAGCTGTTATGAAGATCGTTAAAGAAGTTTTAGGTCTTGGTCTTAAAGACGCAAAAGATTTAGTTGATGGTGCACCTGCAACTATCAAAGAAGGAATGAAAAAAGCTGAGGCAGATGATATAAAAGCAAAAATCGAAGCTGTTGGTGGAAAGGTCGAGCTAAAGTAATCTTTAGCGAGATACTGAGATCCACGAATGTATATAAGAGCTAAAGTAATCTTTAGCGAGATACTGAGATCTACGAATGTATAAGAGCTAAAGTAATTCTAAGAAAAATATAAAAAAACACAGGGGATCCTGTGTTTTTTATGTTGTAGCTTCACGATGTTTTATGCTTGTCTTTTTATAGAAAAAGCGGTATAACGTATTTATGGAAATCTTGGGTAAATTATTGGGCAGTCTTGCAAAAGTCAAAATAATGAGACTGTTCTTGTTGAATCAAGAATGTGGTTTTACTAATAAAGAGATTGCACAAAGAAGCAGGGTAAGTAAAGACGCCTTGCGCAGAGAACTCAAATTGTTAAATTCTATCGGTTTTATAAAAAAACGTTCAAAAGACTGGATATTTAATCCTGCCTTTAAATACGGAACAGAGATTGAAGGTCTTTTAATAAATTCTGACACAGTGGACAAGGAAGTAATTTTGGAGATTTTTAAAAAAGCGGGTAAAGTAAAGCTCATAATTGTTTCTGGTATTTTCATTAAAAATAAGGACAGTAGAGTAGACATGCTGATTGTTGGGGACAAATTAACCAGAAGCAAAATCGACGAAGGAGTTCATAAACTCGAAGCTGAAATTGGGGTTGAGCTTTCATATGCTGTCTTTGACGTAAAGGAATTTTCATATAGGTTGAACATGTATGACAAGCTAATTCGGGATATTCTTGATTTTCCTCATGAAGTTGTTTTTCAAGCAAAGGAGTTATCCACACAATCTTTAAAAAAGGTTTAAAATTTGATATAATCTATTCACTAGAACTTTATAAGGTCGAACTTAAAAAGGTTTATTATTAGTAATTTTATTTATTATGAATAATATTTGGTTTACATGGGGTGACGTTTTTAACGCATCACTTCAAGATTTATGGTGGGGTTTCATGCAATTTGCTCCAAAGCTTATTGTCGCTATCGTTTTCTTTATTATTGGTTGGGTTTTAGGTTCTCTTATTGCAAAAGGATTCGAACAAGTTTTCTCTGCTTTAAAAGTAGACAAGCTTTTTGAGTCCATCAAGGCGGATGACTTCTTTAGGAAAGCTGGTATGAACTTAAATACTGGGTATTTTGTTGGACAATTGATTAAGTGGTTTATAATCATCGTTTTCCTATTACCTTCACTTAATTTAGTCGGTTTGACCTATATTTCATCTTTCCTAAAAGATGATGTCCTCACTTTCTTGCCTAGGGTTATCGTTGCAGTATTTATTTTAATTATTGCTTCAGTTGTAGCTGATGCCCTATCAAAGACAGTAGTCGCAGGTGCAAAAGGAATGAATCTTCATTCAGCAAATATGATCGGTACTGTTACAAAATACGCTATCTGGGTTTTTGCTTTCATCATTGCTCTCGGACAATTAGGAGTTGCTACAGCTTATATGCAAATTCTTTTCACTGGAATCATTGGAATGTTCGCTATCGCCGGAGCTTTGGCATTTGGATTAGGAGGTAAAGATGCAGCATCACGATTCATTTCAAAAGTAGGAGATGAAGTTGCTCGTCATCAATAAAATTAAATCTTTTTAGGTTTTATTTAAGAAAAAAGATGCCGTAAGGCATCTTTTTTCGTTTAGTTTAGTTATTATTTTTGTCTTCCAGTTGTATCCCTGTCTTAAAGAAGATGTCTGCTTCTTTTGCTGCGTTTTCAGATTTTAAAACAGACGAGTATGCATCTTTTGGGTCTCCGTTAGTATTCTGTTCGTGTGCTTCATTTAAAAATTTCTTTGATTCATCTAGGGTTTTGCGTGTATCTTCTATTATTTTTTGTTTTACTGGAGAAGTTGTAGTTATTTGATTTAGGTCAGATGTTGTTGAGTCGATCATTGTTTTAACAGATTCTATTTTTTTTGCATATTCACTTGCTGTTTGTGCTACGTCTTCTTTATTGTTGTTATTTGAGGAAACCCTTATTTTGTCGGCATTAATTCGTGCAGTTGTTGAAATCTGTGCATTTTCGACTTGTTGTCCTATCGCATACTCACTAGACGCAATGCCTATATTCTTTTGTTCATTAATGATATCTAAAACTTGTGCATGTGCATTCATCTCGACTTGAAAATTAGTAGCGATGCTAGACGCTACTTCATCTGATTTGTTTTGTTTGAGTTCTTTTATCGATTTATCTAAAGCTGTAGTATGGATGGCAAGAAGGTCATTGATCTGTTTTTCTTTTGGAGCGTCTAATTTGCCTTGATATGCTAAAGTTTCTGCCTCAATGAGGCGTTCTGTTGCGAGCTTGCTTTCATATTTTGCTTTACTTTCTGTGGAAAACTTTAAAGCAGAATTTATAGGTTCGATAATACTAACTTTAATAGGGTATAGGATATTTCCTGGTAAACTTTCTTGTGAAGCAAAAGCTACGCCTCCACTACTAAGGACAATAACAAGCAGAGATGCCATGCTGTAAAAAGCGAAATGATGTTTTTGGAAAATTGAAATAAATGTAAATGGACTTCGAACTGGTTGTGTGATTGAAATAGGAAAAGTCAAAACGTTTTCAAGTACGAGTTTCTTTTCTTTTGGGGTCATTTTTATGTTTCGGATTTCTTCTACTCCGATTTTTATTTGTTCATCTTTCATTTTATTTATTTAAATTATTATCATAACCTGTTTTTTTTCTTAATTCTTCCAAACCACGATTTATCCTGACTGATGCTGCATTTGTGGATATATTTAATATCTGGCCTATGTCTTGTGGTGATAAATCTTCTACAAAACGTAGATAGACTGGGTCTTTATATGTCGGGTTTAATTCACTAATTTTACTCAACAGGTATCTTCCTTCTGCGCCGACCTCTATACTACTTGTTGTTTTTTCATCCAATAAATCATATGAGTCACCTTCGTTGTTTGTCATTCTTTCTAAAGAAACACTTTTCTTTTTCCGGTACCAATCAATGATTAAATTGTGAGCTATGGTGAAGAGGAATGCTTTTGTATTTAATATTTTCTTCTCTTCTAGCAGATTTTTCCATAAACGTAAAAAAGTCTCTTGTGTTATATCTAGTGCTTGATCTTTATTAGAGACACGAACTAGACAGAATCGAAATATCATATCTGACTCCTCTTCATATGTTTTTTTAAATGTATCGGTGATATTTGTTTCCATATAACAAGACGTACAAGCACCCCATTTTCTTACTTTTTATAGGCCCAAAATCTAATGATACAATAAAAAAATAATGGTGTCTATGTAAGAAATATAGATTTTGAAACGTCTACCCTAGTATAAGTTCGTGTGTTATAGTGTATATGAATACGAGCTTTAATTATTAGGTTTATAAATTATAAGTTAAATAAAATTATGAAAAAGTATATTATAGGTTTGTTTCTTATGGGTTTTATGTTAGTTCCAGGGCTTTCTTTTGCCCAAGTGTCAGATAATGATCCAAATCCAAACACGGATCAGTGTGAGACTATTACAAATAATATGAGGTATCGAGATCGAGATGTAAACAAAAATGGAGATGTTTCAACTCTTCAAGATTTTCTACAATCTCAAGGATATCTAAAAAGTGAACAAAGTGGATATTTTGGGTTACTAACCGTGAAAGCAGTTAAAGATTTCCAGAAAAATAATAATATCAACCCTAGTGGATATTTTGGTCCAATTACAATACAAAAAATAAAGGACATAACTTGTGGAGGGGTAATGCCAAGTCCAAATCCTGTTCCAACACCTACTCCAGTCCCAACTTCTTCAATCACTGTTCTTTCACCAAATGGTGGAGAAACATGGGTGAAAGGAGAAACAAAAACAATAAGCTGGAAAGACAATACCACGAGTGCTTCTATGTTGCCAACTTATTACGATGTTAAATTAATTTCCTACAACTACAATCCTCCTGTTTGTACAGCAGATGGAATTTGTTCAGGTACAGTTGCTATGATTGCGCCTTTAATGATTACAAAAGTGAACGGACTTTCTTATTCTTGGCAAGTAGGGAACGTTGCAAATTCTAGCAATGTTCCAGAAGGTGCATATAAAATACAAGTTTGTAGGTCTGGCACAGGTGCTTGTGATCTAAGTGATAGCTATTTTAAAATAGTTTCTTCAGTGCTTTCTACTTGTACCTCTTCTAGTGAACCTTCAATAACGGTTCTTTCTCCAAACGGTGGGGAAACGTATACTGCGGGACAACAAATTACAGTGAAATGGAAGAGTTGTAATATTCCAGCTAATGATAAGCTTGATATTACTTTAAAAAATGTGGATCAACCAATGGAACAAGACCTTACCAATCCTACAGGTACTTTTAACGATGGTTCTGAAACATTTACCTTAAACTTACCCTCACCAATGCAATTGGGCACTCATTTTAAAGTGCTTGTTAACGATTCATATTTAACAACATCCTCGGGTCAGGGAGTTTTTGATTGGTCTGATAATTTATTCACAATAAATTCTCCAACTATTTCTTCGGGCGATGTTGTTCCTAGAATCATGTATTGGTACGGTAAAGTGAACCAACATGTTGATGTAAATGGAAATTGGTTAACCGATCCAGACGGAACTTCAGGAGCAAATATAGACAAACTCACTTATTGTAAAAAATGGTATCCAAATACAACGAGTGTAGAAGATTCTAGATTAGAAACCATAAATTCTTGGCGCAATGCTGGTAATTTAGATTCTTTCACTTCTATCAAAATGTCTACAAAATGTGTACAAGGAGCAGCGTTTCCTTCTTTTGCAGTTCTTTCTCCAAACGGAGGTGAGACATTGATAAAGGGAAATAAGCAAATAATAAATTGGAAGGATGATGTTATCGGTGTTCCGATATCACCAATCTATTACGATATTAATTTGGTTCATTATTACCCACCTTGCACAACAGATCATTGCTTGATGAGCCCAATTCTTGCACCGTTTACAATCGCTAAAAATGTAACTGGCCTTTCTTATGATTGGCAAGTAGGAAACATTATTAGCACAGGTATAAGCAATGTTATGCCTCCTGATGGCCAGTATTCAATACAAATCTGTAAATCAGGTACGACAATCTGTGATTTAAGTGATAATGCTTTTACTCTCTCGTCTATAACGACAAGCACTCCTTCGATAACCGTTCTTTCACCAAATGGTGGAGAGACATATACTGCAGGACAACAGATCCCAATCAGGTGGAATAGTTTAAACTTTTCTCCGAGTGGTTCAGCTGGTGGTTTAGATATAAGAATAGCAATATCTGCTATTTTACCGTCTGGGGAAACTTCAACATGGATGATTCCTCAATCAAACGGTGGTTTTTCAGCGAATGATGGAGAAGAATTAATTACCCTACCTACTACTCTCGAAAATGGAGCACCGTTGCCATATGGTCAGAATTTTAAAATTTCTGTAATGAGAAATGATCCCTCTGCCCAATTGCCTTATTTAGGTGATTTATCTGATAATTTTTTCACGATAAATAGAAATACCATTACTCCTTGTTCTTCAAGTAATTGCAATATTACTAAAGACGATCTTTTAACCACAAAAAATGTTTCTTATAAAGATCAGGAAATAAATCCAAACCAGACTAATTACAAAATAGGTTCCTTTATTGTTGTAAATTATAGCAATGAACCTGTTCGTTTAACGAATCTCAATATTAATATCTTGCAAAAAAACCTGTCAGTACCTATTAGTGATTTGAGTAATCTTGTTGCAAAAAACAACAATACTGTATTGTCTTCTCCTGTTGTGCCTACTTATGTAAACAATATAGCGATTGATTTGACTGTCAGTGCTGGTTTTTATAAACAAATAGACGTCTATGCTGATATTGGTTCTGTGGCTTCTGGGACGATTCAAACAGCCCTTAGCGCTAATGGTGTTGGAGCAAATACTAACGTAAAATATCCAAAATATCCTACGACTTCTACAAGTCTTCCAGAAGGACAAATCATAACAATAGAGAATCCCAATACCATAGCTGAGTCTGGAGAATCACAATTAACAGCAAATGTTTTAGGTTCCTTTAGTAATGCAGTTAGCAATAGACAAAATCCAAAACCAAAGTTAAATGTTGATTCAGCAAATTCCAAAACATCAGTGTGTTCTGAAATAACAATTAATTTGAAGAGAGGAATGTACGATTCTCAGGTAAAATGTCTTCAGAAAATGCTTAACGAAAAAGGTTTCAAAGTTGAAGGGATAGAAAATGGGAAAGAAACAACCTACTTCGGTCCTGCTACACTAGTAGCTCTCAAGGCATTTCAAGCAAGTAACAAAATAAATGCTACGGGGATATTAGGACCTAATACTCGTGCAGTTCTAAAAAATATTGAACAATAACCAATAAATTCAATCATTTTAGTTTAATTTACGAAAAAAGATGTCCCCAGGTTATCCCTGGTTGACATCTTTTTTCATATCGTATATACTCTTTCAATCAGTATGAATATCACAAGAAACAGTTTAAAAAGGCAGCGGTAATAGACGTTTTCTTTTGTCTGTTGGCCGCCCAGAAGGCGGTTTTTTCTTTAGAAAAAGAGCCAAAACCTTATAAACTAGCTTGATTCTGTAAGGCTTGAATATTGAAAACTTAAATCTTGTCATGACCTTCAGGGGTCTTTTTGCGTCATAGACAAGAAATGTTCCGAGTACAAGAGCGGTCTTGGAAAGGAGCTTGTTTGTATCCTGATGTAATGTCAGGATTTGTGGTTTTCAAATTTCTTAACAGGAAATTTAAGGGCGTACGGTGGATGCCTTGACTTTAAGAGGCGAAGAAGGACGTGGCGTTGCTGCGATAAGCTTCGGGGAGGTGCTTAGCAACCTTTGATCCGGAGATTTCCGAATGGGGAAACCCTGTCGAGTAAACCTCGACAATTTTTATCTTTATGATAAAAGAGCGCACCCTGGGAAGTGAAACATCTCAGTACCAGGAGGAGTAGAAACAAATATGCATTTCCTTAGTAGCGGCGAGCGAAAAGGAAGAAGCCCAAACCTCTGTAGCAATACAGGGGGGTTGTAAGATAACAATGTAGATTACTAGAGGAGTCAAAAAATAAATTATTAGTTGAAATTGCTGGAAAGCAATACCATAGGGAGTGATAGTCTCGTAAACGAAAATAATTTATCTCTTTTATTGTTATTCTTGAGTACTTCGAGACACGAATGGCTCGGAGGAATCCAGCGGAACTAACCGCTAAGGCTAAATACTCTTAAAGATCGATAGTGAACTAGTACCGTGAGGGAAAGGTGAAAAGCAGCCCGATTAGGGCGGTGAAATAGACCTGAAACCGTATGTCTACAAGGAGTTGGAGTTCGTCTTCGGATGAACGACAGCGTGCCTATTGAAGAATGAGCCAACGAGTTTATTCATGTTGCTTGGCTAAGCTGGCTAAAACAGCGAAGCCAAAGGGAAACCGAGTGTTAATAGCGCGTAATTGGTAACATGCATAAGACCCGAAGCAAGGTGAGCTTGCCATGAGCAGGATGAAATTTCGTGAAAGCGGAATGGAGGTCCGAACCGGTAGATCGTACAACGTCTTCGGATGACTTGTGGTAAGGAGTGAAAAGCTAATCGAACCTTGTAATAGCTGGTTCTCTCCGAAATAGCTTTAGGGCTAGCGTCAAGTGTTTTTTCTGGGGGTAGAGCACTGGAAGGATTCAACAGGGAGAAATCTCGTGAATCCTATCAAACTCCGAATACCAGAAACCAAAGCTTGGCAGTTAGGCTATGGGGGCGAAGCTCCATTAGCCAAAAGGGAAACAGCCCAGATCTCAAAATAAGGTCCCAAAATATATACTAAGTGTAAGCTAAGAAGGTGAAATTTTTTTGACAATGAGGAGGTTGGCTTAGAAGCAGCCATCCTTTAAAGATAGCGTAACAGCTCACTCATCTAGAGATTTTGTGTCGAAAATAATTGGGGCTAAGTATATTACCGAATTTGAGGATTCGTAGACTTCATAAAGGAAAAAATTTTTTAGTATTTTTTAAAAAAATACAATTTAGTTCTTTGGAGCGGAGGTAAAAGGTGGCTACGCTTTATTTCTTAGTCTTAAATGACTTAAGTAAGTCAACCTGGAATGTGAAAACATTTCGTAGGTGAAAATCCTTCATTGCCTCGCTCTTTTTACAGAGATAGCTCAGTTGGTAGAGCGCATGAATGTTAAAGTAACTCTTGATTGCGTTGCGATCACTTTTCTTTAGTGGTTCTAGATAACACTTTATAATATATTTTAACTGGCAATCATGAGGTCGCGTGTTCGAGTCACGTTCTCTGTGCGAAATTTTAATTTCGCCCCGTAGCTCAGTTGGTTTAGAGCAGTTGCCTTACAAGCAATTGGTCGCTGGTTCGAATCCAGTCGGGTGCGACGAAATTTTATTTCGTTTTGTTTGTTTTATTTTTTTTGGTAAGGAGAAAATTCTTCTCCTTACCTCCTTTATGAAGTCTACGAGTGGTAGGAGAGTGTTCCAATCTGCTGTGAAGAAGGACTCGTGAGAGCCTTTGGAGCGTTTGGAAGTAAGAATGTTGGCACAAGTAACCGCAATGGGGCTGAGATCGCCCCACGTCGAAAGATCAAGGTTTCCTTGGTAATGTCAATCAGCCA
>Ga0194053_10002104_pt1 | contig 12125 bp, 10 predicted proteins | sample SepL228m_MetaG_FD_161684 | JGI IMG/M metagenome (GOLD analysis project Ga0194053, IMG submission 161684) | Anoxic zone freshwater microbial communities from boreal shield lake in IISD Experimental Lakes Area, Ontario, Canada - Sep2016-L227-8m | ecosystem: Environmental > Aquatic > Freshwater >... | reverse complement strand
GTTTTATGGCTTGGGCAGCGACGGCACGGTGAGCGCCAATAAAAACACCATTAAAATTATCGGCGAAGCAACGGAACAGTTCGCTCAGGGTTATTTCGTTTATGACTCGAAAAAGTCCGGCGCTATTACCGTCTCGCATTTGCGTTTCGGCCCCAAGCCGATACGTTCCACTTATCTGATTGCCGAAAACGATGCCAATTTTATCGGCTGTCATCAGACGATTTTTCTGGAACGGTATGACATGCTGGTTAATGCCGCCGACAATGCTGTATTTTTATTAAACTCACCAGAACCGGTCGAACAGGTTTGGGCATCGCTACCTGCTAAAATGCAACAGCAGATGATAGCCAAAAAAATTCGCTTCTATGTCATTGACGGTTATGCCGTTGCTGAAAAAAGAGGTATGGGCAAGCGTATCAATACCATCATGCAGACCTGCTTTTTTGCGATTTCCGGGGTGTTGCCGCAGATCGAAGCCATTACCGCGATTAAACATGCCGTCGAAAAAACTTATGGCAAAAAAGGTCAGCGTGTTGTTGAGCTTAATTTCAAGGCCATTGATGAAACATTGGCCAGTTTGAATACTGTTCCACTGCCAACAACTGTTAGTAGTCAATTCGATATTATTTCAACCATTACCGATTCCGCGCCCGATTTTGTTAAACGGGTAACCGGCGAAATTATTGCCGGTCGAGGTGATGCCTTGCCGGTCAGTGTTATGCCGATTGATGGTACTTTTCCAACCGGCACGGCCGCTTTTGAGAAACGCAATTTGGCCCTGGAAATTCCGGTTTGGGAAACCGATATATGTACCCAATGCGGAAAATGTGTGATGGTGTGTCCGCATTCGGTTATTCGCAGCAAGATTTTTTCTACCGATGTTTTAACCAGTACACCAGAAACTTTCAAATCTGCACCGATGCTGGGTAAAGATTTTCCGGAAGGTTTGGCAATCAGTTATCAGGTCGCGCCGGAAGATTGTACGGGCTGTACGTTATGTGTTGATATTTGTCCGATTCGGGATAAATCCAACGCCAGCCGCAAAGCCTTAAACATGCAACCACAACCGCCGCTGCGTGATGCAGAGCGCGACAATTGGGATTTCTTTTTAGGCATCCCGGAATATGATCGACGCTTGTTAAAAACCAATACCATTAAAGGTGCCATGGTTCTGCAACCGCTGTTTGAGTTTTCCGGCGCGTGCGTCGGTTGTGGTGAAACGCCTTATATTAAACTGGCTTCGCAGTTGTTTGGTGACCGCATGGTGATTGCCAATGCAACTGGTTGTTCTTCAATTTATGGCGGCAATTTGCCCACGACACCGTGGACTAAAAACGGTGAAGGTCGCGGGCCGGCGTGGAGCAATTCCTTGTTTGAAGATAATGCCGAATTTGGCTTGGGAATGCGCATTGCCCTGGATAAACAAAATGACTACGCCAAGGAGCTGGTGGCTTCACTGCGTGATCAGTTAGGCGACGAATTGGTTGATGCCATTCTAAATGCCGACCAGTCCGATGAAGCGGGGATTTACGAACAGCGCGAACGGGTTGTCAGTCTTAAACAAAAGTTGCCGTCTTTGACAGGCCAATCTGCCGAAACCTTGCTTCAATTAGCGGACAGCCTGAGCAAAAAAAGTGTCTGGATTATCGGCGGTGATGGCTGGGCTTATGATATTGGTTTTGGCGGGGTCGATCATGTCTTGGCCAGTGGCCGTAACGTCAATATTCTGGTTCTAGATACGGAGGTTTATTCCAATACCGGTGGGCAGACTTCAAAATCAACGCCCTTAGGTGCCGTGGCAAAATTCTCTGCGGGCGGCAAGGCAACAGCCAAAAAAGATTTGGCTTTATTGGCGATGGATTACAGTAATGTGTATGTCGCCCATGTTGCCTATGCGGGTAAAGATATCCAAACCCTCAATGCGTTTTTGGAAGCGGAAGCACACGACGGCCCGTCCATTATCATCGCTTACGCGCCTTGTATCGCGCACGGTGTGGATATGTCCAATAACCACAGGCAACAAAATTTGGCTGTTAAAAGTGGACATTGGCCGTTGTTTCGGTTTGATCCCAGCAAGGCCAAAGCCGGTAAAAATCCAATGAAACTGGATTCGGCGGAACCTTCAATCCCTTACCGCGATTTTGTGAAAACAGAAACCCGATTTAGCATGTTGTGGCAAACGCATCCGGAAGCGGCTGAGCGTTTCCTGGCTCAGGCACAGCAAGATGTTAAAAATCGCTATCGTTACTACAAACAACTGTCCGAGCTGGAATGGAACGAAACCACCAGTGTTTCAGCGGTAAAAGCGCAACTTAAAACCGAAACTGCCAAGGAGAATGATAATGGTTGATTTAACGACAGATTACATAGGCTTAAAACTGGCCAATCCCTTGGTGCCGTCAGCATCACCCTTAAGCAAAGATGCAGGCAGTGCGCGTAGACTGGAAGACGCAGGTGCCTCGGCGTTGGTGATGTATTCATTGTTCGAAGAAAAAATCGAAGCTGAAGAGCATCAAATTCAGCGGTTTTTTTATGAACAATCCCTGGGGCATGGTGAAGCGGATTCGTTTCATCCCATGCCCGATAATATTCAGACCTATCAGGAACATTATCTGGAGCAACTGCAAAAAATAAAGTCAGCCCTGTCGATTCCGGTCATTGCCAGTTTGAACGGAACGTCTTTAAGTGGCTGGGTTGAATACGGCCAGCAATTGCAACAGGCAGGTGCCGACGCGCTGGAACTTAATATCTATCATTTGGCGGCCAATGCCGATGAAAGCAGCGACGCCGTTGAAAACCGTTATCTGGATATATTGCAGGAATTGAAAGGTCACGTCAGTTTACCTATCATCATGAAGCTGTCTTCACAGTTCAGTTCCCCCATTCATTTTGCAAGACGATTGGAAACTGCGGGTGCCGATGGTATTGCACTATTTAATCGTTTTTATCAGCCGGATATTGATTTGGAAACCTTGGAAGTGCAGCCAAAACTGGAACTGTCCTCTTCATCAGAAGCCTTGTTGCGCATACGCTGGACCGCTTTATTATATGGCCGGACTAAACTTTCCCTGGCAGTAACGGGTGGTTTTCACGAGACCTCTGATGTGTTGAAAGCGCTATTGGCAGGAGCTGATGTCGTGCATCTGTGCAGTGTTTTACTCAAGCAAGGCGTGGGTCATTTAACCCAAATATTGACCGAACTGGAACAGTGGCTAATCGAGCATGAATATGAATCCATCAGCCAGTTAAAAGGCAGCGTGAGCCAACAACACGCCATTGATCCCAGCGCTTATGAACGCGCCAATTATGTGCAGGTATTGGATAGTTATTCCAGCCCGGCGGGGGTGTTGAGGTAGTTATAAATTGGTCGGGCAACAGTTTATTGTTGCTCGATTATAGGGCTTTTGTGCTTAAACTCGATCTTATCGCTTACTTGATTCAAAAATTTCTTAGGTGTGTTTGAGTCGTATTTATTTGCATGCGCTGTTGTGCAGACTTAGTCTTTATTTTTTGTAAACAATAAGATATTATTAAACAATCATGATTATACGACATCTCGGACAGATTATTGGACAACTAATGTGAGGTATCTATTACGTTCATCAACATACATGACCATAGTTGTGTTAGTTGCCGATTTTGACAAAGCGTAGAAAAAATGCTAAAAATTAAATCGTTTAGAAACGCTTCAGGTTTACAGTGCATTATTTTCAGCAATTTAGTAAATTGGCAAATAATCTATTCTCAGTGTTCAGTATGTCGTTCAAAGGTACAAGTCAGAATGATAATAGATCGTCACTTAGTTTCACTGTACTGACTTTACCTTCAACTCAAACGTTAGGTTCACAAGCATGGAGTCCATTCTTTGAAATTATCAAATATTTTATTATCTGTGTTGCTATTACCATCCTTCTGTCTGGCCGAAAATGTTGTAATAGATATAAAGACAATCTCAGGCAAGAAAGAGGAGCAAGTTTCAAAATTTTTAGGTTCATCAAATTGCCAGAAAAGTGAATACGGAAAAACCTGCTACTACGAAAAATCGGGAAGTAAAATCGTATATATAAAGGGAGTTGCCGACTGGCTGACATTAAGAGGTATGGATAACGTGGCGTATGGAAATAATGCAATTTCCGCAATAGGGCTTCAAGAGTCCAATCCAACTTTTTCTAATGAGAATGTAATCCGCTGGGAAAATGTTGGTGCGTACAAAGAAATATCGGTTTTTCCTGCCGGCAATAAAGTCTTCTATATATATGTAAAGACGAACACAAAGTGAACCTAACAAGTCGCTCAAGGTCGTTCCTCGCTTCGCTCGTCATTGGACAGCTTCAGCCTGGTAGGCCGGAAATGTTTATTCTCGCTTACGCTCGAAAAGTCTTATTCCGGTCTACAATTATTTGACGAATAATTCTACGGATTATTTGGTTAATTTGGCTTTTGACGATGGTCATTTTTCAACGACTTAACTTTCTTGCCGTATAATCAACCTTTTTTGATTGATAAGGTTACCCCCAGATGTCGATTTCGCTTGCTGTACTTGAAGAAGTTGTCCGTGAAGCCTTGTAGGCCGGAATAAGGCTTTTCGAGCGCAAGCGAGAACAAGCGTTTCCGGCCACACACCGCTCAAATTGCCGGAAACGCCACCACGCGCTCCGCTTGGGTGGCCTTATTCCGGCCTACATCATTTCGTATTTACGGTGGATTGAAGGTGTTCAATGAGCAATTACCGACGCGTGTATATTCCCGGCGGAACTTATTTCTTTACCTTGGTCACTTACCGCCGACAACTTATTTTTGCAGACGGCGAACGGGTCGAACAACTGCGCCAATCTTTTCGGGAGGTGAAGGTGAAACGCCCTTTTGATCTATTGGCAGCGGTCATTTTGCCGGATCATCTACATTGTCTATGGAGCTTACCAGAGGGTGATGCCGATTTTTCTACCCGATGGCAAATGGTGAAGACAAGCTTTTCAAGGCGTATTCCCGCTAAAACACGAAAAGACGGCGCGAAAACTGTTTGGCAACCGCGTTTTTATGATCATTGCATCCGCGACGAAATCGATTTTCACAAGCATCTGGATTACATCCATTACAACCCGGTCAAACATGGCTTGGTTTCTTCGCCCGGCGATTGGCCATATAGCTCTTTTGCCCGTTTTGTAGAGCTTGGGTGGTATACAAGCAGTTGGGGCGATGTTGTGCCTCCCGATGTGGAAGACATGGAGCATGAATAGGCCGGAATAAGACTTTTCGAGCGTAAGCGAGAACAAGCGTTTCCGGCATACTTTTGCACAAATTGCCGGAAACGCCACCACTCGCTACGCTTGGGTGGTCTTATTCCGGCCTACGCCTACGCCTGTACCGAAAAGCTACCAGTCAGAAATTAAACAAAGATTACCAGATCGGTTGTACATAAACCTAAGGAGGCATTAACAATGCACATCTTTATTCAGCAACACCAGGCCGACATCGCTGAACTCTGTCGGCGCTATCGCGTACAACGGCTTGAAGTGTTTGGTTCTGCCTCGCGTGGAACCGATTTCGCCCCGGAAAGCAGTGATGGCGATTTCTTGGTGGAGTTCTCGCCATCCGCCGTCGGCCCTACGCTAAAGGCATTTTTTGGGTTACAAGCTGACTTGTCACAAATCCTGGGACGTGCCGTCGAGCTGGCGGAATCCTCCTCTCTGCGTAACCCCTATATCCAGGCCAGCGTCAATCAAAGCCGTGAAGTCGTTTATGCAGCGTGATCCACGCGCATATCTATGGGATGCAAGGGAGGCCGCTGCGGCAATACTGGAATTCGTGGCGGGTAAAACCTTCGAGGACTATGCCAGTGATCGGTTGTTGCGTTCCGCCGTCGAGCGCCAGTTCTAAATCATCGGTGAGTCGCTTAATCAGTTATGCAAAATCGAGCCGGAATGGGGCGATCGCATTCCCGATGTGCCACAAATTATCGCGTTTCGTAACGTGCTAATTCATGGTTACGCCTCTGTTAACGACTTGACGGTCTGGCATACTATTAATGAATCCCTGCCGACACTCTATGAAACCGTAACCAGTCTACTGGATGAGGCTGGCGAGCCCTGACAAGCAATTTCACGCTGAAGAACCTTGTAAAAATAAATCCGTTCGTCCTGAGCTAGTCGAAAGACGAACGGAGAAAGATGGCAGCAGCGTAGGTTGGGTTAACAGCTTTATCGTTAATCCAACACATTGATGTAATAAATATTGACTTGCAAAAAGCGCAACCCAACCTACGCGGCTTATCCACGAGATCAAGAAATTATAAATCCATGTATGCAGATTGCAATACTGCAACATTTAAAACACTATAAACAGGTATCGGCATTCCAAAGCCGCCAATTTTTAAAGTTAGCCGGTATAGGTATTTATAAGTATTGTTTTTTTATTTTTGCAAGCATACAATTTTGATCAGCGCCCATGCCTAGCCGGTTTTATATATTTGGGATAACTTTTCTGAAGGGCTTTCAGCCTATCTTTTGAGATGATCCGGCTGGCCAGTCAAACTATCGCCTTTGGCGGATTGATTATGCTTAAAAAACTAAACGTTGCGGGTTTGCCTTATTTCTGAAGATTGGAAGAAGTTATCTCTTCTCTTCTCTTCTCTTCGGAGTTGCGGGGCTTATGTTGTGTTTTTTTGCTTTGGGTCGTTAAAAGTTGATTATCAATCAATCAATCAATATAACCATTGTAGAGGTGAATCATGTCGTTAAAAGTTAAAGATGAAGTAAATGCTGTTTTAGAGGCGTCCGGCGATACGATATGCCTTCCGGACCGCGACGCCAGGATTTCTGAACTTGCCTATTACAAGGCGGAAAGTAGAGGTTTTGAACCGGGCCATGAACTTGAAGACTGGTTCGAGGCAGAACAGGAATATTTACCGTAAGGATGCATAACTTAAGAATGCCTGACCTTGATGGCATTTGCATCAATCCGGGTTAGGCAGATACTTTTAATTAATTTGCTGGAGTTTGTTATGTCAAATAAAGAAGTAGATACCACAAAAAGTTCTGAATTATTACCCAAAACATCGCTGGGCGGTTTGCTGTCATTTGATGAGTTTGATAACTTTTTTGATGACTTTCTCTCACGCAGATGGCCGCGTCTGCTAGACTGGAATGCCCCTGCCGGGATTGAAAGAGGCTTTCCAAAAATTGATATCATCGATCATGACAACGAAATAGAGATACAGGCTGCTTTGCCTGGCGTTAAAAAAGAAGATCTTGATGTAACCATCAATAATCAAACAATCACCATCCGAACTTCCACCAAAGAAGAAAAGAAGGAAGAAGAAAAAGGCAAATATTTTCGCCGCGAGATAACGCGAGATAACGCGGGGTGAATTTCAACGCACGGTGTCCTTGCCCGATAATGTCGATGATGCCAATGCCAAAGCCTCTTTCAAAGATGGCATATTAAAAGTGACCGTTCCCAAAACTGAAAAAAGCAAGCGCAAAGTCATTGAGATTGAATAGTCTGGATTGTAAATATTCAGCCCCTTTAAAAGTGGGGGTTGAGGGGGATTTATCTAATAAAATCTCCCCCTAACCCCTCTTTTTCAAAGAGGGGGACTGAATAATTACTCTGGATTTGTTGTTTACTTGATTTCAGACGGCATTGATCATGGACGATTAATGCCCTTGAAAAAGAGTAAGTTCAGCCACAATATTTTTGAACAAATCAACAATCAAACCCCGGAGATACAAGATGATTAATAATCGAATTATTGCCGCTATTGCTGCTGTTTTGGTTATTGTCTTGGGCATACAGGCTTACATGATCTTTCAGTTGAACGACCGACTTAAACAGCTGGGCGGACAGGAAAATCAAGCTGGCAGTCCTCAAATCAAAACACCAAAGCTGCCCAATTTAACTTTCCCCAAATCGGCTCCGGATGACGACGTTTTTAAGGGTCATCCATGGGATCCTTATGAAGAAATGCAACGCATGCAAAATGAAATGGAACAGCTTTTCGGTGATTCGTTCTCACGTTTTCATATGAACACACCATTAGGCAGCTTTAGCAAGGTGCCTGACGTTGATTTACAAGAAAAGCCGGATCAATACCTGGTGACCGTGAATGCGCCGGGGGCTGACGAATCGTCCTTGGTGGTAAAACTGGAAGACCGGATTTTGCATATCTCGATTAAAACGGAACATGCCGAGGATCAAACGGATGAAAAAAACGGACAATACAGTTTTCGTGAGCGTTTTATGGGTGAATTTCATCGGGCATTAACATTGCCCGGGCCTGCAAATGCCGCAAAAATGACAACCGATTACCACAATGGCGTGCTGACCATTACCATTCCTAAGCAATAGAGTCTTTAAAAGTGTCACCAACGATTTGTCAGCACAGAGCGTAAACAGGCTGCGAAGACAAATAACTAATCCGGTAATATTGAAAACCTCGAGTTTTTATATGTTGTTTTTATGGGCCATTTGAATGACAAAAACTGACCATGATCAATAAATACGAAGCGTTTAACCACCAACTAAAAAACTTTATTCATACGTTAGTGCTTTTTCTTTGCATGGGCGTCATTTTGTCATTTCTGGGTTATATTTTGGCGGGGGTCGATGGCATTTTGTGGGCGGTTTTTTTAGGCGTTCTTATCCTGGTTATTAGTCCGAACCTGTCGACGTCCTTCATCTTTTCCATGTATGGGGGTAGATTATTATCGGTACTTGATGCGCCTGGACTTTATCAAATAACACAGGAGCTGGCGACTCGCGCCAACTTATCCACACTACCCAAACTTTACTACCTGCCCAGTCACCTGCTAAATGCGTTCTCTGTGGGCACCCCCGCAACCCCGGCAATCGGCATGAGTGATGCCCTGCTAAATACACTGACTATGCGAGAGCTTATAGGGGTACTTGCCCATGAAATCAGTCATATCCAGCATAATGATTTGAGTCTGATGAGTTATGCCGATATTATCAGCCAGATCACCAGCGCCTTGTCTTTGACAGGTTTATTGTTGATTGTTTTAAACTTGCCTCTGTTTTTTCTGGGGCTGGTTACCATTTCCTGGTTTGCATTGGGCGTTCTTATTGTGGCACCGGACATCATGAGTTTCTTGCAGCTTTCATTATCTAGAATGAGGGAGTTTGAAGCTGATCGCCAGGCTGTTTTATTAACGGGTGATCCCGAAGGCCTGGCAATGGCATTAGGTAAATTAGAGGTCTATAAGTTGTCATTTTTCGATATTCTCTTTCATCGCAGTCATAGCGCATCGACTCCTTCAATCCTCAGGACGCATCCTGACACCAAAGAAAGAATAAGACGGCTGTTAAGTTTAAAAGAGCCCCCGGAACAGACCCTGAACTATGCAGACGTTGACCGATTCGCTATACCCGTCCACTATCAAAAATCAATTAGAAGACCCCGCTGGCATTTAGGTGGAATCTGGTACTAAAACAGGTAAACTGAAACGGCTCGGTAAATCAACAGTGCCACTATGGCTTTAATAAAAATAGGGTTAACAACATTATTTTTCAATGCACCACAATTTTTTAGGTCATGCCGGGGATTAAATGATTCGAAATTGACGGTTTAAGAGTCTGTTCGTTTTTAACTTAGGCGTAACCAATGCATTTGCCGAGAATGGAGCCATGGCTGATACGATCCGGGGAGCGATGCTTTACGACAATCATTGCTTGAAATGTCACACACAGCACGTTGCAGTATATTCGCTTGAATAGCGCTGTACCTGATCTACTTATTTATTATTTAATTACAGTCAGTTGGAGAAAGATAAAAATTAATATTACCCCATTGTATGATCGTGTTGTTATCAAACGCTGTGAGGAAGATAAAATCACTCCCGGCGGCATTGTAATTCCTGATTCAGCGGCCGAAAAACCGGTAAAAGGTGAAGTTATCGCCATTGGCAAAGGCAAAATTCTTGATAATGGAAACCTTTGTCCTTTAGAAGTTAAGGTCGGCGACGTGGTGTTGTACGGTAAATACGCCGGTAATGAAATCAAAATCGGCGCTGAAAAAGTTCTGGTCATGCGTGAAAACGACATCATGGCTGTTCTCGAAGCCTAATAAATAAATTTATCGGTCTAATCAATTCAGAGGAAATTAATTATGTCAGCTAAAGAAGTTATTTTTTCAGATGATGCCCGCCACAAAATGGCAAATGGCATCTCAATTCTGGCTAAGGCCGTTAAACAGACATTGGGGCCCAAAGGTCGCAATGTAATACTGCAAAAGAGTTATGGTTCACCCACCGTAACCAAGGACGGGGTGTCCGTTGCCAAGGAAATTACGCTTAAGGACAAGTTTGAAAATATGGGCGCGCAGATGGTAAAAGAGGTCGCCTCTAAAACCTCGGATGTAGCCGGAGACGGCACCACCACAGCCACCGTGCTGGCCGAGGCTATTTTTCGCGAAGGCATGAAATCGGTGGCTGCCGGTGCCAATCCGATGGATATTAAACGCGGTATCGACAAGGCGGTCATTGCAGTTGTCGAGGAACTGAAAGCTATTTCAGTGCCCTGCTCAGACAGCAAGTCTATTGCTCAGGTCGGCACCATTTCGGCTAATGCGGATGCCGATATCGGCCAAATTATTGCCGATGCGATGGACAAGGTAGGTAAGGAAGGCGTTATTACCATCGAGGACGGTTCAAGTATGCAAAACGAACTGGAAGTCGTTGAGGGTATGCAATTTGATCGGGGCTACCTGTCAGCCTATTTCGTCAGCAATAAGGAAACCATGAGCGTAGAGCTGGACGATCCTTATATCCTGTTACACGACAAGAAAATTTCCAATATCCGGGAATTGTTGCCGTTGCTGGAAGCGGTTGCCAAAGCCGGCAAGCCGCTGTTGATCGTTGCTGAAGATGTTGAAGGCGAAGCCCTGGCAACGATGGTTGTCAATAATTTGCGTGGCATTATCAAACTGGCTGCCGTTAAAGCGCCCGGATTTGGTGACCGGCGTAAAGCCATGCTGGAAGATATTGCGGTTCTCACTGGCGGCAAGGTCATTTCCGAGGAAGTTGGCCTAAGCCTTGAAAAAGTTGAGCTTAATGATCTGGGCAGCGCCAAAAAAATCCAGATCACCAAAGACAACACCACTATCATCAATGGCGCTGGCTTTGATCACGACATTAAGGCGCGGGTCAAACAGATTCGCCAGCAAATTGATGAGACAACATCCAGCTATGACAAGGAAAAGCTCCAGGAGCGTTTGGCGAAGCTGGCAGGCGGGGTTGCCGTGATTAAAATCGGTGCCGCTACCGAAGTTGAAATGAAGGAGAAAAAAGCCCGCGTTGAAGATGCCTTGCATGCTACCAGGGCAGCTGTCGAAGAAGGCGTGGTTCCTGGCGGAGGCATTGCCTTGCTGCGTTGCCAGAAGTTCATTAAAAACATGACCGGCGATAATGCCGATCAGAGCGTCGGCATTAAAATCCTGACCCGCGTGATTGAAGAGCCCCTGCGCCAGATTGTTCAAAATGCCGGGGTGGAACCCTCCGTCATCGTGAATCAATGTGCTGATGGTAAAGGCAATTTCGGTTATAACGCCGCCAACGGAGAATTCGGCGATATGTTTGTAATGGGTATTCTGGACCCCGCTAAAGTCACCCGCTTCGCCTTGCAAAATGCCTCATCGATAGCTGGTTTACTATTAACCACGGAAGCGATGATTGCTGAACTGCCTAAAGAGGAAAAACCCAGCTATCCGGGCGGCGGAATGGATGAAATGATGTGATTTAACCCATAGAGAGAAATGCCAACGCAAATCCTCCCTAAGCCATGTTACGGTTCTAAATATTTTATATTTGCTCAACCACATTTTTAATTGTAGCGAATGAAAGCCTCCAAATCTGTGCATACTTATAAACAATTTGTAGCTTTAGCTGAATAGCTTTGCCCAAACAGGTTTGGCTTATAACTGTTGAATATTTGCGACATAACCATTTTTTGTTAGAGTTTTTAGGCGTTTTTGAAAGTAGACAAGGGCTAATGCGATGAAAGTAATAAATATCGTGCGTAACCAATGGGCTAACTTTTTTAAAGAGATGCTCGCACTTACCTGGTATGAGCGTTTTGAGCACCTTGTCGCGTTGATGCTCACTATTCTGGTA